>ENA-ORUX01000685-ORUX01000685.1-human-gut-metagenome-genome-assembly--contig:-NODE-685-length-30405-cov-7.431664_pt1 | contig 30405 bp, 17 predicted proteins | sample MGYA00242087_ERZ509225 | MGnify/ENA primary metagenome ERZ509225 (study PRJEB26280, sample SAMEA2338864) | human gut metagenome | biome: human gut; feature: human-associated habitat; material: faeces... | reverse complement strand
GATGGGCCCTCTATTTCCACCGACAAATTAGGTATCAAAATATGCCGAACCGCGACTTATATCATCGTCATGAATGACGGTGTTTTACGGGCCCTGTTGATAAATTGGCTTTCTCTTAAGATGGCTAGTGTTTAAGCAATACAGAGTTGCTATTTAAAAATCGTATTCGCGTTTCCGTTTTTACTTCTTTTTTGTCCATAAAATGAAACCATTCGGTCTTCATTGAAACTTTGAAAATGAACAGCACATTGACCCACACCGTTAAAGCTTCGCTTCACAGCGAATGCCTTGTGCTGTCCAATCGAATGTGCCGAATGTGAGTCTGACTTTCTGCTAAGGAATGTCTTACTGACTTCTCTATTTGTCTTTCCCAAAATCCATCTTTAACTCGGGATAAGAGTAAGCAGAGTGAAGGTACATCCAAAAACCGCCCGCTTTTCAAGTCCCGACAAAATTAAACAACTAACTTTGTAATAGGTGAAAAGCATGCAACGTTTCCAATTTTTAAAACTGGCTGTCGCAGCAGTGATTGCCGTTCCTCTCCTTCTTTCCGGATGCGGCGATAAAAAAACCGCCGAACTTAAAGTCGGTGCGACCGCAGGCCCTCACGCAGCGAATGTTCAAAAGGCCGCAGAAGTAGCTAAGAAACAAGGCTTAAACGTTAAGGTCATTGAATTTACGGACTACATTTCCCCGAACAAGAGCTTGGAAGAGGGTTCTTTAGATATCGTAATTTATCAGCACGAGCCGTTCCTCAACAATTTCAACAAGCAGCAGGGTACACACCTCAAAAATATCGGTGTAGCTGTTGTTCAGCCGATGGGTTTTTATTCAAAAAATATTCACAGTCTGAAGGACATTCCTGACGGCGCAACGTTTGCGATCCCGAATGACCCGAGCAACGAAGGCCGCGGACTTCAGTTAATTGAAAAAGCCGGTTTAATTAAATTGCAGCCTGGAAAAGACGGCTCTGCAATTACGGTTGCCGACATCATCGACAATCCGAAGCATCTGAAATTTAAAGAACTCGAAGCCGCTCAGCTTCCGAGAAGCTTATCCGATGTTGACATTGCCACAATTCCGATGAATTACGTTATCAGTGCAGGTCTGTCTCCGGAAAAAGACGGCTTCTACTACGAATCTAAAGAAGCTCCTTATGCGCTGATCATCATTGCTGCAAGAGAAAACAATGCCAACAATGCAGACGTCCAGAAGTTTGTGAAGGCATTCCAATCTCCGGAAGTAGCTAAATTCATTAAGGAAGAATTTAAAGGTGCAGTAGTTCCGGCTTGGGAATGATACATAATAGGTAATTTCTTGAATAAAAACGAATTCCGTCGAATCAGCAGTGGTACGGCGGAATTTTTTCTAACACGCTTTTCTAACAAATTTCCGGCTAATCTAACATTTTGAATGTTAGATTAGCGATAGATAAGGACTTTGAAAATACTTTTGTGATCCTTATTTAAGTCTGTACCTGATAGAGCGTACGCCGCCGACGATTTCAACAAAAATACGGCTACTGAGGCCCACGGATTTACGTCCAAGACGCATTCTGCTCTCTGAGCAGCCGATATGCCTCAATGGCCGCAAGCAAGGTGTATCACCGGCCTGTGAAGTGTCCAACAAGGGTAAAAATTATTTAAACCATCGAAAAATTCTCGTTCAGCAGATTAGGATAAGTCACAAACTTTGTCCAACGTATTTCTCAGCTTCTCTAAAGCCATTCCAGCCGGATGATTTTGATTAATTGGTCAATACTGTTTAGTCCGAGTTTTTGGTAGATCCTCCACCGATACCCTTGAATGGTACGATCACTGAGTCCTAATTTTTCAGTAATGGCCTGGGTATCCAGCCCATGCAACGTTAGCTCGAGAACTGTCCGCTCCCGATTGCTTAAAGTTGAAATACGTTCCCTGTACTCCTTTTCGCTTCCTCCGATAATGTAGAAGTCCAAGGCTTTATTGATGGCTTCGAAAAGTTTGGCCTCTTTGACGGGTTTTACTAAGAAGTCCACGGCACCCTTTTTCATTGCCTCGACTGCCATCTCGATATCTCCGTGACCAGTGATAAATATTATAGGTATATTAATTTGGCGCTCCTTCATTTTGAACAATAATTCCATTCCGCTCATACGGGGCATTCGAATATCACTTAGGATGCAGCCGGGAACGGAAGGAGCGACAGATATTAGAAAATCTTCTGCGTTGTCGTAACACTCGGATTGATAACCGTTTACGTCAAGCAAGAGAGCAAGGGAGTCCAAAACATACTGCTCATCATCGATTACTCTGATCAAAAAGTCCTGTTTCTTATGCATTTCTATTGCTCTCTACCGGTGGGAAGGCTATTTTTACTGTCAGTCCGCCTTGCGGGTTAGGAAGGAACGAGACCTTAGCGTGGTGCGCTTCAGAAATGGATTCAATAATAGAGATTCCTAGGCCAAGGCCGGATGGTTGGGAGGTTGTGAGGGGTTGACAGAGTTTTTTGATTTCAGCCTCCGACAATTTTTTTCCGCCGTTTGAAATAGTTAAGAGGCAATCGTTTTTCTCTTTCCTGAAAGATACTTGGATCGGTTCATCTTTAGGAGACGCGTTAATTGAGTTATTCAGCAAATTCTCTAAGAGAAGTTCAATTTCAAGCTCTTCCCCCATAATCTTAAGATCTTCTTGCGGAAGCTCCAATTTGATCTCTGCATATTTTCTTTTTCGAACAACAGCATTTTTTACTATAGGCGCTAAAGAAAAGACCCGGTCTCGTTTTTGACTCGATTTCGTATAAGAACGAACCCGATCAATGATGGACGTCATTTTTTCTGTCTGAGCTTCAATTGACTTTCTACATTTCGACAGCTTTTTTAAGTCAGGATGTTCTTGTCCGAGAAGGATTTTCATGGAATCGGTCGAGTATTGGGTGACTGCCAACGGCTGCTTTAATTCATGGGCAAAAAGTGTTGATAATTGGCTGACGATATTAAGTTTGTGAGCTAGCATCAGTCGGTTTCCGATTTCTCTTGCATCTTTTTCAGCAGCGACACGACGTTTTATTTCATCCGACAAGGCTTGAGTTCGCTTGGCAACGAGATTTTCCACCCTCCAAACATGGAAGAGAAAGGCAATAAGGCCAAGAAGAGCACAGATAATCAAAGTGTTATGTTCCTCCCAAACCCTTTTTATTGTCCATTCTTTCAAATGGCTGTACGCGTCAGTTTTAAGCAGTCTAGCCACTTGATTAACCTTCTCGAAGTCTGTGACGAGGCTCCAAGCTAATTGTTTTTCCCCGTCTGGAGGAAGGTTAAGAAGCGTTTGGGTCAATTGTTTGATTACTTCCGGGTCGAGACCCGAAGTGGCGGCCATTGTCCAATTTGGATAAAGATCGGTGCTGTGGGCACACTTGAATTCGGGATCTTTCTGTTCGTTGAGGATTTTGAAATAGTTCTGCCAATCAGGGAATTCTGACTCAAGAATGCATGCCCGAAGAACACCTACATCTGCTTCTCCCGACCTAACTTGTTTGACTGTTTCAAGAACAGGGAGGTCATGGTGGTAAATCTTGGAGAAAAATCTTTCAGGATCGTGACCCTTTCCGGCAATTGTGGCAAAGCCCAGTTGATAAGCCAAGAACATATTTTCCAAACCTGCTGAGGCTACCTTCCCTCTGGCGTCTTCCAAGTTATTGATGTCTGTCCTATCTTTCCTTGTGAAAATAACACCTGCCACTCCCTTATTGGGATTGGGGGCTGTGGAAGAAACAATGCTGGCAATGTCCCGAACCCCATATTGTTTCATTTGCCAAAACAAACCGCTGCTTCCGAGAAAGATATCGACTTCTTTTTTCGCAATTGCTTTCATCAAATCGTTCATGCGGTAGAAGCGCGTTTGTATTTTCAAATTCGGCAAGTGAGTTTGAAGTTTTTGAGCTATCTCTGAGAGGATTTTGTCTTCTTCCTTAATGTGAGTTGTGAAGCCTGTCGAGCCTTCAAAACTCATGATTCCGAGGCGCAAAACTCTATCTTCAGCTGCGGCTGAAGTGAATGGGCTAACCACAAGAACAAACGATAAAAGAGAAAGAAGAAAAAATCTTTTATTCATTGCGCTTGAAAAAATACCTTCAGAAGAGACTCCTGAAGGTATCGTAAAAGAAAAGATGTGAATTAGTAATGCGACATTTTGCTTACTTCAATTAGTTCTGAAGCTTATTTGCAATCGCGTCAGATACCGTTTTTCCTGTGGTAATACACCAGGCGACATTCGCTCCCGGTGCAGAATCATCGCCGTGTACTGAGTTGGCCAGTTCTCCGGCAGCATAAAGATTCGGGATCGGTTTGCCGTTTTTATCGAGGACTTCCATCTTAGTTGTGACTTTCACGCCGCCGAGGGTTGTGGCAAACCTCGGTTTTTGTTCAACAATATAGAAGGGGCCGCTCACGTCAATGGTTTTTGTCATGAATTTGACTGGTCTATGGAAATCCTTATCGTCTTTGTTGACGACGTAGCTGTTGTATTTTTCAACAGTGTCCAACAGATTCTTCGGGTTGATTCCTGCTTTCTTTGCGGCTTCTTCAATTGAATTTCCCTTGATGAAGAGGGGAGGCTTTTTGCCGTCTTGGGCCAGCCATTTATCGATGTCCTCGGAAGAGATGCCGTTCTTTTTAGCGTAATCACGGAAGCCGTCAAAGCTCTTTTGATCCAGTGCCAGATAAAGGGTTGATGCAGGCTGTTTGGTTTGAATGGCAACCATATCCTTACCGGAGCCTTTTTCGTTGATAACACGATTTCCGTTTTTATCAACCATGATGCCGGCTTGGTTGTATGCTCCGATGTTGCCTTGGAGAGTTGATTTCGCAATGCCCGGAGCTACTTCAATTCCCTGCGGATATAATTTGCCGTAGTCCATCAGCTGCATGGCAGCTCCCGCATTCTCAGCCATTTTGTGGCCGTCTCCGGTCGAGGAAACCGGACCGTAGTAAAGTGCATCCTTCAGGCTTCCCTTGAGCATTTCTTTGTTATAACCGTAACCTCCGGTTGCCAAAAGAACCGCTTTTGCGTTGATGATGTATTTGGTGCCGTTTTTGCCTACTGCGGTGATGCCGGTAGCAGAGCCGTCCGTCATATTTACTTGTTCGGCCTTGATAGAAAGAAGAACATTTACCTTAGCGTTTTTAACAAGTTCTCTAAGCGTTTCAGCAAAAGCCGGGCAGCCCCCTTTGAGCGGAACCATTCTCGACGTTCTCCATTCTGCTCTGAAACTGAAATCTTTTTCAAACTTCACTCCTTTTGCAACAGCCCAGTCGATACTTTTTCCGACATTGTTGACATAAAAAACGAGAGCGTTCATGTCATTTTTTTGATGTCCGTTGTCAAGAAGGTCATAGGCAAGTTTCGCGGGAGTATCGTCTTTGACGCCTAGGTCCTTCTGCAGTTGTGAACCTTCCGTGACAACAGAGCCTCCGCAGATTGCAGAAGCGCCGCCCAGGAAGTTCATTTTTTCGACAAGCGTAACTTTCAAATGCTGGTCTGCTGCGTTAATGGCGGCAATCATCCCTGCCGCGCCTCCGCCAACGATAACCAGATCAGTATTGATGGTTTCGGTTTTTGCAATCACCGGAGCGATATTTTTCTTTTTTGTTAGCTGAGCTACATCGCCCTTAGCTTTTTGTACACATTCTTTAATCCCATCAAGGAGCGCTTTGGAAGTAACTGTAGCGCCTGTAACATTGTCAACTGCCAGGGATTGGGTTTTAACCACTTCCGAAGAGATCGACGCAATGGCGTTCTGACCGATGCCCACTGTCTCTTTATTCGGATCGACTTCAATCTTTTCAATCTTATCTTTTGAGAAAGTTACCTTCACCGGAACCATTCCGCCGATCCCTGGATAAGAGGCTTCAAAGGTACCGGCCTCAAAAGCAAACGAAAGAGAGCAGCCTGCACAAAGGCAAATTGCCATGGAAAGTTTTGAGAGTTTCATCATTTCTCCTTGGAACGAAATAATGATCAAATTCTCTCAGCTGACCTTCTTAAGTAGGTTGATATTAATCAAATAAGTATCATTTTTACGCCCACAGAGGTTAGGGAACTCGTTATTGTGACAAATTCAGAGAGGACCGAAACACAAATTTTGTTTTCTCAGCTGGAACCTTCAAGGTTTTAGTTTTCCGTCTCTTCGTGGGGTTCTATATATATCGAGGAAGTTTCAAACAACGCTCTATACAGCAGGTCAGCTAAGAATTTGCAGCCATGGAGCTGCGAATACAAAACAATCATCAAGCTTAAGAAACTATCCAGACGCCTTGTCGGCAGTGTGAATACAGTTTCCTGTAATGCCGGCGGAGACTATATTTTTTAGGAAAAGGAGCTCGGTTGGCTCGTTGAGTCTTTGAGGAAGAAGCGGTCACGGCCTAAGAGAAAGCTTTCAGGCTTAACAGAAGAAAAATCATTGCGATGACTTTTGATAACGACGACGCTTCTCGGGAAAACGATAAGATGGTTTGTGTCCAAATGTATGCAAAGACAAGGATTGAAGTTCTAAGATTAAAGAATCAGGTAGAGGTGCAGACTTTATAAGTAGTTGCTTCCTTTAAAGGAGAATCGGGAGGCAGCCAAAGGAAAGTTTGCCGAAGGCCGATCGATCTCTCCTAAATTGATCGGACCTGGGCCGTCGAAAAACATTCGGCGGACTGTCACTGAACAGTGGAGCGCTACCCGAGGTCTCGAACCTTATTCCTTTTGATATTCCCTTTAAGGTCCGGATGCTCGAGGAGCTCCAGAATGAAACATAACAATATCAAGAGGACGAAATGTCTCAAACCAACTCAAGTTCCCGCTTAGCACCGTGGCAGGCTATGACCATGCTTGCTGTAGGTATTGCCATAATCTTTTTCGGATTGATGGCTTTAAAGGTTAATGCCCGTATCGTTCTTGCCGTTGACGGCGCCATTATGTGCTTAATGGCTTGTGCCTTCGGTATTTCTTATGACAGCGTTCAAAAAGGCATCAAAGATACCATCGCTTCGATGCTTGTTGCAATGCTGATTCTTTTGTCCGTCGGTATTCTCATCGGCTCTTGGATGGCCTCCGGGACGATTCCGGTCATGGTCTACTACGGTATGCAGGTGATCACTCCGGCCTTGTTCCTCCCGGTTGCCTGTATTCTCTGCACGTTAATGAGTACTTTAGCAGGAACCTCTTGGGGCACGCTGGCTACAGTCGGCGTTGCATGCATGGGCGTGGGCGAAGGACTTGGTATTCCCGTTGAGGCAGCCGCCGGTGCAGTCTGCGTGGGTGCTTTCTTCGGCGATAAGATTTCTCCCTTAAGCGACTCTCCCGTGATCACTGCCACCGTGACGGATACACCGTTAATGGAAGGCATTAAACATGCTCTGATTTCCACAGGTCCGGCTTATCTGATCAGTTTAGTTTTCTTCTTTGCTTACGGTCTGGAATTCAGCGGCGGCTCTGCAGCTGAAAGCGCAACTTACGTTGAAATTTTAAGAACGATTGAGAAGAGCTTTAATCTTAATCCAATCAGTCTGCTTCCGGTGTTTGTCGTAATCGGCCTGATCGCTTGGAAGAAGCCGACCATTCCGACATTTGTCGCCGGTATTGCTGTTGCTGCATTCTTAGGTATGTTCCTTCAGGATGTCAGCCTCAAGAATATGATGAATTACATGTACAGCGGCTTTAGCATCCACACGGATTCTGCTTTTGTCGACAAGATGCTGAACCGCGGCGGCTTCACCAGCATGTTAAGCACCATCGGCTTATTGATGACAGCTGCTATTTTCGGTGCTCCTCTGAGAACCGCGGGCGTTGCAGATGTTTTACTCGACTACGTCAGAAAATTTGCCCGCAACAGCCGCGTCATGGCCTTCTGCGTCATGTGTCTGCACACACTCTTCTTCATGATCACCGGCGCTTACTACGTCAGCTATCCGGTTGTCGGTTCCATGACTAAGGACATGTTCCCGAAATATGGTCTGCAGCGTAAGAATCTGATGCGCATGATGCTTGACACCGGTACGGGCCTTGCTCCGTTGGTTCCTTGGTCTACTACGGGCTCTTACACAGCTTCTACGTTAGGTGTTGCCAACATTGCTTTCTTTGCATTTGCTCCGATGCTTTGGCTCTCCATCATCCTGTCCGCGGTTTATGCACTGACCGGCATCGGTATGGCCAAGCTTGAAGAACAAACAGCCGAGCAGGAAGAAGGTTCTCGATTCAACGGCCAGCTGGCAAAGGAGTAAATCATGGAAAAACTTTTTCAGCGCTGGTATGACTTGATTTCCATTGATTCCGTATCCGGTCACGAAGTCGGAGCAGCAGACTATGTTGCCGAAGTTCTGCGCTCCATGGGGCTGGAGCCTCACTACAGCTATTTCCCGGAAGATACCGACAGACAGCGTCCTTCTGTTTGGACAGTACTCGATAGCGGCAAGCCCGGCAAAACCATGCTTCTTATCGGCCACATTGACACTGTTGACGTGAACTTAAAGAACTGGAAAACCAATCCCTTTATGCCAACCGAAATTGACGGAAAAGTCTACGGCCGCGGCTCGATGGACATGAAAGGCGGAGACGCCGCAATCCTTTCGACAGTTGAGTACTTTGCTCAGCACAAAGATGAGTTTTCCGGAAAGATCTTGGTTTGCTTTGTCGCCGATGAAGAAGGATTAAGCAAAGGAACCTATCAGCTCGTTGACGAAGACGTGGTTCATGCGGATTACGCCATCATGGCGGAGTGCCGCTACAACAATGTGGCTGTGGGCTTCCGAGGTCGTTTCAGCTTCGAAATCACGGTTAAAGGCAAGGCAGGGCACGCCAGTCGTTACCCGGAAGTCGGAGAAAACGCTCTGATTTCTGCCGGTCGCTTGGCCGCTGCGATTGAAGCACTCCCGACACTCTCGCATCCCAAACTTCATCACGGCACATGGTGCGTCCGTTACTTAGCAGGCGGCAATTCCGGTGCTCTGGTTGTTCCAGACAGCTGCTACATGTTTGTGGACCGCTATGTTGTTCCGGGAGAAGATGAAGCGATGTGCATCCGTCAGATGCAGGAGGCTGCAGAAAAACTCGGCTTGGCAGACAAAGTTGATATCCATTTGAAACCGCGCAACAGCCCCTACATGAAGTCTTTTGCTGTTCCTGAAGATCATGAACTTGTTGTCAAACTTCAGGAAAGTTTCAAGGAAGTCACCGGCGAAGATCTTCCGATTGATTATGACCCGTCGGTTTGCGACTCTAATATTCTGGCAGTTTCCTGCGGAATTCCTGTTGTCACGTTCGGACCTTCCGGCGGAAATATGCACGGAGACAACGAATACGGCTATCCGTATCAAGTTAAAAACTGCTACGAAATTTATAAGCAGACGATTAAAAAACTACTCTCTGCATAAATCCAATTGATAAGTACTGCGTGACACAGCGCGCCTCAAACCATAAGCCTAGCGAGAGCCTCAGCAATAAGGCTCTCGCTTTATCACTTTAGGAGAACTCCCAAATCAGGTCGCTCTTGTAGTCTTAATAAATATTTACGCAGATCTCCTAAAGTACCCACATCACCAAGTTAAACCCTTTGAGCTTTCGTTATTTGTCCTCGTTGTCTTTTCTGCCGGCGTATTTTCCCAAAACCGCATGGAGCTTCTTCAGGTCAATCGGTTTGGAAATATGATCGTTCATACCGGCATTTAGGGACTTGGAAACGTCTTCGGAAAAAGCGTTGGCTGTCATTGCAACGATCGGAATGGTATGTGCATCTTCCCTGAGCAGGCTTCGGATCATTTGCGTAGCTTCCAAACCGTTCATGACAGGCATCTGGATATCCATAAAGATCATAGAGTAATAACCGGGTTCATGGGTTTCAAATGCTTTAACGGCTTGTTCTCCGTCGCCGACAACTTCTGCCGTGTATCCAGCCATATCCAGGAAGTCTTGAGCAACCTCAGCATTAAACTCATTATCTTCGGCTAAAAGAACCCGTCTCTTCTTCGTATTATCTTGAACGACGATTTCTTTATCTCGTCCTTTATGTTCTTTAATGCTTGGGTCGGAGAGCCAGTTGTAGAAGGAAGAGCTAAAGAAAGGTTTAGCGATGAAGCCATTAATGCCGATTTCTTTTGCCTTACTTTCAATCGGTGACCAATCGTAGGCGCTGATAATAATAATGAGAGTTTCCGGACCAACGATTTTACGAATTTCGCGGGCTGTTGCTTCGCCGTCCATTTCCGGCATTTTCCAATCGAGGAAACAGATGTCAAAAGGATTATTTTCTTGGATGGCTTTTTTGATTTTTTCTAGGCCTTCCTTGCCGCTCAAGGCATATTCCGTCTTTTGTCCTAGCTGATCAAGTAGGACACACGCATGTTCGCAGGTATCTTTATCATCGTCAATTACTAAAGCGCGAAGTTCAAGCAAACTTTCGGAGTGTTTGGCCGAGTCCTTAGAAATTCCGAAAGGAAGATCGATCGTAAAGGTACTGCCTTTACCTTCTTCACTTTGGACGTCAATACTGCCTCCCATCAAATTAACGAGATTGTGCGTAATAGCAAGCCCCAAGCCCGTGCCACCGAAATGCTGAGCGATCTCGGCCGTCTCCTGTTCGAAGGGCAGAAATACTCGGCTTAAGAACTCTTTTTTCATGCCGATTCCGTTGTCACTGATGACACAACGCAAGTGGATATGTTCCGGACTTGTATGCTTTTCCGACAACCTCATCGTAACTTTGCCGCCCCGAGGCGTAAATTTAACGGCATTGGCTATAACATTGATAAATACCTGATTGACCCGCAGCGGGTCGCCAACCAGACACTCCTGACGGATGTCGTTTGTAATGATTTCGAAACTGACGCCTTTTTCTTTGGCCTGAGGCTCAATTAAGTTATAGATGCAGTGAACCGTTTCTTGGAGGTCGAAGTTCTCATAAGAAAGCGCAAGCTTATTACTCTCAATCTTTGACATATCCAAAATGTCGTTGATTAAGCCAAGCAAGTGCCGGGAAGCAAGAAGCGTTTTCTTCAGGCAGTCTTCAACTTTTTGCTTGTCACCGATTCGAGATAAAGCAATTGTTGTCATACCGATGATGGCATTCATCGGCGTTCGAATTTCATGCGACATATGAGAGAGGAAGTCGCTCTTTGCTTGACTTGCATTCTTAGCCGTCGTTAGAGCGTCAGCCAAGTTTTTTTGGTATGCAATTTGTTCTGTTTCATCAAATAATGAAACTACCGTCCAATCAATCAGCCCTTGGCGAACTGGATAGACGCTTAACTGAAAGTTCTGGCTGCTGCCCTTAAGCTCAATATTTCGCGTCGCAGTTTTAATGATGGTTCGATCATTCAAGATATTTCTGAGCCAATTTCTATCCTCATCGTAGAAACGGTTCAAAAGTTCTTCTTTGTTATTTGTAATTGCGTCTGGATCGAAGCCCAAAATTCGAAGACTATTGTCGCTGACATATTCGGGTTCTTTTTTCTCGTTGAAGATAATAAAAACATCATCAACGTTGGCATAGAGCAATTTAAGTAATTTATCCCGCTTGAGTCCTTTGACATATGCACGGTTTAAGTCTTTCGACCCAGTGTAAATAAACCATAGGAGCAGAATGCCCATGATGATCGTACCGATTACGAATCCATAGATGTTCCGATCGGATTTATCGTTGATGTCGCTGCCTCGCTGATCAGCGTTAGATGCGATCCGATCAAGAATATCGTCAAAATGAATAAATGCAGGTTCTACGATTTGGTTATAGCGTTTAATGACGTTTTCGACGGTGGGATCTTCGCGAGTGAGTTCCACGAGCTCGCGTCGGCGCTGACCGATATTTTTCAATGCATCTTTTAATTCCTGCAGTTCTTCCGGGCTGCCGCGATAGCGATCTTCAATAATCGTAATGCTTTGTCTTTGAAGCGTTTCCTGAGTTTTTAAAGCGCTTTCTAACTGGGTTGAATTCAAGTCTTTTGAAGAAAACAATACCGGCGTTAGGCTTCTAAAGTCGTAGAGACGGCTCTTCATAATTCGCGCCTGAGAGGAAACGAGGTACGGAAAATCGTAAATGTCCTGTGTGTATTGATTGACTTGAAGCAGAAAAACGATACTCGTAATCGTATACACCGCTACGAGGAAGCACATGACTATTCCTCGATTTTCTTTTTTCTCAACGCTTTTGCCGAACATGAAGGACCTTTCTCTTGGGAGATTTTTCGTAATGACGAAATCTTCTAATGTCTTCGCCATATCTTTGATGTATTCAATGATTTTAAACTTATCCAAAATCGATTCTATGAAGCGCTATTGAATGGCGCTGGATGGTAGAAGCAGAGAACCCTAACGATAGGGAGTGGTTTAACCATATGCATGTCTTGAAATGAAGGTACGATTATGTTCCAGCAAACCGTTCAGTTCGAGCACTACGTCAACCTATGACTAGCTGAAAGCATTTTAAAATAATGGACTTGTTTCGAAGAGGTTCCTTAGCAAAAGGCTGTAAGTTGGATTAAACTACCCTTGCACCCTTGACGAAAATTATTTAAGAAAGCTGATAGGGAAAGTATAAGGAATCATAAAATGTCATTGCCTCACTTACCAAGAGTTCATAAAAATCGAAGTTCTTGTTTATCAATTTTTCCACTGTGTTTGCTAGCGTTTTCACTTTCGGAAGCCTATGCTGATACGATAATTGTGCCGGATAGGGGGGGGGTATTTACAATATCTACAGCCTGCTACTGAAGGGGATGGCAATGTAATTCTTCTAAAAGGATCTGCTCAGGCTGCGACAGGCGGTCCTTGGGCACTTGCTGGTGGCTGGGCATATACGGGGGACGCCAGTAACAATCAAATTCATAGCGATGTCAGCGCTACTACCGCTATCAGCGGTCCCATTTTCGGTGGGTACGTAGACGGGCCAAACGGGACTGGAAACGCTAATAACAATCAAATCGAGTTAAAAAACAGCGTAACCACAACTATCGTTAGTAGCTTTATTTATGGCGGCTATGTCAATTCAAGCGGCAATGCCAATAATAATAGCATTTCTCTCGTCAGAGTTGAGGGTGCCACACAGATCATAGGTGGTTATGTTTTAGCCCCCGGGAATTTGAAAGAGGGCAACGCAAAAGGAAATAATGTTGAGCTTCAAAATTCCTCGGTAGCGGGTTTTGTTTCGGGGGCTTTGAGTGAAGCTGTCGGAGATCTTACGGGCAATGTTGTCAAGATTGAAAATAGCTTAATAGCTGACTATGTTGCTGGTGCTAACCTTCAGATGGCTGGGAATGGTGACACAAACGACAATCAGGTACTGATCAAAAATACAAATATACAAGGGTCGCCTAATGGCTTGGGTGTTACTGGGGGATATAATATATCGATTGCTGGGGGAAGTGCTGACGGGAATGTAGTTGATGTCATTGCTGATTCTGAATATGGCGAGGCTAATTTAGTAATAAATAAATTTATTTCTGGTGGTTTGATCGGATCTGTGGGTACCGCTGATCGAGTTGGAAATACGAATAACAACCAGGTAACACTTACAAACACTAGAGGCAATGGCAAACTTGAAATTAATGGGTATGTCGCAGGCGGTGCCAACTTTGCAACTGGTATTGGTGATGCCAGTGGCAACAAGGTATTTATTAATCCACCGCAGACCGGTGAAAATTACCTAATTGATATTAAAGAATATGTACTGGGGGGATTAGTTGGAACCGCAGGAACAGGTAAAACTAATAAGAACCTTGTTTCTATTCAGAATAGTCATGTCACGCAATATATTACAGGGGGCTACAACCAGGGAGCTGGTCAGGTCTCTGCAAGCGAAAACGAAGTCTATTTGAAAGGCGTTTCCCTATATGATTCGGGAGTCGTAAACGGTCGTTTTGTTGTCGGAGGACTTCTTTCTAATTCTGAAGGTACGGGTGACGCTTACAAGAATAAGGTTGTTCTTGAAAAAAGCAAATTTACCGGTAAATATATTGCAGGCGGTGTGAGCCAGGGAACAGGACTGGTTGATCTTAACGAGGTCAGTCTAGTGGATACTGATGTCGTAGGATTTGTGGCAGGTGGTCTGGATTGGTACGGAAAAGATGTAACGCTTACGAATAATAAGGTGTCCGTAGCTGGCGGTTCAGTAGTCGGGCGCGTTGCAGGAGCACGCTCTTGGACTGGAAGCGATGTTAATTTTAATTCTGTCTACGTACAGAGCGCTAAGATCAAGGCAGGGGGAGAAAATGAGGGGCATGTTCTTGGAGCAGCTAATCAATCTGGCGGAAACGCCCTAAATAATTATGTTCAGGTTCAGGATAGCCAAGTTGATGGTTATGTGGCAGGCGGATTTATTGAACACTATGAAGGGGGCCACTATAACGGAAAGACTGATAACAACAACGTAGTTATTGAAAATAGTAATGTTTACGGCAATATTGGAGGCGGATACAACCAAGCTGGAGGTACTCTCAGCGCCAGTGGTAATACCGTTGTCGTAAAAATTCTTTCCACGGCTAGCGAAATATCTTTTGAGGCGGCCGGCTTCATTGCTGGGGGAATCATAGGCGACAAGCAAAAAGGGGCTGGCGTCACGAATAGTAATACAGTTAAGATTATCAACTCCAGCTCTGAAAATTCTTTTGAGATAAATGGTTACGTTGCGGGTGGTTATAACGGCGGCGTAGGAGAAGGCGGTGCTAGCGGAAATATAGTTTTTATCGATACGGCTAGAAGTCCCAATGGCTCCAACTCTTTAGTAACTGTCGGTGAGTTTGTTCTAGGGGGATATATTGGTTCAGAGTTAGCCGACTCTACTCCGAACGGGGACACAAACAAAAATTCAGTTAGCATCCAAAATACACAGGTCACTACATATATTGCGGGAGGGTATAACCTCGGTAAAAAAGGTAATGCTGTTGAAAACAATGTCTACCTAAAGAATGTAACTCTGTACGACGGCGATGATATCGATGGCCACTTTGTAGTTGGAGGCCTAATCGGAGAAGGAAGCTTAGGGAATGCAACTAACAACACGGTTACTGTCGAAGATAGTAGCCTTAAAGGAAAGTATTTGGCTGGTGGTGTGAGCCAGGGAAACGGCCTTGTAGATAAAAATAAAACTATACTTACGAACACGCATGTCCAAGGCTTCGTTGCTGGAGGATTGGATTGGGGTGACCATGGCAATGTGACTCTAACTAACAATGAAGTATGGATGAACGGAGGCTCTGTGAGTGTAGTTTCCGGAGAGTCACTTACTGGACGTGTGGTTGGCGCTCGCTCAAAAGGATCAGGGGATGTCCTGAATAATGCAGTACATCTTAGAAATGTGACTATTGAGGACGGAGTCCGTGGTGGAGTCTCGACTGGAAACGGGAATGTTGCTCAAAATGTTATAACCATTGAAGATAGTGAAATCACCGGATGGTCTAATCAAGGAGGTTCTGTTGCTGGTGGTTATATAGAAGCAGGAGGCAATGGAAATACCAATGAAAATAGCGTTTCTATAAAAAATACCAACGTTGCAGGAAATGTTGTAGCTGGATTCAATCAGGCAGTCGGCTCGTCGGATTCCTGTAATAATCTGGTCCTATTCGAAGTTGATCCTTCGTCAACTGATCCTTCTTATACGGCAGGCGGTTTTGTTGCTGGCGGTATTACTGGTATGCAATCAGAGGGAGCCGCTAATAACAACAAAGTTACTATTATCAATACAAGTTTAGTTGCAGAGCTAAACGTAAAAGGATACGTAGCCGGTGGTTTCAATGACGGAACAGGGAATGGCGACTCTAGCGGAAATACTGTTTGGCTTGAAGCGGCATCGGTCAGCACTTCAAAACTTACTGTAGATAATTTCGTAGTTGGAGGCTATCTAAGAAGCGGGGAAGGAAGCACAAACGGGAATACAGTTGTTATCAAAAACGCTGCCGTCTCTGGTTCTTACATTGCAGCAGGACTTAATGAGGGTCTGGGCCAAGCTCAAAACAACTCAGTTATTCTTGAAAATGCAGAGGTTTCTGGAGGTGTGACCGGAGGCCGAGTGACGGCAACCCCACCGACATCCGGCGGCCGCAGTCTCAATGCTGCTAATTCCAATATCGGAGAATCGTCAGAGAACTATTCTGCTTTAGTACAAAACAATACCATCAATATCTCCGGCAAGACTTCAGTAGTGGGACGGGTTGTCGGTGGCGAAAGCCTTGCGGGCAACTCTGTCACGGAAAAGCCTGCCTATATCCAAAATAATACTGTAGTGATTGATGATGGTTACGTTGAAGGAGGAATATCCGGTGGAGCGGCTGTTGCCGGTAATGTTATCGGCAATAAAGTATTCCTCAATGGAGGAACGATTAAAGGCTTGGTATATGGAGGAACGAGCGCCGGCGATGTTAAGAACAACGTCGTTTATCTAGATGGACGAAAAGGTATAGATGTCACGGGAGCCTGGATTTACGGTCGGGGGAGAGCATCGACAGGGACAAATGGTAATACGCTGAATATTACTAATTTCAAAGGGGCAGTGCAGAATATCGGGAACTTCGATCGGATTGACCTTGATCTAGCCGGATTGATGGTCAGAGAAAAAGAACCGATTATTTTGTTGACGGAAAACCAATCAACGAATTTGGATAACAGCACTATCCACATTCACAGCAGCAGAAAGGCAATTGCTGTTACTGATGACTCTTCATTAGCCGATCGTTATGAAGTAATCAAAAACCAGTCGGGTAGCCTTACGGCATTTAATGTCATTTACGAAAAAGATAAGCTCGTTGTGGTTCATGAACGAGGCACAATGGAAGGGTTATATCGAGTTGAATGGGATGGCTACCCTGATCAAATCGGAGACAGTATTGATCTGGTCCTTGAGCGAGTCGAGGAAAGACCGGAGAGCGGGACCTACATTTCGAACTCTTTAGCATGGTCTCGCATGCATATGAGATTGCACGACAGATTTGGTCAAGCTTACTATATCGATCCTTTCAGTGGAGAAGAAAGGGCAGCCGCCGGATGGGTTCGCCAGGTTGGGTCTCATTCGCATTTCCGGGCCGGTTCTGATATCAAGACCCATTCTCGAACCGCTGTAACCCAAATTGGCGCCGACCTCGTCAGAAATGAGTTCAATCAGGATGTCAAGTCTGTCTGGGGTATCTTTGCAGGGGGTTTATACAATCGATCCAGCGCTAAGACCTACAGCTCTGCACAAAGCCGGTCAGATGGTTATGCCCTAGGCGTATACGGCACACTTTATACCGGGAACAGCCCGGATGACGGTTTCTATGTGGATTCCTGGCTTTTATTCGGCCACTACAACAACAAGCTTTGGAGTGAGGATTTAGCCAACTTCCGATATAAATCTAATGGGTGGGTTTGGTCGGTGGAAAGCGGTTATACCATTCCACTTTCTCAATCTGGCTCTAAAGACTTTAATAAACTCATTTGGACCTTCCAGCCTGAGATTCAGTTAGTGTGGGACGGTGTTAAGGCAGATACGACAGTCGACAAAGATACGGAAACGCGCTTTAAACAACTCGGAACCAATAATGTTTCTTTACGTATTGGTGCACGGCTTCATGCAAATCACATGAATAAAGGTCTCGGATTTATCGAAGGTAATTGGATCCACAATACCAAGAGGGCCGGAGTACAGATGGGAACAGGTTGTAAATATATTAAAGGAGGCAGGAATTTAGCCGAATTCAGGGCCGGTCTTGAGGGCCATGTGACTAAAAATCTGCTTGGGTGGGCTACCGTCGGCGTGCAAGCCGGACAGTATGGTTATCACAACGAAACTGCACAGATCGGTCTCAAATATATGTTCTAACTCGACCCAAGTACCTGAGAGGAAAGACCATAAATCGTTTCGCTCGGGCGACTTCCCTGTTATTAACGGAATTAAGAAATGCAGATAAAAAATGCTTTTATAGTCATGCTTCTAGCAGCTGTGACCTTAGGTTTGAGCGCCTGCGCTTCCTATGATCACAAAGACTATCCTCGTGAAAGTTGGTTTGCACCATCTACTCAAGTGATTTCAGCCGATCAATTCAAGAAGGTAGAAACTCCTTTGAAGGTGGCTTTAGTGGTGAATTACACCTGGGAAGGCCGTCCTATTGTTCAAGAGCCCTTCGAAGAGCGTCCAGCCGATTGGCGAGAGCAGTACGGTCTGGAATTGGCTGCTGCACGCTACCTGGAAAAAACCGGCAATTTCATCATTGTCGATCCCGACGACAAGGAGAAGCAAGGCGTCATATCAATTGATGTCACTCGTCAGATGGACGAAAAGACTAAAGCCGTACTGGCCTCTAAGAAAGCTAACCAGAATGAATATCCAGAAAAGATCGTCTATGAATATGATATGACAATGAAGATGGAACTGTCTTTAACAGATGGTAAGAAATTTGAAGCCATCCCGAAAACCGATCACATGTTCATAGGCCATGAAGAATCAGAGGAGAGAAAAGTAGGAGTTAACCCAAAGCGTTTCACCTTTTCCTATTTCAACAATATGGACTTCCACACCGAATTTGTTCGCCGCTTCTATAAACAGATGATTTTTGAAGGGGTTCAACAGATAGAAAATGAGTTGCAGTAGGCGTTCTTTTGAAATTTATTGTTTGTTGTATTTGTAGTATTTAGACAGAAAACAAGCATCGGAGCTTCCTCGGAGTTCCGAGCGCTTTGTCGGAGCCTTGATTTGGAAAATCAGGGCTCAATTTTTTTCAGAGAAGAACGCCTTCTGCACTTTCAATTATAGGTGTGACGTAAGGTAAGAATTTCGTCAGTTTTAACGTAAGGCTTTCTCTCACATCTGCGAACAGTTAGCATATAACCATTTTTTAATCGTTGGATTGTAACTTTTGGGCCTATTTATTTGAAAGGACCCTTTATAAGAAGACTTGTCCCAATCGATTGGAACTTTATCTAATCCTCTGCTTCTCTTGTTAATTCCTTTCAATTTCATATAATTCGCGCCGTCCTCATGCGATTGATTAATACAATAATGGAATAAACATAGAGTCCATGGAGGAAAAATTGAAAAAATCAGCTCTTGTTGACGCCCTTCTCTTTACTGCTTTTTCCTGCGTAAATGTTATGGCTGCGGAAACTGTCCCTGCTAATTCTCAAATTTATAAAGAAGCAAAATCACTTTCTAAAGTCCCTGCGAACTCTAAGGTATTTACAGGTAAGGCAGAAGTTATTCCGATGAGCCAACAAGTTCCCGGTATGCCGGTTCACAACGGAATTGTGATTTTCGAACCGGGAGCCAGAACATTTTGGCATATCCATCCGGCAGGTCAATTCTTTACTGTCCTCCGTGGTGAAGGTAGAACCGGAGTATATGGAGAAAAAGCTCGAGTTGTTAAACCTGGTGACGTTGTAATTTGTCCGGCCGGAGTTAAGCATTTCCACGGAGCTGGTCCTGATACTCAGATGGTTCAGATGACGGTAACCGGAGATCATCCTGAAGGCAAAGGTGTCACTTGGCTTGAAGAAGTCACAGACGAACAGTACAACAAGATTGAAAAATAGAAACCGAAAGTTCCGATCTGAGAATTCAAATTCCTAAGCGAAACCGGGCGAGAAATAGCAAAATATCATTGCAAGCTAAACAACGTGAATTTCCGCCCTATTCTTTTCCAATCTTTATAACGACTCAAATTTATTTGATTTTAATGAAGACCTGTAAAAATCATAAAAGTACGCAATATAATATTAATTATCGTGCGTACTTGGAATTTTTAACATGTTTCAGCCGACTCCGATCCAACCTTCAAACTTTGGCGCAATAACTGCAGATCAAAATTTGATCGAAAATCCTGCGCTGATGTATTTAGCTACGCTTGGCAGTAAGGATTCCTATCGATGCATGAAAAGCAAGTTAAATAAGTTCGCCCGATTTTTCGGCTACAAAGGTTTAGTAGATTGCGATTGGAAGTCCATGCAGCCGAATCATGTCACGATTTTTTTAACTGCTCAGAAATGGGGGTCCGCCAGAACTTATAACTGTTATCTCTCTGCGCTTAAGTCGGTGGCATTAAATGCTTGGCGAAATAAACAAATTGATTTAGATCATTTTCAAAGGATTAAATCTTTAAAACAGCGAAGAGTTTTCAGAGCACCGTCCGGAAGAGCTATTTCTGTTGAAGAATCCGCCTCGTTGATAAAGTCACTAGAAGAAAATTCTTTAAGAACAGTGAGAAATAGGGCTATCTTTTATTTAATGCTGGGATGCGGATTGCGGAGAGCAGAAGTCTGTGATTTAAAGGTAAATCAGGTTTCCTTAAAAAATAAATCCGCCAAAATCATTGGCAAAGGAAATAAGGAAAGAACAATTTATTTCCCCGAAGCTGTTCTTGATGTTTTGAAAACCTGGTTTGAGTTTAGAAAGTTAAATAAAGGTGAGATAGATACCGGATTTGTTTTCGGACGCATAGATAACAAACAATGCCTTCATTTGGATATCGCACTTGATCCATCTTCCGTTACCCGAATAATAGAAAAACTTGTCGCTGAAACCGAAAAACTGGAAGGCAGACTCACGCCTCACGATCTAAGAAGAACTTTTGCTACTCGCTTAATTAGTAAAAACGTCGATATTGTAGAAGTGCAAAAACTCATGGGACATGCCAGCGTCGCAACGACAGGAAATTACGTACGCAAGGATGAGGAAAATTTGAGAAAAGCGGCTGAAAAGGCAGAGTTATAGAGAATTTCTATAACTTTTTGCTTGGAAGATCGAGGGAGCTCAGAAAATTGAACCTCTGATCGATTTTAAGGAAGCGCCGTCGTTCTTCTCATTCAGACAAAAATTAAATCATTTTCAATTTCCCAGGGCTCCAATTGGAACCACGTAAACACCGTCAGACCTCCTAAAGGCGTAATTACCCACTCCGGTTAGAACCATCAAAAAGGAGGGCTTATTCATTCGATCGGTGTCCAATTTTGATTCCAACTTCTTCAATGTGGCAGCACCCTCTTCGATAAGTTTGTCTCCGCCTAATTTGATTTCAATTAATCCGTACTTTCCGTTTCTGAGATGTATTACAGCATCGCATTCTAAATTGTTGCTGTCCCTATAATGAAAGACAGAGCCATCAAGCGCTTCTGCGTATATCCTTAAATCTCTGATGCACAAGTTCTCAAAAATAAAACCAAACGTATTTAAATCCGCAAGAAGGTCCTCAGGTCCAAGTCCTAAAGAAGCAGCCCCAATAGAAGGGTCGACGAAATATCTTGTATCCGCAGAACGAATAGCCGCTTTTGAGCGAAGGTTCGGATTCCAAGCCGGAGCGTCCTCTATAACAAAAATCCCTTTTAACACCCTCAGGTATTCATAAACAGTTTTATCAGATACTTCGGCATTTGCAGAGATGTCTCTTTGAATCTGAGGCACTCCGGCTTGGCTTCCTACTAGACGAGCATAGGACCTGAGAAACTGCCTCAAACGATTTTCATCTCGCCTAGTATTGTCGGCTAAAGACAGTTCGCTTTCTGCTACGGAGTCGACATAATCTCGAGCTTGAAGGAGAGCGCTAAGACCTGTTAGTTTCACACTCATAGGCCAACCTCCACGGCAGGCTAAGAATGCCAGTTTGGAAGCATCTATATCCGACTTGCCCACAAGTTCTTTGTTTCCGGAAAAAAGGTCTTTAAGAGAGATTTCTCCTGAAGATTCTCTCGACTCAAGAAGACTCATAGGCCTCATAATTAGCCTAGCGATGCGGCCCGTTCCTGTGTGAGAAACGACAGACCAATCGGGCGGCGTAGCGGACCCCGTCAAAATAAATTGACCAAATGCGTGCCTTTGATCTACTTCGAAGCGAACCGCATCCCATAGTTTTGGTGCCAACTGCCATTCATCAATCAATCTGGGATTTTCTCCTGCGAGGAGCGTTTTCGGGGAAATATCAGCCATCAAAATATTTTGCGCTTTATTCTCCGGCTGCTGCATAAAAAGCACGCTTTTTGCAAATTGGAGTGCGCTGGTTGTTTTCCCACACCACTTCGCTCCTTCAATAAGAACAGCGCCTTTACTTTCAATCTTAAGCTTCAAAAGTTCATCAGAAACCCTTGGCAAATAATCCAACATATAGCCCATCGCTTTGACAATACTGTTACCTGAATTGGATTCCCTAAATTTTCCTTACTCAAGAAAACAAGGACTCTCAACACTGAGAAAACGTATCTCCTCGTTTAGAGATATTTCCCTTCCATAATTATAGAGTTTTCACTTCCGTATTTGAGGATTATTTACTTCCATATTTGAAGATATTCCATTTCCATGTTTGAGGATAAATAACTTCCGTATTTGAGAAAGTTTCACTTCTATGTTTATGGGTATTTCAGTTCCTAATTTATAGTTTTACACACAAATTTGTTAGTTCTATCCACTTTTTGATAACGATTCTTATGGTTTGAACTTGATTGATAATCCAATGTAAGAAAACTAATCGTTCTGTTTTTCATCTCTAGATGCCTCTTTTCACATAAATAGCTATGGAAATGTCAGAATAAAAAATGCAATTAGAAAGGAGAAGCAGCTTGTCAAAAGAAATAGAGCGGAAATTTTTAGTCGAAGGGGATTCCTGGAAAAAGGAAACGGCCGGGGTTCTTTATCGACAGAGCTACCTTAATAGTGAAAAAGAAAGAACAGTCCGTGTTCGCACCATCGCTGACAGGGGATTTTTAACTGTAAAAGGTATAACGATTGGCTGCACACGCCTTGAATTTGAATACGAAATTCCTTATGCCGACGCTGAAAAAATGTTGGATGAGCTAGCAGAGAAACCGATCATTGAAAAATTACGTTATGTGATCCCTGCGGGTGACCGTTTAAAGTGGGAAATCGATGAGTTTTTAGGTGTAAATCAAGGACTCGTAGTAGCCGAAATCGAACTTCCATCTGAAGAAACAGGTTTTAATAAACCTGAGTGGCTCGGGCAAGAAGTTTCCTACGATCCACGCTTTTTTAATGCCAATTTAGTTGCTCATCCTTACCGCACATGGCAAAATGAATCTAAAGAGAAGCCCCTTTAAGAGCTCATCCAAAATTTATAGGAAACACCAGAATTAGGCTCTGGATTGCATGGTTTCTATTGTCTTCATAAGGTCGAGGGCGTACTTAAAATGATGAGTCAACACCTTGTTTCTTGATGCCAACTATGTCCCAACAAAACCTTCACGAAATCATGGTCATCAGAATTGTTGATGATGACGAAGAACTTTTAACTTCTTTCCGTTTTTTACTTGAGGGTGAAGGCTGGTTCGTACGGACCTATAACAGTGCAGAAGCATTCCTAGAAAAGGACAATTTCAATGTTCCTGGATGTGCCATCGTGGATATCCGTATGAATGGGATGAGCGGTCTTGAGCTTCAGGATGTTTTAAATGCTCGCGGAATCAAATTACCGCTGATTTTTCTGAGCGGTCACGGAACGGTAGAGACGGTTGTCGATACATTGAAGAGCGGTGCTGTTACTTTTCTCTCCAAACCGCCTTCTCTAGACAAGCTCAAAGAAGCGGTCGAAAACGCTTTAATGAATGCGAAAGAACTCGATGATCAAAAGACTGATTTCCGGAACTGGCAAAGTTTAACCAACAAGGAAAAGGAAGTCGCCAGGCTCGTCAGCGAAGGCCTGCTAAACAAACAAATTGCGGACGAGCTTGGTATTGCGGAACGAACCGTTCAAACGCATCGAACCATGGTTTATCGCAAATTAGATGCGAAGAACAATATCGAGGTCTACAAAATTCTAAATAGGCTGAAAGTTCTTACCTAGTTTTCGGATTTTTCTTCTTTGGAACTCAGCTCCTCGCATTCAATATGGCGACCGAGAAGCAGAATAATAGACAATCCTTTTGTTTGTCCGGCCTCAATTCGCACCGAGCCTCTATGACGTTCAGCAATTGCCCGAACGATCGAAAGTCCCAGGCCTAAGCCGTCTGCCTTTGAGGTTTGTAAGGGATTTCGTAGGTTTTCAATTTCCTCCGGTTTTAAGCCGGGGCCGTTGTCTGTGATAGAGACCCGAACAAAGCCCTCTTCTTTAGCCGGAGCTGAAGACACTTCTATTTCGGGAGCTTCTTGCCCCTTCATGGCTTGTGCTGCATTTTTAAGGATATTTAGGAAAGCAATGGAAAGTTCAAATTCATCCCCGTCAATGACAAGCCCCTGAGCAAAGTTCTTCTGCAGTTTAATTTCAGGATTTTTAGCCTGAAAATCCGCAGTAACTTTCGAAAGAAGTTTAGAGATATCCGTCGGCCTCAGCACAAGCGGGCGATTTTTAGAGAAACCCTGAACATGATCAATGATATCAATTGCCTTCAGGACACTCTTTTCTATTTTCGGAAGAACAAATGAGAGCATTTCTTCGGAAATAACGCCTGATCCATACTTTTGACGTGAGATAAGGCTTTGCGTGTAGTTTTCGATCACCGTTAGCGGCTGCTTCAACTCATGCGCCACCATGGAAGACATGATGGAAACAATGCTTGCGCGCTCCCAGGCCTCCATCTTTTTCTCATTGGCCCACTGCTTCCTAAGACTTTCTCTGACTAATGCCGTTTGTTTTGCAATCTCTTTGACAACAAGACGATCGTGAATAAACAAGCCAAACAAAATCAAAAGTACAAACAGAGTCGGATACCTCACTTTCCACACTAAGTTCGTCCAGGTCTCAGGCTCAAATTCCTCGATTAATTCGTCGTCAGAGCGTTTCAACAAGGCATAAACGTCTCTAAGGGGCGCAGGATTCGTCCATTCACCAAACTCAGAAAGCGCTCGTTCATTTTTCAATGCCGCTAAGGCTTTCTGCTGCATTGCTTCTGGTACTTTAGGAGAAACCAACAAACTCCAGGCCGGATAGAGCTCAGATGTCGATAAGCACCGAGTCTCCGTAAACTCCCGAGGTTCCAAAGGTTTTAACTCTTCTCGGAGCTTTTGCGGTAATCTCTCGTAATGACAGCCCTGAAGGATTGCGGCAGAAATATCTCCTTTTATCAAGGCGTTAATCATCTCTTCGTTGTCAGGAAAGCTTTGTACTCTCCTAAAAAACGCTTGAGTCGAATGTCCTCGAGCGGTAACTTCTCCGACTGCTGTTTTCCAACCTGCCATGCTTGACGTCGTCAAACGTCCGATTTTCTTTCCTGCAAGCTCGTCGAGATTCTGAATGTCGCTGTTTTTGGAAATAACGATGAGACTCCCGGAAAGCTTACCGGCATCGTTACTCACGCGATTCTTAAAAGAGAGAAGGTGCTTGTAATGAAGATATCTTTGAAGTACCGCTCCTAAGTCGCTGTTTGTAAAAATGAAATCCGGAGCATTATGACGAAGCACGCTGACTAACTCGGGTCGGTCATAACTCAGAACCTCCCAGTTTTGATCTCCTAACGAGCCGACTAATAAATTAGCGGACTCCGGGATATAGAACTGAGAATTTCCGCCTTGGGTTCGCTCTAAATAAACCTCGATCGGAGGAAATTGTTGACTCCTAGCTGGAGGGGCGGAGGGGGCCGCTAAAGAACAGGAAGCCGGAAATACAAAGAGAATCGTCAGAAAAACAAAGCAATAGGTCTGCAGTGCTAAGTGTTCGAGAAGACTGCGCTTAAGCATGCCGAGAATCTTGGAAATGATCGTGCCTTGGCCTCTCGTTTTCTTACAACAAGATCCTTCAATAGAAAATCTTAAGCACGTCTTGTCGACCATATCTGCGTAATAAATGAAAGTAAATTCTTTGATTTCTTATAAATTGAATTGACGCAAAAAGATAGCGATCCTCGTAGAAACCCTCTGACGTGAAGACGCTGCCTAACTCCACGATGTGCGTTTTCTCTTGGATTTTTAAACTTTTTCACAAGTTCTGAGGAACGCTTCGAGCATCAAGAAAAACGGCCTCTTACCTATCTCAAACCTCTTTAAGGAGAAGATTATGAAACGTCGTGCATTTTTTGCTTCCACCGTCGCAGCTGCTTTCGGTTCTGCTTCCGCTCTTGCCCAAACAACCTCAAATCAGTTCAAATTCCCAGAAAACGTTGATGAAAACGCCGTGAATCCGCCTCCGGGACAGGTTCCTTATCGTTCCAACATCCCTGTTTTCGATTTCCGCATCCGTCCGCCGTACAAAGGCTATATGAACCTCGGCATCATCAAAGCCTGGAGAAACATCCCGACGGAACCCAGACAGATGCGCCCGACAGGCTTCGAAAGACGCCATGTTGAAAGTATCGCCAAAGCTGACATGAACCTGTTGGTCAAAGAGATGGAAGAAGCCAACGTTATCGGCGGCGTCCTTATGGGTCGTGAAACAATGAACCCCGTTTACGGCGGCGTTCCCAATGAAGATTTGGCCGAACTTTGCGTTAAATATCCCGGAAAGTTTGTAGCATTTGCCGGCATTTGCCCGCATGACCCGAAAGCCCTGGAAAAAATGGAATATGCCGTCAAGACCCTCGGCATGAAAGGCGTCTCTCTTGATCCGGGCTGGTGCGATCCTGCTATCCAAGCCTATGACAAGAAGATCTACCCGATCGTTGACCTGGCTTCTCAGCTGAATATTTCTGTCGCATTTGCCATGTGCGCTTATACGGGTCCGGACCTGACCTACACAGATCCGTCCAAGATGATGCCAATGCTCAAGCAGTATAAGAACGTTAATTTCGTTCTGTGCCACGGCGCTTGGCCTCATGTCCAAGAAGTCCTCGGTTTAGCCGCTGTCTGCCCGAACCTTTACCTTGTTCCGGATGCTTACTTCTATGTCCGCAACATGCCGTTTGCCGAAGAATTTGTGAAAGCTACCAACTCCTTCATGAAGTACCGCATGCTCTTCGGTACCGGCTATCCGATCAGAGGGTTTGAACAGTGTGTCGAAAACTGGAGCAACCGTGGTCTCACCAATGAATCTCTGCGCCTGAGCCTCTTTGAAAACGCCAAGTACTTGCTCAATCTCTAAGAAAAAAATATTTCTCCTTGGCGGTCGGAACAGCTTCAGCTGTTCCGGCCGATTCCGAAAAACTTTTCTCCGGGTCTCAATCATGTCACGTCTGAATAAACTTTCTCTTTGCCTGCTTCTCTCAGCTCTGCCTGCCGTTAGCGTCACTGCGGCAGATATCGAAAAACTCAACACCGATGTCGTCGTTGTCGGAGGCGGCGGAACAGGTATGTCCGCAGCAGCTTCTGCACATCAGCACGGAGCAAAAGTCATCCTTCTGGAAAAATTAGCCTTTGTGGGGGGCAGCTCCGCTTTGTCCGGCGGCGCCTTAGCAGCCGGAGAATCGAATCCTCAGAAACGTGCCGGAACTAAGGACGTATCTAACGACGGGTTCGTCAATATTTGGCTGAAAGATCAAGACCGATCCTTCCCGGGCGGCGATGAATCCATGCCGAAGGTCGAGCGCATGCAGAAACTCGCAAAAGAGTTCAACACGACGGTCAATTGGATGGAATCCGAAATCGGTCATAAATTTGCGGTTCCCCGTCCTTTCGGATACGGTGGTCCTAACTATGCTCACGCTCCTGAAGAAGCCCCGATCCCCGCTTCAGGAAGAGGTTCCTCTCAAGCCGGCGGCAGATTTGTGATCAAGGCCTTCAAAGCTTATTTGGATAAAGCCGGTGTCCCTATCATGACAGGTACCCGTGCCCAAGAACTCATTACAGATGACAAAGGAAATGTCGTAGGCGTCCGCGCAACAAAAGGCAAACAAAAGATCGAAATCCGCGCTAAGGCTGTTGTATTGGGAACGGGCGGTTTCGCAAGAAATAAAGAGCTTCTCCAAAAATTCGTTCCTTCTTACGCTCCCTACACCGATGTATCAAATGCGACACCGGGTGCAACCGGAGACGGTATCATCATGGCGCAAAAGATCGGTGCAGCCGGATTCAAGGACGGTTGGGTCATGGGCATCAGTCCTGTCTCTTACAAACGTGAACTGAACAATACTCTTCGTACAAAGAACGTATTTAAAGATGACGTTTTCGTAAATCAGAACGGGAAGCGCTTCGTTAAAGAAGATCTTCCTTATATCGTCGACCCGATCGCAGCACAGAAAGCCGCTTGGGCTATCTTAGACAGCAAGGATCCGGCAAAGAGAGAACTTTTGTCTAAATACAACGACCCGGAAATCGTTGTTCATGGCAACACTTGGGAAGAATTAGCTAAAGCTATGGGGGTTCCGGCGGCTGCCTTAAAGAACACGATGGATCAATACAACGAAGCGTGCAAAAACAAAAAGGATCCTGCCTTTAACAAGACTCCTGAATTCTTAGTTCCATTCGATAAGGCTCCTTTCTATGCAGTGCGCGTCATTCCTTCGACAATGGGCACGATCGGCGGTTTGCAGACGAACGACAAGTTCCAAGTCTTAAGAGCTGACGGCTCCGTCATTAAAGGTCTCTACGCCGGCGGCGAAACAGCCAACCGCCCCTTTTACCGCCGGGTCTACACCTCCGGTACAGGTTTAGGCCTAGCCTACACTTCCGGCCGCATCGCCGGTGCTGAGGCCGCTCAGGAAAAATAAACATAAAATCTGAGAACAAGCCGCTTCTCCTTGCGCCCCACTTGATCGGGAGAAGCGGTATTTTATTCAAGACTTTCTCCCGGCTCCCAGGCGGAAAAACCGCTTTTTGTCTTCCGGCTCAATTGAATTGCTGGGTTAGTTCTTCAATTTGGAAATCCCTTCTAACCTCCCCTCCAAGGAGTTCGTCATGCTCGATCTCAAAATCGCTGCGCTGACAGTTGCGCTTGCCTTACCTTGTTTAATATCCGGTCCTGCCTCCGCTACAAGTCAGATCACTTTATTCGGTGTTGTTGACGACGGAGTTGTCCATAATTATCAAAAGAAAAACGACAAAGGCAAAAAGACGGTAAAAAACGTCACTGAACTGCGTTCAGGCGTTTACCGCGGCGCACGCTGGGGCATCAAAGGAACCGAGGATTTGGGAAGCGGATACTCGGTCGGATTTATGTTGGATTCAGGCTTTAAAGATGATGACGGCAGCCAAACCATGAACAGGTTGTTCGGCCGAGAATCCACGCTGAATGTGATGGGACCTTTCGGAGAGCTGTACCTTGGCCGAATCGGAGCGATCACCAGCGCGGCCGGTCCGATGGCAGTTGCCGCTTGGTACACTCCTTTCGGATCTTCGTGCGGGCAATTTGCCGTAACTTCTCTGAGTTACATGTTTAATTTTCAGCGTGTCGACAACTCGGTTTCCTATCGTTCTCCGAAAATCGGAGATACACGATTCCTTCTGCAATATTCACGTGACGTCGATGCCTTAGAGGACATTGATCCGGATACGGCAGGAGTCCAGCACGGAGAGGAAGGAAAAAGAACCACCGGACACTATTACGGAACGGGCTTTCAATACAACAATGGGAAAGTGGATTTTAATTTCGGAGCCGATCACCTCACGTATTCCAAGAGAACAACCGGTGAAAAACCCAAAAGCTCTTATTCCGTAACCTTCGGCGGTTCAGTAAAGCATAACCGACTCAAAATTTACGGGGGTGCCCAGGTCTTCTGGCATGGAACCAGTGCATGGCTTTTTACCTACAACAAGCTTTGGACAAAAACCTACCTTAACGGATTCGCGGTGGTGGGAGGCGCCGAATATAACATTTGGGGCGGAATGGCTATGATTGCTGCTGGTTTTAATAAGACGCGTTCTGCCTCTCCCTCTCCCGACAGCAAGAGCACCCTTGCCGGCCTATCGCTTGGTTATGCGTACCCATTTACCAAGAGGACGAATATCTATTTATTAGTGAATACTGCCAAGGCGACACAGAGGAACGGCACGCCCAAGAAGTCGAGGGCATTCGTTACCGAAGAGGCGGTCGGTCTCACACACTTTTTCTGATTATCATTAACTGGGCTCCTACTTCGAATCCCAGTTAGACAACCCCATTTTTTCTCCCTCTCATTTTCATAATTTTTTCCTCATTACTATGAAAACGGTGGTGTTGGCCTTACAGATAACGCCATCAGCGTTCCTTTACAAGTTACTTCTGTTTGTCAATTTCAAAATTCATACCTCAAGCCGACATCTGCTCGGAAATCTTGATTGAGATTTCCTCGAAAGAGCGTTTGGCCCTGCAAAACCTGACGTATTTTTAGACAGACGTATCGCCCCAACCCACACAATTCCAACATCCAACTAACTGTCTTTTACGTCGCCCGTACTCTTGTTATGGGCGGCGCCTCCAATCATGTGGTACCCGGCACGACAGCGAGCAGAAAACTCTCTCAATCCGTCCACCCTGAGGAATACGCTGCCACAGTTTCCTCTATAACCGCCGGAAAGTCCTACTCTTCCAATCACACTGTTGATTGCTTTAGTACTAACACCGACACCTGTATCCGTATCAAATTTATTCCGGTTTATTAACCAGATTGCAAAATAGTTAACAAAATAGTATAATCAGGGTATGAAAGC
>ENA-ORUX01000661-ORUX01000661.1-human-gut-metagenome-genome-assembly--contig:-NODE-661-length-30854-cov-3.130167_pt1 | contig 30854 bp, 19 predicted proteins | sample MGYA00242087_ERZ509225 | MGnify/ENA primary metagenome ERZ509225 (study PRJEB26280, sample SAMEA2338864) | human gut metagenome | biome: human gut; feature: human-associated habitat; material: faeces... | reverse complement strand
CCCCCCCCAGCCACAACGCCACCCGTTCCATCACCAGCGTGCCCCATGACGATATCCACGCGAATACGCCGGCCAGCCATGGCTCGCACCATGCGCAGGCCAATGCCATCAATCCCGCCATCGTGGCCAATCCCACAAACGGCGACACCAACAGGTTCGCCGGCACGGACAGCAACGGCAACTCCGGTTCCATCAACACCTGAATCGGCAGGGTGAACAACTGCGCGGCCACGGTCATCGCCATCATTTCGGCGATGCCGTGCGGCATCGCTCGCTCAAAGGCACCGGCCAGCCGCCCCGCAAACAGCACGATACCCAGTACGGCGGCCGAAGACAAGGCGAATCCGTAGCTGGCCGACATATCCGGATTCACCGCCAATACACCGATTACCGTCCAGCACAGGGCGCTCAACGCTTGCGTACGCCGCCCCATCGCATACGTCAACGCACCTATCAATCCCATGATGAACGCGCGGGTGACCGAATCACTGGGGAACATCGCCAATGCCAGCAGCACATATACTCCAGAGACCAGCAACGCCGTCAGCCGCCGATCAAGCAGCATCCACATGCATAACCGGCGCACCAATCCCGCCACCAGTACAAAGTGGCCGCCGGATACGGCCATGAGGTGCATGATGCCGGACTGGCGGAACTGATTCTCCAACGTTTGCGCATACGTGCTGTTGACCGGCATCGGACCGGTCTCGCCGCCGATATAATCCTGGCCAAGCACACCCATCGTCAATCCCGGCACCAACACACGCCCCTGATCTGACAATTGTTCGGTCACGGTGAAAAACGCCTCCTGCACATGCGCAATCGCGGCGAGATGCCACGGCGGAGCCCGCACCTGTGCTACCGGCTGTTTTCCTTCCAAGAGCAGCCATAGTGGTATGCGTCCATATCGCGCTTGCTGCAATACGCCTGTCAGCAGATAGACCGCGCCTCGACGCAACTGCCCACAATACGATTCGTCGGCGTATACACGCACAGCGACCGTGGAACGTACATCCGTACCATCCACAGTGATGCCGCTCAGCCGTATGTCCGTCTGACAATCGTATGTGCGTTGGTCCGAAGCGATCACGGGCGTCGTCACCGTGGCCATGACTTCGTGGTATGAACTGGATTGGCGAGCTTGTGCGGAGGCAGGATCATGCCAGGCAATGGTGTCCGACGCGATTGCCGTCATACTGCCGATGCACGCCACCGCAACGCATACGGTCAATGTTCCCGTCCACCGGATCCGCAGGCGGAAAGACACCACGATCATCGCCGCCACGGCAGCACATGACGCCACTGTTATAGGCAATATTCGTGTGACAGGCCATTCCATGCCGATTATGGTGACGTCAATGCCAGCTCCGGCATCAGCCTTTGCCTGACCGGTGCCGAGTCCATCAGACATCCTCCATGCGAATAATGCGTGCGCTCCCAGACTCGCCGCCCACATCACTATGGCGATCGGCAGCATCCTCCAATCGCGGCTCCCCTGCTCGCGCAGTATCCAATCCCTGCTCATCCGACCGTCACCTGCCCTCGCATGGTCTCCAACGTCTTGGAGCCGATGCCTTTGACATCCAGCAGCTGATCGACTGATGTATACCCGCCAATCGCCGTGCGATGATCAATGATCCGCTGAGCGGTAACCGGCCCAATACCTTTGATGGATTGCAATTCCTCAGCGGTAGCCGTGTTGAGGTTGATGAGACCATGCGTGGAAGCGCCGGCATCGCTGCCGTCCGTCTGCATGTGCGGAGATTGCGTGGTATCCGATTCGGGGTTCGCTGTGGCATCGGAATGCTCCGACTGCTGCGGATCCGTGCGTTTCTCGTCCGTGGTGTTCTGCGATGGCATCGTCTGATCTCCAGCGGAGCCGCCCGTGGTCTGCATGGCGGTCGGTTGAGACAGCATGGCCATATTCATCGACTGTTGGACCAGCAATGCCAAGCTGATGCCAAGGGCGACGATCAGCAGCAATATCACGGCCAAGGCATGCCCAATGGTGAACGACAATCGCGGCTGATCCCGGGTGAGTCTGGCTGATTCGCCGACGGCATCGGCGGAACGTACGCCAATCAGATCCGATAACGCACGTTTGTCACGGGTCGCCTGCCGCAGGCCGCTCTGCGCCCTTTGGGGCGGGTGGCCGGCCGGACGGATCCGTGCATGGCCGGGAGGCGGCGGAGGCGTCGTGGGCCGTTCCACTCGCGGTTGGGGCATGGCTGCGCTCTGCCTGCTGAATGCGCGCAAACGGTTGGCGGCATGGTCTGCGCGATGGTTATGAGAAACGCCCATGCATCCACGCTGATGGATTCATGGGCGTTTGTCCAGCTGAAACGGGGTATGTGGTTCTAGCTTATGAAGTTATCCACAATTGAGGTGGGCGGTTGACGCTCCCCTCAGTCTCGCTACGCGAGCCAGCTCCCCTCAAAGAGGGGAGCTGGCTCGCAACAAGTCACTCCGCGGGAACGATGGAGACGATCTTCGGGGCCTTGACGATCACCTTGCGCGGCTCCTTGCCGCCAAGACGGTCGGCGACGGCGGCAAGCGCCTGCTTCTCGAGATCGGCCGGATCGATGTCGACCGGCACTTCGAGCTTGGCGCGCACCTTGCCCTTGATCTGCACCACGGCGGTCACGGTGTCGTGGCCCACGTAGCGTTCGTCGGCCACCGGCCACGGCTCGGCGGACAGGGATTCGGCGTGACCGAGCTTGCTCCACATCTCCTCGCAGATGTGCGGGGCAATCGGCGCGAGCATCAGGATCAGCGGCTCCACGGCGGCACGCGGCACAGCCTTCAGACCGGTCAGGTGGTTGTTGAGCACGATGAGCTTGGCGATGGCGGTGTTCGGGCGCATGCCTTCCATTTCCGCGGTCACTTCGGCAATCGTGTTGTTGAGCAGCTTCAGGGTCTTTTCGTCCGGCGTGTCCTCAGTCACATGGGCCTGGCCGGTGGTCTCATCGACCACATTGCGCCACAGACGCTGCAGGAAGCGCATGCCACCGACCACGTTGCGGGTGTTCCACGGGCGAGACTCGTCCAGCGGGCCCATGCTCATTTCGTACAGGCGGAAGGTGTCGGCACCGTAGTTTTCGTACATGTAGTCCGGGGTCACGATGTTCTTGAGGGACTTGCCCATCTTGCCGAACTCGCGGTTGGCATGTTCGCCGTTCCAGGTGAAGGTCGGCTCGCCGGAGGCGTCGGCCGGGCCTTCCACGACCTCGTCGGCCGGCACGTACTGGCCGCGGTCGTCGGTGTAGGCGTAGGCCTGGATCATGCCCTGGTTGAACAGCTTGTGGAACGGTTCGGCCGAGTCCACGTAGCCGAGGTCGAAGAGCACCTTGTGCCAGAAGCGGGAGTAGAGCAGGTGGAGCACAGCGTGTTCGACGCCGCCGATGTACAGGTCCACACCGCCTTCATCACCCGAGTACTTGTTGTGGTTCGGGCCCATCCAGTAGTCGAACTCGTCCTTCTCCACCATGTGCTTGGTGTCGGTCGGGTCGATGTAACGCATGTAGTACCAGCAGGAGCCGGCCCAGTTCGGCATGGTGTTGGTGTCGCGGTAGTAGGTCTTCTTGCCGTCGCCCAAGTCGAGCTCGACCTTGACCCAGTCCTCGTTGCGGCTCAACGGTGCCTCCGGGTTGGACTCTGCGTCCATCGGATCGAAGGTGCGCGGCTCATAGTCGGGCACGTCGGGCAGGTTGATCGGCAATGCGGAATCCGGCAGCAGGTGCGGGGTGCCGTCTTCGCCGTAGACGATCGGGAAGGGCTCGCCCCAGTAGCGCTGGCGGGAGAACAGCCAGTCGCGCAGACGGTAGCTTACGGTGCCCTTGCCCACGCCGGCGGATTCGAGCCAGGCGTTGACCTTGGCGATGGCGTCGTCCACGCGCAGGCCGTTAAGGCTCAGCGCGTCGCCCTTGGCTTCGGTGGCCTCGACGGAGGAGTTGATCACGATGCCGTCATGGGAGACGAACGGCGCCTTGCCCTCGTAGTTGGCCAAGTCGTCGCCGGAATCCGGCAGAGGCGTGACGGTGTAGATGACAGGCAGACCGAACTTCACGGCAAAGTCGTAATCGCGCTGGTCGCCACCAGGCACGGCCATAATGGCACCGGTGCCGTAGTCCATCAGCACGTAGTCGGCAGTAAACAGCGGGAGCTTCGCGCCGGTGATCGGGTTGGTGGCGTACAGGCCGGTGAACAGACCGGTCTTCTCACCGGCCTCGTTCACGCGGTCCTTGGCGGTCTTGGCTTCGGCGGCCAGACGGTAGGCCTTCACCGCCTCGACCGGGTTGGCATAGCCGCCCTTCCAGTCTTCGGGTACATCGGCCGGCCATTCGGCGGGCACGTTCTCCAGCAGGTGATGTTCCGGGGAAACCACGGCGAACGTGGTGCCGAACAGCGTGTCGGGACGGGTGGTGTAGATTTCCATGTCCTTGTCACCGTCGGCAGTGGCCACGGTGAAGTGCACGGAGGCACCATGGGATTCACCGATCCAGTTGCGCTGCATGAGCTTGACCTTCTCAGGCCAGTTGATGCCGTCAAGATCGGCGATGAGGCGGTGGCCGTACTTGGTGATGCGCATGGACCACTGGCGTAGCTCACGCTGGAAGACCGGGAAGTTGCCACGCTCGGACTTACCTTCGGCGGTGACCTCCTCGTTGGCCAGCACGGTGCCCAGACCCGGGCACCAGTTGACCGGGGACTTGGAGATGTAGGCCAGGCGGAAGTCGTTCAAGATATCCTGCTGCTCGGCGTCAGTGAGGTCGGACCACTGCTTGCCGTCGGACTCGTGGCCCGGAATGGCCTTTTCGCCGGATTCGAACTTGGCCACGAGCTCGGCGATCGGGCGTGCGGAGCCCTTGGAGCCGGACGGGTTGGTGGCGTCCTCGTCGTACCAGGAATCGTAGATGCGCGAGAAGATCCATTGGGTCCAGCGCACGTAGCCGGGGTCGATGGTGGCGAACGTACGACGGTTGTCGAAGCTCAGGCCCATACGGTGCAGCTGGCGGCTCATGTTGGCGATGTTCGCCTCAGTGGTCACGCGCGGGTGCTGGCCGGTCTGGACTGCGTACTGTTCGGCAGGCAGGCCGAAGGCGTCGTAACCCATGGCGTGCAGGACGTTCTCGCCCTTCATGCGGTGGTAGCGGCTCACCACGTCGGAGGCCAGGTAGCCCAGCGGGTGGCCGACGTGCAGGCCCTTGCCGGACGGGTAGGGAAACATGTCCATGGCGAAGTAGGCGGTGCGGCCTTCGGCGTTACGGCCCTTGCCGTCCTTCAAATCGCCGTTGACGTTGGCGGCCCAGAAGGTGCCTTGCTTGTCCCAAATCTTCTGCCACTTGTTTTCGATGTCCTGCGCCAGTGCGGCGTTGTAGCGGAAGTTGGGCTCTTCGGTTTGCGTGCTCTTCTCGTTGTCACTCATAAATCAGCAAGGTAGCCTCGCAACTGGACACGTCGTCAATCGTTATTCAGCATCCGAGACGATGGCTTTGGGGTCGCCGTTCAGCGAAACCGTGAGCTTTGTTTGGCTTGTGAACGTATCCTTGGCGGCCGTCCAGCTGCCATCCTCAACCATGTCTTCCAATGCTTCCGCGATTTTCTGCGCCAATTGGCTGGTGCCTTGACTCACGGCGATGCCATAACCGACCTCGCCCTTGTCCGCAATCACGTCCATATACTGGGGCCCGTTGGCCGCTTGAAGACCGGAAAGCACCGCCATATCGGAGGCTATGGCATCCGCCGACCCTACTTGCACGGCCGTGACGCACTGCGCATAACTGCTGCGCTCCTGAATCCGAGCCTGCGGGTGGTTGCCGCGGAAGATGCCGACTGTCTCGTCACCTTTCACTGCGCACACCGTGCCGTCGCCTACGTCACCCACCGAACCTGCGTCATTGGTGAATCGGCCACGCTCATCCGACCTGACCAGCAAACCGACGCTGGTCGTGAGGTATGGTCCGGCAAAATCAACGATCGCGCTGGACCCATCGGTGATAGGCCAAGAGGCGACGACCATGTCGACCTGTCCATTGTCCAGCATGGAGCGCCGGTTTTCGGGGCGAACCTGTTTGAAGACGATCTGCTTGTTCGCATAGCCGAGTTTGGCGGCCACGTATTTGGCGATGGTGATGTCGAAGCCCTGGTATGTGCCGTCATGCCATGCTCCCACCGATGGCTCGTCGGCTGCGACCCCAATGGCGATGGTGGGCCCCTCCGGCGCTCCGGAGACGGTGGTGACTTGAATTTGGCCGCAACCGGCCAGACCGGATAATGGCAATATCACGCCAAAGGCCGCGGCGAATCCTGCCATCAGTCGGGAGCGAAATCCGCGCCGCATCGGACGGCGAGCGCGGAGCATGCTACGGCTGGCGAACGATGACCAGTGGTGCATAACCGTCAAACGCCTTACTTGAACATGCGCGAACGTGTGAGGAACCAGGCAACCGCGCCGGAAAGCACCATGGAAATCACGATAATGAGCATGAAACCCCACGGCTTGTCAGTGAACGGCATACCCATCATGCCGCCATCGAAGTTCATGCCGTACATCGAGAAGATCAGGGTCGGGATGGACAGTGTGATGGAGATGATGGTGAAGATGCGCATCACGTTGTTCAGGTTATTGGACACGATCGAGGCGAAAGCGTCGGTCATGTTCGCAAGAACGCCGCTGTAAATGTTGGCCATCTCGATAGCCTGCTTGTTTTCGGTGATGACGTCGTCGAGCAGGTCCTCGTCGTCCGGGTATTGCTTGATGCGTTGCAGGGTGGTGAGCTTCTCCATCACGATTTCGTTCGATTTCAGCGATGTGGTGAAATACACCAAAGTCTTGCTCAGCTCCATGAGCATCACGATCTCGCGGTTCTGCATGGAGTGGCGCAGCTTCAGTTCAAGCTTGTCGCTTTCGCGGTCGATGATGCGCAGGTAACGCAGGTACATCGTGGCGTTGCGGTACAGAATCTGCAGGATGAAGCGCGAACGCATGAAGGTGTTGAAGCCTCGGATCGTGCCTTCCATGAATGGGTGGAGCACGGGCGTGTCCTGCATGCAGACGGTGATGATGAGGTTTTCGGTGACGATGATCGACAGCGGGATGGTCTCGTACCAGTCGCGTCCGCCACGCTCTTCCACGGTGGGAATGTCGACGATGATCATCGTGTAATCGTCTTCGACGTCTACACGTGAACGTTCCTCGTCATCCAAAGGGGCACGCAGGTCGGCCAGGTCGATGCCGGTTTGCGAGGCGACGGTGGCGAGCTCCACATCAGTGGGTTCGCTCAAACATAACCAGGAGCCGTTTTCCGGTTTCTCGATCTGCTCCACTTGGCCATTGATTGAGCTGAAGATTCTCAGCATGTCGTCTCACCCGCCTTCCGCGCTTTCTTACTGTTCTATCGCTGTACGGTTCCAAACCGAGATTAGTCTAGACCCACCGTTCGAATTTGCGAGCGGGGTTTCGTATAGCGACCATCACCAGACGATTGGCTGCCAACTTGGCATGTGCGGTCCTCGCAGATCGGTCGGCCCGTTCTCCCAGTCGGCGCTGTCGGCGATGGCGGGAGCCTTGTTGTATTCCTCCAACTCCCACAGTGGCTGTTCGGTGGGGGTGCCGTTGACGCTGTGGCGCACTTTGAGCCGGCACCAACAGGCGTTGCGCATGCCGCCGAGTGCGTTCATGCCGTCCGGGTCAAGTTCGAGCAGGTTGGAGATGGTGGCGGTAATCCATGAGCCATGGGTGACGAGCATCAGCGTGGTGGGCGTGCTGTCTGAATAGGCGGAGTCGATGACCAGTGCGCGCACGGCATCGGCACCTCGCTGCCCCACGGCGGCACGGCTTTCCACACCATGCTTGGTTTCGCCCCCAGTGTGCTGTTTCCAAGAGGCGTAGTCGTCGGCTGCCACGGCTTTGATTTCGGCGCGGGTCATGCCTTCCCACTCGCCGAAGCTGCGTTCACGCAGTCGTTGGTCACAGGTGACTGGCAATCCCAAAATATCGGCGAAGGCGTGTGCGGTCTGTTGGGCACGGAACAGGTCGGAGGTCATCACCACCATGCGCCGGCCGGCGGCGGGAGCCTCCTCGAACTGGCGCGTATCAGTGCGTTCGGCGGCGTCAGGACCGGGCTGGGCGATGGCTTCGGGATGCTCGGCAAGTCGGTTCACCTTGGCCCAGTAATACCGTGAAGCGAGCGCGAATCCGGTCTGGTCAACCTGCCATTGGCCTACGATGTCGAGCGGCACATCGATCTGGCCTTGCAAGCGATGTTCGAGATTGTATTGCGTACGGCCATGACGCAGCATCATCACTTCATCGATCATCGGTTTTCGCCACCTCGTTCTCTTGCGGTTTGCCATACTCATCTCAGCACAACCCCTAGAATGGCGGCATGGAGATTTCTGAGTCGACTTGGGCGTTCATCGCCAAACACCGCCGTGAAGATGTGCGTGATGTGGCCTTGCACGCCAAGCATGATGGCGACGTGGATGTGCCGTTCGCGCTGGAGCAAATTGCCGGCTGGCAGCGCGCTTCACTCAAGCTACCTGACTGGGCGTCCCATGATGGGCTGATTTTCCCGCCGCAAGTCCCAATGGAACAATGTTCCAGCCAATTCACCGCACAGTACAAGGCTCGGCTGGCACAGCGATTGTTGGCCGAGGAAGCAGTCGACGACGACTCCCCGGCATCCCTAGTCGATCTGACCGGCGGTTTCGGCGTCGACTTTTCTTACATGTCCCGAGTGTTCAATCGTGCCATATATGTGGAACAACAATCCATTTTATGTGATATCGCTCGCCATAATTTCCCGATACTCGGCCTTGACCACGCCGAAGTCATCAATGATGATTCGACAGCAGTGCTTGACACGCTTGGCCGAGTCTCCATGATCTTCCTCGATCCGGCCCGCCGTGACGATCATGGCTCGCGTACCTACGCGATTGCCGATTGCATGCCGGATGTGCTGACCCTGAAGGATATGCTGCTGGCCAAGGCACCGACGGTCATGGTCAAGCTCTCCCCCATGCTCGACTGGCATAAGACCGTCGCCGATTTCGCCGGCGCGGTACATGAGGTGCATATCGTCTCCACCGGGAATGAGTGCAAGGAATTGTTGCTGGTGTTGGGGCGCGGCCGTTACGCCTCACCGCTCGTGGTATGTGCTAATGACGAGCAGGTGCTGTCGTACAAGGCCGGCGATAACAGCGACAATCACACCACTATCAGCGATTCTGCCTTGGCTGCACGCAATACTTGCAATACCGAAGATTCCCTGTCTGAGGAAAGCGCGAACGACTTCGATTCCTCGCATTGGAAGTACCTTTACGAGCCCAACGCCTCAATCATGAAGGCCGGATGCTTTGATGTTCTCGAACAGCGCTTCGCCGTGCATCACATCAGCCCGAATAGCCACCTGTTCGTGGCGGCCGAACCTATTGCCGATTTTCCAGGCAGGTCATTCGCCATCGAATCCATCGCCACCATGAACAAGAAAGAACTGAAACAGCTATTGGCCGGCCTCACGCACGCCAACATCGCCGTACGCAATTTCCCCCTAACCGTGGCCCAGCTGCGCAAAAAACTCAAACTCAAGGACGGTGGTAGCACCTACCTCTTCGCCACCACCGACGCCCAAGGCCGTCACCTAGTACTGCGCACTAAAAAGCGAAAAAGTGGCTCCCTCTGACGAGGAAGCCACCAATACGTCAGCTAATCAGTCCTTGGCGATGGTCTTGCCGGCGGTCGGACCGGAGGCAAGGTCCTGGATCTCGGTGACTTCGAGAACCGGAATCACGGCCGGCTTCTTGGTGCCCTTTTCCTCGGCGACCTTGACCTGCTCGTTGTAGATGTCGTCGTCAACGTGCAGCACCACGTTGCCGCGGAAGCGGTAGCCCTGCTTCTTCTCGAGGTTGGCGAAAGCGATGACCAGCGGGGAACCGTTCTTGAGGTTCTCGTAGTGCTGGCCGGCGGTGCGCTCGTGGTAGGCGATGTGCGTGTCGTCCAGCACGAACAGGGACATCTTCGGGCCGAGATCCAGTTCGCCGTCCTTGGAGACGGTGGTGATCCAGCCGAGGTTGTTCTTGATGAATTCCTTGATTTCCGGAGTAATGACTGCCATGTCGAATCCTTTCATGATTGATACGGATAACGTATCCTTACTCTTCCCAGAGTACCGGTTTCGAACGCGACTAGCCCGGATGTTCGCTGTGAGGAACCTCACCTTCGCACAGCTTTCATCCGGTTTTTACCTGCTTGGCGATGCCATGCCCCGGTCGCGCACCAGCCACACACCTGTCACACACCTGTCACACACCCGGCACCCATCGACCGGTCGATTTTGGCCGGTAGTTCCCGTAATCTGTGAGCCGAGAGAGCCACAAGTTTTCCTAACTGTCCTGAGGTGCACCATGGGTTTGGTCGAACGTTTCAGCAAGCTGCGCAGCCGCTGGTCCCGCAACTTTCCCCCGAATCTCGCCCGACTCATGTTGCTGGGCTGCGCTGCATTATGGGGTGGCAGCTATCTGCTCGCCAAATTCGCCATGGAGGCGATTCCGCCCCAATGGCTGATGGGTCTGCGCATGATCGGCGCCTGCCTGTGCATGCTGGCCTTGTTCCATAAGCACATCGTGCCGTATCTGACGCCGAAAATCATTGTGCCGGCGCTCGTGGTGGGCCTGACCTACTGGGGCACGATGGTCACCCAGACCATCGGCCTGCAGACCATTGAACCGGGCCGCAGCGCGTTCCTGACGGCCGCCTACTGCGTACTCACCCCGTTCGCCACGTGGATTATTTCAAAAACCCGCCCGAAGGCCATCAATCTGGTCGCCGGCGTGATCTGTCTGATCGGCGTCGGCTTCGTCTCACTGGAACCGGGCGGGTCGCTGTCACTGAGCGCCGGCGACTGGCTGACCATCGCCACCGCGGTCATCTTCTCGTTCAATCTAACCTGCCTTGGCGTCTACACCAAACGTTTCGACCCTATCGCCGTCACTTTTGTGCAGTTCGGCGTTGCCGGCGTATTGTTCATCATCGGCGCGTTGTTCACCGAACCCATGCCGAACGCCAGCTGGCTGGCACCCTCAGTAGTGGCCAGCGTGCTCTATCTGTTCCTCGGCGCCACGATGAGTGCCCAGATTATGCAAAACATCGGTCTGGCTCACGTGCCTGCCTCGCAGGCGTCAATCATCATGTGTACGGAAAGTCTGTTCGCTGTCACGTTCTCCGCGCTGTTCTGGGGCGAGACAATCATGTGGAGTTCACTGGTGGGCTTTGCGCTGATCTTCGTCGCCGTGCTGATGTCGGTAATCAAGCCGACCAAACAGTCGCTGCACCGGAACTGACGATTCAGCTTCGGCCATGGATGGTCATGGGTTCTCCATTGCCCTGAACCGTTACGGTGAAGGCCGAGGCTCTTGAAGGCGTGCAATCGGAAATCGGACTTGGCATCGCCAAACTGCATTTCGAGTTGGGTGCCGGCAACGGCAGCTTCGCTTGGGCTGCATGACGTTCTGCTGAACGTCGTTTTCGCTCCAAGCGAACCAATTTCGGTTGTTCTTTGCGCTACTTTGCGCCACTTTGCGCTGATTCCCACTGCTCATCGGCACCATATTTTTGAGTCATTCCACATTCCGCTGGCTAGGTTTTGAAGGTCTCGTGTAGGCATCCTCTCGGTATCACCGAGCCTTAAGCAACCTTCCAGCCCGACACTTTACGGTCGTGTCTTGTGAAGAAGTTTTTCGAAGGTCTTTCCCTCTCATCCATCGTGGCGGGCACCCTTGCCGCCGTCACCTCATTCTTACTGGCATCGAAAATCGGTATCGCCGGCTCGGTAATCGGCGCGGCAGCCAGCTACATCGTCTCCGCGGTGGCCACCAAAATCTATCAAAACATACTCACCGCCTCCGGTGAGAAACTACAGTCGGCCTCGTCTTCCGGCAATGACGATGACACTACGGATAATAAGTCCGATAAGGCAGCCGAATCCGAGTCCGATACGACGATGACCGGCATGGTCAATACCGTTTCCACCGCGCGCAAGCCGCGCGAAGTCGTGTCCAATCGAGCGAACGGACGAACCTATTCGGTCAATGAACTGCGCAAGGCCCGCTCCCATAATTCGAAGCGCACCGCCATTATCGTCACGCTGGTATCCGGCCTGCTCGCCGTGGCAGTAACCGCCGGCATCGTCATGCTGGTCACGCAGGGCCGTGGCACGGACCATATCATCACTCCGTCCACCACGCCCACGCAAACCGACACCAAAACGCAGACCGACACGTCCAATCAGAATAACGGACTGCCGCAGCCGGGCATTACCGACGGTTCGAATGATTCCAACACCAAGGACTCCACATCCGGCTCGTCCAACGACGGCCCCGATTCAAGCACGTCCGGCTCAACCGGCACCGACTCCTCAACCGATTCCAACACCAATGGATCCACCGATGGTTCGACCGGCACCGATTCCTCCACTAATTCGGGCACGACTGGCGGTTCCACCGGTTCCGGCACCACCGGAGGCACCACCGGCACCGGCAACGGTTCAACCGGATCGGGTTCAGGATCAGCCAATGGCTCCGGTTCCTCTTCCAGCTCCACGGGCGGATCATCCAGTTCAAACTCCGGTAATAGCGGTTCGAGCGGCTCCTCAACCGGTAGCAGCAGCGGAACCGGCATCAAATTCATTGGCTGACAATCGCCGACTCGATAGCAGCGATGGCGGCAATGCCAGTCAATGACGTGGGGCAATGAGAACATGGAACGTATGACTACCATCATTATGAATACCTCTGAGGGCAGCATCACCATCAACCTGTTCGACGACAAGGCTCCGAACACCGTGGCCAACTTCCTGGGCCTCGCCACTGGCGAGAAGGAATGGGCGGACCCGTACACCGGCCAGCCTTCCCACGGCAAGTTCTACAACGGCCTGACCTTCCACCGTATCATCAAGCAGTTCATGATTCAGGGCGGTTGCCCGCTGGGCACCGGTACCGGCGGCCCTGGCTACGAGTTCGACGATGAGATCGACCCGAGCCTGAAGTTCGACAAGCCGTACCTGTTGGCTATGGCCAACGCCGGTCTGCGTCGCGGCATGGACGGTAAGGTCCATGGCACCAACGGCTCCCAGTTCTTCATCACCACCGTGCCGACCCCGTGGCTGGACGGTCACCACACCATCTTCGGTGAGGTCGCCGATGACGACTCCAAGAAGGTCGTCGATAAGCTCGAAACACTGGACACCGATCCAATGGATCGCCCGCTCGAGCCGGCCGTGATTCTCTCTGTGGACGTGGCGGAGTAAGACCGACAACATATACGGCAAAGGTCCTGATTGGTATTCCAGTCAGGACCTTTTCGTGTTCTTGGCTCCCCTCTCTGAGAGGGAGCCAGAGTAAGGTAACGGCCTACTTCATCTTGCGCAGTCGAGGTTCGGCGGATTCCTTGGCACCAGTGATGCGGTACACGTCGAACACGCCATCAATCTTGCGCACGGCTGCCAGCAACGAGTTGAGATGCTGCGGATCGGCCATTTCGAAGCTGAACTGGCTGGTGGCCACGCGATCGGAACCGGTGGCGATCGTACCGGAAATGATGTTCACGCCATGGTCGGAAAGCACACGTGTCACGTCCGAAAGCAGGTTTCGTCGATCCAGCGCCTCGACCTGAATCTTGACCATGAACAGGCCCTTGGTGCTGGTCCATTCGACTTCGACCACACGCTCAGGCTGCTTGTTTTTCAGATCGATCATGTTCTGGCAGTCGGTGCGGTGCACGGATACGCCCTGATTACGGGTGATGAAGCCGATGATATTGTCACCGGGCACCGGCATGCAGCAACGGGCCAGCTTGATCCACACATCGCCCACGCCCTTGACGGACACGCCGGTGGAGCTGCTGGAGGCCTTGCGTTCCATGGGCTTCAGCGGCAGGATTTCCTGCTCGACTTCCTCATCGACCTCGTCGGCACCCGCATCCTTGACCAGATGCGAGATGACGTTCTGCGTGGAGACCTGTCCGTCACCAATGGCGGCGAACACGGCGTCCGCGTTCGGGAAGTTAAGGTCGTCGGCCACACCCACCAGTGCTTCGGGCGTAAGCAATGTGTTGACCGGCAGATTGCGCTTGCGCATCGCGCGGGTCAGCTCGTCGCGGCCCTCCTCGATGGCTTCAGTACGACGCTCCTTGGAGAACCACTGACGAATCTTGTTGCGGGCCTTCGGACTCTTGACGAAGCTCAGCCAATCGCGTGACGGGCCGGCTGTATCGGATTTGGACGTCAGAATTTCGACGGTATCGCCATTATCGAGCGTGGTGTCGAGCGGCACCAAACGACCGTTGACGCGCGCGCCCATCGTACGGTGGCCCACTTCGGTGTGCACGGCGTACGCGAAGTCGACCGGCGTGGCGTGAGCGGGCAGGGATACGATTTTGCCTTTCGGCGTGAACACGTAGACTTCGGACGAGCCAAGGTCTTCCTTGAGCGAGCCCAAGAATTCGTTGGAATCAGGGGTTTCGCTGGTCCAGTCGGCGAGCTGCTGAATCCATTTGAGGTTATCGACCTCGGAAAGCTCCTGATTGTTTTCATCACGCTTTCGATCGGACTTGTCCGGCGAGCTCAGGGCGCGGCCGGCCTGGCCGTTTTCCTTGTATTTCCAGTGCGCGGCGATGCCGAATTCGGCGCGGCGGTGCATGTCCCAAGTGCGAATCTGGATTTCGACCGGCTTGCCACCGGGGCCCACCACCGTGGTGTGCAGCGACTGGTACATGTTGAGCTTCGGCATGGCGATGTAGTCCTTGAATCGGCCGGGAACCGGGTTCCACCGCGCATGCACGGCACCAAGCGCCGCATAGCAGTCCTGAATGGTGTCGACGATGATGCGCACACCGACCAAATCGTAGATGTTCGCGAAATCATGGCCGCGCACGATCATCTTCTGGTAGATGGAGAAGTAATCCTTCGGGCGTCCGGTGACGTATGCCTTGATGTTCTGCTCGTCGAGATCCTCGTTGATCTCCGCCAGAATCTGCTTCAGGTACACATCGCGCTGGCCGGCTCGGCGAGCCACCAGCACCACGATCTCGTTGTAGATCTTCGGGTAGAGCACCTTGAAGCTCAGTTCCTCGAGCTCCGTCTTGATGGCGTTCATACCGAGTCGGTTGGCCAAAGGTGCGTACACGTCAAGGGTTTCACGCGCCTTCTTCTGGGCGGACGTGGTCTTCACATAGCGCCAGGTGCGAGCGTTGTGTACGCGGTCGGCGAGCTTGACCACCAAGGTACGCACGTCGCGGCTCATGGCCACCACGAGTTTGCGAATGGTTTCGGCTTGGGCGGAATCACCCACTTCAAGCTGACTCAGCTTGGTAACGCCATCGACCAGACCGGCCACGGTGTCGCCGAATTCGGCGCGGCATTGATCCAACGTATAGTCGGTGTCTTCCACCGTGTCGTGCAACAGGCCGGCTGCCACCACGATCGGGCCCATGCCCAGATCCGCGAGAATCTGGGAAACGGCCAGCGGGTGGATGATGTACGGCTCGCCAGACTTGCGGCGCTGGGCGGAGTGCTGGATGACAGCACGCCGGTAGGCACGGTCAAGAATGGACAAATCCTCATCGGGGTGATGGGACTTGCACACCTTCTTGATTGGATCCAGCGGATTGAGCGGATCGGCACTGATCTCACAACCCAACTTACGGGCGGCGTACTGCTCGCCATCAATCTCTGCCATGCCAGTCACCTCCCTCGTCATGAAGTTCATTGTAGCCGCGAACCGGAGCCTTGTGCATTCACCTGTTCGCCATCATTGGTTCCACAACCGTTGTTGCCGTCATCACCTTAGTCATTCAACCGGCCTAATCCGGTCAGGACGCCACTCCCGTCGAACCGAACCCGCGTTCGGCGCGATCGGATCCGGGCAGTGTCTCGGCCGGGATGAACCGAGCCTCAACATACCGCTGAATCACCAATTGAGCGATGCGATCGCCCGGATGGAAGACGGCGGTGTGCTTCGGATCGAGGTTGATCAGAGGCACCTTGATCTCGCCACGGTAGCCGGCATCAACGGTGCCAGGCGCGTTGAGCACGGTGACGCCCTGCTTGGCGGCCAGCCCGGAACGCGGATGCACCAACGCCACGTAGCCCGCAGGTAGGGCGATGGCCACGCCGGTGGGAACCAGTGCCCGTTCAAAAGGCTTCAGCGTCACATCGACGGTGGTGATGAGGTCGGCACCGGCATCGCCCGCGTGGGCATAGTGCAGCTGGGCCGGATGTTCGGGGTCGAGGCTCTTGACCAGGACCTCGGTGGATTCGGGCTCGTTGTAGGTCTCGTCGAACGCCATCAGGCGGCGCACTCCTCACACACCGGCTGGCCATCCTCGTCCGTGTAGGCGAGCTGGCTGCGATGCTTGACCAGGAAGCACTGCGAGCAGATGAACTCGTCACCCTGCATGGGGATGACGGTCACCGAGGAATCCTCGTTGCTCAAATCGGCGCCCGGCAGTTCGTAGTCTTCGGCGATGGCGTTCTCATCGTCGTCGATGTCGCTCGAGGCGTTCTGCGAGGACTTCCCCAGCGCCTGCAGCGATTCCTCGTCCTCATCCTTGTTGCGGGGGGAATCATAATCCTGAGCCATCATGGTCCTTTCGTCGTCTTTGGTTCGTAAGTCGATATATATAGCACGGTCAGCGCCGTACTCGCCCATAGGATACACGATTTGAAATACTCGTAAAGTTCGACACGTGGGGCATACTTAAAAGAAGTAATGTCTTTGCGACGGAAAGTGGTGCGAATATGCCAGATGATCGGCTTGAAAAAGCCCGTTTCGTGCGCGTGAGCAAGACGGGGGACCTCGTATTCTCCCTTGGCGGCAGGGAAATGGCTGTGAGCGTGGACGACACGCTCGAACGGGCGATTCTTGAGGCCAAGCAGGTCAGAAGCGAGATGCGACAGGCTCCCCAGCCGCATCAGCAGTCCACTTTGCCGATTTCCCAGATACAGTCGCTGATTCGCGCCGGTGCCGATCCGGCCCGTGTCGCGGAGAAATATCATCTGAGCGAAATGCTGGTACGTCGTTTCTCCATGGCTGTGGAGACCGAGAAACAGTATGCCATCGAACAGTTCCTTGCCGTGGCGGCACCCAAAGACAGCAGGGTGCGCACCATCAGCGAACTGGTGGAACGCACGCTGGCCTCTGCGGGAATCGGCATGGAATCAGTGACCTGGAAATCCACCCGACGTGGACTTGAGCCTTGGCGCATCGTGGCGATATTCACTTCCGCGGGCCGTGAGATCCATGCCGAATGGACGTGGAATATGCACGACAATTCCGTGATGAGCCTGAACAATGCCGCTCGAAAACTGCTCGGCGAACAGAATCCGGAATCAGCCACGGATTCCAAACTCAAGCCGACGATTCCCGAACTGCCCGGCGACTCCGTACGCTCCGCGCGTATCGAGCGCGCCGTGTCTGCTTGGGCGGCTCCTACGCCTTCGATTCCGGCCGCACGGCCTGCCGCAATCCGGCCCTCTGTCACTTCCACAGGTTCCATGCCCCCAGTGGATCTATCCACGTCCATCTCACCGGCCACGACCCAGGCTCATGGCACTACGGCCCCCAGTCCGGTCTCTTCGCAGACCGCCGGATCTGTTTCGCCATCTGCCGCAGGATTACAGCAATCGCCTGCCACGGCACCAGAGCAGGGCTCTGACAATGTTTCGGACAAGACCATACGGAGTGGCCCCAATGCACAGCTAGTAGCCACCGAGCAGGAGCGGGCGGCCGAATCCGCCGCCACCGAACATGAGGCACCAGCCAAACCGGCCAAGCGTAAATCAGGACGTTCGGCCGTACCAAGCTGGGACGAGATTCTGTTCGGAGACTGAATTTCCGAATCAGGCCATATCGATCAGGCAGGGAATATCCATTTCCAATGCTGTTTGGGAGCCATGCACGCTCGGCAGGTGGGTGGCCTTGTCTCCTTGCGTACGCGAATCGACGAGGGTCACGGCTCCCGCTGCCTGCACGACCACATCGCCGAGCATTGGCCGGACTCGCTCGCAGACCGGTCCAAACAATCCGTCCGCGATGGCCTCATCCTTGGTCCGCACCAAGGCTCGGTCTTGCAGACAATCGCGCCACCGGCAAGCTATATCCTCAGGTCGTTCATCCGGCTCGGCATACAGCATCAGCGAGCGCGGCTCCCCCCCGACCAGTGACACGCCTCGGGTGAGCTGCGGTTCAACGGCGATGTCAATCCGCTGGTCCATGTCGGTTTGCACCATGCCGTGGTCGGCTACGATGACGATCAGTGTGCCTTTGGGTGCGCTGCGTTTCAGGAGCGCGAGCTGGGCGTCGATATGTTCGAATGCGGCCACCCAGTGTTCGGAATCCCACCCGTAATTGTGGCCGACTTTGTCGGCGTCACGGATGTACAGGTAGGTCAGGCCGGGGGTGCGGGAGGCGCGTGCGGCGGCCAGCACACGATCGCGTGGGGTGACGTTGCCTTGATAGTCGGTGCCTCGCAATGCGGCTTCGGTCAATGGCGATTTGGAGAACTTGGGCAACCCCGAGCTCGTGACGCGCACCTCTTGAGCCGCAAGTTTCTCGAACACCGTCTCCTCGCGCTGCAGGTCGAGCGGATCGACCATGGGCGGCACAGGAATGTGCGGATTGGCTGGTTTGGGTGCCAGCGCGTCTTTGAACTGGATGAGTTGGATGAGCTTATGGCTGGCGGGTTCGAGCTGCGTATAGCCCGCCATTGCGGTCAGTCCCGGGCAGGTTCCGGTACCGAATGCGGCCATGGCCGCCACAGTGGTGCTTGGAGCGCAGGTAGCGATGGGACGCTGATTGGCGCTTTCGTTCATCAGCGAACGCAGATAGGGCGCGTGGCCGAGGCGCATGGCGAGGTTCCAGTAGCCCAGGCCGTCCACGAGCACCACGATGGCCGATTCGGCATCGGGCAGCCCCAACGCGCGCTGGCATGCCTTGGGATCGGCGTGGACCTTGGTGGGGGCCGGATGTCCGATGGCGGCGGACAAGGCGGGCAGCACGGCGGACAGGTGCAGTGCTCCCCCACGCCGATCGGCCGGGGCGTCATCCCCATAGCCCACTGTGGGCACCAGCCGCAGCAACTCGTCCATATCCGGCGTCTCAACACTCATAGTTGCCCATTCAAGTAGCACCCCTCCCCTTGGCTCAGTGCGCAGAGAACGGTTCTCAATAACAACTGTGCGCTCCAACGCACATAATCAAACAAACGCACATCGACTGAAACACTGGAATCACGCCGTTTTATCGGCAAACATGTGCGATTGGCGCACCGAAACCAGCGCACAGTTGTTATCGAGAACCGTTCTCTGCGCACTGTTTCGCGCCCTCCCGCTAATATGGGGGCGTTCGAAAGGGAGTTTCATGGCATCACACCGCAAACCGTCCGCGCAAACCTATGATCCGCGCACGGTCAAGGAGCATATCGTCGAGACGCCGCTGAACGAGGAGATGAGCAAGTCCTTCCTCGAGTATGCGTATTCGGTGATTTACGCACGCGCACTGCCCGATGCGCGCGATGGCTTGAAGCCGGTGCAGCGCCGCATCGTCTACCAGATGGGCGAGATGAACCTGACTCCCGACCGCCCATATATGAAGTCCGCCCGCGTGGTGGGCGAGGTGATGGGCAAGCTCCACCCGCACGGTGATTCCGCGATCTACGAGGCCATGGTGCGTTTGGCACAGCCGTTCGCGATGCGTCTGCCGCTGGTAGACGGCCACGGCAACTTCGGCTCGCTGGATGACGGCCCTGCGGCCTCCCGTTACACCGAGGCCAGGCTTGGCCCAGCCGCTCTCGGCATGAACGCGGATATCGATGAGGACACCGTCGACTTCACGCCGAACTATGACAACAAGCTCAAGGAACCGACCGTGCTGCCGGCCGCCATCCCGAATCTGCTGGTCAACGGCGGCTCGGGCATCGCCGTGGGCATGGCCACGAACCTGGCCACCCACAATCTGGGCGAGGTGGTAAACGCCGCCAAGTTCCTCATGGCGCATTCGGACGCCACCCTGGAACAGCTGATGCGCTACGTGCCCGGCCCCGACTGGCCCACCGGCGGCACGATCATCGGCCGCGACGGCATCCGTGAGGCCTATGCCACTGGCCGTGGTACGCTCACCACGCGCGCCGCCACGCATATCGAGCATGTCACGGCCCGCAAGCAGGCCATCGTGGTCACCGAGCTGCCGTACATGGTGGGCCCGGAGAAGGTAATCGAACGTATTTCCGACGGTGTGAAGAACCGCAAGCTGGAGGGGATTTCCGGCGCGTTCGATCTGACCGATCGTCATAACGGCACGCGTATCGTCATCGAGATCAAGACTGGTTTCGACCCGCATGCGGTTCTGGTGCAGTTGTTCAAGCACACACCGTTGCAAGACAACTTCGCCATGAACAACGTGGCGTTGGTGGAGGGCCGCCCGCACACGATGGGTCTGAAGGAGATGCTTCAGGTGTGGGTGGACCACCGCCGTGTGGTGATTCGCCGCCGCAGTGAATATCGCAAGAAGAAGGCGCTGGAGCGCCTGCACCTGGTCGAGGGCCTGCTGCTGGCCATGTTGGACATCGACGAGGTGATTCAGGTAATCCGCACCTCGGATGATGCGGATGCCGCGAAGAGCCGTTTGATGGTCGTTTTCGATTTGGACGAGGTCCAGGCTCAGTACATCCTCGACCTGCGTCTGCGCCGACTGACCAAGATGAACCGTATCGAGCTTGAGGCCGAACGCGATGATCTGAAGAAGCGTATCGAGGAGCTGACCCGGATCCTGGCCTCCGCCGAGGCGCTCGACCAGGTGGTCACCGACGAGATGGACGAAGCGGTCGCCAAGTGGGGCTCGCCGCGCCGTACCGTGCTGCTGGATGCCGACCCGGATGGCACGTTGACGCCGGTCGTGGCGCAGGGTGCCGGGGCTTCGGGCGTGTCCAAGTCCGCGCTCGAAGCGGTGAAGGCCGCCACTACGATCTCCTCCGCCGAAGCCGATGTGGCGGCCAAGAAGACCGGCGAACAGTCCACGCTGACCGGAGCCTTGAAGATCGAGGACGAGCCGTGCGTGGTGATGATGAGCGCTACCGGTTTGATTGCCCGTACCACGCCAAGCGCGATGGACGTGTTCAATGCACGATCCACTTCCGATGAGCGTTTGAGAGACGATCAGATCACCACAATCTTCGAGACTTCCACGCGCGCTACGTATGGGCTGGTCACGTCGGCCGGCCGCCTGGTGCTCGCGCATGTGGTTGATTTGCCTGCCTTGCCCGCTGCCGCCACATTGTCGCTGAAGGGAGGAGTTCAGGCCGACGAACTGATCGGCATGACCGAATCCACCGATCCGATTCGCGGTGAGCGTGTGATTACGGCGATTGCCATGGAGCAGCCGACGTCCGGCAAGACCAGTGCCAAGGACGAGAGCGAGGATGGCGGGGCCGCCGAGGCCAAGCCGTTGCCGTCGCTGGCTATCGGTACCCGTAACGGTGTCATCAAGCGTTGGAATCGTGAGGCACCCACCACCATGGATTCTTGGCCCGTCATTGATCTGAAAGATGGCGACGAAGTGGTATTCGCCGCCGTGGCCGAGGATGACGACCGTCTGGTGTTCATCTCCTCCGATTCCTCGCTACTGACCTTTGAGGCGAAGAACGTGCGCCCGCAGGGTCGTACTGCGGGCGGTATGGCCGGCATCAAGCTGGCCAAGGGCGCCCGTGTGGCGGCCTTCAACGTGGTTCCCGCCGGCAAGGTGGCATGGACCTATGAAGAGGGCGAGAACGGCTTGACTTCCGGATCCGGTGCAGTGGTGCTCACCGTGGCCGGCGATTCCGATGCACTGCCCGGCACCGAAAACGGCGCGGCGAAGGTCACTCCGCTGGAAATGTACCCCACCAAGGGTCGCGCTACCGGCGGCGTGCGTTCCCAGCGATTCCTGAAGGGCCAGAACACGCTGATTCTTGCCTGGGCGGGCCTCTACCCGTTGCACGCCTCTACATCCGCAGGCTCTCCGGTCGAGCTTCCCAAGCCCGATATGCGCCGAGACGGTTCCGGAGTAGACCTCGCCTCCCCCATCGCCTTCATTGCGTAACCTCAATTAAGCTCCCTCTGATGGGCCGAGCCGTAAAGCAAACACCCCAGTGGGGTGTTTGTAGGCGAGGAGCGAACGATAGTGAGCCAAACAATAGAGAAGAGACCCTAAACCCGGCCTACACTAAGCATTAAGGAGGCGGCGATGAGACTACTGGTTGCCGTATCCAATGAACCGTTGGCCCACGCCATTCGTGGTGCCCTGCTTGCCGGTCGTCATGAGGTGTCTTTGGCAAGCACCGGTAGTATCGCGCTCGCCGCTGTCGCCAAGGAGTCATTTGACGCAGTGATTCTTGATGAATCCCTGCTCGGCATTTCCACCGAGCAGCTCATCGAATCCCTACGCAATGCCCGTGCCTCCGTCAAGATTCTGCTGCTGACTTCGACGCCACTCAGCAAAACCATTGGTGAAGGCAGCCGCTGGCGAGCGCTGCCTGACGAGTACGCCCCTATCGAAGAGACGCCCTACAACTCCTTCAGCGCGGATTCACGCGCAAACAACTCAGATGCCGAAGCCGAACAACGCTCGGACAATGCCGCCGCTAGCGCACAAGCTAACGCACGACACCCGGATGTCGTGCTGAGCAAACCATTCTCCGATGGCGAACTGCTCTCATACGTCGGCTCGCTTGCCACCGACTCCCCCGTCATGATCATTCGTGGCAATCTCACGTTGGACACCACGAATCACAAGGCCTACTACGCATCCACGCACAGCGCAATCTCACTGTCCCGTCTGGAATACAGTTTGCTTGAAGCTCTGGTCAAGGCTGATGGCCAGTTTGTCAACACCAGCGAGTTGGTCAAACTTGTCGGCGGCCCATTCTTCGAGCAACAGGGCTTACTCAAGAACGCCCTCTACACACTGGATAAGAAGCTCACCCGCGCCGGCCTCATCATGACCCAACGAGGCTCCAACTACCGCATTCGATAGCTGGGCTCAATCAGTACAGCCGCATGCCTTGGGGAACGGGGGTGAAGCCGGACTGCTGGAGGATGCGGGCGAAGGGGTGACGGGCGTTGAGGGGTTCGCCATTGATGTCGCTGAATGTCACGGAGCCGGTGCCATTGCGTTTGAGGGCGTAGGCCAGTTCTGTGGCGGTCTTGCGCATTTGTTCGTCGGAATCATTGACAGCGGCTTCATGGCCGACCGATTGATCGAACGCTGTCAGGTGCTTGGCTTTGGCGGCCGCGTATAGTAGCGCGCCTTGCGCATTGAGCACGACCGTGGCTCCGATACGGCGTGCCGGTTTACCCGCACCGGCAGGCGCGTCCGGCCACGCGATGGCGGAGCCACTGAGATTTGCGGGGTCGAGCACACTCAATGCCACCACGGACTGGCCGCGATGCTCTGACGGATGACGCAACGCATCCACGGTGTCGCGCTCGGCAAATTGGGCCGCGCCGAAACCACGGACGAACATGCCTCGTACCAGTCGACCATGCTCCTCCATGCGATTCAATACCGGATACAACGCTGAGTAGCCACCCGGGATATTTTCCTTGTCAATCACCGGCTGCGCGATGACGCCATACCTGTCCAGCAACGTCTCGACCAGTGCGAGTGCCCGTTCGGTCTGGTCGGTGTCTTCGGCTTCAGCTTGCCCGATTACGGCGGACCACAAACCTCCTAACGTCATATCCGTAGTGGCTCGGCGAATCGGAGCGACACGCCCACGACGACGTGATGTAGTGGATTTACGCGGGCTTGCTGCGCCTGCGGTTAATGCACGCACCGGCGCGAAGCTGGAATTGGTGACCTTACCTTGCCAGACCAAGCTCCACAAGGCATCCTTGAACTGCTGTTCGCTCCACTCTTGCGGAATGATTTCGCCGGTGTTTGGATTGATGTCCGGCTCCGCGGTCTCATTCCACGCACGTTTGGCGGCATCCATCAGTTGACGGGCATGGAACGCTCCCCCTGAGTCCAGTGCGGTCAGAATCGCTTCCGGCATGGTGGCGTCTGAGGCGTTCGATGTCGTACCATGTTCCACACCGCTGAACAAAATTGAATCCGCCGGATAGAAAGCAACCTCACCGGGGTCCATCGCACTGGTTCCCCCGGTTTTTGAGCCGACCCAGACCACATCGCCGCTGGTCAGCAACTCATCCAGCAATGCAGGTTGGTAGTCTCGTACTCGTGCGGGGAATACTGCCGACTCCCAGAGTGCAGTGGGCAGTGATATGCCCTCCAGCTGCTCGATAACGCGCATGAGCCCGTCAGCACCTTCATATCGTTCGCCGCCGACCGGCCCGATACCTTGTCGGTCGATAAGAAACATCTGGAACGCCTCTGGTTCTACTGGCTTGACTGCTTTACGCGCCTTGGCCAATGAGCGAGACCGAATACGGCGGAATACGTCCTTATGGAGCCACTGTTGGCCTTGCTCGTCATCATCTACAAAGTGGCCTTGCAGCAACTCGCCTTTGGCAGCCAGCACATCCAGAGTGTGCACGGCATCCGTAGCATCGAGGTGTAGATCGGCTATGAGCTGATCGGCGGTGAAAGGACCATGGGTTTTGGCGTAACGGGTCACGCGACCAGTCACATCATCGTCGGCAAGCTCATTCCAGAAAGTGTGCTCCCCCAGTTCCTGTTCGACTTCGCGAATCACGTCCGGGTTGAGCACTTGTGCCATATCGGTGGTGCCGAGCAAGCGTTCGAGCACGTGCGGATCGAGAGACAGCAGTTGCGCGCTACGCTCGGCCTGAGGTTGGTCATACTGGTACATCACCACGCCGACGAAGCCAAAGAGAATGTTCTCGGCGAAAGGCGATGGCGACTCGGTTTCCACGTCCTTCACGGTAATGGTGCCGGCTTGCAATCCGGTCATCACCTCGTTCAGGGCGGGCATGTCGTATACGTCTTGCAAACATTCGCGCGCGGTTTCCAGCAGCAGCGGAAAGTTCTTGTCCATACGTGCGGATTGCAGGAGCTGTGCGGCGCGCAGTCGCTGCTGCCATAGGGGCACGCGACGGCCCGGGTCGGATCGCGGCATGAACAGTGATCGGGCGGCGCATTCGCGGAATCGTGCGGCAAATAGCACGGACTCGCCCACTTGACGCTCTACATCTGCTTTGAGGTCTTCTGGGTCGAAAAGGAACAGGTCTTGAGCAGGAATATGTCCGTCACCGTCCGGTAGCTGAATGACGATACCGTCATCGGCGGCATATACCTGCCCGTCGAAACCGTAGCGTTGGCGCAGTCTGCGGCTGATGGCCATGGACCACGGTTCGTGAACGCGGCGGCCGAAGGGGCTTAACAGCACGATGCGCCATCCGCCGTCTTCATCGCGTGTGCGCTCCACGATAAGGGTTTGGTCGCTGGGGACTGCACCAGTGGCGGCTTGTTGCTCGGAGAGTAGGCGGGCCAAGTTGGTGATGGCGTTGGCATCTAGGCCATCGTGGTGGAGACGGGTGAGGATTGTTGGGATGAAGGTTGGGACAGCTGGACCTTCTGCGGCAGACCTCCCCTCAGTCCGCTTCACGTCTAATCCGGCGGCGATTTCTCGGGTGAAGCGGGCTATGGTACGGCTGAAACCGTAGTCACGGCCAGCGCCTTCACCGTGCCAGAACGGCAGGCGGGCGGTGCGGCCCGGAGCCGGAGTCACGACCACACGATCACGGGTGATTTCCTGAATCTGCCATGTGGAGGTGCCGAGCGTAATGACATCGCCCACGCGCGATTCGTAGACCATCTCCTCATCCAACTCGCCGACGCGACGCTGGCCTTTGCCGGCGTCCGCCTCAGGCAGGACCACGGTGTACAGCCCTCGATCGGGAATCGTACCGCCAGAGGTAACGGCCACTTTCTGCGAACCGGGACGGGCGGAAATCAGGCCATTATCCCGATTCCATACCAGTCGCGGCCGAAAGGCCGAGAATTCCTCGCTGTTGTATTCGCCGGACATCATGCCGATTACCGCATCGAACATGTCACGTGGCAGTTCGGCAAACGGCGCAGCACGGCGCACCGTGGCATACCAGTCATCAGCGTTCAAATCGTGCATCGCGGCAGCGGCCACGGTCTGCTGGGCGAGAATATCGAGCGGATTGCGCGGCACGGCCAATGGTTCTATATCGCCGGCAATCATGGCTTCCAGACTTGCGGCCCCAGTGACAATCTGCTGACGGGTGAGCGGGTAGAACAATGCGTGAGAGACGCCACCGACCTGATGATCGGCACGGCCTACACGCTGCAATCCGGAGGAGACCGACAACGGCGTATCGACTTGAATCACCAAGTCGACCGAGCCCATATCAATGCCGAGCTCCAAACTGGAGGTGGCCACCACGCAACGCAATTCACCACGTTTAAGCCGTTCCTCAATCATTTTGCGACGGTCTTTGGAAACCGACCCATGATGAGCCATGGCGATGACATCATCGCCCTCATGTGAGCCGACAAGCATGGTGGTGGAGCCGACCACAGCATCGTAATGCGTGGAGAACCCTTCGCGGCCTTCCGGAGAGCCCAGATCCCGCACAGTGTCGGGATTGGTGCCATGCCGGGTCTGCGCATACAGATCGTTCAAGCGCGCAGTGAGTTTCTCAGCCACACCACGCGAATTAACGAACACCAATGTAGTGCGGTGCGCGAGAATCTCATCCAAAATACTGCGTTCCACCACGGGCCAAATGGAACCGGAGGTACGGTCGCCCGCCGCTCCAACCAACGCGGAGGAATCGAACGCATCACTCGCATCAGAATCGTCCCCAGAAGTGGAAGAAACATCTCTATCATCCACCGGCACAATGCCCCTGCGTTCAGCAAGTCGCTGCATGGCCGGCGTGACACCACTGATATGCGGAGCGGACCGTTCAGCATCCACGCCACCGACACGCTGCTTGGCATTCACGGACTGCAAATCACGCATGTTTTCCAACGGCTCAATCATGCGCAAATCCATTGCAGGCCGCCCACCGGGATTCACGATGGTAACCGGTTGCCCGCCGCCCAGGAATCGCGCCGCCTTTTCAGGCGGATTCACCGTAGCGGATAGACCAATGCGCTGCATATGACGATCGCCACGGCCAGCATCGACGGCGGCATCACCGCCCTCATCAGCATCTGCATCGATTGCATCTCGCTTGCGCGATTCTGTGACAAGGTTCTCCAGCCGTTCCAGACTTACCGCCAAATGTGCGCCGCGCTTGGTGCCCGCCACTGCATGAATCTCATCGACGATCACCGTATCGACAGTGCCGAGAATCCGCCCTGCCTTCGAAGTGAGCAACAAATACAACGATTCTGGCGTGGTAACGAGGATATCCGGTGGATGGGAGGCTATGCGCCGCCGCTCCTGTGCGGTGGTGTCGCCTGAACGAGTGGCGACCGCGATCTTCGGCACGGGCAGCCCTTGCGCCTCGCATTGTGCAGCAATGCCCTCCAAAGGCTGTTCTAGGTTCTTGGCCACATCGGCCGCGAGCGCCTTTAACGGCGAGATATACAGCACACGCACACCGGCACGCCGCGTGCGTGGCACGGTCATCAATCGGTCGATGGCTGAGAGAAACGCGGCCAATGTTTTACCGGAACCGGTAGGGGCGATGACCAAGACATTGCGACCGGAATGGATTGCCGGCCATGCCTGAGCCTGTGCCTCGGTCGGCTGACCGAAGGCATGCTCGAACCACATCTTGGTGGGTTCGGAAAACAGGCTCAGGCTTTCGTACATATGTACGATTATAGGTCAGCTGAAGTAGGCGATGACTTCTTCGGCGGTACCGTAGGCACTTTGGGCACCAAGCTTGGTGGCCGCATAGGCGGAGACGTAGGAGCCGATTTGCGCGGATTGCAGCAGCGTATGACCGGCGGCCAAGCCAGCCAGCACGGTCCCCATGAACGAGTCGCCGCAACCGGTGGTGTCCACTGCATTGACTTGCGCGGCGGATACGCGATGCCAACGTCCGTTCTCGATCACCACCGATCCCGACGCACCAAGCGTCACTATCGCCCGGTCGAATCCGTAATCGGTGAATCGTTCGGCGACCTCATACCAGTCGAGTGATTCCACGTCATCATCCGGCAGGCCCAGCAGTTGAGCCACTTCATGCTGGTTGACCAGCAGAATATCCGTGGCTTCCACCAGTTCGTGAGGCAGCTCGTCCATAAATGGCGAGTCGTTGAGCAGCACGGTCACGCCAGCGTCATGCGCGGTCTGCGCGGCGGCGATAACGGTGGCAATCGGGCTCTCCAAACACAGTCCCAATACCGCGCATTCGGCGATGGTCGTGCGATGTGATTGCACATAGCCGGCACTTGCCTTGGCATTGGAACCCGGCGAATAGACGATGGTGTTCTCGCCCTCAGCGCTCACGGTGATTACCGTGGTGCCGCTGGGGCCTTCGACATGCAGGATATCGGCGGTGTCGACGCCGGCCTCATCCAGCTTGCTTAATAGGAAGTCCGCGTTGGAGTCCTCGCCCACCGCGCCCAGCAACTGGACATTGACACCGAGACGAGCGGCGGCAGACGCCTGATTCGCGCCCTTGCCGCCCGGCAGCACTTTCATGGCACCACCATTGACGGTTTCACCTGGCTTGGGTAGTCGTTTAGTGGTTACGGTGTAATCGGCGTTCATCGAGCCGACCACGATTACCGAGCCCGGCGCATCCTTCAGCGCTTCCAATCGTTCCCGTACGGGCTCGGGCATCTGTTCATGTTCTTCTTCACTTATCACCATGGGCTCCAAGCATAGTAGGCGTCGGGCCCAAATGCGCATATGATCAGCCGCGCAACTTGCGAAGACGCTCGTGCATGGCCACCATCAGCACCAAGAGCACCAGCAAATACCACGGGTAGAGACTGATTGTCGCATATTGCGCGATGATGCCGAACAGTGGCGGCATGAGCAGTGAGCCCACATAGGCGCAGGCCATCTGCACGCCGACGATGGCCTGCGATTTGTCTTCGCCGAAGTAGGCCGGCGTCGAGTGGATGACGCACGGATAAATCGGCGCGCACCCGAAGCCGATGACCACCAGCCCAACGACCACGCCAAGGTGGTGAGGCAATGGCACGAACATGGTGAGGATGCCGGCGAACACCAGCACTTGGCCGAGGCGAATCATGACCGGGTCCTTGAATCGCATGGTCAGGAAGCCGGAAAGCGCACGGCCCACGGTGATGCCTACGTAGAATAGGCTGGCCCAGCTGGCGGCGGTGATCTTGTCGATGCCGCTGTGCATCACCATATAGCTGGAGGCCCACAGGCCCGCCGTAGATTCGACGGCGCAGTAGCAGAAGAACATCACGAGGATTTCCTTGGCACCGCGAATGGCGAGCACGCCGGCCACGCCGAGCGGTTTGCGTTCGGCAACAGACACCCCTTCAGCAGTGCCAAATCTCTCGGCATTGCCGTCAGATGATGCGGTGTCATCGGTCGATTCGCCGACCGCAATTGCGCCACGTTTCTTCCACAGCGGCAGGCTCAGCACCAGGATGACGGTCAGCATCACCTGCAGGATCGCGATGTACCGATAGCCCCACGGCCAGCCTTGGCCTTGAGAGAGCGCATAGCCCATGATGTAGGGGCCGACCGATGCGCCGACGCCCCACATGCAGTGCAGCCAGCTCATATGCCGGCTTTCGTAATGAAGTGCAACATAATTATTGAGTGCTGCATCAACACTTCCACCGCCAAGTCCGTAAGGAACTGCCCACAGACACAATGCAATAAATGAATGGCTGACAGAGAATCCAATCAAAGCAACAGCAGTAGTAGCTACACTGATGGCAGTGATTTTACCTGTACCAAGTTTTTTGGTAAGTCTGTCATTTTGCAGACTAGATATAACGGTACCGGCGGCTATGATCATGGAAATGATTCCTGCGTAAGAAACGGGTACATGAAAGACCGGATACATGGAGGGCCATGCGGAGCCCAAAAGTGCATCCGGAAGTCCGAGGCTGATGAATGCCAGATAGATTACGGCAAGTAATAAGTGAAACATATAATAGTAGCTCCTTCCTTTTATATAAGAAGAATCATAAAAGAAAAGATAGACAGTGTCAAGAAAGGAAAACAGGCAATTTATATAGAAATAAGCAAGGGAAAAGAATAAAATTGTTTGAATTGTCTAAATTGCAGAAAATATAAAAACAATGTTGACAATTCAAACGCCCTTGTGGTATATTAATCTAGCTGTCGCGTTAGACAAGGCCGTGAGGTAACAGAGTCGAAGCAGAAGACGGCGGGAACTGATTACGGAAAAGCAGAGAATGCCGGATCATAATCAGAAATCTTCGGGAATTGTTCCTGAAAAAAAGAATAAAATAACAGTTGACAAACACAACTGCTTGTGATATTCTTAATAAGCTGTCGCTTGAGACAAACGAATGTTTGAGAAAGAGATGGCAGACGGACAGCTGAAAAGCTGGTCGAAAAAAGATTAAAAAAGTTCTTGACAAACGTCAATGAATATGATAATCTAAATAAGCTGTTTCAAACAGCAAAGACAAAGAACCTTGATAATTAAACAATAGACAACAACCCTGAAAATTCTAAAGAGAATTATTCAGAACAGACATTTAATGTCGAACCTTAAAACAGTAAAGGGGATAAGAAAGCTAGTAGTTTTCTTGAACTGGAACGAACTTAATGAAGTTCCATCGGCGGAGCCGAGGAACAATTAATTTGCTAAGCATCGAAGATGCAAAGCAAATTATATTTAACGAGAGTTTGATCCTGGCTCAGGATGAACGCTGGCGGCGTGCTTAACACA
>ENA-ORUX01000567-ORUX01000567.1-human-gut-metagenome-genome-assembly--contig:-NODE-567-length-34452-cov-6.153327_pt1 | contig 34452 bp, 35 predicted proteins | sample MGYA00242087_ERZ509225 | MGnify/ENA primary metagenome ERZ509225 (study PRJEB26280, sample SAMEA2338864) | human gut metagenome | biome: human gut; feature: human-associated habitat; material: faeces... | reverse complement strand
ACAAGAAACGGGAATACAGAAAGCTGGATGATTCTTTCAAAGAGAAGTTTCTAACTAATGAAGATTTACAGAATACCATTGAAGCGTATAAGTTGGACGTTAGCAAGTTTTGGTATCTACTTCTGTTCGTATATGACTTTATAGAGGATATTGGCACAAACGCACCTACATTGAACAAGTCCGTATTGGAAGACTTTAGTTATTTTCATGCCAATCTGTTGGAAGCTACAAGTATCACCTTAAGGAAGAGCAACAAGAAAAGCTATGTTGTTGAAAGGGAGGACACAATCAGAATCATTCAAGCAGCCTTGCAGCATTTTGTCAATACATACAGTGATATTATACATAGCGAACAAGACAGAGAAACCATGATTAAACAATTAAAGGATATAGGTTTGGAGGGGTTTATCAGAAATGACTTATCGTCAAAAATCAGCTTTACAGACAAGTCCAGTCTTGACATATCTTATAAGAAGTGGAAGTTTACGGATATGTTTCTATTCTTTATTGAAAGAAGAAAGGCTACCACCATACCCAATAAAAGAGTAAAGGTATCTAAAGACAAGATGATGCTTGTTTCAAGGCTTATCTATACAGTGGGCTATGATGGCAAGAGATATAATGAAGAATACGATTCGGAGGGCAACAAGAACAGAATGTTATCCAATCTACTCAGAAGATACAAGAACGAGAAATTTCCGTCTGTTATAGCTAATAACTACATGGTAGTTTCATAAACGACATACATAAAAACAATAGCAGAAATGCGTATTGAAAGGGCTATTCTTTTCGGTACGCATTTTTTTTGCGTACTGAAACGGGCACGTTTTCTACACACATGGGCATTAGGTAGATTCCTTTGTTACCCCTAAATTCCTACCTAATTTTGCAATGTCAAAAGGGAACAAATAAGCAAGTGCGCATAGCTTTAGTAGTTCTTTAATGGCATTATAATTAACACGTTAAACATTTAAAATTAGAAATTATGAAGAATATTAAATTTACAGAAGAGTTAAATAATGAAGTAGAAAACGTAGTAGAAAACACTAAAGTAAGTGCAGCATTCGTGCAGGAACTGAAAGAAGCATTCCTTATGTTTCCCGTCAGAACGGATATGCGTTTCAAACAATCCTCAAAAGGAGAACTGATTATATCGGTCACAGTCGTTTATGCTACTGGCATGACACAACATTTTGAGGGTGCAGGAGATGCAGACCTTATTTCGGCAATACATTTCGGCATGGCTAAAATGATAAACGGCTTGCACGACTACAAAGCAGAGGAACATGAGGTCGAAATTGCCCAAGAGGGTGAAAACTTGGTAATGGAACTGTTCAAGCAGTACATAAACTCCACTATGAGGGGCTATATTGAAGCTGACTGGTACAACAACGGTGGTGAGCGTTACCGTTGCGTGAGATTCTCTTCCACATTCAACGGGAATGTGAAGTTCTGTATGAAAGCAACGGATGAAGTGAACAGCCTTATCCGCGAAGCCTGCAAGCCCGAATGGATGAAGAAATCAGAAGCGGAAACCGAACAGCAAGTTCCCGAACAGAATGAAGTAGCCTAAACAGTCAGTTTGGAAGAAAGTCGAGGGAACAACCTCTCTCGGCTTTCTTTTTAATTGGAACAGAGAAAATGAAACAGATACAGTTTGCCCAAACATATAACAATGAAGCAGCACACAAACAAGTGAAGCTACTGATGAAGCAGCACAAGCAGCTTTATATCCAAGTGAACGGTGAAGCATGGATAAGCAGTCAAGGAGTAACGGGTATAAAATACCAACTCAACGCACAAGGCTGGCAGTGGATTCTTAACTACCTGCAAACGGGAGATTATGAGGATTTTGGAGTATTCCCGTCCAAACTATCCAAGCTATGCAGCGAGTTCCAAGAGGATGTGGTAAAAGGACTAATAGAACAGAAATACAATATCGCAAGAATCCCTTTTCTACGGGAAACCGAAGCCTATATAAAACTTAGGGGACTGTTCCGTTTCGGAAAACTCTTTTTCAGCATAAGGAGAAGCGATGAATTTATAGATTATCTAAACAGTAAAGGATTATGATTACTCTAAATAAAGGTCAATACCTGTCTGACGTAATGAATGAGATTCCGTCAAACTGCATACTTTCCAAAAGAATACCCGGTTGCGGTGCTACCACTTTGGAGCTTGAAACCCAAAGGAATTCCATTATCGTAGTTCCCAATGTGCCCGTTATCAAAAGCAAGTGCGGCAAATACAGCAATCTGTTAGGCGTTTATGAAGATGTCACAACAGATAAGATTCGCAATTATCTGACTAATAACAGACTACATAAGATAATGACTACTCCCGAAAGTTTCGGTAAGGTAAAAACAGCTTGCAGCGGCATTGACATTTATAATCATTTCTTCCTGTTGATGGATGAATGCCACCAATTAATCAAGGATGTGGATTACAGAACAGACATAGTGCTGCCCATGAATGACTTTTTCCGCTTCAAAGGCAAGGCACTTGTTTCCGCCACTCCTATCGGATTCAGTGACCCAAGATTTAAAGAGTTTGAAACAGTGGAAGTAAGTGCCGATTATGACTACAGACAAGAAATTACGGCTACACATACTTATAATACCAACAAGGCAATAAGTGAATATTTAGAAAAGCACAAGGAGGGAACTGTCTGTTTTTTCGTCAATTCTGTGGTAATGATTTACTCCATAATGAAACAGTTTGACATATTGGAGGATTCTACCGTTTACTGTGCGCCAAAAAGCCGTTTGAAACTGAAAAATGAATGCTCCTTTGATAATGCTTATAATGATTGGAGCGCAGATACCATGAAGAAATATAATTTCTTCACTGGCAGATTCTTTACGGCATTCGACTTGGACTTGCCTTATCAGCCCGATTTGGTAATGGTTACAGACCCTTATATTTCCGAATATACCATACTTGACATAGATACGGACTGCATACAGATTTGCGGAAGATTCCGTAATGGCATAAAATCGGCAACACATATCTATAGGGTGAATCCCGAAATGGTAATTCAATCCAAAGAGCAAATAGAAAAGCAAATTTCAGAACAAGAATTTGCCTACAACTTAATTCAGACATTATATAATAGTGCTGATTACAAAGAATACAGAAATGCTTTCGGTGAGATTCTTGAAACTGCACCGTTCCGCAAATACCTATATCCCGACTTTACAAAGAACTGGTTTGCCATAGACAATGAGATTAATTCCATATTGGTGAACAACAGATACCAATCAAGACAAGAAATAAAGAACTGGTACAATGACTGCCATTTCTTCAATCCCACATTTGAGAATTGCGAATATAATGAGAATGACGATAAATTAAAGATTATCAAGGCTGCACGCTCGGTAAAGGACAAGCGCAGAAAAATAGTACAGCAACTTGGTGAAATGGAAACTCCCTATTCAGAATATGCCTTAGACTATATCAATGATATGCGGAAGATTGACCCGTTCATTGTGGAAGCGTTTGAAACTTTAGGTAAAGAGAGAATAGAAGAACTTAATTATATTGATAGGAAAATCAGAGAGGAAATGATTCTCACACAGCGTAAAGGAAATAAGGTTATCAAACTGATTAAGAATATATTCAAGGTTGGCAATAGATATTCCAATGAGAAAATAGTTAATGAATTAACGAGAATATTCGAGATGTTGAATATTCACCCCGAAGAAGATATAGAACCTAAACTTATCAGTCTCTATTACCAAGCTATCCCTTGTTGGGTTGGTAAAAAGAGAGGTTATCAATTAATTAGTGAGATAGTCTGACTATTACCAACAAAACTTGAAAATCTTGTCTTTCTATACCCGATACAGAAATTGAAAGAAATGTTGGTAACTACCTTAATAACTAATGAAACAGAGTAATTTTCGTACTAACTAATAAGATACAGTCGCAGGAAATTCTTGCGGCTTTTATTTTTGGCGCAGAACCACAGCCCCACATTTTCCCCGATTCCGATTTTCTGAATATTTCCACGTTAGGAAGAGTTATATAGCACATACTTTATAATATGCCACATACAGCTAATGACATTAAAAAGACTATCTAACTAAAGAATCACCTATATGCAGTTTAGCTAAAAGTCAAGAAAACAGACATATAAGGTACTTCATATAAGAATCCCCCTCCCTATTCGGTCAGTAACCTTAAATATATAAGAGTGCCTGCCTCTACAGTGTACTACCCCCTTAGTCCCCCTCTGTATATTGATATAAAAAAGAATTATTAATCATTTAAACTTTTATCAATATGAGAAATTTAGTTATCATGCCAACAGAGAAAAGAACTTTGAATTTAGGTGAGTATGCAGAAGAAGCTACTATAATTGTGGAAGAAACTGCAAAACCAAGTATTACTTTCTTGGAAGCAAATACTGATTCTATCACACTGGAAGAACTTGCAAACAAATGTGTTGTGCCTACTTGGGCAAACCAAGAATTAACCATTGCACACCAAGACTTTATTTCTTGTGTGCATGAAGCTGCAAGTACATTCTATGCAGGTGAAAAGGTGAGCTTTCCAGAAATAAGAGTTTCACATATAGTACGTGGTAGAATACCGTCTGCACTAGGCAAGAAAGCAAGTGAACTGTTAGAATGTGAAAAGACACAATTCTATCAAAGGCTTGCATTTGCTTTTACTGTTCCCACCATTTTTGAAACAATAAGAGGGCAAAAACTTGAATTGTGCATAGGAGGGGTAAGAAATTACAGTGACTTGAATCTGTACCGTTCTTCCAAAGGCTTAGAAAAGTTTTCTATCTTTATTGGCTGGAGAATGAAAATTTGTTCTAATCAGATTCTTACTGGTGAGGGTGTGAGATTCAACATGGAAGTAACCAATATCAATGAGCTTTACAGAAATGTACTGGAATTGTTTAACAGCTTCAATGCAGCCAAAGAAATACATTTGATGCAAACACTATCAGACACTTATCTATCTGAAACACAGTTTGCACAAGTGGTAGGCAGAATGAGAATGTATCAAGCACTTTCACCAGCAAGACAGAAAGCAATACCAAGACTTTTAATCACTGACAGCCAAATAAATAGTGTGTGTCGTGATTATTACACAAATGAAGTGTTTGGAGTGAAAGATAATGCTATATCTCTTTTTGATTTTCATAATTTACTCACACAATCAAACAAAAATAGCTACATAGACAGCTATTTACAACGTGGGGTAAATGCTACAGAGGTAAGTGTTGGATTAAACAATGTATTACAAGGACTGGATAATAAATATTCTTGGTTCTTGGGCTAAACTAACTAATAGGGCATCTATTTATTAGGTGTCCTTTCTTTTTTAATAACTTAAAAATACTACAAAATGAATGATAATGAAAAACTAGTACTATGGGGCATACTAGTAGTACTGTTACTAATAATAATTGGTATTATAAATCCCTTTTTGCTAATATTGATTTTATCCATCTTTATTTATATACAATCATAAATACTCACTAATATACAAAGTGAATGTTTTGCTATAAATCAACACATTAACTAATTGGCTAGTATGTTGGTAATGGTGAAACATTCACTTTTATTTATTTACATATAAAACAGAATATTATGAGTTTAAAATATTCAAGCACTACAGCAGATTATTTAGTTTGGTCTGATGCAATGAATTTAATAAGAAAATTGGCTAAAGATGGAAATTACAAAATTTCACTTCTTATAGCTTTGGGGTGTTTCACTGGTTTAAGAATATCTGATATTCTAGCTTTGAGATGGAAACAGATATTAAATACCAGTGAATTTACAGTAATAGAGAAAAAGACAAATAAAGTGAGAACTATTAGAATAAATGCCCAACTTGGGCAGCACATTAAAGAATGTTATGAACGGATAAAGCCTATAGGGATTAACTCACCTATTTTAGTGAGCCAAAAAGGAACTGTTTTCACTATCCAAAGAATCAATGTGATACTAAAAGAGGTGAAAATGAAGTATAAATTAAAGATTAAGAACTTTAGCTGTCATTCACTTAGAAAGACTTTTGGCAGACAAGTTTATAATATGAACAGTGACAATTCAGAACTTGCCTTAGTTAAACTGATGGAGCTGTTTAATCATTCCAGTGTAACCATAACTAAAAGATATTTAGGACTTAGACAAGAAGAACTACTAAACACTTATGACTGTCTAAGTTTCTAATCTGTTGGAGTGTGACAAGGTTTGAAGTTTCTGAACCATTTACAGAAATAGAAAAGTTTGTCACATTCTGATAGTTCTAGCGGATTGCAAACCAATTCCGAAACGAGTTAGAAACTATTATTATTAAAGGCATAATATGGCTTGTAGTTTATGGTATGTGCAATTTTTGAAAACTAATAGCTGGTATGATTACCTAATTACCTACTACAGATATGTTTTGGAACACTTAGAACTGCATTTATCAGTGTTTTATCTTTAGCTATTCAAAACCTTTCATTAACTTTGCAGCAATTTCAGTGGGCTTAATGTGTTAAGACACTGGAAGGACATATTAGTAAAAAGGGCGTTTAGCAAAGTTATCCTTCATTGGAATCTGGACAATTCTAACCGTATGGGTAATAAGCAGAAAACGTCCACGTCTGTGATATTTATATCCTATCTATAGGAATATCATATCATTAGGCGTGGACTTTGCTTATTATATACGGTGGGCAGTCCAGAGCCTCAATGAGATAATAAGTTAAAGTTTCCACGCCTTATTTTTATCCGCTTCTATCTGGAAACTGGGAAGCATGGATTTAAACAAGATGAAAGCCTACTTATTGGATATTCCGAATAAATACAACAGATTCAGTAAGAATCTGGATGTTAAGGCTATTCTATGTAATAAGTCTTGGTTGGTATTTAATGATTCTGGTGATAAGGAGTTATATATCTTTCAAGAAAACGGTTCTCTCATTACCTCTGTAAATGGTAGTGTTATAAATGCTACATGGCTATATATTTCTGCGAACAATTCTTTAGTAATTTCTTTCAAAGAACAATCTTATATGCTTCATCCATCATTCAAGGATGATGTTATATTTGCTTTACAGCTAGACGGAACAGAAAGATTTGTCTTTATGATAGAAGAAAATCAAAGCAACTTCTTTCATCCAAAATCACTAAAAGAACTTACCGCCTATTTTGAGAACAAAGAGCGTAGTAATATAGAAAAAAGGCAGCAAGAAAAAAGAATCATGTTGCAACAACAAGAAACCAAACAAAAAGAAACAAGAGAATTTCAGATAGAACAGAAAAGACAGAGAAAAGAGGAAAAACGAGAAGAGGAAATTTTGAAGAGTTGTAACTATTACTTAAAATTCGGCATAATTGCAGGGAGTATATTTGTGATATATACAGTTCTGTTTGTTATTTATTATCCTCCAACACATAACCTTAGAAGTTTTATAGATATGCTTTTTACATTCTGTTCTCCAATATTACTTTTTAGTATCATTGCTATGATAATTGATATTAGATTAAGAAACAGAATACTTAGACGCTATAAATAATATCCAGTGATTTAATCAACATAATTAATAACTTAAATATCAAACAGAAATGAAAACTTTTAGATTAATTGGAATGGCTTTATTAGCCGTAGTAATGTGTGTGAATTTTGCTTCTTGCAGTGATGATGAAGATGAGAATAATGATGGAGGCACCGTTGTATCTGGCAAGTTATTACGTTCAATGTCAGAAGATGATAACAATAATTATCTATTTAGTTATAATGAAAAAAAGCAATTAATATCTGCTACTCTTGGTGGAGATAAAATTAATGTCAAATGGTCTGATTCTGATATTATTGTGGAAACTATAAGTACAAGTTTTAAAGAAGAACCAGCAAATTTTATAATTAAAAACGGTATTATAACTTCTACTGTTTGGGATAAAGAAACAGAAACTTTAACCTATGACAATAACAAACATCTGATAAAAATAAGTGGAGACAAAACTTGTATGTGGTCTTGGGGAAATGACAATATCAGCAAGTTTAGCTATTATGATGGAAGAGAAACAATCACATGCACTTGCACATATTATGCAGATAAAGAAAATAAGCATTCAACCATTGATATTAATGCTTTAAGACTTTACCATATATGCGGTATAGAATATGCAGACCTTTTACTTATGGCTCATCCTAATCTTTTGGGAACGACCAACAAGAATTTATTGAAAAGCGTAACAAGTAGTGATGGCTGGACTGAAAACTACTCTTATGAAATTGATAAAGAGGGATACCCAACTAAAATAATAGTAACAGAAACAAACGAATATGGCAGTAGTTATAATGATACTTACACATTAATATGGCAATAATCAGCTACTTTTAGTTAGTCCTTTTTTTAATTTTATATCAGAAAAACAGAGATGAAAACATTCAGATTAATTGGAATAGCTATCATGGCAATTCTTATCAGTGTAAATTTTGCTTCTTGCAGTAGTGATGATGATGAAGAAGAAACAAACAGTGAATACAAAGCACTTTTGGGCAGTTGGCAAATGAGTGAACAAGACGGTGATATTTTAGTTACAAGTTCTTTTATTTTCAACTCAAACGGGACTTATAGCTTCACTTATGCAGAAAATGGCGATAGTGATGAAGTTTATACGGGTAAGTTTACCTATGATGCTAATTCTCATAAAATAACCCGTTATGAAGGTAATTCTAATATAATATATGAAGAATACTTTATTGCAGAGGTTAATTCAACCACATTAAGGCTACAGAAATGGTCTTGGCATGAAAATAATAGAAATATCTATTGGACTTATACCAAGAAATAAGTAACAAATAAAAATAGCAAAAGCCAACCTACCCATTATAAACAAATGGATAAGTTGGCTTTTTCAGTTCTGAACAAATTATTAACGCTTTCTCCTTTTGAACTTCATGGATGGGGTAAGTCCATACGCACTTTCAGGAAAATATGTGCGGAGAAATTTATCACTTGCTAATCTATAAGTGGTAATAGTGTGCGTTTCCATGTAATCGGGTATAAGGCATACCCTTGCATCTTTTTTCATTGAATCTTTCATAGCTATAAAATTTTAAGTTTCACATATACAACAGTATTCAGAATCATACGAAAGTCAAAATCGAAAACAAACAAAAATAGAATAAGAGCCTTAACCATGCAGAAATATTTTTTATGCCATATACTGAAATTTTATCCGTACATTCTATTTACATTATACAGAGTTGGTTACCTTTGCACCACGAAAGATTAAATCAATGGAACAATTACAAGTAATTCAAAGCAAGATATATGAAATCAGAGGTCAGAAAGTAATGCTCGACCGTGATTTGGCGGAAATGTACGGAGTGCAAACAAAAGTATTGAATCAAGCCGTAAAACGCAATATAGACCGTTTTCCCGAAGATTTTATGTTTCAACTGACAAGTGAGGAAACACAAAATTGGAGGTCACAATTTGTGACTTCCAATTCCATCAAGATGGGAGTTAGGCGCAACCCTTATGCGTTCACAGAATTAGGAGTAGCTATGTTAAGTAGCGTGCTGAACTCCAAAACTGCCATTCAAATCAATATGGGCATTATGCGTGCTTTTGTCGCTGTTCGCCAAATGATTACATTGCCTAAGACAGACCAACTAACAGAGTTGCAGAATGAAGTAAAAGAGTTGAAAGACTACATAGAAGAAGTGTTCGCTGATTACAACGATATTAATGATGATACACGGATGCAGTTGGAACTTATCAATCAGACATTGGCAGAACTACAAGCCAAGAAGAAATTGGAAGAAAAGCCACGCAGAAGAATCGGATTTATACAGCATGATGAATAATCTGATTCTGCCAAGCGCAAGATTATAGAAAACCTGTAATACTTCCACGTAGGTAAAAAAGAGTTTGAAACATACCTAACTATTAGGAAGAATCATTGCATAGTAGCATAATATTGACTAACTTTGCAACAAGAACAATTGTTTACCGCTGGTTTACCGATACGTTCTTAATAGAGTTCATTAATAGGTTTACGAACGCTTAAAAGGTCTTGTAGCTCAGTTGGTTACACACGATAAATCCGCAGGATTTGTCGTGCTCGGCAACAGACTCATAATCTGGAGGTCCCAGGTTCAAGCCCTGGCTGGTCCACACTAAGAATCAAGCACTTACAAATATTTGTAAGTGCTTGATTCTTATATACAGTGACCTTCAGGTGACCTTTTTGAGGCGAAACTCTGTAATAATGGCCTTTTGCAATTCCATGAAATTACAGAGAGTTTTTATAGATTTTTAAATAGAAAGAGTGGCTAAATCTGGCCTTTAAATAAATCATTGCGATTATTCGTGTAAGGGATAAGATGAGACCGCAATAACTTGTCGGGGAATTATTGAGTATTCTTGAAATTAATACATTATGCACAATAACATGATACACCTATTTTTTCTTTGCGTATATTTTGTTCTGTAACTTTGTATCCATAAATATTATGCAATATGGAAAGCGAAAAATTAACCATTGGCAAACTCATCGAAAAGGAGGTGAGGAAACAGCAAATTCCAATCACAGAGTTTGCACGATTGATTTGCTGCCAAAGGAACAATGTGTATGACATATTCAAGCGCAGCAAAATTGACATCGTACAGCTTAAACAAATATCAAAGGTTTTAAGGCAGAACTTTTTCAAAGAGCTTGCCGATGACCTTGAATTGATAAATGAAGAAGAAATGAGTGGGGCTGATGTAAAAAAGCAAAAGGCAGTATCACAATTCTTTGAGGTCGTACCGAATATATTGCGAGAATTGGGAAAACCGTCTACAATTATCTTCTGTAAATTGGACGATTCTGGCTATGAAGATTGTGCTACACCAGATTTTGGATTGCCCGACTATTTCATAACTTTCACCATCGGAGACACTCTCCAAGAGCGAATCGGCAACAACCTTGCGCTTCCTATTGGAGTAGTCCACGACAGCACGAATAACTGTGAAGTCGAAGTCTGCACTAATGTCGTCTATGGGTCAGTCTGTGTAAATGTAAAGCTGGATTACAAGACACAAGACGAATGGAGAAAAGTTTTGCTGTTAGCTTTTGAAACCTATGACAGATTTGGACGGAGGTAATAATGAGAAATTTATTGGATGATTATAAGGAGGTTAAGGATTGCATCTACAAAGGTGAAACCTACTCTGTCCGTGACAATGGGGCGGTATTGCGCCATTCTCGCATAGGTAAAAGAGTGAGGAAAGAAGATGATATTTGGACATTCGGAAAAGCTAATGAACAAACTGGATATATGATTATTGGCGGCGAAAGAGTACATCGCATTGTTGCCTATGCTTTCTTAGGGGAGCCACCTACACCCCAACATGTTGTTGACCATATAGACACCAATAGACGAAACAATCGCCCTCAAAATCTAAGGTGGTTAACAAAGTTGGAAAATGTTTTGCTAAATCCTATTACAAGAAAGAGAATAGAGTTTCTATGTGGGAGTATTGAAGCATTCATAAACGACCCTTCAATCATACAGGAATTTGCCAATGACAACCCAAACTTTGCATGGATGCGGACTGTTTCCGCCGAGGAAGCAAAGGCTTCATATGAACGCTTGAAATTATGGGCGGAAACACCATCTGCCCCAACAAACACAAGCAATGGTACTATGGGCGAGTGGATTTATGCACCGACCAAACGCCACGAACACATTGAGCCATTTTCTAAATACAGTTCTGTACCCAGTAGCCAATCAGAATTCTCTGCCGTAGAATACAAGCAAGACATTCTGACTGAATCGCTATCACCGACTGCGATGCAAAAGTATTGGCGTACACCGACAGAATTTCCGCTATGCCCAATTCGTTGGGATGAAGAACCATTGGAAACATATTCCAAGATGCTTAAAAAAGGGGCTATCGTTACCAAGAATGAATATTCCACTCATTATATTGACGATTTCGCCTTGAAAGGGGACTCCCTTTTAATCAGAACCCATGCAGATGATGGCATCAAGAAATTCTCTTTGATTACTGTGTCATTTGAAGGTGATAAATATATTCACGAGGGACAAACATTCTTTGAGGAACAGGGCGCACGAAAGGCTTTTACATTAGCCCAAGGTTTAGAATGGGATGGTGAAGATGGAATTGACGATTATTGCTAAAATAATTTGCTATATGGCTAAAAATGAGTAAATTTGTAACTATAACAAATCAACCATCATAAATTATGAAAAAGATTCTAGCCTCTTTAGCCGTATTCTTAGCTGTCATTAACATCATGGCACAAGAACACCTTTCATTCAAAGGGATTCCTATTGAAGGAAGCATGACCGAGTTTTGTCAAAAACTAAAAACCAAAGGATTTACTTCTATCGGGCAGGAAAACAATATCTCTTTGTTTACAGGGGATTTTACTGGCAGTGAAGCGACTGTAGGTGTAACTGCTACAGACGATGGGAAAAATGTTTTTGCTGTAGTTGTGTTGTTTGAACCGAGCGGAGAATGGAACACTCTCGTTAACACCTATGACTACTATAAAGATTTGTATACTCGCAAATATGGTAAGCCGTCTATCTCAAAAGAAAAAAATCCAGCCCTTTCTGATTCCAATACTGCTTTAATGGCAGAAGTCCATCAAGGAACAGTTGTATATGGTAGTGCATGGGAAGTGACAGGTGGAGATATACAACTTTCAATTGAAAAATCCTCTGGGGTTTACGAAGGTATGGTGCTGATTCGCTATCGTGATTCTCAAAATGTAGAAGCCAAAATTCAAAGCGATTTGGATGATATTTAGATCCAATATCATCTTTGTAATCTTTGTTGTATACTCTCTATTTTCCAATCATACTTACCTTCTGCCACATCGCCAACCTCTTTGAGTGTATGGCGATGTTTTATTTCGTCAAACGGCTGTCGGCTCTCCGCATAATCACAGAGCCATGCGCCGACCGCATTCTGCTGTTCGGTCGTTTCCCCGTACTCCTGCATCACGCTCTTGATGTCGGCGGCTTCGGAGGGTGCAAAGATGGACTTGTGCTGTTCCGTACCGAAATGGATAATCGCATCAATGGCTCGCCGGAAAACCTCACTTGCCTTGTAGAGCATATCCGCAAACAGGCTTAGGACATGCCTGCTCGCTTTCAGCGTACTCTGCAACAGGCGGATGGTCTTGTCTTTCTCTGCCGTGGCTTGGTTTACCGCTTGGCTGATGCGCTGTCGCTCGTTGTCTTTCTGCTCCTGAAGCTGCCGTACCGCCTTGTCCCTATCAATGGCAAGTGAACGGCTCTGCACCAAAGCCCTGTCACGTTCCGTTTCGGCTTTCTGCTTTTCTGCGACCAATGCCTTTGTCCGTTCCTCCACCTTGTCCTTTACGGCTTCGGCAAAGGCTTTCTTCATGCGCTCGTTCTCGGCTTTCAGCTTGGCATTTTCCTTTTCGACCGCTGCGGATTTACCGACCCCCACAAGACTGCCGACACTGTCCAGTATGCTGTCCACTTTCGCCTTGCGCTCGTCCTTGAGTTGCTTCTCCTTTTCGGCAATCTCGCTGTCGAGGGAAAGGCTGTATTGTTCTTTCGCCTTGCTCTCGCCCTCCACAAACATAAGTTCCGCTTCGGCTTTCTCCTTGGCGGCGATGGCGGCTTGCCTTGCGGCTTTCGCCTGTTCCGCTTCCTGTTTCTGCTTGGCGATGATGAAGTCCGTGCGCTCCAGATGTTCCTTTCCCGTCACCTCCTTTGAGGTGCCCCTTTCCATTTCCAGACACTCAGCCAAAACGGTCTGCATCTCGCTCATGGCTTTCTCGTCCAGTTTGCAGGATTTGCCCGTGTCGTGGTTCATCCAGTCCCATACGATGTGGGCGTGGAGGTTGGGCTTCCATGTGGCATTGTCGCCGGGTGTTCCGTAATGTCCCTCGTCACGGTGGATGAACACTTGCAGGGCTGTGATTCCCCAACTCTGCTTACACACCTCGCAGAAGTGCCGCAGTTGCTCCATCGTGGTGTCGTCCTTGATGACGACCACGCCCTCCTTGAGCGGAGTGCTGCCACGGACTATGGTCACCTTACCAGTCTTCTTGTTCACCCTTTCCCGGTCTTTGGTCTGCATCGCCCGTCCTGTCTTTTCCTTGACCATAGCGGCTATCTGATTGTAGCGGTCGGTGAGCGTGGCTTCACCGAAATCAGGTGATACCCATGCCTCGTTTCCTGCCATGATGTCGGTACGGATGTAGAACTTCTCCTTGCGGATATTGGTGATGTATTCCGCTGTCCGCCTGTTGTGCGCTTCGCTGCTGCCGATGTTGCACGGCTTGATGTTGATGGATGTCTTCTGTGCCATAGGCTTTCTGTATTTTGAGTTTCACTTCGGGTTATTAGGGCAGAGCCTTAATCGGTGGGGGCAGGGAGAGGGTCACTTCCTGCTCCGGGTTCTTAGGGGTGGAAGCCACTAAGCGGAGTTTCCAAAGAGGGGGTCACTCTTTGGTCGGGTTGCACAGGGCTGAAAGTCCTTGCCGGGTTCTTAGGGCAGAGCCATAAGCCCCTCGGGAGAGCCCACAACTTCGGAGCGCAGCGGAGAAGTTATAGTGGGCTATATCTGGGCAAGCCCAGTCAGTCACGCCACGCCAACGGAGTACCGCTGAAATCCTGCGCTGTGCGCCCGTCATCCACCCTGTCTGTGTCGGTATCATCCGCTCCGCCAATCGTGCCGTTCTGCGCCTCTTTCGGGCTTTCTACGGGGTCATCCCCATGCTGTCCGTTGCCGTTGTCTGCGATATGAGGATTGTCGGCTTTGTCCTTCGCATCCGCTCTGTCATCCGAACTGTCAAAAACCACAGAGGAACAAAGGGAAGAAGAAAGGGCGACTGCTACGTCTGCCATGCTGTCCGCTTCCTGTCTTGGGCATTGGCAACCGTCCGGCACGGTACACGGCTTGTTTTCCGACGGCGTATCATTAGAATATGGTGTCCGCACTCCGTCTGTCTGCCCTTTGGAAACTGCCGCTGGCTTGACATAATGGGGATTGGTCAACAGGACACCATCCACATACCATCCCGTCAGGAAATGCAGGGTGTGTACGGAAGTACGGTTGTTGGTTCGGGTGGTCAGCATACCGAGCCTGTTGAAACTGTCGATGAGCTTTCCGATGGTCTTTCGGTTGCAGCCCATGTATTCCGCCAGTTCCACATCGGAAGCTGCCGCCTGTCCCACCTCCAAGGCAATCTCAACGCCCTTGATATGGAGGACGGCCTTTGTCCGCACGGCGGCGGTCATCAGCCTGTGCAGGCACTTCTGCCTGTCGATGGCGGCTTTGCCGTCCAAAAGGAAATCCCACTGCCCGGCGGAAAGGATGGTGCAGTAATGTATGGTCTGTTCGTTCTTGCACATAGTCTATGATGTTTATAGGTGTTACACCGGTCAGCTACCTGCCCATGCCATACCCGTGTTCCGGCATGTGGTATTCCCTGTCCGCTGCGATATGGTTCAGCACATCCTGCAAACGGTCAAGCTGTTCATGGTCAAGCACCCGGATGGCATTGATGGTTATCTTCTGCGTGGCAATCCTGCGGTGGGCGATGTTGTTCTCGTTCATCGTGCCGTCACCGTCCGCATGGACGGAACGGAGGTAGGCATTGACCGCTTCCGTCTGTTCCTTTGAGGGATACGGTGCTGCCCATTTGTCTTGAATGTAGTCTGTCATTTTGTCGACCGCATTTGCCAACAGCGGATTGTGCTGTGCGATAATTGGTATCAAATCTTCTTTCTTCATGTGACTGTTATTTTAGAAGTCTTGTGATTGTTTATTTCTCGTTGATTTTGTTGACTTTGTTGAGAGAGTACCGACAAAAGGGAAAATAAAAATCGCATCCAACGGTTTAGGATTCTACTTTTCTTTTTTGGCCAGCAATTCTGTTGAAAACTGTTGAGACTATTGTTGAATCATATAAGCCTTGTTCATACGTTTCTCCCTATATTTCATCAAATTCAACAAACTCAACGGTAGCCTTTCAGAATTTCTCGGGTGACGGTGTAAAAGCGACCGACTTTCTTGGGTGATAAGGAATACTTCTGTCCCGGCAACACGGATATTTGGTAAGTGGAATAAGACAACGCATTGGGCGCAGGCTCCAGTTTCCAACACTGTTGCAGGACATTCCTTGCCTGATGGCGTTCCACCCTTACCATTGAATAGTTGAACAACGCCAATAGGTCGTTGATGCAGAAATCCACCACATCCACCAGCATGCAGTCCATGATGTCGAGCAGTAGTTCAGCCATGTCAAGTTCTATGCGGCTCCGGTTGCAGCGGATGATTTTCTCCAATGCTTCCGTGCGTATGAGTGACGGCGAAAACCACATTCGACTTTCTTCTTTGGTTGTCAAGTCACGATGCAACAGATAGTGCAAAAATGCTGGGATTTCGTTTTTCAATTTCTGTAGAAACGAAGTATCATCCTTTTCCAATCTGCGAACCTTTCTCACCCAATAACGTGTTTCCTCCGGCTCAATGTAAACGGGGAAATTCTCGTTATTAGAACACAGCACGAACTTAGCGAAGAACTGCACTTCATAACGGTCTTTCCCTTTGGATTCCATTTTATAGGAATGGGCTGTGCTAAGATTCTTCAACCGTTCGCTATCCTCACGGCGGTTGAGCAGCACTTCATCCACAACTATCATCAGTTTGCCTGCCCAATCGGCATTGAACTGACTACGAAAGTCCTCATTCGTATTGAAAGTAACATTATCCTGAAACAATGCTTTCAAGAAGTTCAGGAATGTACTCTTGCCTGTATTCCGTTCTTCCGAAACCAACAGAAGTATCGGCAGCTTCTGCGTGGGCTTTAGGTATAGCAGTTGAAGATAGTCCATTCCCAACTCATACTGCTCACCAAAAATGTGTTCCACCAGCGAGCGGATATGCTTGAAATCGCCCTCCACAGGAATATGGGTTATCGGCTCGTAAAGGTTATAGAAACCTGCAACCTCTTTTTGATAGTTAATATGACTCGGCACCGTACAAAAGCCATTATACTTTGTGATGGGAGGAATGTTGTTCTTCCCATAGTCCTGCCGGATAGTGCCAAAGCTCCATTGAATCCGGCGAGTGATAGTTGTACCATCAACCAAAGGTTGCTGCACTACCTTATATATTGTAGTACCTACCCGAATATATAATTCTTCCATATTGTTCCTCTTGGGATTATACATTCAATTCACTACAGCCAGAACCCTGCACTTTCGATTTCACAAGTGAAGTAATCTCCCTTTTTGAGTAAAGGTTGCGTCCACCTAACTTGTGAACGATGATTGTACCCTCTTTCTGCATACGCCACAAAGTGGTGTAGGTGATGTGGAGCCGTTCGCATACTTGGTCGCGCGTATAGTATTCGTCACTCTCTTCTGGTGTCAAGTCAGTTTGAGACTTTTTCCCAATCAGTTCTTCTACTAATTCAGAAACAACCTGCTTGAGGTCATCCTTCTGTAACATGATAAAATTTCCTTGCATAATATGTTGTTTAAATGATTATGCCGCGAAATTATTATAGAACACAAAGAAAGCACCTCGGTAAAAATCGCGTCGATTTCTGCCGAGGTGCTTTTAACGGGATAGCGTTTCTTTTTAACTAGCCAAGCGTTTATGATAGAATTAATATACATTGGGAGAAAGCAAAGTACGCAGTCTTATCCCCATCAACTTCGCTTGTTCCCTTCCTGTTTGAATAGTTTTTTCTGATAAGCTCAAATTATAGCCATAGTCGCCATGTTCATTGATAATGGCACAATAAAGGGCTTCTGCCCAATCAAAACCCAATTTGAATCCAAGGGATGGGAATTTCTCCAAAATGGCAGTATGAAAAGTTCGGTAATTATAAGAGTCATTAAGCAAACCACCATTAGTCAACGCAGCAAAAATATAGGCAAGAACGGAGTCTGTAGCATTCGTTTCCATCCATTCGGTGAGTATTGTCTCTATCCCATTGGTAAGAAGTTCCGCATAAGGTTGTATAAGCATTTCCTCAAGCAGAACACAGACTTGCTTGCGTCCACGGCGTCCTATAGATGCCTGTAAGGTGGAACTGACCACCTCTTTTGCCGCACCATTTTTACCCATAGCTTTCCATGCCCCTTTGGTATAAGCCGCTTTGTCAAAACTGGTAAGCATTAAAGAGCGTATAAATTGCCCACCAAAACCTTTCTGCCAGACAGACGAGTTTTCTCCCATCATTGTTTTGGAGAGTAAATCTCCCATCTTCACAAAACCATCGTCAAATATCATCCAGTAGAACGCACTACACATGAAAGGATTGTTATGCAGGAGTTTTTGTTTCGTAGCCTCTTGATTAAATGTAGAAGCAAACAAGGCTGTCAGTTTCTCATGGACTTGTTGGTAATTGCTTCCAAATTGAGCTTTATTGTAGCTTTCAGTCCCAGGACAAAGACTTTCAAGTAATTCTGTAATGCCCTTAATTCCATTGAGAGACAGCATCTCTGCCAAGTAAGACATGCCTTTAAGAATGAAAGTCATGTCACCTTCGTATGCTTTGGCAAAAAGATTTGTAAATTCTTGATAGTCTCCGGGGTGTTCATAGTGCCAGCGACGCAAGCTGAGCAAATTCAAATCCTTGTTAACTGCTTCTTGAGTTTCACGTTTCTCGTCCTCCCAATAAGCATGAATGCCTTCTTTAATGTATTTTGCATCCTCTGATTGCTCAAATTTGCTTATGGCATATTCTATTTCCTTAAGCCCATTGTCCAGTTCCAAATAGCAATACAAGCAGCAGGCAGACACATTCCCATCTTCTATGGTATTGGAGAATTTGTCAATCATCTCATCGGTAGCAGCCCCTTCTTCTGTGGTCATTATCTCCAGGATTATACTTTGTAGCTTGTTTGCCTCATCATCTATCTGTTTACTGTAGTTATCGCACAACAGGTTCTTTAAGATTGATTGAATCTTACTCTTAAAGTCTGTATAGATTTCTCGATTCGCTTCAAGCCATTCCTGCATTTCCGATTGACTGGGATAGTTATCATGGTGAAGTTCCTTCATATCATCGTCCATATAAACAGTTTCGCTAAATGGTTAATCTTTGAGACATGCCAAAGGAATCACTTTAACTCCATCGGGACGAGAGTATGCCATTGTTCCACCCGTCATCACAATAAGCAAGTCCGGCTCCCGAATAGGCACCTGCTTCTCCGTTTTGTTGTGCTCCTGTATAAGCCTTTTGAGTTCGAGTAAGTGTTTAGCTCCTTCATCAATTTCGCTACTACCAAGTTTGCACTCAATGAGAGCATAACGTCCATCTTCCAAATGCAGCACTATGTCCGCTTCCAAGTCGTATCGGTCATGGTAGTAAGATACATGACTGTTCAAATCAATGGTGTACGCCTTTAGGTCACGAATACACATCTGCTCAAAGATAAATCCAAACGTCCTAAGCTGCATACTTAATGATTCGGGAGATAGTCCCAAAAGGGCAATCGGTATAGAAGGGTCACAGAAGCATCGTTTTACACTGCTTCTGATAGCGGTCTTGCTTCTTATAGCAGGACACCATGCACTTATGTTCTGGATAACAAATAGTTTTTCTAAAGCCGAAACATAATCATCAAATGTATCTACGTGACAACTTACTTCGCCAGACGAGGTTACATCATCTAAAAGAGATTTTTTCTTGACCAATGTCGAAACATTCCTGGCATAAGCCCGAAGTATCATGCTGGTCAGTTTGGCATCTCTTTTCTTTCCATCAATACCGGAAACGTCGTCAGAACAAATGGTTTGAACATAGTTCTTTGCCACAAGTAATTGAGCTTTTGGAGTACGAGCCAACAAAGAAGCCGGCCATCCACCTCGGGATGCGGCAAAGATTAGGTCTTCGACTGTCATCTTAGACATTTTACCGTCAATATCATAATCAGGATTGTTGAAAAGTTCTTTCAATGAAACTTCGCCCGTAGATTCTTGCGACTCCCACAAGCTCATAGGCAACATACGCAGCCGGGCAATACGACCAGCTCCGGAATGATGTATTTGAGATTTGTCAACAGCATTGGAACCAGTGAGTATAAATTGTCCGGGAATTTGGCGGTCATCAACAGTTGTTCGTACCGCATCCCACAACATTGGAGCATCTTGCCACTCATCAATAAGACGAGGTGTATCTCCTTTTAACAGAATGGACGGCTTAGTTTTAGCTGTGGCTAAATACTCCTCACGCATACTTGGGTCTTGCATTCTCAAGATGCTATTGGCAAGTTGAGATGCCGTAGTGGTTTTACCGCACCATTTGGGACCTTCTATCAATACTGCCCCAAATGCATCCAGTAAATCTTGCAGCAGGGCATCGGCTGTTCTTTTATAATAATTCATATAATATATTTTTCAATGGCAAAGATACACATTTCCTGCGAATTGTATTGCTAATTCGTGTTTTTTGTGGTAATTAAATCCACTTTTTTGCGGTATTTAATTCGGTATTTTTGCTGTGTTTTGTTCCGTGTTTTTGTGGTATTTCACTTGGTGCTCTTGCGGTAAACAGCTATAATTAGTCAGATAGATTAGCTATCAGTTCCATCCTCTCCTCTTCGCTTAAGCCCTTCAGCATCTCCAACAAAGCTTTCTTATCTACAACTGGGGCAGTTTCTTTAGGCTTCTCATTAAGCAAATAATAATTGTACTCCAACATCTTCGCAAGAGGATAGGCGCCTATGTAGTTGGAAGTGATGTCACTGCCACCACTATGCCCCATGCTGTCACTTATATATTTATAAGGTACGACACCTGAATTATTGAGATTGGTAGCAAAGCTATGTCTTGCCCATGTTGGTGATGGTGTTTGTTCCAATCCTATGAGTTTAGCGACTTTTGCCATGTGCTCACGTATATATCTGTTATAACGTTGGATAACCCATATCTCCTGTTCAGGGGTAATAAGTTCGCTCATTATGGGAAATACCCTTCGCCCAAGTTCTGGAGCATTACCATATCGGTTGAGTATCTCTTGTATCTCAGGTGTAACAGGAAATATTACCTCACTGGCACTCTCGTTTCGTTCCCGGGTCTTATGACGAAGAAAACGTAACTGTTTGCCATGAGTGGCATAGTATAGTTCATCATAAGTCAGACGGAGAGTATCAGCAAGATTTTGCCCATCGCCTAAATACATAAAGAGGAATAATCCAAGGTCGCGAAATATAGCATGCTTTTCTCGCCCAAGAAACAACTCGTTCCCATCCTTGTCTTTTGCCTCACCTGCTTTCCAGAAGTCATAAAGTTTACGCATGGTAGCCACATCAAGAAACTCATGCTTGCGGCTTTGGGATTTATTGTAACCTGTGTCCTTGAACATTTCCTTGGTATCACCTTTCATCAAACCATTTGAGATACACATATTGATGATTGTTCTGAAACTACGAAGTGCGATGGCAATGGTCGTGGTACTCAGTCCATTTTTCCTCATAATCTTCACCCACTTCAAGACGAACTCCCTGTTAATGTCAGCAAATGATACATCCGTCCCCAAGTCTTTCACAAAGCGGTTACGAACATCTTTGCTACAACGGGCTGAACCAGCCTTGCCCTCATTGGTCTTAGATTGAATGTATGAATCCCACACTGTAATAATGGTGCTGTCATCATCTTTTTTACCCTGAAATCTGTCTTGCAGCTTGCGAAGAGAGAAGTTGTTTTCTGCGATAAGTTGATTGGCGATAAGTTCCACCCTGTCCATTAGATTTTTCATGTCGTTTCTCTCTGTCAGTTGAACACGACGGCCACTTTTCTCGTATTCGCACAAGGTCAACCATTCTTCCATAGTGTATGTTTTGCCCAAACGAAGAAAGACCTTCTGTCCAGCATGGCACACACGCACAGCCACAGGAAGCGGTTGCGAGTAATCTCCTGCTTTTCGTATGTCAAGAGTCAACGACCCATATACGTTGCCATTTGCAGCCGTGAATTTGGCGAGGCACTTTTCTCCCCTTGAAGTGGTTTTGGCTTCCATTTTTGCCGTTTTAGTGACCTTATTCGTTTCTTTCTTCTCCATAATATGTTTATTTACAAGTGATATTCCGCTTTCTTTGGTGACCTTCAGGTGACCTTTTCGCACGGAAACTACTGCAAACATACGTATTTTCCTGCAAACCACAAAATGCATTAAGTACTGACAATCAGTATATTTATATAATATGTAATTCCATGAAATACCATACAAAAAGACTCATAATCTGGAGGTCCCAGGTTCAAGCCCAGGCTGGTCCACGAAGCATAAAACAAAGAAAATCAAGCCGTTACAAGCAACCTTGTAGCGGCTTTTTTCTTGCACACTAAAACTCCTTGCACACAATTTGCACACAACCTTTGGAAAGTGGTGATAATCAATGATAAACGTGACACACCGGTAAATGATATTCTTTTTCTTTTAGTTTCTTCTATTGGCAAGAGTGCTCTCCGATTTATGCCCATGATGAGGTTTTCGCATATAATTTGCACAAACGGATATAAGAAAAGAGATAAGCTACACACCGGTAGTCATCCCTTTTCTTCTCAAAATTATTTTTTGATTGGGGAAATGAGCTTGTATTCTGCGGCTATTTCAAATAAGCGGTCACTATTATATCGATACCGTCCAATTATCATAGCGGAATATTCCCTATCAGTTTCATCATAATCATAATTGGGATAAAAACTACTGACCTTATGAAATAAAGCCCTACCTTCCTCACCAAACATATTCTTAATGATATTGCCAATGGCAATCCAATCATCATAATAATAAGTAATATCCACTTGATTTCTGGTTATTTCATTCAATAGCCGCTCAACCTTTTGTTTCTTTGTTAAAGGAGTGGCACTTTCCAAAACAAAATTATTTGGACGAAGAAAGGTTTCTATCGCATTGGGGATAAGAAGCGTTCGGGGTTTAGGTGGTTTCGTTTTATATTTCTGTTTTGGCTTATAAATATATTCCACTGCATTTGATTTTGTTTTTGGCTTAGACGTATAAACTTCCGCATGTTTATTGACATACGGTTGCGTATCATGCGAAAGGAAGCGTAAACGGCATATATCGCCACAACTTTTATCTATAATGATACCCATTTCTTCAAAATCGTTTTTTATGGCTTCAAAGACATTCTTATGATTAGTAGGGTCCGCATAAGGAATGATACAGAACAAGCCATTTCCGCTTGCAGACAATCCACAATACATAATATAAGGTAGTTCACCCAACTTAATCTTAAGGTCTTCTATGTTTGATATTGACGGGTTATCTTTTCCGTCAATATCAATACAAATCAAGTTCGTATACTCGTAAATTTTTTCAGTTCGTCGTTCAGAACAAACACAACTGACAGTTATTGCAGGAAGAAGTTCTTTCAATTCTCGCCGTTTCATCAAATCAGATTCATTTCGAAGTTCTTTGATTAAAACAGTACGATAGTCCTCTAAGAACAACCAGTCCCATAAGTTCACTACTCCGCTTGCATAACGATTTTGCGCACTTTCAAACATTGATACTTTTATGATATTTTCCATATTTCTTACTTTTTTACAGGCCATCAGACAATGAATTTTCTACAAATTGTTTAGCAATATTATTACTTTTCACAAAAATATAATTATTCCCACCACCACCTTTCTCAATCTCAAATTTCAAACTCTTTATGCGAGTTGAAAATTCTTTTCGTCTCACAGGTATCAACTTCTTTATACAACAATACGCATTATATTCTTCTCTAAAATCTTTTAATAAAACTCTATCATTATCTGATACAGAAGGCACGTATTTTTTTGCCTCTATGAATTGTGCCACACTATCAGATTCAAATCTCATTTCCTCAAGAAGTTCTTTTGCCTTTGGCGATTCTGTAAATTGTTGTTGCTTCAACAACCTTCCCAATCCCTCCAGCACCCAATTGAAAATACCGCTTAATTCTTTGGATATTATTTTCTTGGCGAGATGTTTATCTTGTTTTTCATCCGGAATAATCACTTCAAAGTTCAAGATTATAAATCTTCGCAAGTAGGCATGGGTAAATTCAATATTATTAGGAAATTTGTTAGTGTTAAACATAAACTTTCCATAATTCCGAATAATAAACGGATGTCCATAAGGAGAACGCGCATCAATAGGCTCATTGCTGATTAGCTTCTTGAACAAGTCAGGATTGATATTCTTTCCTCCGAGTTCTGACGAATAGTTAAGCAGATAATTACCTAATTGTGCCCTAAAATATCCATTTTCATTACATAAATTACTTATCGTATAGGAACAAGTGTTGTGTTCTCCAAGCAGTGCTTGCACTATTTCAAATATGACGGATTTACCGTTGCTTCCTTCACCTTTCAAAATCAAACACTTTTCTAATTTCAAGTTTTGAGTAAAAATATATCCCAAATATTCTGCAAGAATCATTTGTGATTCTTTTTCAGGTAAAACCTCATTCAAGAAAGCCTTAAAATCATCACAAGTCGCTTTAGAATTGTATTCAAAAGGCAATTGATATTTAAAAAAGTCCCGCTTGTCAAAGTCTCTCAACTCTTGTTTGTCCTTTGAAATGACAAATGTCCCATTCTTTAGATTAATTTTCACCTCATCTTTTTTCTCATTCAAGTCCGGTACAAGAGTGCAAAGAGCGACAAACTGATTATACAATCTCTCAAGATTCCTACTCAGTCTAATATCATAATAATTGAAGTCTGCCTTATTTGCCGCTACGGCAAGAAATTCCTTCAAAAGTGGACGGGTTATGTTTTTCCAGTAACAGCCCGTATAAATATATGGCTGAATACTGTCCGGCTCAATGCCGAGCCCCAATTTAAACTCATCCGCGTTCTTCATTAATTCTTCTATCAATATAATATATTTGACTTCATCATCCGGCTCTAACCCCTTTAATTCTCTTGTTTCATTTTCTGACAATCCCCCATTGTTTTCTTTCCTACGTAGTTCTGCAAGTTTTTCAAGTTTTTTATCATCATCAAGATGATAAATAACCGGATAGTCTATTTTTGAAGATATATCTATTATTTTCTTCAATGTTTCCTCTTGTTGTACTTGCTGCAAAATATCTCTTACATATCGTTTCAAGCCTTTTGCTGTTTTATACGGATGATTTATCATTGGAATATTATTATTGTTGCTATTACTATTCATATTATTTATCTCCTATCTTTGTTGAGCCGATTTTATAATTAATTGTATTGATTGAGTTGAAAGATTTTGGCTCGTTTTGCCTTCCTCCTCAATTTGGTTGTTTAACCATTTATCCAATTCTTCAGCAAAGAAATACAGATTACGTCCTGACCTGTGACAAGGTATATTATCTGTTGCTGATAATTTATAGAGTTTCGATGAACTTAATTTATATCCTTGTTTTTGAATATATTTTAAGGCTTGCTCCTTATTCAGCCACTTTGGTATTTCTTCCCTTTTTTCTATTCTGTTTATCAGAATGTTTTTTATCTCTGATATTTCCTGAATCAGATAATCTATCCGTTCCGGCAACGTGTCATAACTTGTTTTTTGATGTTCCATACCTTTTGTTTTTTGTTTCTGGTGCAAAAATACAAAGGTCCAAAAGCGGCATAAAAAGGCACGTTCAGGCACATTCAGGCACGTTTGTATCAGACTAATTATTAGTTTGTTACATATATTACCGAAAAGAAATTATTGATTTTGGCACGTTCAGGCATGAAATATATTTGATTAGTTGCTTACGTTTTGTATTTTTGTCATAAACATCATGTAGTAATATGGCAAAGAAAAGAATACCGATAGACAAAGAGAGGTTTGAAACTTTAAAAAACGAGTTAGTAAGAGTTTCTAATATAGATTTGAGTTCAGATAATGCATACTCTGACCTATGCGATTATATAAAGAAACAGAGCAATACAAATTTTCCTCTCCCAAAATATGAAGACGGAAGCGTTATCCAGCAATCTGAAACTATCAGCGTTGATACATTACGTCGTTATTGGGGAGATAAAGATGCAGACAAGGAAAGAAAGCCGGATGTTGGAAAATTATCTTTCATGGCTCGTGCTTTAGGATATAAGGATTGGGAAACATTCTGCCACGAATACAAACAGACCAATACGGACTTTGACATAGAGAAAGGATTCAATGGAATGGACTATTTCAAGTTTTCATCATTGCTTGAAGGTGAAATCGTCTGTATCGGCTGGTATCCTCAAAAATATTGCAGATTGAAGTTTTTAGGAGAGTACTCTTTTGAGGTCGTTGAATCTTATAGAATGAAAAGTGAGGTTGGACGCAAATTTGAAACTTCCGGTTTTCGTCTCGCCCAAATATCAGACAAGGCTATTTTTCCAGAAGTCTTAATAGAGCCATTATATGAATATCAAGAAGATTTATGGAATGCCATAGAAAACTTTGATATAAAGAATTGCCCTACAGAAATCCTTTTATAAGAAAAGATAAAAGTGAATAAAGTGAGTAAAGTGAACTATATTTTTATAATAGAGCATATTCTTATTTTATAGACCATATAACGATATAAAACTTTATACTTTTTATAAAATATAGTTCACTTTATTCACTATGTAATATTTTTCTACTTTTATTTATTCTTTCATATTCGAGATATGCTCGTGCTTCTTTATACCGAGTATTAGAGGCAGGAGAAAAGCACAATACAGGAGACGAAAACAGCCTTATTTTTGGTATGGGAAAATAATAATCTTACGTCTATTTGGAAGCGAAAAGGATATGCAGAAAATCGTTTATTCTTGTGAAAAAACTATTGCGTTTCGTGAGTTTCATATCGCCTTCTCCTAAAAGTAGCCACCTTGCATTTATAGACGGAAAGGCAATCAGTATCTTTTGCACAATCCAGACGGTAGGAAGTTCTTTTCTGAATAAAATGTTCATCAGTATAGTAAAAGACAATCCCGTTCTTTGACAAAAATCAGAAACGGAAGGAGATTCTTTTTCGGCAACCTGTTTGATTCTGGCTTGTATGCCACCATTCAGAACATCCCAAAAGGACAAAGGCAAATTGATGTTCTTTATATGAACCGCTTCTTTGAATAACGGTGCAATCTCAAATGGCGAATGTTTGGATATTCCGCATCCTATCTCTGTAACTAAAAAAATATATTCCGGATGTTGTTCCGCATATAGCAGAAAATCATCAATATGTTTTTTAAGATTCTCAATGTGTTTGGAAGGTAGCGCATAGGTCTGCCCCTGTATTCCCACAGCCTGCCCCATAATAGCTCCGAATTTCATCGCTGTTGCTGCGGCATTTCCATTATGTACACCGTTTGAGTTTGAACCGAACACGAATATTTCATTTGTTTTCAGCTCCGTAATGTTATAAGGGGTAATTCTGTTATTCATAATTTTAAAATTTTGGGTATAAAAAATCCTCTCATTGCATAAGCAACAAGAGGATATTATTTTGAGTTGATATTAGTTCAACGAAATAAGATTGATGATTTTGTTTCCGTTTTCTGCAACATTATCGATAATAACTTCATCTGTTTCTGTGATAGTTCCTACGACATTTACACCGTCCGAATATCTAAAACCTGTAAATGCGATATTTGGACTTTCCGAACTCGCCGAAAGACTTTGTATTTCATAGTCCAAGATTTGAAACTGAGATTCTTGATAATCTTTCATTGCTATTTTTGAGAAAGTTGTATTGCTACGGTTGTACCATGCTTTATTTGTGCGAATATCTCCAATATTAATCTGCTTATCAAGTTTTGTACATTTTTCTCTGTCAAACTCATAATATTCATTTAGCAACAGTGTTTTGCGCACATGATTAGGAACAGCAAATTCCCCATACCCAGTGAATTGTTCATCAGATATGGTGCATATTGTTTTTTCTTCTAAGTCATTATTTCCAATAGTCTTATGTTGAATAATCGCATTATTGCGAATGGAATATAAATTACCGTTAAAGATGAATGTATAAGTATCTGAAATCGGATAAATTCTGCCACCCGGACATTTCACACGACAATTCTGTTGTTGTTCTTGACTACTCCAATACACAACAAAACCATTATCGGTTACAGTGAAATTATTACATATAACTTCATCAGGTAACATTTTCTGCATTGTGAAATCTGAAACATTCAATTTGTATATTTGTCTATATTCTGGATAATTTGAATTAGAAGAAGCAATATAAATATTTCCTTGATTATCCAATATTGTTTTCAATGAACCGTAATACAAATCAATATGTACATCTTTCGGCCATCTGTATAACTTTTCTGTTTGAACATCTACTATTGAGAGATACCTAATACTTTGATTGCTAACAGATATATAATCATCATCAGGGCCGGGTTTATAAAACAAATCAACAATATCTTGTTCAACAGGATTCACCAGAATAATCTTATCACTCAATTTGACTACCTTACTAATACCAATATTATGGTCTTGCCCGTCCTCTCCCTTGATTGACAACTTTACTTCATTGCCTGATAAATCAAGTTTGTAATAAGAGTCGTCCCCTATTGCTCTTGTTGCAGATGATTTCTGATAAATCATCTTGGCGTCACTCACATTCAAATTCGTAAGGTATTTATAACCTTCTTCATAATTGATATTGCCACTACCGGAACCACCGTCATCACTACATGCAGTAAATAAAGCTACCGCACCTAACATTAATAAAAATTTCTTCATAATTACCAGAATGTCGTTTCTCCCTTAGCCTCAAATCAGAAGAGTTCATAAATGCAGAAAGCGTGAGGCCATTAACTTATTTTATACGACGGGCTCTGGTAAGACCTTGAACTAAAACAAGCAACAGTCCCCACGCCATATACGGATATGACGCGAGAGATGTCAACTTATTCCCGTTCTACAGATAGTTTACCAGACTTCGTCGTAGAGAATCAGTTAAACACTTTCGTGTACCTTAAATTTCTAATATGTCCGCCATGTTGCCATGACGGTACAAAATTAGAAAAAATAAGGCACATCACAAAGTTACATCTCATAAAGAGACTGTTGCAGGTTACAAAATTAGATATTCTTATTCATTCAGCATTTCATCAATGGCGAATTCGTGAAGTTCATGCTCCAGCTCCATTTCTTTAAGCCGTTCTTCTTTCTTCTGAAAATAATCATCGCCCAAACCTTTTTCTTCGAGTGTCTTGTCGAATTTATCAAGTATTTCATCTGAAACACATTCTTCATCGTCATCATCGATTGACTCGTCCAATGCGGAAAGCATATCCTCTATTGTGTATTCCTGTTCTTGTGAAGAAGTATTTTCCGTTAATGAAAACTCTGTATCATCCTCACAATCAATATCCGGCCCTAACATATCTATAAGCTCATCGATTGTATAATCTTTGTCTTTAAAAGAATCTTTCGTATTTTCTTCTTTGACAATCGGCTCTTGAACACCGGTTTCCTGTATGCTTTCTTTTTGAGCAGACATTTTAGTCTTTGGTGCTTTCTTTGAAGATTTCTTTTTAGTCTCTACAACTTCGGCAGTCACCGGTTGTTCTTCTTCTACTTTTTTCTTTCGTGCCATAACTTTATTTATTTTTGAATTTAGTAATACTCCGAATACATGAATCATCGGACATTACATATATCCTCTTTTTTGTCGGAATATAAAAGAAAAAGGTATTTTAACTATATTCTTAACCTGAATTAAGCTCTCGCACCGGTAATTTTGCATAAAGAAAGCCCGATTCCCTAATGAATAGAATTACCGGGCAGGAAAGTAAGAAGAGCCCCATATAGGCTATATAGGCTACAAAAACGAGGTCAAAAGGTTAGTGTTCTTAGCACGCTCCTCTTTCTCGAAACTCGCCAGATATGCTTCCGTAGTCCTTAGGTCGGTATGTCCTAAGGATTCACTTATATAAGAGATATTGGCTCCGCTTCGTTTCAATACGGTAGCGTATGAATGTCTTGCGGTGTATGTGGTGATATTGCCGATACCCAATTCTTCACCTATCAACTTCATACGTTTGTTGATTCGCTTGACAACATCACGTACAATCGCTTTACGCTCTATGGCTGTCTCATGCCCTTTCATATAAGGAAATATGTAATTATCGGGTAACGGTTTGTTGCCCCACTTGTCAATTATTGCCTGTAATTGGGGAGAAACAACTGCACGTATCTCTTTCCTATTCTTTGTCGTGCGCTCTGTTTTCTGTCTCACAAAACATATTTCACCGTCCACAATATCCGAGAACTTCAATTTCAGCATGTCTGTCGGATTGATACCGTTGCACAAGTAAATGAATATCCAGAGGTCTTTATATCTGTTAGTGGTTTCATTTTCACTCTTATAATCGAAAATGGCCTTCAACTGTTTCTTTGTCAATCCTTTCTTTCTTCCAATACCGGTCTTTATCTCGAACAGACCTTTTCCGAATGGGTATTGCGATTCTTTGATAACGCCGGCTCTCTTGGCTTCATTCATCAAAGTACGGATATTTCTCATGTGCATACCGATTGTAGAAATACTTCTCGTTTTCGACCAAAGTCTTTCGCATTTTTGTAACCATTCAACCGTAACAGTACTAAATGGAATATCTTTGCCGCCGACTTCCTCAACCATTACCAATGTAGTTTGATAGAACTGCATTGTCCCGATTCTTTCTTCGTTTTTCAGTTCCTCAATCTTAGCTCGTATGGCACTGTTCAGAGTATCACCGGTAGCTTTTCCCAAACGCAAATTGAGCGTATTAAAAGAGAATGTTCCTTTCTCTGCCAAAGCTTCAACATTCATACGGACTAAAGAAAAACTACTTTCAATGGCTTGTCTGATTTTCTTGCTTTCAGAAGATTTGCTATCCGGGAGTTTGTTCCATTCTTCTTTCGTCATGCAGATACCAATAGAATAATACTTGGGCTTTCTTTGATAATAAACCTTGATTTTAATAGGATATTTGCCTTCTTTGTTGGCAGTACGTGCATCAAGTACCGTAGAGACTACGATACCGTCTTTTGAAAAATTATACATGGTTTTAGTGATTACCCGCAAGCGGAATTGCTTACGATAGTCTATATATCCTCATTTGAATGGAAATATAAACGTTTTGAAGCCTTTTAAATATTGGTTTTGAGTAGTTTAGACGTTAGTTTCAAACGGTTTAAAACGATAATAGCAAAACATAGTATATATATTAGTCTGTAAATAAGAATTATACGCTTCGCTCATTTCAAGAACATTATTGAGAAGTATCACTAAAAGTCGGAAAAATACAGCTATCGATAAATAGATAATAAAAGTTAAACATTCAAAGCCATTGAATCCGATTCTTCTATTTTAAAGAGTTCGCATTGATTTTCAAATTATGTTTGAAGATTCCGAGCACAAAATAAACATAGAAAATAGAATATTAGTACTTATAGGAGAATATAACTTATGAAGAAAAACTTATTTTCTATTGGAAAAAAACAAGTAAGAGTTCCAATCGTACAGGGTGGAATGGGTGTTGGTATCAGTCTTGGGAGGCTTGCCGGAACAGTTGCAAAAGAAGGTGGAGTCGGAACAATCTCTGCCGCACAGATTGGTTTTAAAGAACCAGATTTTTATGAGAATCCCATAGAAGCTAATAAACGTGCCATTCATAAAGAAATGCAAAAAGCGAGAGCGATTTCACCGGATGGAATTGTTGGCTTTAACCTTATGGTAGCCATGAACGATTATGAAACCTATGCCCACGAAGTAATTGCAGCAGGAGCTGATTTTATCGTATCAGGAGCAGGTCTTCCCGTAGATCTGCCTGCGTATACAGCAGACAGCGATATTGCGATTGCCCCGATTGTATCCACACAACATAATATGCCCAGGAATCATCAAGAAAGAGACCATTATTACTGCAGAATTTTTCTTAAATTCTGGGATAAAAAATATAAAAGAACCGCCGATTTTATTGTGATAGAAGGACCGATGGCGGGAGGACATTTAGGATTTCATAAAGAACAGTTAGAAGAATTTACTCCGGATATTTATGGAGAAGAAGTAAAGAAGATTATTACCGTAGTACAAAAATACGAAGAAAAATACGAGAAAAAAATACCTGTCATCCTGGCAGGAGGCATTTATGACCATGCCGATTATGAGAGAGCATTTTCTCTTGGTGCAGACGGGGTGCAGATTGCGACCCGATTTGTGACAACTGAAGAATGTGATGCAGATGAACACTATAAACAAACCTATATTCAAGCAGAAAAAGAAGATATCGTTATCGTAAAAAGTCCGGTCGGAATGCCGGGAAGAGCAATCAGAAACACATTTTTAGATAAAGTAAAATCCGAAGGAAGGATACCGCCGACGAAATGTCTTCGCTGTATTCATACCTGTAATCCGGCAGAAACACCGTACTGTATCACAGAAGCACTCATCCATGCAGCCAAAGGAGAGACAGAAAATGCCCTTTTATTCTGCGGAGGACGCGCTTATGAGGCAAAAACAATCGAAACAGTAAAAAAAGTAATTGATTATTTCTGTAGTTCTTGTATATAATGATAATAAAAGAAGATAAAGTCCATAATTGTATACAAATATAAAGAGTTGCGATGGAATTTAGGAAGCATCCCAGCCATCATAAATGCAGATCTTTATAAATGCCAGATGATTTATAGGGTTATCATGCGATAAAAACGATACGGTATTAGATAAGGTGAGAATATAGGAATGAACGATGTAAGAGAAACGATAAACACAATGTTAGTAAAGACTTTCCACGAGATTTTAGAGCTGGAAGAGAAGGCAATCATCACAGATGAATTTTCCGATATCAGTAACAATGATATGCATATCATAGAAGCCATCGGTCTTGGAGATGGTGCACGCATGAGCGTAGTAGCAAAGCGGCTGAATATCACTGTAGGTTCTCTCACAACATCCATGAACAGTCTGGTGAATAAGGGGTATGTGGCAAGAGCCAGAAGTGAGAAAGACAGACGAGTAGTTAATGTCTATCTCCTCGAAAAGGGAATTGCTGCCTACAAACATCATGAAGAATTTCATGAGAAAATGTTAGATGCTATCATGGAAACATTAAGTTCGGAAGAACTTGTTGTCTGGGCGAAGTCCTGTGATCGTCTGACACAGTTTTTAAAATCTTACGACAAAAGCCACATTAAAAAGGCCAAAACAAAAAGTGAAAAAAAGAGGAATAATTCGATACCTGTCTGCATAAGTTTATAATGCAGACAGGTATTTTTTTGTATATCACAAAGCGACTTACTAAAAATAATAATTTTTAATAAAAATTCTAATATACTAAGAACTATATATATAATGATTAAGTTCGAAATACAAAATGTCTCTGAATATGATACAAAATAAAAATTAAACAAAAAATAAAAAAATAAATGTAGTAAAATGACAAAAAACTATTTATTTTTATTCAAGTGTAGTGTATAATGTAGAAAATACGAAAAGTAATATCAGAATAAGCAGGGGGAAAAGTTATGTTATCATTATATTCTTTAATATGGACGTTTTTAATTAGTTGTCCGATGTTACTCCTCATATTTATTCTGAGAAGGCGATCAGATTATTTAACAAAGTATGGAGTTACGTTTATTTCGATTCTTTACATATTTTGTACGGTAAGAATGCTATTTCCGATAGAATTTCCGAGTCATCAGGAGGTGATATGTGATCTGTATTTATTTTCATTTATCATGAAAGTTTATGCAGATTTAGGACCATCGGGAAGAAGAACAGCACTATATGTTATAGTGGGTATCTGGATTCTTGGAAGTATAATCTCTTTCCTTCGCAAAAACAGAGAGTGGAATAAGGTAAAGGGATATCTGATGAAAGGAGCTTCTAAAGGAGATGGAGTGGCGGAACGGATTTTAGAAAGAATTGATCCCGAATGTCCAATCACGATTGAATATAATCTGGCAATTGCAGAACCATTTATTAGAGGTTTACGTCATCCGGTTATCTATCTTCCAGAGAAGGAATGTAATGAGAAAGAATTGGAATTTATGACACCCGAGATCATTGCACACCGCGGCGCGTCCTATCTTGCGCCGGAAAATACCCTTTCTGCGTTCCGCAAGGCGATGGAGATCGGCGCGGACGGCGTGGAAATGGACGTACAGCAGACCAGCGATAAAAAGCTGGTGATCCACCACGATTTTGTCATTGACTGGCACACCGATATGCGTGGCCAGATCTACGACATGACCGAGGGCGAGCTGAAGGCGCTGGACTTTGGCAGCTGGAAGGATGTGAACTATCGGAACGAGAGGATCGCTACCCTGCAGGAGGCACTGGCTCTGTGCAGGGAAATGGAAGGTACCATCGTTCAGCTGGAAATGAAGGCCACCATCGATGACGACCCGGATTTTGTCCCCCGCGTGATCGAGGAGGTGCGTGCAGCAAACATTACCGACCGGCTGGTGGTGATCTCGTTCAACCACGACCTGCTGCGGCACGTGGTGTAGCTTATGCCGGAGCTGA
>ENA-ORUX01000552-ORUX01000552.1-human-gut-metagenome-genome-assembly--contig:-NODE-552-length-34965-cov-3.248840_pt1 | contig 34965 bp, 25 predicted proteins | sample MGYA00242087_ERZ509225 | MGnify/ENA primary metagenome ERZ509225 (study PRJEB26280, sample SAMEA2338864) | human gut metagenome | biome: human gut; feature: human-associated habitat; material: faeces... | reverse complement strand
GCCTGCGTCTTTCAGCACAGTAATACTCTGTACCCGGTCCATACTCAAATCACTGATCGTCGCCAGAGTCGACTCGAAACCGTCGAGGATAAATAACGGTTGGTTGGGATCGGTATTATATTCTTCGGTCAAACCGATTACACTGGTTTTCCCCCGGATTTCGATATTGGGCAAATGGTTGGGGTCCGAACCGAAGTCATTGTTTTCGATAATGGCAAACGAAGGATCGAGTGTCTTCAGACTTTCGAGTACATTCGAGTTACCGATCATCTTCAGCTCTTTATTGGTAAATGTAGCCGACGAACCGGTAAAGCTTTCTTTCTTTCGGGTAAAAATACCGGTCACCACGACTTCGTCCATCTCGGCCACTTCTGTAACCAAGGTGATATTCAATTCTTTTTCTCCTTTCCATCTCACCGCTTTCTTTTCCATACCGATAAACGAATATACCAATGTCAATTCCTTCATCTCAGGCACAGATAAGACATATTTTCCGTCAGTATCGGTCACCGTACCCAGCGAAGTACCCTGAATCTGTACCGTTACTCCCGGTAGCAAACTGCCTTTTTCATCCGTCACCTTACCGACAATTTTCACTTCCTGAGTTTGTTTCTGCGGTACACTTTTCTGTTCCCGGATAATCACCAGATCATCTTCGATCAGGAAAACAAAGGGACTTCCTTTCAAACAATCTTCCAAAACTTCTTCGAGGCCCACCCCTTTCAAATCCACCGAAACCGGTTGGAATTGTTTCACTGCATCACTGTCATATACAAACTTATATTCGCTCACTTGCCTCAAATATTGAAACACATCCGCCAAAGAGGCTTTTTTCATCGAAATGTCGAATTTTTTTTGTTGTGAATAGACTGCAGCCTGTAAATTCAGCGAACACACGAGTAGAATCAACACCGTCTTCATCATAATCAACATACGGGGTAATTTCGTGAGTACGAAACTACCGTTCCTTAAATTTTTTTTCATACATTTGTAAATAAAGTTAATAATACGCTCTACTCCCCACGAAGGAGTATCGATATGTTAATGTAAAGCAGTACATGTGCCCGCATGTATTGCTTTTTTAATATATCCTACTGTTCGATAACCACCGTTTTTCCGCTTACCCGAAACCGTGCCCGCCCGGTCTTTTCAAGCTTCGATAAAATGGTTGCGATATTTTCATACCGCTGAATATCCAAAGAAAAATGGGCTTCCTTCAAATCCGGTTTGGCGAAAAAGAATTCCACATCATACCACCGGGCCAGTTTGGTCATAATTTCCTCGAGCGATGCCTCGGTAAAATGGAATAGTCCGTTAGTCCAGCCGATATAATCTTCCGCCACCACCTGTTTCAGAGTAAACCGGCCTGCTTCCACCGCCAATTGCTGATCCGGCTGTAATACCTGAGTTTTATCCCCGACAGCTACTTCTACTTTACCCCTGACCAGCGTAGTCGTTACCCGGGAATCCTCCGGATAAGCTTCCATATTGAAAAGGGTTCCTAATACTTTTACCGCCAAATCAGCCGTTCTCACGACAAAAGGCTGTTCCTCCTTCCGGGCTACATCGAAACAAATTTCTCCCTCCATTTTCACCTCCCGCAGCTCCCCCGTAAAACGGACGGGATAAGTCAGGCGAGACACCGAATTCAACCACACCCGTGTTCCGTCGGCCAAAACTAATTCGTATTCTCCTCCACGCGGTACAACAATCGTATTCCATTCCGCTTTTTCTTCCCGATCCTCCTTCCCGGCATCGTATTTCACCATTTTTCCGGTCGTTACAATCGTAGTTCCTCCCGCAACAGCAATCGTTTGGCTCGAAGAGTCGCCTATACTCACCTGTTCTCCGTTTCCTAAAATCAGTGTCGCCCTAAAACCTTTCGTCCCCCCTGATGTTCCGGCAACCACCGGTTCGGCAACAGGCTCTCTCATCCATAAAAATGTTATACCCAAACAAATAACCACACAAGCAGCTGCTACTGTTACCCACCAATTGAATACCCGCTTTTTCCGGAACAGTTTTTGTTCAAATCCTTCCCATTCTTGCTTTAGCTCCAAATAATCCGGATAATCAATATCCCGAAGCAATCTTTCCCGGATTTCCATATACTCCCTTGCATGCTTTTCAGAAGAGTTTTTCCACACCTCCAAATCCTCCGCCTCACGTCCAGAAAGTACTCCGATCAATTCGCATGCAATCAACCGGGCAATTTCATATCGTTTTTCTAATTCTTGCATTGCTTCAATCAATTATCCAATATTCAATTTTTTTTCTCATTTTTTATATATAACGATCCAATTTAAAAAACGGGTGAGTAGAAAATCCAAAAACCGGATTGAAAAACAAAAAAAAATCTAACGAATCTCAAAAAAACAATCAAAGATGTATATTTGCAAAAACGTTTATTTGTTTTATCCGTTTCAATTTTTAAACGAACGTTTTTCACAGGATGTTGACCAATAGCCAAGGATTTAAAAGATTTTTCGAGCTCTATTTCGAACCCGTATACCGTTTTGTCCGGAAATATACGGAAGAAGATGCTATTGCCCGGGACATTACACAGGATACATTTATCCGGCTTTATGAGCGCAGAAGGGATTTCGACGTGCCTGAAAAAGCAAAATCTTTTATCTATATCACAGCCCGGAATCTCTGTCTGGATCATCTTAAACACCAGAAAATAAAACAACAATACCAACAGACACAATCGGTATCAGAGGCCAAAGACCCGGATTTTTTACATGAAATCACCTATCAGGAAACTTTGCGGATTCTCCATCAAGCTATCGATACTCTTCCCCCTCAAACCCGAAAAATCATTTTATTGGGTCTGAACGGAAAAAACAACAACGAAATCGCCGAAGCCCTGAACATTTCGGTCAACACGGTAAAATCCCTGAAAAAAAGTGCCTACACCAGTTTGAGGGGGCAATTGAAAGATCCCATGCTCTTCCTGCTTTTCTTATTAATCGATAGTTAATCAGCAATCACAACGTATATATAATAATTGATACTGATTTTTAGAATCAACACCTAAAGCATATATCTGATTTTCTCCATCTCCGCAAAGACCATATATCTCATAATCTTTGGGAAAGTCATAGCGATATCGGGGACGTCCTTCCCAGGTCCAAAATAATAAATAGCGTTGCCCGTTATTTTGATAGAGAGTAATGATGTATTTTTCTGAATCTATTGACAATCCCGGGAAAAAATAAAAAACCAACTGCCTCTCCAGATTGAGTTGGTCTTGAAAGGTAAGCAAAGTGTGAGGAATCGAAATTCTTTTTACGGGTTTTATCGTAAAGCGATCTACATCTATCAAATCGAACAATTGATAATATTTTCTGAAAACTGCAAATCTGTTTCTGTTCTTTTGCTTGATAATAAACGCGTCATTCCAATAGTCGGGAGAGAGTAAAGTCATTTCCTTTTCTGTAGGAGGATAACAGGAAGTTGAAGGATAAAAAGCCTGATGAGACTGTTCATATACACCATATCGTGTTTTTTTTGTCGTAGTCTGACCGAAAAAATAAGTTGCTGTTTCATCTGTCGGATAAACACTAACAAAATAATAGTCGTCTAACCAGTTAAAAGAATCCTTGTTTCTGATACGAAAAGAATAAGTCGCGACCTCTTTGATCGTATCGCGAATTAGTATATCCATCCTGCATTTCCTGGCCAATTGAATACTTGTTACCATACTATCATTCAGTTTGTATAATAAATGGGCACCATCGACATTCTTATATTGGGAAAGTATCTTTCCGGGAATATGATAGGTATGAAGAACTGTCCCACGCATTGCATGACACCTGTCCCATACAACATAATCTTTAAGCATAACCATTGAAACCGTATTACTCAAGATATCGATATCTGTCGTATATACAGGCAATAATTCCAAAGTACCTTTATCGCTGAACTGACTTAAAAACGGATTAGAAAAAGAACAACCAGTCAATACTAACACCGGAATCATAATGTATCTAAATATCATTTTCCGCTCGATCGATTTCATTTTTATACAGGGTAGCTATTTTATTTGAAATAATAGGGTTACCTATTACTACAATTTTTCCGTTAGGATCGATTAAAAATGTGTTCAACAATTTATTATCTGGCAATTTATTCATTTTTATATAATGATTTTCAGGATCATATATAATGGGCTGTGTAAAATGAATGGATCTTTCATTCATGATTTCAAAAGATGAATATATCTCAGCATAAATAAAACACAGAAACCTTACCTTATCTGGTGGGAATTGTGATAAAAGTTGTTTCCATTTTATAAGATCTTCAACGCAAGCATAACAATCCCCATAAATATAAGTTGTGATTCTATAAATTGAATCACTCGTATATTTAGCAGGATTTTGAAGATAAATCGAATCACTACATTGCTTAATTAAAATATGCTGAGGTAATTTAAGTTGTCTATTTAAATATCGATTAACAAATTGAGTATATTCTTTTGTCGAAGTTTGGCATGAAATACAGGATATAAACAACAAAATACAAATGTTTAGCTTCATTACTTTAAAGTTTAAAATGAATCAAATTGTAATTTTCTCCAATTAAAGCGATACCATAAAAATTTAATGAATCATCTCCAGTAAAATTTAATAAATGACAGGGAAGTTTATAACTATTCAAAGGGTTTCCATCCCAATCAAAGGTCAGAATAAACTCCGAATGATCTTGTTTGTATAAAGCACACACATACTTCGATAAACCGACAAGTTTAGAGGTGAAGACACGATTGGGTGTGCCTTTTTCACTCGGTCTATATACCCCGGACACCATTTTCCATTTAAAATGTGTAAAAATATTTCTTTTCACTAATATCAGTGAGTCATTTTTTATTTCTAAAATATCGATTATGTGGTGTTTATCTTTAAAAGCCATATACTTCTTCATTCCAGGGTGACGAACAATATGACTGTAATATATTCTAGATTTTCCGTTCAAGGTCAGATTGTCATTCACCCCTTTAGGATAAGATATAAAGGGCCTTAACATTTTACTGTTACGATTATATAAAGCATAGTTTTTTTCTAAATTACCAGTTCCTGTAACAAAATAAATCGAGTCGTTTCCATAGTGGACATCTAGCATAAAATGATTGGTCGGATAGGAAGGTAAAAAAATGATGGTATCATTACTTAATTGCAAAAACATCAATTTGGCAAGAGTCCTGTCAAATATGAAAAGAATACTATCATTAATTTTTTCTAAACCGTATCCTTCAGTAAATTCATTATTTCCTCTTCCCCTTTTACCAAAATTATTTTTTTTATAATGAATTAAATCTATGGATGAAAAAATAGTATCTCCCGTAAATTGTGAATAAATAATTTTATCTTTCATTTTGACCATGCTAGGTATAAAATCCACAACCAAATCGGTAGAATCCAGCACGGTAATTTCAATATCATGAGAAGGTATGAAATTTTTTAAAAAGTTGTTTTTTGTATTCTGAGATCTATTGCATGAGAAAAGCAGGAATAAATGACAGAGTAAGATAAAATATGGACTCTTCATCATACTAGGTATTTTAATCAAAATATCAAATAAAGTTCTGAACACATAGTAATAAATACTCTATATCCAGAACATACTATATTTCTCTATAAACTAATAACAATTTAATCCTACATCTATTGCATGTTTTTCAACCCAACCTCTTCCTTGATAACCAGGGCAAAAATGGCTTTGTCCATCATTAATATATCCTGTTTTATTTCCAGGATTATTGGGATCGGCAGGTACGCTATAATCATAATATAGACAGCCATGTTCTTCTTCCGGACATTTAACACAAATGCATGAATATTCACCTGCAGCAGAAGCAGAACTTGCTTCCAATAAAGTCTTCAAATTGACTTTATTTTCATGATCAGCTGTTAAACGAGATTCAACCATATTTATTATGGTTAGGATAAATAAAATTCCTAATAAATATTTTTTCATAATATTGTAATTTATAATTCTCTCAATATTCTCACTCATTTATACAATATAATCTTCACCTAGTGATAATTATAACAATATATTTACTTACATGATAGCCTCTCTTTCTTTTTACGTTATTTTCTCCTGAATTCCCATCAGTTTGTTTTCAATTTTTACACCATCAGGTGATATTCAGCAATAAAGATCAGTTTAATTATTGGGAAAATGAAACATTTGACACAAAGTTTTGTCCTATATTTGTCCCATGAATTGTTAAATCTGGCCAGAAAAACTCAATATCATGCAAAGAAAATTCGAATAAAGAATGCAGTTAGCGGGTCCTTTATTTTTTTTCAATCCGGTCAAAACGGTAAGAGAAGGAAAGCATATAATAATCCTGCGTACTGGTCGAACTATCCATCCGGGTGTACAAATCGGTTACGGAATAGTGCACCTGGCTCCGGTCACGGAAGATATCGTTGGCCCGGAATACCAATTCGGCCTGTTTCTTTTTACCGAATTTCTTACCCAATTCAAGGTTCAGACGATTATTCGACTGGATGGTCACTGTCCCTGTTTTGTTCCAATAATAAGTATAAAAATAGTCTCCTCCCACAAAAAAACCTTTCCAGAAAAGCCACCTGCAATTGGCCATTACCGTCTCTTCGAGATTCTGAGCTTTACCGGTGGATGAATTCCGGGAATGGGAATAGCTTGTAGCATGCCGGCAATAAAAGTCGAAATTCTCCGATAAGTCGGTATTGACGCCGATACTGATTTGTCCCCGATGCATCTGAGTGACATTCTGCTGATCATCGTAAATCGAGGGTTGATGCGAATAACTGTAATCTCCCCCGAAATCCAAATGGATTTTTTTCACCGGCATCGAATAATTGGTATGTACATTCATACTCCACATCCCATTCAAATTCACCGGCATGGTCAACGAACCTCCCTTCGACACCAAATATCCATCGATCAAGGTGTCTTTACCGATAAATTTTACATTGGAAGAGATCTGATTGATCGTCTGCTGTACATCGAAATTAGCCCAGAAAAACCGGGAATTCATCGGTTCCGAACTGGTATACCTCATCGAAAGATGATGCGAATAAGACTTTTTCAATCCAGGATTTCCCTTAGATACTTGTAAGGGATTGCTGACATTCAATACATCCTGCAATTGCACGGCCGACGGAGAAGAAGTATTTCCATTGTAGTTGACACTGACATTCCGTTTTTCACTCATCCGGTAGGATAGCTCTGCCCGGGGTGAAATATCGAGATAGTTGGATCCGACCAAAGAATCGGGTTTCCCGATAAACCTGTTCCGGTTTTCCATCTGCATCAGACGCAACGAACCACCCCCGTTCAGCGTAACTTTCTCTTTATGATAATTATAATTTACCCCGAAATTCTGACTGACTTGTTTATTGATCGATTTATTCGTTAAGGCCGTATCTATCCCGATCAGCTCTTCGAATACGGCATCCCGGTAAGCCAGGCTATGCCGGTCCGCCTGATCTTTACTCGTCAGGAAATGATAATTGAAGCTAATACGCGCAAACTTCGTCAAAGGCTCGGAATAAGACAATCCGGTACCTATAGAATAGTTTATCCGTTCATTATCGTTTTTCTGAAAACGCAAACTATCTCCCCGCTCGGTTATTTTCTCGTGTATATGCTGATAATCACCGGAATTCGATTCATTATACCCTCCACTGAATTGAAACGTCAAGGTACGTCCTGTCTTTTTAAAAGCATGCATCCACGAGAAATTACCTCCTGCCCGTTTACTATCGTTTTTATTGATGGCTTTCGTTTCTGTTCGATTTAAGGTATCCCCGTTTTCCATACTGCTATTCCAGGACAAACTCTCCTGATTTCCCCGGGAAATAGTAAAATCAGGATTGAACCGGATCCGGTTCTTGTCATTGATCTTGTAATCCAGACTAAAATTAATTCCATGACTTTGATTATCCGAGTTCGAATGACTCTCATTATCGTACACGCGGCTTTCATAATTCCCGGTAGGCAAATATTCCTGACGGGAAAGGGAAGCAGAATTATTTACGTTCGCGTTCCAACGGTAATTTCCGCTCACCTGCAGTTTCTTATTGATCTGTGACGAATAATTACCCCAAAGTCCATGGTTCTTATTTTTGTTCCCTTCATCCCGGTAACGGGCATCCGGCAAGTCGTTCAAGGCCATCCGGCCGGCATTTCCGCTAAAAGTAATCTTTCGTTTCCGGTCGAATAAATTCAACGATACAGAAGCAGAATAGGATTTATCTTTCACCTTTTCCAGCCCATAAGCCAGTTCGCCGCGTCCGAACACCTTCATCTGGTTGGGATTCCGGGTTTCGATATTCAATGTACGTGATTTACTCCCATCGTCATAACCCGAGAATTTAGCCTCCTCACTTTTATCATCGTACATTTTTATACGGGCAACGAGTTTAGCCGGAAGATTCTTCAAAGCCGCAGCAGGATCATTGATCGCATATTCCATCCCATCGATGGTGATTTTTTTCACTTCCTGCCCCTGGGCCATAATTTTCCCGTCTACAATCTCGAAACCCGGCAATTTCTTCAACAGTTTTTCCAGATCGGCATCTTCAGCCAAGTGGACAGCCGCCGCATTGAACTGTAAGGTATCTCCTTTCTGCACAGTGAGCGGAGGCCGTGCCGATACCACCACTTCGTCGAGAATAAGTGCTTTCAGGGAAATGTCCCCGACAGCAGTATGTCCTTCCAACACAACTTTTTGTTCCAACGGCCGGAAACCGACAAAAGAGACTTTCAGCCACTGTTCGCCAGCCGGTAATTTCCCGACATCGAATTTTCCCAGCGAATCTGTAACAGCTACCAAAATTCGCTTTATCCCTAAAAAAATATGAGCGCCAGGGAGAGGCTTCCCATCCTCTCCGCTGACCACTCTGCCCGATAAACGGCAAGAGACCGAATCCGACAATACCTGAGCCTTTAAACTGCCTCCCAAGCACAGCAGACAAAGCAACCATACTATCTTCATCGTCCTCTGTCTTTTATCGTTTTTCTGAAACAGAGGGAGGGACCGCCCGTTCGGCCACACCTCGTTTATAATTCGGACGGCTGCTCATCACAAAGTGTAAATCCGCTCCATCCTTAATATCATTATAGGTTATATACGACTTATCGTACTTCTTCCCGTTCAGATATACTTCTTTCACAAACACATTTTTAGCCGACCAATTCTTGGTAGTCATCCGAAGATGTTTACCGTTGCTCATCTTCATATCGACCGCAGCAAGCCCGGGAGAACCCAGATTATACACATTGCTGGACGGAGCTGTCGGATAGAATCCCATGGTATTGAATATATACCAGGCCGACATCTGTCCGCAATCGTCATTTCCACTGAGTGCATCCGGCTTATTCCCATAAAAGGTATCCATGATATAACGCACCTTCTCCTGGCATTTCCAGGGTTGTTTCAGGTAATTATAGAAATACAGGATCTGATGGCAAGGCTCATTACCATGCCAGTAAGCCCCTACCCGTCCCTGAATATCGTGTGCCCCGGGGATATTATCGGCCATCTGGGTAACGAACATCGAATCGAGGCGTTCCCGGAGCAAATCTTCTCCGGCTTCATTGATATACCCCTGCACATCATGAGGAACATACCAGGTGTACTGTAAGGTGAAACCTTCGGTAATATCCCCCCAGCCATTGACAGATCCCGGACCTTGATAAGCGATCGGAGCGAAAGGAGTGCGCCAGTTGCCTTTACTATCCCGGCCACGCATATATTTCGTCCCGGGATCGATCAGGTTTTTATAAGATAAAGCCCGCTTCATGAAAAATTCATAATCTTCGGTTTTTCCAAGCTTTTGAGCCACCTGAGCAATACAATAATCGTCATAGGCATATTCGAGGCTCTTGGATACCGATTCTTTCTCCTTATCGAAAGGGACCCAACCTAACTCGGTATATTCCGGCAGACAATCATAGTTGGGATTAGTCGCCGTAGTCTTCATCGCCTCGTAAGCCCGTTCATAATCGAATCCCTTCACATCTTTCATGATGGCATCGGCAATCACCGATACAGCATGATATCCGATCATACACCAGGTTTCGTTGCCATAAAACGACCAGACCGGCAACATATGTTCGACACTCTTGTCATAATGGGCCAGCATCGAGTTGACGATATCGGCATTGATATCCCGTTGCACCAGATTGAATAAGGGATGTAATGCCCGGTAAGTATCCCACAAAGAAAAGACGGTATAATTGGTAAAACCCTCTGCCTGACCGATATTTTTATCCAACTCTCTAAACTTCCCGTCTGCATCCTGAAAGATAAAGGGATGCAGGAAAGCATGATAGACCGACGTATAAAAAGTCTCCCTCTGTTCGGGCGTAGCCTCGATCTTAAATTTCGACAACTGCCCTTCCCACAGTTTTTCGCCTTCAGCTTTCAGGCTTGCAAAAGTTTTTCCTTCCAATTCCTGCATATTCAGTTTCGCCCCATCACTGCTCACTGCCGAGACAGCGGTCTTCACCGTAACCACTTCTCCCTGACGGGTCGGGAAACGCATCCAGAAACGCAGGTCTTTTCCCCAGGCTTCGAGACTACTCCGGAAACGGTTAGTATTGTATTTCACCGGAATAGTATCCTGCATAATTCCAAAATCCCGGAAAGGTTTAGAAAATACAGCCGTAAAATAAACATGCCGTTCCGGTCCCCACCCTTTTACCAATTTATAACCGACAAGGGTCGAATCGTTCTCCACCCGAAGATTGCTCCAGGGACAACTCTGCCACAAGGTATGGTTCATGTCCAGCAGGATAAAAGAACTGTCCGACTCGGGATAGGTAAACTGCAGGATTCCGCTTCTAATCCCTGAAGTCATTTCTGCTTTTACCCCATAATCCAGCAGGTCTACGCCATAATAGCCGGGACTGGCCCATTCCTGTTCATGGCTATAGCGGGAACGATAACCGGTATCCGGATTTTCATGCGTCCCCGGAGTGAAATGAATCTTTCCGGTCCCGGGCATGAACAAAAAATCGCCCAAATCGGGGATACCGGTTCCGCTTAGGTGAGTCAGGCTAAAACCCAACAGCGTTTTATGATCGTATTTATATCCGGCTGCCGCCTCGTAATAATCGGCATCCGTATCCGGGCTGATCTGAATACCTCCGAAAGGAATTTGTGCCCCGGGATAGGTATTTCCATACCCCGAAGTACCCACCAGCGGCCGTACATAAGAAATCAAAGGCTGTTGCTGTGCACTCACCGTCGCAAAAGCCAACAATCCGCCGACGGTAACCATAAATTGCAATACTTTTTTCATATAAAACATTTTATCCGTTTCTATTTCGTCATCGAATAGGGCTTTTGTTCTTCGGTGAACACTCTTTTCTTATTCGGCGTACTGCTCATTTCAAAAAAGAGCTCTCCACCGTTACAAATATCCTGATGAGTCAGATAAGCTTTATCGTATTCCCGTCCATTCAGTTTCACCGATTTGACATAACGGTTTTTAGCACTGACTTTCGGAGCTTTGATCACCAGATCTTTCCCATTTTCCAAATGTACGGTCATTTCCTTCAGATAAGGAGCTCCCAGTACATACTGGTCGGATCCGGGACATACGGGATAGAATCCCATAGCCGTAAAAATATACCAGGCGGACATCTGCCCGCAATCATCGTTACCACACAACCCGTCGATATTATTGCGATACATCCGATCCATAATTTCCCGCAGGCGGTATTGGGTTTTCCAAGGTTGAGAAGTCCACATATACAGATAAGGAATATGCTGGCTGGGTTCGTTACCATGCACATAATTACCCATCAAACCTTCTTTGGTAATATCCTCGGTATTTTCGTAGTATTTTGCCGGCAATTCCATGGTAAACAAAGAATCCAACCGCTCGATAAAGCGTTTGTCTCCTCCCATAAAAGCCTTCAGGCCATTCACATCCTGAGGTACATAAAAAGAGTAATTCCAGGAATTACCTTCGATAAACCCTTGGCCATGAGTATCCAGCACATCGAATTTTTCCTTCATCTGTCCGGCAGCATTCTTCGGCCGGATAAAACCCAAACGCTCGTCCACCAGATGTTTATAGGCTCCGGCCCGCTTCAGGTAAGTATCGGCCACTTCCCGGTCGCCCATTTTCTTCGCCATATGATAGATCGCCCAATCGTCATAACCATACTCCAGGGTGACCGATGCCGAACTACCGCTCTTTTCCATCGGCACATACCCCAATTCCATATACTCTTTCAATCCTTCGAGGTATGGAACGGTAGAAGTACTCACGACAGCTTCCAGGGCCAGTTTTTCATCCATCGGAATACCTTTCACGTAAGCATCGGCTATGACCGAAGCCCCATGATATCCGATCATACACCAGTTTTCATTGGCCATATGCGACCAGATAGGAAGCAAACCATGTACACTCTGCCGATAATGAGCCAGAAACGATGCCACGATATCTTTACTACGTGACGGATAGAACAAATTGAACAAAGGGTGCAGAGCCCGGTAGGTGTCCCAAACAGAAAATACCGTATAATTCGTGAACTGATCCGCCTGATGGATCTCCTGATCCAATCCCCGGTAAGAACCGTCATGATCCATATACACCGATGGATTGATCATGGTGTGATACATGGAAGAATAAATATTACAAACCTGATCATAATCCCCCTTTACATCGATCACACTCAACGCATCTTCCCATTTCTGTCCGGCCTGCGCACACAACTGCCCGAAATTTTTACCCGCAGTCTCGATCCGCAGATTATTCAATGCACCGCTGGCACTCACCGGTGAAAGTGCAACTTTCACCTCCAAAGGCGTTCCGTCCGACAAGTCGAAATCAAAATAAGCCACGACATTCCGTCCTCCGATTTCGGGAAAATTGCGGTAGATATCGAATTTCCGCCACATTCCGTTATACAGCATCGGTTTCATCTCTTTATATCCGTAACCCCGGATCGGTTTTGAGAAAGTAATCGCAAAATAGGTGTAGTTCACCCGGGCCCAACCATTTGTAATCCGGTAACCGGTCAGCAAAGTATCGTTTTCTACCCTCAGATTGGCCCAAAGCACTTTTCCGTCGTAATTATAAATACCATGTTTCAGATCGAGGAGGATATGTCCGTCTCCTTTCGGGAAAGTATATCTATGTATCCCTACCCGTTCGGTGGCTGTCAATTCTGCCTTCACCCCATAATCCTCGAGCATCACGGAATAATAACCCGGCCAGGCTTTTTCTGTGGCATGTGAAAAACGGGAACGATATCCGCTATCGGGGTTTTCAGCCGTTCCCGGGTTAAATTTAATATCTCCGGTTACCGGCATAATCAGGATATCGCCTAAATCCGAATGCCCGGTTCCGTTAAAGTGCGTATGACTAAACCCTACAATAGAACTATCCCGGTGCTGATAGCCGGCACAATACTCGTATACCCGCGGTTGATAGGTTCCGTTTATATTATGCGGAATCGTATCGGTATCCGGACTGAGCTGTACCAACCCATGAGGTACGCAGGCCCCCGGGAAAGTATGCCCCATGCCGTTCGTGCCGATCAACGGATCCACATAATCGATTTTCTTCTGACCGTTTACCGATAATCCGCATATCAATAACGCCATTGTAAGTAAGTTTCTATTCATCTATCAAAAATTATTTCAGTTTTGTTTATTATGATGTTTCAAATATTCCAAAACAAATTTGAAGGTGTTTTTTGCCGGTTCGTCTTTCGCCTGAGCATATAGTTTTTCTCCCAAAGCAATGTATCTCGCCCTATCGGCCGGCGAAGCCTCGGCTACAATCCGGTCGCAAAACTGAATATAAGGAATTTCCTTGGTCTTGAATTTCGGAAATTCAGTTTCACAAACCGAAATCAACTCTTCCACCCCCTTCTTCAAAGCCGTTTTCGCCACCGTTACATAGGCTTGCAATTCCTCGTTCGTGTTCAGCTTCAAAGCTGCAATCTCACGTCCCAAAGCGGTAAGCTGTTTTTCAGTCCATATTTTTTCTTTCTGCGAAAGGACTTTCAAAAGCTTTTCGGTATACCGTTTATCCAATTCCTGTTCCACCTTTTCCTTACCGACCGTTTTATTGAAACGCTTGTGATTTTTCAACAGCCAGGCTTCATTAGCCGAACCTTCCGGAGTCAGTTTCGGATTGCTGAAAACAAACCAATAGGCCTCTTCCACCTTCTCTTTATCACTCAGCGTATTTATCAACTCGGCAGCAACGGCCTCCATCGCCGGATCATAATACCGAATCAGCATTTTCAGGTACTTCACCATAAATACTTGTTCCCGGTTACCGCTTTCATACTTCGCTTTCAAAGAACCATAAGCTTTCTCTTCATCGAAACTCTCTTCTATACGTTCGATGATCTCGTCCACACTATACGAACCGATTACTTTATGAAGTAACCGGCCTTCTGCATCCAACACCAAAAAAGTCGGATAAGCCCGTACCTCAAACCGTTTCCCCAATTCAGGCCCCTCTCCTTTTTCCATATCATACTTTACACAGATAAACTTCGGATTGAAATAATCTCCGGCTTTTTTCTGCGGAAACACATTTTGAGTCATATTCTTACAAGGCCCACACCAGGAAGTATAACAATCCATAAACACGTACTTCTGCTCACTCTTCGCCTTGTCCAATGCTTCCCTAAAACTCAGGTGTTCAAAATTCACCCCATCCTGTGCAAAGCTAACCAAGCTTATCCATAAAAATGCAATAAAAAGGAATATTTTTTTCATACTATTTTTCATCTATACCATTATACTATGTTTCCGGTATCCGACAGTTTATCGATCCACAAACCTCAAATCCCAACCTCCAATACACCATCGGTACCGGAAACGACACGGCAGAATTTTAATTCATGCCCTCAAAAGACCACCCACTAACACATTTACAAAACTGCCCTCCAACTCATATTTTTCACTTTGGTCAAACCTTTCCAAACTGCCGTCGGATCTGCTTTCAACTCTACCTTATCCGGATTATTGCCCACATAATATTTCCGTAAAGTTCCTCCTTCGGCAGTATTGTAAGTAGCGATAAACAAGGCATCTTTCATCGGTTCCATCGTCAGATCGAATTTCAACATCGTAATCTGATCCGTTGTTTCCAAAGGGATGGTTTCTACCCGTTCATTCCCCTTGTCGTAATTATAAGCATATAAAACATTGTTCTTTACATAAAACAAAACCGAACGGGTCGAAGAGAAAGCATAGAAATCTGCCGTCAAAATATCCGAAGCGACATTAGAAGTTATCTCATACATACTCTTAGTCTCCATATTGTTCACATAAAACTTGTAGATATACGCATTCGTTCCATCCCCCATAAGTGCGAATGAATTTCCGTCGCATACCCACACTTTCGCTTCATTCCAGGTATTTTCCCCATATATCAATGTACGCCCTGTACCTTTTTGATCCCAAGGGAATACATCCGTACTTTTCTGTTCCAATGTATCAGAATAAGGATATAAATAACTCTCTGTCTTATAAAAACGATTGGTCTCTCCGGAATACCAAATAAACTTTTTAAAAGATTGAATACTATAAAAAAGATATTCACTGGCAGGAATGTATTTAGTCATATCAGTCTTCAAACAGTTCAAAGGAAAAGAATACATACCATATGCCAGGATAGATAAAGAGGTGTAAAACAACTTACCGTTACTACATACAACAGCTCTTTGACTTTCAACTTTTCCATCTATATCACTCGGCTGCGGAACGATTGTAACCGGAATCATAGGTTCATTGTAAGACTCCAGTAAAAAATTATCGAATACATTGGACTCGGAACCCTGTAAGGTTTCCCGGTCTAAATAATAAGAACCCGATTCAGTAAGTACCCAAATCTGTCTGTAATCTTCACCTTGCTTACCAGTATGCAAGAACGAAACAGGACCATGCAAAGTAGGTAATCCACTGTTTTTCAGAATATCCTTAAGAATCAGTGTATCTATACCCGCCATAGAAATCATCTGTGCATCTGCATTCCCATTTGCATCTTCTCCCATCAGTAAAATTCCCCGGGAATAAGGAGTCCCGACAGTCACCGTAAATTGCTTTTTCCACTGTACCTCTGTTACTCTATCCCGGATTTTCAAATACAAATTATAAGTTCCGGGAGCCAAAGTAACCGGATAACTGAGTACCCGATCCGTAGAAATCGTATCTTTCACATGGCTATCAGACGGAGAAAAAATCACCCACAAATATTCAAAACGATCTGTATCGGTAAGGTCTCCCTGACTCATCTCTACAAAATCTCCGACATCAATTTTTAGCGTATCAATATTCAACAATACATTGTACATGGTATTGATCTCTCCAAAGGTCACCTCGTTGATATCATGATAATCGTAATTACCTTCATCATCATAACAGGAAACTATACTTAAAAGCATAATTCCCAGCAATATATATAAAATTTGTTTCATCATATTCATTTTTATCACGGTCAAACTTACTATTCATTCGTTTCGGGATATGCCCCGTTCGCATAAACACAACCACTGACCCACATTAACCGACCATCGTTTTCCAAAATTGGTTTTTTATCGTAATAAGCTTTATTCAATATCTCCGAGAATTTCCTTGAGATCACCATTTGTTCCACCATAGTTATTTTTTGGGGATTCTGAAAATCAGCATAGGTATAGCCCAATTCCAGACATATCCGGTTCAACTTTTCGGGAGTAAAGGTGCCGAATTCCCAATCCGACCACTGTGAAGGCTTAGGCATAATATCCGTTACTAAGATTTTATGCATTGTAGCGTCGAATTGTTCAAACACAACACTCCCGCTAGTAAAACCTTCCATTTTGTCGAATTCCTTAAAAGTCAAAGAAAAATGATCGTTAGCGACCAGTTTCAGTCCTAAGGTTACCGTATCGTTTTTCATTTCAGGCTGACGGTAAAACAATACCGGAATATAAGCATAGGAACGATTCGCTTCTACCGTATATTCATCTACAAGCGCCCTATAATCGACTCCTTCCCGGGCAGTCGTACTATCCGGATTGACTACGACCCTGAAAGGACGCGGATAATCTTTTTCAGGACCGGTAATCATCACTTTGATATTAACGACCATAGTATCTTCCTGAACTTTACCGAATTCAGCCAGCGTGTAAGGCATATAGGGCCAATCCTTTTCCGAGGCATAGGAATGACCACTCTGTACAGCAAAATAAATAGCTTCTTCTCCCTCGTACGACATTAAATCCCGCTCACAAGCGATACATAAGGGAAGCAATATCCAGATATATAATAATTTTCTCATAATTCATTATTTTAGTTCAATCTCATATCGGTTTCACTATCAGGAAGTGGGATCACATAATTACTCATCGACATATCGATCCACTGTTTATCGTTATCTGTCTCGAATCTTCCGTTCGGAAGCTGTTGCTCAGCCCTCCGTTTATAGAAGAAAAACATTTGTCCTTCCCCTAAAAATTCCCGCCGGCATTCTTTTGTAATCTCCTCCATCAAGGTCGGCTCGGTTGCCACCGAGCTAGGACAATTCCGGCTATTCCGTATCCGATCCAAATACCCTTTGGCGGTTACAAAGTCATCGGTATATTCAGCAGCCAACAAATAAATCTCACTCAACCGGATCAAAGGAACCATCTTATTCAATAACTCAGCCCCACTCGTTGTTATATCTTCATATTTCCGATGATAGTCGATCAGTTTTCCGGCATTGCTATAACTTGCCCAAATATTACGACGATAATCGTTTTCAGAAGCGTAAAAAGAATAGTCTTTCCCCAATTCCAAACGTTTACCCGTGAAAGTATATATCTGGTCCAGGGTCGGCAGGAACAACTTATCCTGAATCTCTGTACCCCGGTAGGAATCATATAACGAAAACATCACTTCCGAAGAAAATACCCGGTCAGGTTTAGAAACATCGGTAGCTGCCGCATGGGTTACAAAAGGGAATATCTCCGCCCCTTCCACCTGTACTTCACGCAGAATCTCTTCGGCAGTAACCAACGCATTACTTTTATCGTGTCCCCAGGCATAAGCCCGGACCAACAAAGCTTTTACAGCATAATAATTCAACCGGAACTGACGGTAATTCAATGCATTATCTCCGATACTGTTTCCCTCGTTCCGTACCCCATCCGTCAAAACCGGATCGGACTCTTTCAGTAAATTCAGAGCAGTTTTCAAATCTCCGATCACCGACTCCAAAACAACTTCAGCAGACAGTAAAGGAGAAATCTGAGCATCGGTATTGGTTACGTAGGGGATACATTCGGCCGTTTTAGAAGTTTCATCGTAAACAGGTCCGAACAGACGCAACATATCCAAATGGAGCATCGCCCTTAAAGCCAACGCTTCACCTTTATACAAACCGTAATATACACCGGGTAAAACGTCTTGCCGTTCATCACATTTTTCGATAATGATATTACAATTCAATATCAGCGCATAAGCCTTTTCCCAGATAACCTGAAATACATCTTTGACATTCTGCTCCTCATATTTATAAGCGCCGAGCATGGAATTAAAATCAGACCCATTCCCGTATTTATAATACTGAGCCATCAAATCGATCACCCCGGCACTCAAATTCCGGCCATAAAGTGAACGATCGACCAATCCCACATATACACCGTTAATCGCTTTTTCAAATCCCTGTCTATCTTCGAAAAGCATATCTTCATTCAAACGATCGGAGGGCGTTATATCTATCCAGGAATTACAGGCACTGAAAACCAACAGGCATAAAAGCCAACCATATTTTATTTTCGTTTTCATATCTCAATCAGTTAATATTACATTTTAGAACGTCACACCTAATGAAAAGGACACCGAACGGGCAAAAGGATAACTCAGACCACGTTCATTTTTTACGGTCGAAATCCGGAAAATATCGTTCATATAAGCCCGGACAGACATCGAAGAAGCTCCGATATGTTTTAACCAGGGAGCTGTACTTTCGTATCCCAACGAAATCGATTCTCCCGACAACACATTATTATCTTCGACAAAACGGGAAGATATCGGCGTCACTTCACTGCTGGCGATAGATTTGAATTTAGCCTGATCACCGGGTTGTTTCCAACGATCGTACAATGCCCGCTTATCCAGATTTTCCCATTTCTTTGAAGAAGAAAGATTTTCTACTTTATCATAAAGGGTCTGCATAAAAATCTGCCCACCCAAACGATAGCGTAAATTAATAGAAGCAGAAAAACCTTTGTAATAGAAAGAAGTACCGATCACCCCCTCCACTTTCGGATCACTGTTTCCGACTACGACTTCATCATCGTAATTATGCACAAAAGTCTGTTCTCCGTTCTTATCCAGGAAAATTTCACGCCCGGTTGCCGGATCGATACCACAAGATCTCACCGCCCATAAATCGGAAGGACTTCCACCGTCGTAATAACGGGTCAGATTACGGTTCCGGTTATCTAAATTATATTTCGTCAATACTTCGCTCACCTCTTTATATTCCGATGTCTGATGACGCAAATTCATATTCACGGACCAAAACATATCTTCTCTACGTATGATAGAATAATTCATCGTCAGGGTTATCCCCTCGGTGATTTGTTTTCCGACATTGCGGGGAAGCGTCTTTACACCGGTCGAAGAAGCCGTACCTATCTGTACCAATAACGGGTCGGTTCTTTTATTAAAATAATCGAAATTGACCCTCAAACGATTGTCGAGGAAAATAATATCGAAACCGATATTCCGGTCCAAGGTTTTCTGCCATTCCAAATTGCGGTTTCCGAGATTCGAAACGATTGCACTCGAACCGAAAATATTCATATTGTCGGTATTATAGGTATAAATCCGGGTAGAGATATAATCATCGAAATTCTGGTTCCCGGGATTACCGATAGAAGCCCGCAGTTTCAACAAACTAATACCCTCTATATCACTGAAAAAAGCTTCTTTATGAATATTCCATCCCAAACCCACAGACCAGGTATTCGTAAACTGCCTGTCCGAACCGAACACGGAAGAACCGTCCGAACGGTAATTCACATCCAGCAAATAACGGTCGTCATAAGCATATCCGAAATTCAGGTAATAACTGACTGCCCGTTTTTTAGAATCCTGATAAGTAGCGTTACCGTCTTTCTGATAACCTAATGCAAAAGCAGGGTTGGAAAATTCATCATCGATAAAGCCCTGAACTTTATAAGCACTATTATTCGATCCATTCTGACTCAGACGCATTCCGCCGACCACATTTACCATATGTTTCTCATTAAATAATTTCCCATATGTCAAACTAAAATCACCATCATAATTCAAGTTTTGAGTATTTCTCTCTTCATAACTTCCTTTATTCGCAATATCTGCCTGACTGTTAAATTCTGTATTGAAAGGAGACCGGAATTTTTTCATCTGTTCGTTCGATTTGGTCAAGCCGAAACGTCCCCGCACCCTTAACTCATCGATCACTCTCCAGTCTACTTCAAAATTATTTGTAAAACCGGTTGTCTTGGTTTCTTCGAAATTGGTTTGGTTCATATCATACAGCGGATTATAGTAAGTTGCTGCATAGTTTTGAAACAATATTTTCTTTAACTCACCATTTTCATCGTATTTCCGGAAATAAGGATTTGCCTTGGCAAATTCAGAAAAAGCAACCGGTTCCCGATCGGCTTTCGAATAATTGATATTCAGATTATTCGTAAAAGATAATTTTCCCTTACGGTAGATCAAGCGGATATTTCCATTCATCACTTCCCGGTCAGAGCCTTTCATCACCCCTTCGGTCTTGCCATAGCTTAATCCGGCACCATACCGGAAAGTAGCGTCTCCCCCTTCAATCGAAAGCGTATGTTTATGCGTAGTAGCAAAACGCAGAGGCTCGTTCATCCAATAGGTATCTACTCCGCGAGCCACTTCTTTCATCAGGTCATTATAGATCTGATCCTGTTCTTCGTCTAAAATATTTCCCTCATCGTCTATCAAACGATAGCAACCGGCCAGGCGTTCGAAAGTCAGTTTCTCATAAGAATTCATCAGATTATAATCCGACAGATCGGCAAAAGTCAACTGCAGATTACCGTTATAGTTTACCCGAAGCGATCCCATGGCAGGTAATTTAGTCTCGACGACCACGACACCGTTAGCTGCTTTCGAACCATAAATGGCTGTAGCTGCAGCATCTTTCAATACGGTGATACTTTGTACCCGGTCCATACTCAAATCGTTGATAGTCTCCAAATCGGATTCGAATCCATCCAGAATAAACAAAGGCTGATTCGGATCGGTTTCATATTCATCGGTTAAGCCTACGATACTACTTTTACCCCGAATCTCGATATTGGGCAAATGGTTGGGGTCGGAACCGAACTCATTGTTTTCGATAATGGCAAATGAAGGATCGAGGGTCTTTAAACTCTGTAATACACTCTGATTCCCGACCATTTTGAGTTCTTTCGAAGTAAAAGTAGTCGTCGATCCGGTAAAACTCTCCTTTTTACGGGTAAAAATACCGTTCACCACCACCTCTTCCATTTCGGCAATATCGTCTTCCAGGACTATATGCAAATTTTCCTGTCCGGTATACTTCACTTCCTGTTTTTTCATACCGACGAACGAAAATACCAGGATCATATCTTTCTGATCGGGAATTTCGAATTTAAAGTTTCCTTCGGCATCCGTCACACCTCCCAGCGTAGTTCCTTTCAATATCACCGTAACCCCGGGTAGTTTTCCCCCTTTGGTATCCGACACAACTCCCTGTACCGTTCTCACTTTTTGGGGAACTGCAGGTGCCGCCGTCTTCGGTGCCGTCTTAATCAGAATTACATCATCGTCCAAACGCCAGGTCAAATGAGTACCGTCGAGCAATTGTCTCATCACTTCCTCGACTCCTGCATCCTGTACCTTCAGGTCTCTTTTCCCACATTTCCTGAGTTCATCCACCCGGTACAAAAACTGGTAATCCGAAACTTTCCGCAGTTCTTTGATAATTTCCAGTATCGACCGTTGCTCTAAATTGAGCGTCACCTTAACTTTTTGAGAAAAGCCGTTAGCACTGACTGTAAATGTTGTCAGTAAAACCAAGTAAATCCCAAGTCGCATAATCTTTAGGAATTTTAACACATACTCTCCGGGACGAAGAGCATACATTCGATTTTTTTTCATAGATTTGTATATATTTAATTAATAATGTGGACGAAAGTTCACAGGGAACGGAAGGAGGTAGGATGCCTTCCGTTCTTTATTTCGTCCCTATCACAACACAATTCTCTTTTATAGAGATTTTTATACCGGACACTTCCTCGAGCATCCGGATAATTTTGTCAAAATCATCATATTTTTTCAAATCACCACTGAAGGTATATTGTTTTACTTCTTCATTGGTATAAAACACAGACATTTCATACCAACGCTGCAATTGTTTCATAATTTGCTCCAACGACTGTTCTTCGAATATAAATTTCCCGTCTTTCCAAGCCAGATACATACCGACATCTACTTTTTGTACCCGAAGCGACCGATCGCCTTTACAAAACAGAGCTTGTTCTTCCGGTTTCAGCCGCACAGAACCTTTCTCATCTCCCACTTCGACACTCCCTTCCGCCAACGTTGTCGTAACCTGCTCATCGTTTTCGTAAGAAGCCACATTAAATTTCGTTCCCAATACTTTCACGTCTATACCGGCGGAAGTGGTTACCACAAAAGGGATTTGTGCATTCTTCGCCACTTCGAAATAAGCTTCTCCTTTCAGAAATACCCGGCGTTTCTCAGCGGTAAAATTGACCGGATAACGCAACTCGGTTTCCGAATTCAACCACACCCGGCTCCCATCGGCCAGCTGAATCTGAAATTCTCCGCCTTTAGGGATAATCAGGGTATTGAATACTTCTTCCTTTTCCAGACTATCCGATTGCTGATAAGTAATGCCCTGCTCATCGAGCCGGACCTGTTGCAAATCAGCTTCCCGGCCCCAACCCACCGAATCGTTCAACAACATTGTTCTGCCATCGGCCAATACCAACAAAGGACTTCCCTGAGCCAAACTAATCGTCTGAGTAGTCCTTTCACTCGTTTTACGAGTCTCATCCAACTGCCACTTCAACACTCCCGCAGCTCCCAATAATAACACGATCAAAGCCGCATAACGATACCAGTATCCAAAAACAGGATGAATAGTCCGGTTTCGTTTACTGAATTTTTTCCATTGCCGACCGATTTCTTCTTCCGGATAAGGCTCCAGAATATCGCCTGGGCGGAATTCTTGCAAAAGCTCCTGATATTCCTGTTCATTGCCGGCCGATTCTTTCCTCCAGGCCTCCAGTTTCGCCCGGTGGTCCTCATCGATAATTCCGGCAAATTCCTCGGCTATCCATTGAGAAACCAGTAAACGATGTTGTAAATCATCCATAAATTTTCACTTTTACACCGACGCCTTTTTTGACATCATTTATATAAAAGACGACATTTCTTCTTAAACGGGTGAATGAGGATAGAAAATTTATTAAAAATTAAAGTTATAAACTTTCCGGCCGGAACCATTAACTTTTGTTTGTTCCTAAGCAATTAATATTTTATCGCTACTTCCATTAATATTCATCTCCTCATTTTTGTTTCGGATCGATCGGTGTGTAGTTAAGCAGAATAATCACGTAAGATAACAAATAATAAAAGCAGATATTCCTTCGAAAGAACCTGCCGCAATACGGCATAAGCATTCTTTTTCAATGTTTTGACGGTATTCACGGAGACTCCTAGTTTTTCTCCTACTTCGGCATTACTGAGCCCTTCCATACTCAGCATAATAATCTGCTTACTCTGAGCAGGCAGCTTGCCGATCGCCGTATGCAGGATACGGAAAGTCTCTTGCCGGGTAACTTCTTTTAGGAATACAGGATCGTCCGCTTCTTCTCCATGCATGTACTCAGACAGATAATTGGCTTCGGCTTTCTTATGTTTGATAAAATCTAAACAAAGATTCCGGGCTGCAATATACAGAAAAGCCTTGGCATTCCCTAAAGAGTCGAATTCATTCCATTTTTCATACACTTTTACAAATACCTCCTGCGCAATATCGGCCACTTCCTCCTCTTCCGTATATCGTTTAATAAAGTGACATACCGGAATAAAAAAACGTTCGAAAAATTCCTTAAATTCTTTACTTTCCCTTTTCTGCATATTCCTCCCAAGTCTTTCCAGCAAAAATACAATTTTTTTATGGACAGAGCAATACAGTAACCGATCAGGCAGAGAATAATCGTTAACGATGATATTGTCCCTTATCTTTCACTAAAATAACCTTCAGTTCCGGATCGTCCAGCATTTTATGCCCCTTAGGGGTAAGCAGCAATTGCCATTGGGTTGTCCGATGTTTCCAGGTCAACAAATCGATAGATCGGTTCAAATTTTCCTTGATGGTCGAATACCACCAACCCGGAAAGGATAAAGCATGGACTATTTTATGGTCCACCGCTTTCCTTAATTTATCCATGTAAGAATCGATTTCTTCGGATTCCAACCGAGACGGATTTTCCCAACCGATATACAAAGATGTATAATATCCTTCCTCTGTAAATCGCTGCAAAGCTTGCCAATTACGACTTTCAATGCTCAACCTTTCTTTGTCGATGTCATACCGGGAAGTCAGATCAGCCAACTGAGTTAACATAGCCGAAACATTTTGCAGATCGAGATTTTTAATATCCAACCACAATTTACCTCCATTTTGCTGAATATAGCCAAAATAAGGTTCTATAGACAGGTTAAAACTAGTATCTATATCATGTGTCACATCGAATACCGAATCCTGCCGAAAGACGATATCTACTTCAAAGTTACTATACCTTTCACTGTGTTCATATAATTTTTCCATCGAATTGCAACGATGCAACCAAATTTTATCCGGATGCTCCCCAACCTCGTCGATGGCTACGATACACAAAAAAAATAGTCCAATGACACAGGCAACTCCTATAAATCGAATAATACGCACAATTTTTTCTTTTCACTCGGATAAAAGTAAAAAAGACCTGACAAAACCACAAAAATATTCGACAAAACCGGAATTTATTTCGATTAAATAACGAATTTTATCCATCTTTTAAGTCTGATCTCTGATTTCCCCCCCTCTCCCTTTATCCGTACCAACCCATCGCTTAGCCGGATGAACCGAATAAACTTTCAGGCGATTCATTTGACAATCCTGAAATAATAATTATATTTGTCACGAAAAATCACCTTATAAGTCGGAATAATATCATTTCTGGGAGGCTCGGAAGGAGCAGTCTCCGGGAAAGGTTTGTATTTCTAACAAAAAAAGGAGAAAAATAAGATTGTTCTTACTCAATCTTGAACTAAAACAATACCCCTAAGTGTGAGTATCGAAAACATTTCATATCTTTGTTGCGTCCTTTACAGGATAGCATTTTAAAGATGAAAGTGTTTCACTTTTATCCTTGACAGGAAATCTGACAATTTCGAGAATACAAGGATAATCAATACAAACACTCATCACTTGTCTGTTGATGTATCGTCAAAGTACATACGGATAAGTGTGGGGTATTGTTTATTTGTATTCGGGTTTTGTCAGAACCTCCTGTCAGATAAAGCAAGGCTCCACACTTTCTTTTTATAATCAACCGGCCAATCGGAGTCTGTGGTCATAAAACGATTTGAACATCAGTTATAAAATTCAAATTCATTGCATTATGAAAAAAAATTTCATTCATTCTGCTGGCTTTGCTATGCTGGTCAAGTATGGTGTCGGCACAGGAAAATAACAATCGTTTACGTAAAAAGTACCGCAATCTGAGTTTTGTAAAGCAGGAATTCGAACCGGCTTCTTACTTCGGTATGGATCAAACGCTCAAAAGTAATTTCGGAGCAGCTTTCACCGTCGGCAGGACTTTTTATCTTCATAAAAAACCGATAGCCGGTTTGATCCGTTTCGGTCTCGACGCCACCTGGTTCGATTTGAATTACACCAATTACAAACTCGAATACCATTGGGAAGACAATTACGATGAGGAAGAAGAACCAGAAACCAGTAATTTCCATCAAGCTGAAATCGGCATGCAAGTAGGTCCTTCTGTTACCGTCAATCCGGTCGGGAAACTAAACGTCAACGCTTATTTCCGGTTTGCCCCCAGTTTTTCAGCTTTATACGACGACGATACCCTCCTGGGAAACTATGCTTCTTATTTTGTCACCGGCGGCGGTATCTCTTACGGAGTTATCGGCCTTGGAGTGGAATCCAGATGGGGAAGTTGTAAATTTAAATCTTTCGGAAGCGGTGATTCCGAAGAAGACGAACAGGAGCCGGAACCCGGAAAATCCAAATTCAACAGAATGCGTGTTTACCTATCCTTCAGATTTTAATATTAAATCAGCTTAATCATGAAAAAGATATTACTATTCATTCAGGTGTTTGTTGCTGTATGCCTGACAGCCTGTTATACCAATGTGATTACCGATTATGAAGGCGAAGGCGACGGAGGCGGCGGAGGCAATCCTTCCAATCAATTTATAACCCTGTCCGATCCTGCTCAACTCAATCAGACAGCTTATGCCGACTCTCCCTCCTGCGAGATCACTTTTACCACCACCTCTTCGTGGGAGAGTTATATCCAAAACGATGAAGCCCGCTCCTGGGTTACCGTAACCCCTTCTGCCGGAGAAGAAGCCGGGGAACATACCATGCAAATATTATTAGATGAAAACACGACAGGAAATCCCCGGACAGTTCGAATCGAACTAAACTGTCAAAGCCAAACCGAAACAATCACAATCAATCAGGAAGCTGTCCGGCAGGACGGCAGTTTCCCGGAATCTTACGAACCGGATCCCTTCGAAGCCTGGGTGGAGCGTATCACCATCACAGAAGTCACAGAAGGAGTAGAAAACCGGAATAATTGGCTGGAAATCAGATTCGGTTACAACGATAACCAAATTCAGTATATTGAAAAAACAGGCATTTATACAGAAAATATCGAAGGTGAAGAAATTCAAAATGAAACGATACTGTCAGATATTCATATAAATTATATGCCCGAAGATCACCGTTTATTTTATGAGCAGAATACTTATGAAAATAACAATCAGGTTACTCAAAAACTTTACAGCGAATGTATGCTGAACGAACAAGGCCATATCAGGGAAAATCAGGCAACTTACTTCGACATGATGAGTAATGAAGAGCCCATATCGATTGTATATCGTTACAAAAATTTCCGTTTACAAAATATCGGTAGCGACCAGGAACAGTTCCAATATATATGGTCGGATCAAAACAGAGTAGAAACACAGGAAAAAATCACAAGTGACGCTGAATATGCTACTCTGGAAACCTTCACGTACACCACGGAAGAAAATAATAAAGCCAACCTGGACCTTAATCAACTTTATCAGGAGAACTACCTGTCGATGGTCGGTTTGCTAGGGAAACGCAGCCAAAATCTGTTGGCTTCGATCAGCGACAAAAAAGGCAGCAGAACAGAATTCACTTATACTTTCAATATGTCCGGTTATGTAGAAACCATTACGGCCACCCATTTCTTTGAAGGTATTAAAACTCCGACGAAACAAGTGTATACTATCTTTTATCAAGGCTTTTGAAGTTGAAAATCCACATCTTTTTCAACGATTACGGAGTAATTTTCAACTTTCAGGTCCTATCTTTTTCAGTGACAACGATTACAGTGATCAGATTTGATTTCCATAACCGTTGTCACTAAAAAAGGGCAGGATTATTTCGGTACTTTTCGTCTTCGGTATTCGTGTCCGGGAACCCGATCGCTTCTGTCAGTCGTTTACCTTATTTTTTTCATTGACCGGTGGTATCTGACAAACGTAGTGAGGAGTTATACTATACATCTCCCTCACAAAATTACCCCTTTCCGCGAAAAACACAAACAAAAAAAATTCAGAAAATTTAATTCAGAAATCAAAATTCCAATTCTTCGGAAAATTGACTATTTTAGCAGATCATTTTATCACCATTTTCATGACAGATTTAAAAGCAATCACTTCACATTTTGCCATTTCGGGAGAGGTGGCAGAAATAAAACCGCTAGGATCGGGGTTGATCAACGATACCTTCCTGGTAACAACCCGATATCCCGATACCCCGGATTACGTATTACAACGCATCAATCAGGCTATTTTCACGGATGTTCCTTTATTACAGGAAAATATCCGTTACATTACCTCCCGTATCCGTTACCATTTGCAACAACGGAATGCAAACGATATCGACAGGAAGACATTGACTTTAGTACCTGCTACAGATGAAAGGCTTTATTATTATGACGGAAACAGTTACTGGCGGCTGACTATTTATATCGCCGGATCGAAGACTTTCGAACAAGTGACGCCGGACCTGGCCTATCAGACCGGAAGAGCTTTCGGAGAATTTCAATACTTTCTGTCAGACATTCCGAATCCACCGATCGGAGTGACCATTCCCGACTTTCACAACATGGAATTCCGCCTCGGACAGTTCCGGGAAGCGATCGCTCGAGACAAAGCGGCCCGTCTGGCTAAAGTGCAACCGATCGTGGATGAACTGCTCGGACGTTCTGAGGAAATGTGCCGGGCTGAACGGCTTCACCGCGAAGGGAAATTACCCAAACGCATTACCCATTGCGATACAAAAGTCAACAATATGCTGTTCGATCAGGATGACCGTTTTCTTTGTGTGATCGACCTCGACACAACGATGCCTGGATTTGTATTGTCGGATTTCGGTGACTTTATCCGTACCGCTGCCAATAAAGGAGCAGAAGACGATAAAGAATTGGACCGGGTAGGTCTCGATATGGAAATATTCCGGGAATTTGCCCGGGGCTATCTCGAAACGGCAAGTGCCTTCCTTACCCCTATCGAAAAACAATTGTTACCCTATGGGGCACAACTTCTAACCTATATGCAAACCGTCCGTTTTCTGACCGATTACCTCAACGGAGATACATACTACAAAATCCAATATCCCGAACACAACCTGCAACGGACCTTGGCTCAATTGACCCATCTCCACAGCATAGACAGTCATCTGGAAGAAATGAACGCCTGGATTAATCAACTCTCAAATCAGTAATTATATGAAAAAAATCACTTATCTATTGACCGCTTTTCTGATCCTGGGCATCAGCAGTTGCCAATGTCCTAAATCTTCGGATCAAACGACTCCCAATCTGATTCGCACCGCTATTCCGGAACGTCCGGCCGGCCAGACAGACGTCATAGGCCTTCGCTGTGCACCCCTCGACACCGTACGGGTCGGTTTTATCGGATTAGGCATGCGCGGCCCGGGGGCCGTCTATCGTTTTACCCAAATCGAAGGTACTGCCATCAAAGCCCTCTGTGACCTTTATCCCGAGCGGGTAGAAAAAGCCCAGGAGATCCTCACCAAAAACAATCGTCCCCAGGCTGCCGCCTATAGTGGAGAAGAAGGCTGGAAACAACTTTGTGAACGCCCCGATATCGATCTGGTATATATCGTCACTCCGTGGTTGTTGCATACTCCCATAGCCGTTTACGCCATGGAACACGGTAAACATGTCGCCATCGAAGTCCCCGCAGCCATGAATCTCGATGAATGCTGGCAACTGATCAATACTTCCGAAAAGACCCGCAAGCACTGTATGATGCTGGAAAACTGCGTATACGACTTTTTCGAACTCACCACCCTGAATATGGCCCAACATGGATTGTTCGGTGATATCCTCCATGTCGAAGGTTCGTATATCCACAACCTGGAAGAATTCTGGGCGGCCTATCAAGGCAACTGGCGGCTGGATTTCAATGAAAAATACCGGGGGGATGTATATGCCACCCACGGCATGGGACCTGCCTGTCAACTCCTCGACATCCACCGGGGAAATAAAATGAACTACCTCGTTTCTATGGATACCAAAGCCCTGACCGGCCCGAAACTGGTAGAAAAGATCAACAAACGGGACGGTAAGGATTTCCAGAACGGAGACCATACGATGACGATGATTATGACCGAAAACGGCCAAACCATGCACATCCAGCACGACGTCATGAATCCCCGGCCTTATTCCCGGATGTACCAACTGACCGGCACCGAAGGTTTCGCCAACAAATATCCGGTAGAAGGCTATACATTCCGTTCTCCGGAGCAGGTCGAAGGTGTACCCGATCACGAAAATTTAAGTATGCACTCGTTCGTCCCGGCAGATGTGAAACAGGCGCTGATGGAGCAATACAAACACCCTATTCAAAAAGAACTGGAGGAGAAAGCCAAAAAAGTCGGCGGACACGGTGGCATGGACTTCATCATGGATTACCGGTTGGTATATTGTTTACGCCACGGCCTCCCTCTCGATCAAGATGTCTATGACGCAGCCGAATGGTCCTGTCTGGGCGAACTCACCCGCCTCTCCATCGAAAACAACAGCATGCCCGTCGAGGTCCCCGATTTCACCCGGGGCAGTTGGCAAAAAATGAAGGGATACCATCATTTTATGATCGGAGAATAATTTTACCCCTCATTCAAAATAAAAATCGTGCAGAACCTTCCCGGATCTGCACGATTTCATTTTTGGTATTTATATAGATATTTACATGAAATGTACGTTTGTAGGTATAAATATGTATATAATTACCAAAAATTATAAATTTAAGTCTCTTTTGATATGATTTACCGGGTTTCTTCCTATCTTTGTCTTCACATACCATGGGGCAGACCTGGATTTGACAGCATGAAGAATAGGTATGTAAGCATGTCGGGCGTAGTGAAGCCGGCCCGTTAATCCCGGACGCAAAATTTTAATTGGCGAAAGAAATTACGCTCTTGCTGCCTAATCGAATAATAGTAGATTGAGGCTTAATCTCCGCTCAAGGTAGTGGAGACAAGACATCCCGCTGGCGGTCCCACCTTGTGCCAACCAGCATTCGGGGTGCAGGCAATACGAGGTTAGTCAACGTTTTGCTTCGTGACGTTGATGAAATAACAGAAGCTAAGGTACAGTTTGGGTGCTTTTTTCCGGGCTATACTCGAAAACCAACAAAAAGATAAGCATGTAGAAAGCATATTGATTCCGTGTTTGGACCAGGGTTCGATTCCCTGCTACTCCACAACTAACCGTTAAACGTTTAGTTTCCAAAGAACTACGTTTTCGGTTACTCTATTTAGAGTTTCGGTTGCTATTTTTTCATAACTCTTGATTTTGCGTTGGGGAACGTATTTAACTTTAAGATTATGAACGAGAATGCAGTCGCAACAAAACCTCGAGTGATTGAGGCTAAAAATGGGAATTGGTATTTGTATTTTTCAGTCAGACACCCATTCACGGGAAAATTATGTCCAGTTAAAATTGAAAAAGGTTTCAAAAAATGCGTAAGCATTGAAGAAAAGAGAGAACATGGACGTACTTTAATCAAGGAATACACGACAAAACTAAAAAGAGGTTGGTCTCCTTGGAATAAAGATGAAATTATTTACGAGGATCAAATACAATACAAAAATATTTCCCAAAGTTTCGGGTATAAACGAAAAGCTAAAGGAACTATACGTGTATTTACATCTATATTTCTTGAATTCAAGAAACCATCTTTAAAAGCAAAAACATATTCTTCTTATCAAAGTAAAATGCGCATATTTACGATATGGCTAAAAAAAAAAAACTATGGAGAATATGATCTATCCGCAATAACCAATAAAATAATTCTTGAATTTTTCGACTATTTAATAAACGCTCGGGACCTTGACAAGGCAACGATAAAAATGTATAAAATAAAAATATCTGCATTTTTCGACTATATGATAAAAATAAAAAGAATAATCCAAAACCCAGTATACAATATTCCCTCAGTAAAAAAGAAAAAAGATGAAGCACCTAAACCAATATTCCCCAACGATCTTGAAAAATTATTAACTCAAATTTCTAAAAGTGATCCTCAATTATACCTCGCATGCATCATGCAATTTTTTTGTGCTATCCGTCCTGGTACGGAATTAAGATTATTAAAAATAAAGCATATCAACTTTTGGAGTCATAATATTCTAATTAACATTATTGATTCTAAAATGCAAAGAGAAGAAGTTATCAACATCCCAAATCAATTATTTTCGTTAATGACAAACACGTATCAGTTACAAAATTACGATAAAGAATTTTACGTGTTCTCGAAAAATGGAATGCCAGGTGGAACTCCTCTTGGTACAAATAACATGCGTAATCGTTTTAACAAGTTTAGGGACGTCCTTAATCTCAGCAAAGATTATAAGTATTATTCATTAAAGCATACCGGTGCAAGTATGTTATTAGATAGTGGAAAATTTAATCTTAGAGAACTCATGGATCATCTTCGACATCATGATATTAATAGTACTTACCATTACATACGAAAATATAGAGGTAATACTTCCGAAAAAATAAAGAACAGTTTCCCTAATCCCTTCCCTAATTTTGACAAAAGTGAGGAATAATACCTCGCTTTTATCTCTAATTCGCCCCTTTTCAATCTGCCCCTAATTGAATATTAAATCATATCCAAATTACATTCCCGAAAGTAAATAAAGAATTACTTTTTTAGAAGATATACCCCCACCACAAGCGCAATAACTATAACCGCAATAAACCCTACGATCCAAGCCCAACTTCCCATTACCCCGGAATGTTCCTCTTTTGTTTCTACATTGATGACTTTTTTTCCTTCTCCCTGCTTGTTTACCGCCACCTTTATTGTATCTAAATTCTGTCTATCCGTCTTCTTGCTAATATCTATATTTGTTTCCTTCCGGATGTTTCCAGAAGTATCAATCGTTTTAACCTGCCGAATCTTGATATCGAGAAGTTCAAGTAACCGAGAGTCCCGGTAGAGTTCCGCGTACAGTTGTTCATTCGTCCGGATGTTCTCAGAAGATTCCGATTGGGAAAAATTCTTTTTGCTTCCACAGGATATACAGACGAGACAAAATAGGAGTATCATGTTTTTCATATTTTCAATTCATTCTAGTACAACCACATCACCCCTTGATCATGCACACCCGAATCATCAGCGTGAACAAACGTCTTCGCTATGCCTACCCGCTTGAAACCGGCTTTCAAAAGCGAGTTCACGACAATAAAACGGTTTCGAGACGTGTTACACCGGATATCAATCGCTCGACCGAGAGTATGCGCCCCGGTTCCGCTTCGTCCTCTTGATCGATCATGTTCCGGGGAACGATAAGCCGAGGTTAGCACGAACGGGATTCCCGCTATCTCCCGGGCTGTATCCAGCTTGCTCATCGTTGTCTGTTTCATGTCCTGCAGGGAACATGACGGGGAACATCGACAAAATTCTTCCTCTTTAAAATACTTGCTTGCTATCATAATTCTATAATTTAAAATTCTCCCGGTGGTTGTCTATCCGGGCATTTCCTCACGTCACACCTCTTCACCTCTGCCAGTTTATTCGCCAGTTCCGAGGAATGCAACCTGTTTACCGTGTCAAGGTGTGCCGCCTGCTCTTTTCTCAACTCCCCGTACACGTAGTCAACTTTAGCATCACGTTCTTTCGTCCGGTTATCCGACCGCTCGATCTGCTGTGTCAAGTTGTTGATAATATTCAGGAGATTCTGTATCTCCATCGAGTCTGCCGAAGCGTCTTCCTTCCTCGCGTTCGTCTTCCGGTTTACAAAAAAAGTAACAATCCATTCTATCGCCTTGAAGCCTCCTAACGCCCCTAACAAGGCCAAAAAGTCGTTCATTCAACCTCCTTTCATTATATTTATTATACTTCTCACACGATTCTCAAATACATTAAATTAATTCTATCAAACCAGGTGCTAATGATTTGGCAGCTATTTCTCTTCCAAGAGTGGTATCAACAGGAGCGATAAAAAGGTGTAACGGACATGCTCCTCCTTGGTTACCATTCCACGTGTACTCGGGGTTTATTCCCGTTCTTCCTACCAGGGTATTCCCATTCAAGACACGCAATTTGACAAGTATCGCGTTAGGGTTTGATTGCCAATAGATATCTGTCGCGAGTAATCCAACCATCTCGGTAGTAAAACCCGTGGTCGATTGTATAACAAGCATTATCAATGTCACCTTATCGCCTTGCTCAAAATTATGAATAACCACGTTTCCCATTAGAGAAACAAAAGGCTGATTATCTACAACGACAATATTACTTCCATTCTTTAAAAGTCCTAAAAGATTAACATTGTAAGTCATATAATCAATATTAGAACAATATGACGGTTCTAATATAACACCAATTATTTCCGGTGTCGTCCAGGTGGTCGGTGAAACGCCACCAAACATACCGTGTCTTTGGTAATAATCATGTATTTTATCAATTTGCGCGTCCGGGATTGCAGTTCTCCACAAAACAAAATCTTGAATACAACCTTTAAAGTAATTCCAACCGGATTGATGCACCCTGCCCAAGTGTAGATTACTGGATTGCGTTTGCCCCGACAATGATTGATAGCCTATGGAATTATTGTTCCTGGTCGTGGAACCACCCGTCCACACCTTATTAACCCACATGTCTATTTTACACGTTCCCCCGCTAATCGTGCACCTGCCAACGATATTATACCACTTGTTAACTTCTAACGCTGTCGAGCCGTGAACAAGTGTAGCCGCGCCATCATCATTCCCCGTTCCCGTGTAAACTTCAATACTCGGTTTGTTCCCCTGTATACTTGGAGCCCAACCTAGAGCGTATCCCAACCCCCAATGCCCATTCCCAAAAATAACACCCCCAAGCACACCAGTATAGCCACTATTTGCGGCGGTCGGTTTCACGCATACTGAAAATGTGAACGCTGTTGTAATTTCTGTCCTGGCCTTGGAAGCCAACGTGATATTTGTAGTGTTACAATGAAGTGCTTTACGTCCGCCACCTTCAAATCCAGCGGCATAATCAATTCCCGATATTCCGGCAAAAGAGGAGAGTAAATACAGTTAACAAGGATGCCCACGGAAATCTATATTATCGGAATCTCCATCGAA
>ENA-ORUX01000550-ORUX01000550.1-human-gut-metagenome-genome-assembly--contig:-NODE-550-length-35074-cov-4.719923_pt1 | contig 35074 bp, 26 predicted proteins | sample MGYA00242087_ERZ509225 | MGnify/ENA primary metagenome ERZ509225 (study PRJEB26280, sample SAMEA2338864) | human gut metagenome | biome: human gut; feature: human-associated habitat; material: faeces... | reverse complement strand
GTTTCTCAACATTCCTGCCGCTGATCCTGTTGACAACAGGAATCAGAATTCCTCTTATAACAAACACGACGACAAGAATCACAGCAATGACACATGCGCCCAGCCGCATCATCTTGCGTCGTCTTACCTGCTGTTGTTTTTTGCGTATTCTCTCACGCAATACTTTTTTATCCATGATTTCCACCTGCTGTATTTTATCTCTGATGGTAACTGTTCAGTACCCTCACAGTTGCCTCTGATGTTACTGTTTATGGTACCTCAGTAACACATTCATCTTATTATCATAACGCATTTATTATGGAAATACAATTGTCTTTTGTTAAATATTTGTTTATTCCTCTACCGTATCATCCTCCATGACTTCTCCTGCCATATCTTCCTCTGAGGCTTCCTGCTCCGCGTCGCTTCCATCGTCTTCCATCAGTTCTGAGTCTGTATTTTCTGCGTCAGAGTATGCATCTTCATTCTCGATAGGATCCTCTGCACTTCCAGTTTTTTCGTTTACAGTTGACTGTTCCACAATAAATTTCTCTACTCGAAGAAGTGCCAGTGATTCGTTCACTTCATCTTCGCCATATGCTTCAATCAGTTCATCTATGCTTTCTACTCCATAATCCACAAGCAGATTATTCTTTAAGTCTTCTGTTTCTTTATCGTTCAGACTTAATCCTTCTGCATCGATAATTCCCTGAACGATCAGATTCTGTTCCACTTTGGATTCAGCATAATTCTTGCATTCTTCCTCAAAGTCTTCTTCTGTAAGTCCCCATGCTTCCAGCAGATCACTCAGTTCTATGTCATTGTCTTTTGCTGACTGCTCATATAACGCCTTATAATTTTCTTCTGCTTTTTTGACTTCTTCCTCTGGATACTTCTTGATTTCAGATGCATCAAGTACCTGAGACCATGCTGTTGCATACAATTCATTGTCTGCTGTTGTAGCAGCCTGTTTTTCAAGATTATCCCTTACAGACTTCTTATACTCATCTACGCTCTTGTAATCTGTATTGGAAGTAACCCATTCATCCGTCAATTCAGAAGGTCTTGTAAATTTCTGAAGAGTAACCTTAAAGATTGCCTCCTTGCCGGAAAGGGAATCATCATCACTGTATCCTTCCGGCAAAGTAAGCGTCAGTTCTTTGGTTTCACCTTTTTTCATTCCAACCAGACCCTCTTCGAAGCCATCAATTCCCATGTCACCTTCACCGACAACCAGTTCATAATCTTCTGCTGAGCCTCCGTCAAATTCCTCGCCATCAACCGTACCGGTGAAATTAATAGTAACAGTATCTCCTTCTTCAACGGTTCCGTCCTTGACTTCCGTTCCCTTGTCCTGCAGTTCATAACTGATCTCTGCATTAACATCATCATCTGTTACTGCCTGTGTGTAACGGTCCAGAGTAAAACCCTTGTACTCCCCGATTGTAACATAGTCGGAAATATCTTTTACAGAAACAATTCTTGTCTCTTCTTTTTTAGAATCGGAATCTTTGGACTCCTCTTTATCTTCTGATTTATCAGCGACTGCCTCTGTCTTTGTGGTATCTTTATCAGAATTTTCTTTACTTCCACAAGCGGTCAGAGATACTGCCATGCACGCTACTAACATTGCTGCTACTACTTTTTTCTTCATAAAAAAATTCTCCTTTCAAAACAATCTGTATCCTACATCTCCGGAACCGGTGTCGGTCTGGAAGAATCCCATACCTCTGATACATCAAAAAGGTCACTGAGCATGTCAGGATTATAGTACATACGATATCCATCCAGATTTCTTCTTCCCTGGCGGAAATACTGGTCTGTGATCTGTACAAAATACTGACTGGAATCTACATTACAGAAATAGCGGTATCCCTGACTCTTATAAAACTCATATTTCTCATTGTCTGCCGAATATCCTTCCCAGCTTCCGATATCCGCACCAAATGCAAAAATGATCATATCTGTTTCTCCAAGTATGGGAGCCACATATTTCTTCCATTTTTTATCATCTCTTTTCAGATCATCCAGAGAAGTGGCAGCCACATCCTTATGTCCCCATGTATGGCTTGCAAATTCCCAGCCTTCTGCCTTCATAGCCTTAGCTACCTTTTTTGCATTTTTCACTTCCTGCTTATAGTTAAAATCCGGATGATCTTCCAGGAATTTTTTCTGATCATCCTGCAGTTTTTTTCCGGTCTTATATGCAATATCCGTACGATATCCCAGAACACCGTCATAACCTGTCATTGCAAGGATTCCCTTTCTTCCATGATAGGAAAAATCCGGATGTTCTTTTACAAAAGTATCGATCAGCGGAACCATATCATAATCCCCTGTGGAAACACTTCCGTCATCCTCAATATATTCGTTCTTGACCTCACCATTGGAATCCACTACAAGTTTCGATGCGAAACCATCTCCGTCCATATAGTGATAATAACTCACATCATCCTGAGAAAGCACAAATGGAATTTTTCCCGGCGGCAGCATAATACTGCCTCTGGACATAGTTCCGTCCTCATTGATAACCGCCATGTCGTGCGGACTGACCATGACATATCCCTTATCATACATACTCTGTATGATTTTGTTAAACTCATCAATTGTTGTCATATACTGGTTATATCCATTACTGTCTGAATCCCCGTCAAATGCTCTGGCAGTGTCTTTGATCAGTGTATGAAAGAACACGTGCGTGATCTGCTCCAGCGGATATTCTGTACAGGTGGCTTTCGTATTTTCGTAATCCGCAACTGCACTCTGCATATCCGTATTACTTTCGTAATCCGGCTGACTCTTAAGCAGTTCTATGGCGCCATCATAATCATACTGTACAGCCATAAGCGCTGCCTGCTCCATAGGATTTTCCTGTTTCTCATCTGCCTCTTCTGTATCTTCGTTGTCAGTCTGCTCTCCCTCATTCAGACCATCATCCTGCTGTGTATCTTCTGTACTTTTCTCTGTATCAGCATCCTGTTCATCAATTGTCTGCTGTTCTGTTTTTTTCTCAGTTTCCGCATTTTCAGCTATGGAACTCAGAAATGGAATATCCTGTTCAAACGGAATGAGCCCACATCCGCTTACTCCTAACGAAATACTCAAAATAGCTGCTGTTACACATGCTATCCTTTTTCTCATATATTGTCCCCTTTCAGTTATGCACAGAGATCATACTCACCCCATAGTTGGAACCGGCACCGGTCTGGAAGAATCAAACACAGACTGTGCATCAAACAGATCTGAGAGAAGTTCCGGATTATAGTACATTCTGTATCCGTCCAGATTTCTTCTTCCCTGCCGGAAATAATTACTGCGGATCTGCACAAAATACTGGCTTGAATCCACATTACAGTAATAATTATAGCCCTGGCTCTTAAGATATTCGAACTTCTCCCCCGAATAATCTTCAACACTGGTAAGATCTGCTCCAAATGCAAAAATAATAATATCTGTTCCGCCTATCAGAGGATCAACATTCTCTTTAAACTTCTGTGTATCTGCCTGTAATCTCTCCAGACTGATCTGACTTACATTCTGATGTCCCCATGTGTGGCTTGCAAACAGCCAGCCTTCATCTTTCATAGCCTGCGCTACTCTGGCTGCATTTTCTCTCTCTGTATTCAGATTAAAATCCGGATGCTCATCCAGCCATTTTACTTTATCTGCATCCAGATCATCCGGACGGGTTTCATAACTGCTGTCTGTGCGATAACCAAGAATTCCATTGTAACCGGTAAGGGCAACAATTCCTTTAGCACCTCTGTAAGAAAAATCAGGATGTTCCTCTACAAAACGATCGATCAGAGGAACCATATCATAATCGCCTACAGAAATACTGCCATCATCTTCCACATATTCATTGCGGATTTTTCCTTCCTCATCTACGATAAGTTTGGTTGCAAATCCGTCCCCGTCCATATAATGATAATAACACACATCATCCTGCGAAAGCACAAACGGTACTTTACCCGGAGGAAGGAGAATCTCCCCTGCATTCATATTCCCATTTTCATCCGCTGTCGCCATGTCATAAATGCTGACCATGACATATCCCTTATCATACATGCTCTGAGTAATCTGGTTAAATTCATCAATCGTTGTCATAACCTGATCGTAATCTCCTGACTTGTAATCCCCATCAAAAGCCTTACCGGTATCTTTGATCAGAGTATGATAAAAGACGTGTGTCACCTGGTCTAACGGCCAGGAAACGCAGGATTCCTTCTTTTTCTGATAAACCTTAACCGCATGCTGAAACTTCTCACTTGTCTGATAAGTCTCACTGTTTTGCAGCATACTTATGGCTTTATCATAATCATACTGTTTTGCAGCATACTTTGCCTGCCTGTAAAGAGTTTTGTCCTCTTCACTCAGTCCATCTGTATCCTGAACTTCAGGTGTCACCGCATTCTCAGCTTCTGCCTCTGCATTTGTCTGCTGAGCTGTTTTTTCTTCTTCTGTTTTCCTGTCTGCAGATTTCACCATCTGCGCAATCTTAACCTGCTGCTCACTGACAAAATTCTGCAGTTCTTCCCCGTAAAATCCTATTCCAATCCCAATTGCAGCGGCCGCCACCACCACTATGCAGCCTGCGATACGCAGTCTTTTTTTTCTGCGGCGAAGTTTATTGCGGCGTTCCAGTCTGGCTGCCCTACGGGCTTCATAAGCTTTATTATCATCAAAAAAGAAATCTTCGTCCTCGCTTGCTGCCGGAGGTTCTTCGTTTATCTCTTCTGTATTTGGTTTTTCTGCATTTGGTTCTTCTGCATTTAGTTCTTCTGCATTTGTCTTTTCTGTATTTACTTTTTCCTTATCTGAAAGTCGCTCCTCTTTCTTCTCAGAGTCGGGCTTTAATTCGCTCATGCTTTTCTCCTTTTTATCATATCCGTTTTTTACTCACAAATTATTCTGTCACAAAATAACTCCACAATTCCCGTTACATATATTATAACCACACATTATGATTCCATCCTGTAAAAATGTCTTTAACTGTTCCGCATATTTACCATTACTGTTCGCTCCGGCAAATATTGTCGCATTACAGTTTTGCTACAATTATAACCTTTCATAATGTAAATTTCTACCGCTTTCCATCCATTAATTCTTTTTTTGCAATTGCGTTTTACCTTATTTAATGATAAAATAATTTTTATGCAATGGACTGTCCGTACCAACAGTCCCTGTGAAAACACATACATTAGGGAGGATGCAAATGAGTACAGTAACAATAGTCCTTCTGGTCATTCTTGTTATCCTGATCGCTGCACTGATCGGTTTATATTTCTTCGGAAAAAAAGCCCAGAAGAAACAGGAAGAACAGCAGGCTCAGATTGAAGCAACTAAACAAACCGTTTCCATGCTGGTTATCGATAAAAAGAGGATGCCACTGAAAGAATCCGGACTTCCTCAGATGGTAATTGAACAGACACCTAAACTTATGCGCCGTTCCAAGCTTCCAATCGTTAAAGCTAAAATCGGACCAAAGATTGCGATCATGATCGCAGATGAGAAGGTTTTCGACCTGATTCCGCTTAAGAAAGAAATCAAAGCCGAAGTAAGCGGTCTTTATATTGTAGGCGTAAAAGGAATCCGCGGTTCCCTTCAGACACCGGCTCCCAAAAAGAAAGGTTTCTTTGCAAAATTCAAGAAAGACAAAACTGCCAGATAAATGCAGTCAGACATATAAACTAAAGGTCAGTGAATCGTGTCATCCATACACACAGATCACTGACCTTTTTCTGTTTTGATCAGACAGATATCTGCAACGAAGCAGAGAACTTACCAGATCTGATCAAATTGTAAAATTCTTACAGTCCTTTGGCTGTGCCTTAATCGCAAGATAACAGTCTGCCACATGCTCCTGGTTCATATCAAGCGCATAATCCACTTTCATATCAAGACCGCCATCACTCTCCTGCAGATTCAGATTCGTCGCCGCAATCCCCATTTCAATGGTTCCATAGGGAGTGGTATAGTAAGTCATATTCTTCTTACCCTGTTCAAAAACCATATGAACATTGACCACACCTTTCTTGCGAACCTCCATTCCCTTCCGGGAAATTTTTATGTAATTGACGGTAGGTTCTGCAAAATCCTCCATGACTTCCTCATAGCGCAGATAATGACTTCCGTTCCGGAAATAATACTGTCCCGGTACAACAATCTCCAGAGGTTCCTGTTCACCGTCTGCATCCATTGTCTGAAGTCCCCTTACATGAATCAGCACTTCTTTATCCATTCTTCTCATACTCCTGTTTTTATACTGTTCAAAACCTGTTTTTATGTATCTATATTATAACCATTCAGCAATCTGCTGTTTTTAATACTTCTCAATATCTATTTTTTTCGTCATCTCCACATCATATGGAAGAATCGAATTGGCAAATGCCTTAAACTCATCTGCCAGATCACTCACATAGAAGCGATACGGAAATTCATTCTTCTCTGTACCTTCACCGGCAAGTCCTTTTTCCTCCAGAAGCCTTCCCAGCTCCAGTGCGGTTTCATAAGCCGGATTCACCAGACATACTCCGTCTCCCATGATCTTTCTGATGGTGGAACGAAGCAATGGATAATGAGTACATCCCAATATCAGTGTATCCACCTGCTTATCCTGAAGTTCCTTCAGATATCTGGCAGCGACCTCATCAGTCACCGGATCATGAAGCCACCCTTCTTCTACCAGTGGCACAAACAGCGGACATGCTTTGCCGAAAACAGTGATCTCCGGATCCAGATGCTTCAGATACTCTGCATGTATCCCACTTCCTACAGTTCCCACAGTACCAATGATTCCTACCCTCTTATTTCTGGTCTGGGCAGCCGCCACCTTCGCACCCGGTTCTATCACGCCAATGATAGGAATGTCAAACTCATCCCTCACTGCATCCAGGGCAAAAGCGCTGGCTGTATTACATGCAACCACAATCGCCTTTACCTGCTGCTGCTGAAGAAAACGAATGATCTGCCGGGAATACCGGATGATAGTTTCTTTCGATTTACTTCCGTAAGGCACTCTCGCCGTATCACCAAAATATACGATTTTTTCTGAAGGAAGATTACGCATGATCTCACGCGCAACAGTCAGCCCTCCCACACCGGAATCAAATACTCCTATCGGTGCCTCTCTGTCTATTTTCATTGATTTCTATTCTCCATCTCTATTGATTGTCTCACTATTCTATCACCAATCAAGAGCCTGTGCAAGCCAGAAGGATATCTTTATGTCATCTTTCTGTCCTTTATTTTCCTCAGGGAACTGCGAGAAGCAGAATTTCGGGTACAATGTCCCCCACCATGCAGTAACTGCAGTCTGTTCCTGTCGTCTTTCAGCGATTTTTGCTATCTTCCCGGACATTCCCGGCATTGCTCTCATCATAAGAACACCAACAGCTGCCACGAACAGAACAAACGACAGTTTTCTTCTTAATTTTTTGTTCTTACTCTTTTTATTCATCATTGTCCCTCTCTCCTGTTATATCTTATCAGTTACCATATCTGCCTTTGTTATTTTCCTATATATTTTCTTATTTTATATGAAATTTCCAGACAGCACTTTAATATTTGGATTATGCCAATATTTTCCTGATTTATACTTCCACTTCCAGACTTCCATTTCTGATCTTCACAATCGGAAGTCGCAGGATTTTATCTTCTTTATATTTTTCATAGAAAAGCTCTCTGAGTGTCACAGCCGTAATATTTCCTCCTGACATTCTGTTTCGGATCAGTCCTGTAATATATTCTCCTGCTGATGAATTATCCTCTCCATGCCAGTTCAGGATCTCCCCTGCGTCCTCCGCTTCAAACACATAAAGATCTTCCCCCACAAAAATCTCCTGTTTCAGATAATCCAGCACCATTCTCCATCTTCCGTCCTCCACCAGTGTTCTCCCCATGACCAGAACCTGCAGATGCCCCATATCAAGAAGTTTTTCCTGTGACTGATCATACATTTTTTCAATCCGGGTGAAATCAGCACCACTGATCTGCAGAACCCGGGAACCGCCATCTTCTTCCTCTTTTCCCTGCCCCGTACTCTCAGAAAGATCCGGCATCCCATAGGTAAGACAGATTCCTTCTTCTGAGGCATCCACGCCAAGTGCCATAGGATACATTCTCTTCTCCGGTTCCACAGCCGCACCACATCCGCTCATAAAAAGACTGACTGACAAAATCCCGGTCACCACACTGACAGCCCTTTTCCTCTGCTTCCTGCGGTGTCCCTTTCCTCTGATAAACATATAAAACTGACAGATGAGAATTCCCGGGACGAAAATATGCGCCAAACACCATCCAAAATAATCCAGTATTCCTTTTCCCTCTTCTTCCAGAAGCGAAATCAGGAAAACCAGTGCCGGAAGCCAGAACCTCCCCCTACCAGGATGAGATTTCCCGATAATCTGATTTCCATAATACAGCAGACTCCCTATTGCAAAAAGCAGGCTGTAAAGCAGAAATCCCATCCACAGGATGTCAAATCTGGCCAGTACATTTCCCGGAAGATCTGCGCCTGCCAGCAGAGGCAGGACCGGATAACTTTCCGCCGCTACCCTGTCATATCCCAGAACTGCCGGAAGCAGAAGCTCCATTCCAATAAGAATCCCGCCAAGTGTCAGGATCCCTCCTGCCACCGTCTTTCCCGCACTTCCGTATTTCTCCACATTTCCCAACAGAAATGGCAGCAATGCCACCGGCGAAAAGGCACACAGAGTTCCATAAAAAGACTGACGGACATTTCTCACTGTAAGCTCCTCCCACCGGATTCCTCCCACGAGATATTCCGTTTTTGCCTGTGGCACACAAAGTATCATCATTATCATAATCCCGCCAAGAAGCAGACCACCTGATACTTCCGCCATTCTTCCTCTTCTCTGTACACCTTTGCAGGTTCCGACAGAACATACCAGAACCGCCCAGAATGCGATCCATCGGCCGGATACTCCTGTGATCAGCTTTACAGGAACCAGCCTCCTGAGAAGTGCCAGCAGATATCCTCCCGCCATCAACACATAGATCAGAAAAAAAATCCCGATCAGCCTTCCCGCAAAAGCACCTGCAGACTTTACCGGATCTTCAAATGAAGGTGTCAGCCGTATCAGCCAGATTACATAAAACCCAAGCAATATCAGCGCAAAAATCATTCCCGCCACTGCACTGATTCCGTTCATTCCACCCTTTCCGAAAACGCAGAGCATAAATGGTGCCAGTAATGCCAGTATCATCTGCCTGTACAGCTGCCTGTGGGAAATTCTGTTATTCTCTGCAAATCTCATGAACCGGACTCCTTTCTCTTCAAACGGATCTTCTGCTCCTCTCTTGCATAAAGCGGTCGTAATACCCTCTTGCGCAGCGGAACTCTCAGAACCCCTTCTCCTCTGCTGCCCTTCTGTTCTTTCTTTATAAAAGGAACCAGGTAAGGAATACCAAAACTTATCAGGCCTGCCAGGTGCCCTATAACCAGATATACTCCCAGCACGATTCCGTAAATTCCCAGATAACCTCCCAGGATCAGAAACCCATACTTCACCAGCCGAAATGCTGCTGCAAACTCTTCATTTGGAACAGTCATAGAGCCAAGCGCAGTCAACGCCACGATCATCACCACGATCGGACTCACAAGATTTGCCTCTACCGCTGCCTGTCCGATCACCAGTCCGCCAACAATGCCAATAGCATTTCCCAGAGATCCCGGAACTCTCACCCCAGCCTCCCGAATCAGTTCAAAAGCCAGTTCCAGAAAAATCAGTTCCACCACACTGGAAAAGGGCACTCCTTCCCTCGCCTCCGCAAAAGACAGTATCAGTGCAGATGGCAGAATCTGTGTATGGAAACGTATCACTGCCAGGTAAAGTCCCGGCAGAACAGTCGCCATGATCACAGCCAAATATCGCAGTATTCTGAGAAAGGAAGCCATCTCGAACCTGTGATACCAGTCCTCGCTGCTCTCCATGAAACTGCTAAAATTTCCCGGAAGGATCAATGCTTCCGGAGAATTATCACACAGAATCACAACCTTACCTTTCAGGATTTCCTGCACAGCACGATCCGGACGTTCCGTTGTCTGATACTGAGGAAAAGGAGAATACCACACATCTTCTGTCAGCTGTTCAAGCATACCGCTGTCAAGGATTCCGTCAATCTGAAATTCTTCCAGCCGTTCCTTCACTTCTTCCAGAAGTCCCTCATGTACCAGGTCATCCATGTATAACACCTGCGTTAAGGTATGAGAGCGCACACCGATTTTATATTCTTCCACCTTGAGTCTGGTATCACGAAGCCTTTTTCTTACCAGTGCACTGTTACTTTTCACACTGTCCGAAAATCCTTCCCTGGAACCCCGCAGCACCTTTTCCGATTCTGCCTCCATCACACCTGTGGATGGATAACCTTTGCTGGAGATTTTCATCGCCTTGTCATATCCATCTATGAAAAACACTGCATTCCCTGCAAGCATGGCATCTATGGACTCGTCAAGATTCTCCAGTTTCTTTACATCTGCGATCCCAAGACTGTTATGCCTGACAAATTCCTGAATATCCTCCGGCGAAATCTCCCAGAAATGATTGATCATCTTTCCAAGAGCAGAATCATCCAGCATCATGTTGGAAACCGCAACTTCTATATAGACCATAAGGCAGTCCACCTTATGTTTATCTCCCAGCCGCATGGGACGGATCAGAATGTCACTGCAATTTTCCAGCCTGCTTCGCAGATATTTCTCATTCTCCCTCAGATTTGCAGATACTTTCCGGGATTCTTCCAGTTTCTTCAATAATTTCCCACCTCGTTTCATACCGGTACATCGTTTTCGATGTACCAGACAGATCTGTTGCCAGTCGGCAATATTCCTAAACCCACTTAAATACATGGATGCGCAAAAAAAGAGAGGCATCCCGCCTCTCTTAGAATTTCCCGATATTCAGATATTATACCATTCTTATCTGTGTCCCCTGGATTTCTCTTTCTCTGCACGTTCACGTTCTGCATCCTCAGCCTCAATAGAACGCATGATAGCCATTCTCTGATTCTCGATATGCTGGAAAGAAAGCTGTTTCGCGCGTTCTACGTCACGCTCTCTGATCGCCTTTGTCAGTTCCTCATGTTCCTTCACCAGAACATCTCGTGTTTCACCTTCTTTCAGATATTCTACACGATAACGATAAATCTGCTCACGCATATTATTGAGTACCTGGATCAGCCTCTTATTATCAGAAGCCTGATAAATAACCTCATGGAATGCAACGTCAGCCTCCGCAAGCTTAACAAGATTTCCCTCTGCGATCGTATGTTCAAACTCCTTGGCAGCAAGCCAGAGTCTCCTCATTTCTTCTTCAGTCATACGGGCACATGCTTTCTCAATAGCTACATTCTCAAGAGCAATACGAACCTCCAGAACATCATTCAGATCCTTCTCTGTGATATTGGCAACCTGGGCACCACGTCTCGGGATCATCACTACCAGACCTTCCTGCTCCAGCTTACGCATTGCCTCTCTGATAGGAGTTCTGCTCACGCCAAGTCTCTCTGCCAGCGCAATCTCCATCAGTCTCTCACCAGGTTTCAGTTCGCCCTTCAGGATTGCCTGACGCAGCGTATTAAAAACCACATCCCTTAATGGAAGATATTCATTCATATTTACTGAAAAATCACTTGTCATTTGTATTCCCTCCTGCTTTCGTTACTTCTGTGGCAAAAACCGTCTTCGCCAGCCGGCTCTCTCTGAGAACCTCTGCTGCCGCCTCCATCTTCTCACGATCATCAAAAATTCCGAACACTGTAGGACCACTTCCACTCATCATCGCCTTTAACGCACCATGACTCTCCATCAGTGCTTTGATTTCGCCAATTACAGGATATTTCTCTATAATTCCCGGCTCAAAAACATTTCCCATCTTCTGTGTCATTGCCAGAAGATCTCCACGTTCTATATCTCCTATCATCCCGTCAATATCCGGATGAGAAGAAATCTTATCCAGCTGAAGGCTCTCATAGGCAGCTTTGGTGGAAACATTGATTCCGGGCTTACCGATCAGTACAAAACAGTCCGGCACCTGAGTGATCCTGGTCAATTTCTCCCCGATCCCCTCTGCCAGGGCAGTTCCTCTCATCACACAGTACGGAACATCTGCCCCGATATTCACAGCACGATCCATCAGCTCCTTCTGGCTCAGTCCCAGTTTAAAAAGCCGGTTGATCCCCACCAGTGCAGCTGCCGCATCCGAGCTTCCGCCTGCCATACCTGCTGCCACAGGAATAAATTTCTCAAGATGGATATCCACACCACCCTTAACCTGAAATTCATCCATCAGAAGCTTCGCCGCCTTATACACCAGATTTCGTTCATCATTCGGAATATAGGAATAATTGACAGACAGGGAAATCCCCGGCTTCCTCACCCTCTTCATCTCCAGAACATCATACATCTGTATCGTCTGCATGATCATCCGGACTTCATGATAGCCATCCTCTCTCTTTCTGAGAATATCCAGTCCCAGATTTATCTTCGCCAATGCACGTAAACGCATAAAATCCTCCGTTTCCAACAATATCATCCGTATATAACTGTACTTTCGCAATTATATTTGTACTTTGTATACAATAAAACTCTTTGCGCATATTTTAAATCATTTTTTTTTAGTTTTCAATATAGGAGTTTTCATTTTTTCCGGAAATTTTTTTCATTATCATCCCTGCCTGACAAGAATTAACGACTGCCCCGGCTTTACCTCTTTTTCCGTAAGACTGTTCACACCCGAAATCTCATCCACAGTTGTATAAAATTTCTTTGCAATATCCCACAGGGTATCTCCGGCCTTTACAATATAGACCGTAATTCCCGGCATACTTTCCAGTTTCTTACGATCCAGTGGCTGTTCTTCCACAGATTCAATAAGCTGCTCTTCCCACTGTCTGAACACAAGCACATTCAGTCCCACCGCCGCCTTGACTTCAATCTCATCCCCATCTGCCATTGCAGTGGAAAGCTGTTCAAGGTCAGCCTGAAGTAAATATGTGCAATCCTTCCCGATCTCTTCTGCCTCGATCAGATGGGTAAACGGAAGCATGGCATCCATAGAATAAAACGGCATTTCATCATTTCCAATAATATACAGGATCTTGAGTGCCACAATTCCTTCTGCCACAATTCCCTTATCCGTAATCCTGGTCTTATCTACTTTTACCTTACCGCTGCTGTGGCAAAGCTGCAAAACTTTTCCCTGACTCTCCTTAACTTCTATCCGGTCTGTCAGACGACACCTGGAAAAATTCCGTACCAGAAGACTTTCCAACATTTCCTTTTTCCGATGAAGAACACATTCTTTGTGTGGGCTGTATGCATCAAGAAGAAGTTCATGCTCCTCTTCCCTGTACATTTTCATATTTAATTCCAGTACCACATCCACCTGCAGGATACGTTCTTCACCATCCGGATCAGGCTTTACCTCTATCCCCTGATGAAGAAGAGACACCTCAATATGTGGGATCAGATCTTCCATACAGCCACTGCATTCCATCTCATTGGAAAAAGGCATGGTATACTCCAGCCACTGAGGTGGATTCTCCTCTTCATACCCTGTATACAGAAGAAAAACTGCAAGCTCTCCTTTCACCCGGAGTTTGTTCTCTCCCGGCCGCAGATCCAGATTCCTCGGTTCAGCCATATACCACAAAAGGTTTTCTACATTAGGTCTGTTTGACGCAAGAGTAATATCATCCTTAATGCGCAGAGTATCTTTTTTATGTACACGAAGACTCATAAGCCGGACTTTCTCCGTTTTCACAGAGACTTCCTGATCCTCTGCGGAAACCGGAAGTTCAACGACTGCCAGTTCATCTACCACTGCATAAAAAGTTACAATTGCTTTAATATTCAGTTTTCTGGAATGGATCATATGAACACTGAGATCCTCAATCTCCCATTTCAGACACAGCTTATCTCCCCCTTCGATTCCCTCCAGATTAATCATCTCATCCAGCGGAAGCTTCGCAGAAAGGCTGTAAATCCTGCCCTCTTTTTCCCCCACATAAAGCAAATCTGCATTTAATGTCCCTTTAAGAAGCGCTCTTCCTTCACTCAGCCTCACTTCCTCCATGGAAACATCCGCTTTGCTCTGCACCAGTCTCCCGATATCCGGTTTCACATCGGACACATTATAGTCCTCGTCAAAAGTCGCCTGCGCTGCCGCTTTATTTTTGATACGCAGCATCTGAATACTTTCTTTTTTTAATTCCAACCTGCTTCCTTCCTTTCTCTGTTTACTTTATGATAAAACCCAAAAATTCTATCGGTTTCTCTGTTTCTCTGATTTTCAGGACAATACAGGGATAAGACGGTTCACTGCCTGCATCCGCTTTCTCCGGACCTATCAGCCTTGTCTTGCAGAATACTGCGTTCTCTGATTCGGAAACCTCCTCCACCTGAATACTGTACCCTCCTGTAAGCTGCTCTCCATATCCCTTCATCAGATACCTTATATCTCCCACCTGATAGGTCATCTGAAATACTTTCTTTTTCTTCTGTTCCATCAGTTCTGAAATCTCTTCCGGAATTTCCTCCTGCTTTACGATCGTATATTCCAGAGGTGTACGTTCGCCCTCCTCAATCCTGATAAACTGACAGCCCGCCGGCAAAAGAGCCAACAGCAACACACAGAGCAGTCCTCCTGTCCTTTTGCCCATAATGTACCCCTGCTCATTCTTCGCTAAATATTCTATGCCGGATACAGCCCTGTTATTACCATACTCTATGCTATATATCTGACAGTAACTGCTTTTCTGCAGGAAAGAATCCCGTCCGGAATGATTTATTTAACGCCAAAAAATCGTTATACTATGATTTATTTCTTGCAGGATATCTCATAATTCCTTATAATAACTTCTATACTTATATATGGGCATCAGCATTATATAATGCCCGGAAAGGAATTAACGAATGATACGATTTATCCTCGTCTGTATTGTTGTGATCGGATACCTGATCCTGTCCATCCCCATCCTGCTGGTCGAATGGATCATCGGCAGATTTTCTCCTGAAAAGAAGGATATAAGCTCCCTTAGGATCATCCAGGCAGTATTCCGATTTATCCTTAAGATCACCGGTGCAAAGATTACTGTGATCGGAGAAGAAAATGTGCCAAAGGACACACCTGTACTTTATATCGGCAACCACAGAAGCTACTTCGACATACTTCTTACTTACTCCCGCTGTCCGATCCGTACAGGCTACATTGCCAAAAAAGAGATGGAGAAAATCCCTCTTCTTTCCACATGGATGCGTTATCTCCACTGTCTCTTCCTTGACAGGAAAGACATCAAACAAGGACTCAAAACGATCCTGACCGCAGTAGACAAAGTAAAATCCGGAATTTCCATCTGTATTTTCCCGGAAGGAACCCGAAACAGAAATAAAGATGAGCTGGACATGCTTCCATTCCATGAAGGAAGCTTCAAAATCGCTACCAAGGCCAATTGCCCGATCATCCCAATTGCGATCAGCAATTCAGCCAACATTTTCGAGGCACACTTCCCGAAGATATCTCCTGCAAAAGTTGTAGTAGAATACGGTAAGCCGATCTATCCGGATGAACTGAGCAAAGAAGATAAGAGGCATGTCGGAGAATATACGCAAAACGTAATTCGCGAAATGCTTATAAAGAACAAACCACTGACTGAAAAATAATAAGACCATCACTAGAGCGTGTCTGAAAAAGACTTTCTGCAAGATGTGCGTCACAATTTGTGGGATATTTTGCCCGGATGAGGGCGCCGTAGCGGGCTACGGCAACTGAATTCGGGTGAAATATCCCGCAAAGTGGGGCGTGCAGATTGCGGGAATGATTTTTCAGACACGCTCTAGTCCGGCAGAGCGTAAAGACAAAAATTTACGCTCTGCCGGACTGTTATATATCAGAATTTCCATTGTATCTGGACTAATCCGGGAAATACCTTAAGTGACCTGATCATCTTATCAACTGTAAACCTCTTCTCCTCAAAATCAATCTCTCCCCACAAACTTATATTAGATGCTACCTTTTCCATCTGCTCCGGTGTCGCATGATTCTCCGCAAGCACCGATAATTTCTCCAGCTTTAACTGATGCATCTGGTCTATTTCTTCCACTCTCTGATTGATATAATCTGTCAGTGTTTCTCCGGCACCTGCCAGAGAATCCACAAGCAGAGAAATCTCCTTTTCCATTTCCTCAATCTCCCTGTAAATCTGCTTTACCTGCGGATTTTCATTTAACTTCGTATAAGCGGCAGGAGACTGTCCTTCGCGCAGCTTACGTACCATCTCTTTATATACATAATTCTCCACATCTTCAGTATAAACCTTTCCGCACCCCGGGCAAGCTTTGTTGTTTAGACGCTTCGTACATCTCAGGTACTGTTTACCGGACTGTATTTTAATACTCATAAGTGCGTATCCGCAATTGCCACATTTCACTTTCCCTGCCAGCCATGTATTCACAGCTTTCCTATTGGCCTGAATCGTTTTATTTCTCATAAGCTTGATCCTGCAGTTCAGCCACTGCTCCGAAGACACAAGCCCTTCATGAGGTGCCACCACCAGCATATGACCCTTAAGATTCTGCAGCTTATCTGCCTGCGCATCCCGCCCCTGATAAAGATAACATCCATGAATCCCGTCAAACTGCTCCGGACTGCTTACTATATTGGTTCCATGGCTCCTGAAAAAACGATACACATCCATATCAGCCCGCACATATACCGGATTTCTCAAAAGCTGGGCCAGCATGGAACGTATCAGTTCCTTTCCGTAGAACTGCACTCCCTTTTCCGCATAATATCTGGTGATATCCCCATAAGAAGTGTCCGGTTGTTCGTACATATCAAAAATTTCCCGCACAATTGCCGCTTCCCCGGGTTCTTCCACAAGCTTCTTTGTATGGATTCCCTCCATCAGGATCTCCTCAAGCCGATAACCATAAGGAGGCTTGCCGCCCATGCGAAAACCTTTCTGACTTCTGGAATAATATGCGTCGCTGACACGCTTCTGAATAGTCTCACGTTCCAGCTGCGCAAACACAATGCAGATATTTAACATTGCCTCTATCTATAAAGGTGTGGTTAATTCTGATTCTTTCTCCGTCCACGACTTTGATATCCTGACTCTGTATCCACTGGATTTTGAAGAATTTCTGTGGGCCAATGCTGAGTTTGCCCTTACAAGAGAAATCCGCAATCATTTCTCCGATTTCAGCCCAATGGGAAAGAAACTCCACGAAAAAGCCCTGTCACAGTTCCGTCTCTATCTGATCATCGGCGGAATGCCTGCTGCCATTATGGAATACAAAAAAGAAAAGAAGCTCCTGCTGGTACCTGACACCTAGCAAAAGCTCCTTACATCTGTATCCTGTTGACACCGGATTATGCTCATGCATACTGAAAATCCCTGCCTTCCAGCTTCTGTCAGGAGAAGAAACCACCGCCGGTACAGCCTGTATCGAAACCTTTCTGGCACAGCACTTTATCCGGAATGGCTATGCCCTCTCCTACTGGTCCAGCGGCAACCAGGCGGAAGTTCCCTTTTTACTGTCCAAAAACAGTCATTTTATTGCCATAGACTACCGCACCGCACCACATCAGAAGTGCAGGAACCTTATGCAGCTGAATAAATCTTCTCTCTCTCCTGCACCCACGCAAATGTATTTAATCTCTGCCGAAGACTTCAGGCAAAAAGAAGCTTATCGAATCGTGCCTTTATATGCGGTATTTTGCATATAGAACGTGGCAGATACAACAGGCAAAAGCAGACTCCGGCCGGTAGTTCTTCTCGCTTTCACATCTTCGGAAACGAAGAAAAAACATCTTCAGCCATATCTCTCTGATATGGCTGAAAACTTTTTACGCATTGTTAAGGCTCTTCCTGATAGAGTTTTCCATTTACCAGTATTTTTTTACATAATTAACAGCCTCTTCCTGTGACAGGGAAAATTCATTCATGATGTTTCTGACTGTATCTGTCTCACTTATATTAAAATTCCTGCAGGTCCTTACAGTCGCACGAATGCCTTCAAGGATACCTTCCCATCTGCCTTCCTGACGGCCTTCCTGTCGACCTTCCTGTCGACCTTCTTCAACACCTTCCTGTCTTAACTCTTCCAATGCATTACACATATTGATCTGTCCCCCTTTCTGCTCCGATTCCAAAGCATGGTCAATCAGTTTCTGTGATTCTGTAATGGCTCCTATCACAAGTCCAAGATCTGCCGGAATATTATGATCCCTGTAAACTTCATTGATCTTCGTATAATCCCTGGCATAGATCAAGCGGCTCACGTCAAACACCATATTTACGTCCGGATCGCTGAAACATAGTTCTCCACTTGATCTTACCTGTACCAGGTTCATACGGTAATCAGATACCAGTGATTCTATCTTTTCGGGGATCTCCAGCATATCCTTCAGGGAAAACGGACCATCCCATTCACTTTCTCCATAATATACACACAGACTAATCACCGGATGCAGCCGGTCGGTCTTCTTAAAACCTGACAGGAATTCATCCGCTGAATGGAAATCCCCGTTTTTCTTATTTACTGCTGCAATCTCATCATATTCTTTCATGTAAGAAAATGCATCTCCAACCATATGGCGCAGCGGCATCGCATAGTGGATCTTTGCCTGATTTTCCAGTCCCCAGAGAACAAAGTCCACACCATATGCCGTCTTCTTTACAACATCCAGGATCTTCTGTACTGTTTCCGCATGACCATTAAATTTCAGCATGGAGGAAACATCCGTATCTGCTTCTGTAAGATCCTGCGGCTTCAGCACCTGTTCCCCGTTAAAAAATACTGCATTGAACAGATCCGCAAAATGTCTGTTGTCTCTCCAGAAGTTCTTCAGTATGGTATCTGGTTTGATCTTATTTTTTTCCGCCGTATCCAGCACCTCCCGTTGATTTATTTCTGTTATCAATATAGCATAATTATTACCTTGTTTCCACGAAAGGAACTATAAAAATTATTAAAAATCTGAAAAGTGCAGAGTCGATTTGTTTAATTTGTTCTTTTTTTTATTTCGTCAGCTGTAAAAGAGCATATAACTACAAAAATACCGCTCTAATACGTAAAAAAGGCAGTTATAAATAACTATTTTTTCAGGGTCGTGCATGAATTTCTAATCAGAGAATGTGCTTTTTAATCAAAAATTAACCTATCCACTACCCAAAGGGGAACTATAATCATGACAAAGATTAAAAACACAAAGAAGGGCGTGGCAAAAAAGACATTAAGTATGTCACTTGTTGTTGCAATGCTTGCTACTTCTAATGTGCCGGTATGGGCTGCTGAGTTCAGTGATGATTTTGATGCTGCTGTAGCTACTGAAGCTCCGGTTACTGAATTTAGCGATAATACAATAGAAACTCCAGCTATTGAAGAAGAAACAACAGAAGCTCCAATGGCTCAGGCAGTTGTTGAATCTGATGATCTCAGTGTTGATGTTTCAGTTTCTGAATCTGCCGAATTTACTGGTATTGTATCCGTTTCTGGTACAATTAATGCAAGTGATCTGGATAAATGGGGTATTGACAAACAGACAATTGCTAATTATGATGTTACTATTAAAGATGGTGTAGCAACTGTAATTAATGATACTATCAAAGTTCCAGTATCTGAATATACAGTTACAAAGAATAGTGATGATACTTATACAGTAGCTGCCAAATCTACATCTAAGAACTATACTGGTTCAAAGACTGTACAGGCAGAAGGTAAAGCTGAAAATAAAAAACCAGATGCTCTAATGATCAGCAGTGTTAAAGTTGTTGGCAACAAAGCGACTGTAATCCTTTCTGGTGCTTCCGAAGGTGCTGCAGGTTACGACTAAGTAATCTCTACAGACCGCGACTGCATCACAAACAAAGATTATGATTCCGTAAACAAGAATCAGGTTCAGACCTCTACTACATTCAAATATGTACAGCAGGGAACCTACTACGCATACTGCCACGCTTGGAAACGTGATGAGAACGGTAAGAAAGTATTCAGCGACTGGTCAAACGCATACCCATTCGTTGTATCCGCAATCACACCGGATGCTCCAGTTATCACAAACGTTAAAGTAAGCGGATCTACTATTAAAGTAACATACAAAGCAGCTGCAAATGCAACTGGTTACGATGTAGTACTTGGAACATCCTCCAAGAAAGAAAACGGTGAGACACGTCCATACCACTATGGCGATCACAAAGTACTGAACCTCAAAGAAGGTACAGTAACAGCAACATTCAAGAAAGTACCAAAGGGAACATGGGTAGTTGGAATGCATGCATTCAACAGAACATCCGAAGACGGAAAGAAAGTCTTCAGCCCATGGTCAAACCTGAAAAAGGCTACTGTTAAATAATCCATTTGGGTAATTAATACAGATTCCTAAAAAGAAGGCTCCGGTCATTGCGACCGGAGTCGTTCTTTTTATATGCTTTTTTCCACACTCCCAGACAATTACATGATATAATCAACATACAGAACCATCACTTAAAATATCTCTATATGAAAGGAAGTCATGTATGAAGAAAAGGAAATCATGTTTTATCTGGCTCTTGTGTATTCTTCTCCTGGTCACAGCTTTACCTGCTGTAGATTTTACAAATGTCCAGGCAGCCTCCGTCAGCAGTACTTTCACCGGATGGAAAACCTACGGTGGAAAAAAATACTATTATAAGAATGGCAAAAAGCTGACAGACCTGCACAAAATCGGCAAGTATTATTACTGTTTTGCCACAGACGGTACCATGCTTACAGGATGGCACCGTATTCATAATCGTTTCAGGTATTTTGGCAAACAGACCGGAAGAATGCGTATCAATCAGACTGTAAATGGACGAAAGATCAACAGTAAAGGGGTCTGGACTCCTGTTGTTGTACTGGATCCGGGGCATTCTGCTGTCGTTGCCAGCGGTTATGAACCTCTTGGTCCTGGTTCCAGCCAGCTGAAAGAGAAAGATACGTCCGGAACCCAGGGTGTTGCTACAGGTGTGGAGGAATATAAGCTCAACCTGAGCATTGGCCTTCAGCTAAGAACCCTTCTTCAGAAAAGAGGGTTTAAGGTAATAATGACCAGAACCAACAGTAAAGTAGCTCTCAGCTGTATTGACCGCGCAAAAGTGGCGAATAAGGCAAATGCAGATGCGTATATCCGTATCCATGCCAATGGAAGTGATAATTCCTCTATCAGTGGAGCACTGACTATCTGTACAACCAGAAACAGTCCTTATATTTCATCTATGTACAGAAAAAATAAAGCTCTCTCTGAGGCTGTGCTCAATGCATATGTGTCAGCTACAGGATGCAGAAAAGAATACGTCTGGGAAACAGACTCTATGACCGGAAATAACTGGAGTAAAGTTCCGACAACGATTATCGAGATGGGATATATGAGTAATCCTTCCGAAGACCGCCGTATGCAGCAGAGTTCTTATCAGAAAAAAATGGTACGGGGAATTGCAAATGGAATTGAGAATTACCTGATCAAATAGCCTTGCTTTTGTGTCGCAGACAGTTTATACTGGACTGAATGGGTATAAAAAATAATTTGGAGGATTTTTCAAATGAAAATTGCAGTAACATACGATAATGGAGAGATTTTTCAGCATTTTGGAAAAACAGAGTCTTTTAAAGTTTATGAAGTGGAAGACAACAAAGTAGTTTCCAGTGAAGTGATCGGTTCTAACGGTACAGGACATGGTGCACTTGCAGGTCTGCTTGCTGAGCAGGGTGTAAATGTTCTGATCTGCGGTGGTATCGGCGGTGGTGCTCAGACAGCTCTCACAGAGGCAGGAATCGAATTATGCGCCGGAGCCCAGGGAAATACTGATCAGGCAGTTGAAAGCTATTTAAAAGGCGAATTAGTGTCTTCCGGAGCTAACTGCGACCATCACCATCATGAAGAAGGTCATTCCTGTGGCAGTCATGAGGAGGGACACTCCTGTGGAGACAGCTGTGGTGGCGGATGCGGTGGATGTGGCGGATCACAGCCTCCGCTTACAGGACGCAATGTAGGAAAAACCTGCCGCACACATTACAGAGGAACTTTCAATGACGGAACACAGTTTGATTCTTCTTACGACCGTGGTGAACCGCTGGAATTCATCTGCGGTGCAGGCCAGATGATCAGAGGGTTTGATGCTGCTGTAGCTGACATGGAAGTTGGTCAGATCATTGATGTTCACCTTATGCCTGAAGAAGCATACGGTATGGCAGATCCAAACGCTATCTTCACTATGGAAATCGCCCAGCTCCCAGGTTCCGAAGACCTGACAGTTGGCCAGCAGGTATACCTGTCAAACCAGTTCGGTCAGCCATTCCCTGTTAAAGTGACAGCTAAAGATGAGAAAAATATCACATTTGATGCAAACCACGAAATGGCTGGAAAAGAACTTAACTTTAAGATTGAATTAGTAGAAGTGAAATAAGACAAATACTCAGGGCAGCCTCCCGGCAAAGATTTTGCCGATGAGACTGCCCTGTTTTATACTTTATTTACCAAAGTGACAGTGCTTTTTGTAGTTTTATAATTTACGAGTAAAAATTTACTGTTTTTGTGGGCTTACTGTATATTCGCTTACCGTTTACTGTCTTAAAAGCTCTTACATAATAATTATAAACCCAGTACATGCCTGTCTGGGAATCATAAGCTTTTGTGTCTTTCCAGGTTGAGACAGAGGACTTCACTGTTTTGACTGCAGAACCATTGCGATAAATTACATATCCGGAAGCACCGGCTACTTTTTTCCAGGAAACCTCTGTACCACCGTTACTCATTTTACATGAAACCTTAGATGGAACCGGGACAGCAGCTTTTCTTGATTTCACCGCTGAAAATTTAGAATATTTGTTTTTTCCACTTGCGTTGGTTCCATAAGCACGGACTTTAAATGAATAGGTTACGCCCGGTACTACAGCTGCATCGAAACTGACAGCTCCTGTTTTCAGGGTTTTTATCCGCTTATAAGAAGACCGGGAATCTGTCTTGCAGTAAATCTGGTATCCTTTGGCACCCGGAACCTTTTTCCAGGTTAAATGTATTTGATCTGCAGATTTCTGGGAAAGTTTCAGCACCGGTTTTGTCAGTGGTGTGTTGTTCTCAGATACCTTTACCGTCACCTGACACTGGGTCTGAAAATCTCCGGCAGAAGCAGTGATTACTGCCTGACCATAACCGTTCCCCTGAATGGTTCCATCCTCTGAGACAGATGCAACCCCAGGATTACTGCTTGTCCAGACCACATCTTTTACATCATCAGAGTTAGATGGTGTAAAGGAAGGTGTGAGTTTTTGTGTATTGCCTTCGTCAATTGTCAGATTTGTCTGGTTCAGAGCAATTCCGTTAAGTGGAGTTGTCACTACGGGGATTTCATACAGGTATGTGCGGGAACTGTCATAGCTGCCGTTATCATAATTTCCGGATACCCATACAATATTACGTCCCCATAAGATTGGCTGGGAATCCGTCTGGATCGTTACATTCTTGTATAATTTGGATAATATTACGTTTCCGGACATATCCATAAGGAGATAATGCAGAATGCTCTGGTCGGAGGTTTCCTCTGAGAAAAGGACTGCGTACTGATTATTTCCTACAGGGATAAGTTTTGGTTCTGTCAGAGTTATTTCTGCTCCTGACGGTGAATACTGAGTGAGCCAGATAAATCTGGAAGCCATACTGTTCTTATCTGTGATTATCATAAAGATATTTTTGTTAAGATTCTCATATCCGGTCTGTCCATTCACAGCAAAACCATGGGGAACAGACTTGCCTACTGTGATCAGATTATTTCCTGCCAGAGAAAATCCGGTTACCTCGCATCCGGTATAATTATCACCTGTAGCTCCCATAAAAGGAAAGATATTTACCGCACGCTCCTGAGCGATATATCCGCCGGAATATGCGGAGAAGGAAGACAGGATCAGACCTCTGTAATAAGCATCCCCATGATCCAGAAAATACACATGAGAGCCATCATTTACAACAAACTGGTTAAAGGAATGGCTGCAATAAGGCATATCTGAATTAATAAGCGTCATATCCTGAGTGTTAATGACAAAAGTGATATTACTCTGATGATGTATCCCTTCCATCCCATACATTTCCCGTCCTGTGTGTACGATCAGGGTAGAACCGATCTGGGTCATGCGCAGGGAAGCAGCGTCAAAAGGAATGTAGATTCCTTCAAACATATTTGTGTATCCGCCGCCAATGTCCGTTGCACCAAGCAGTTTCCAGGCACGGCTATATTTGAGAATCCGGACAGCCGTTATGCTGTTGTCTTCGTTCAGATTCTTCTGCCCTACTGCAACATAAAAATTCCCGTCTGGTGCAGCATAGAATCCTCCCCACAATGGAAGCGGAAGCTTTACTGTTGTTACATTGGTAACATTAAGATCGGAATTGCAGGTGGCATCATATAAAGTCTGATCTTTCCAGGCAACAATGTGAAGATTTCCTGTTTCATCTGTATAGTAAGAAGTATATTCAGGATTTGCCCAGTTCCAGTTGTAAGAACCGCTGTTGATTCCCATACCCTGAAGCTGGGAAAGAGCCTTTCTCCGGCCAAAGGAAGACTTTGAGGAATAGGTTGAAGTACCAGCTGTTATTCCCTGACCAGCATTTTCGACCAGCGTATCTCCCTCCTGGACAGAAGGCATTTCCTTTTCATCCGAAAAGAAATCATCATCTGTCTGTTCCGAAGTAAACTCGTCTTCAGTGTCATTGAACTCTCCGCTGTTATCGAATTCCTCAGGAGAAAAACTCGTCTCGTCGTTTACCGCATTACCCATGTCAGGAATCGCATCAACATCAGATGAACCTGGATTTTCTACAGCTGTTACATTATCCGAGTCAGTAAAATCACCTGCACCATATGCAGGAGCAAAATTCATTAAAATCATGGAAGAAGCCAGTAATAAAACTAATAATTTCTTTTTCATCTGTCAGAGCCCTCTTTTCCCCTTTATCTAAGTTCGATAGTTATACGTTCTTTGATACCGGTTTTAGAATTAACTGCAGTAAACATGATCCTGAAACCTTTGCCTCCCGCTACCGGGATCTTGCTTCCGTTTGTCACGGATTCACTGCGCATCCATCCTTTTTGCAGGTATTCGATCGCAGGTTTCATACTGCCATTCGCAGGATTATTTCCACTATATATGTACAGTTTGTCAAGCTTCCATCCTTTTGCAAGAGTAACCGTTGTTTTTACTTTCTTTCCGGCAAATTTTGCGTAGCTGAGACTTGTTTCAGAAGAAGATTTAAATCTGGAACCCGGAACAGTAGTTGCGCCGATCTTTACTGATTTAACAGGATTCATATATTTTTTTACAGTTACCTTTATTTTATATGTTTTTCCCTGACATTTAAAAGAAACAGTGGCTGTACCGGCTTTCTTTGGGACTGCCAGAATCGTATAGTATGTCTGTGAAGTGCCGTAGGTGGATTTTGACAGTTTGACAGTGACAACTGCCTTATTACTTGATTTTAGTCCGGAAACTTTGGACGATAAGGAAGCCAGGGATTCTGTTGCCGGCTTCGGATAGGCAACTAAGGTTGCCGATGCAGGAACATGTTCATCTGCCGCCCAACCTGTAGCAGAGGTCACTGCAAACATGGAAAGGATCATTCCAAACGCCAGTAAAAAAGAGAGTAATTTTTTGCTTGTTTTCTTCATTCTTTTCCCTCCTAAAAGTGTATGTTAGTGTTAACTAAACGTTTCAGACAGAAACAGCTATCTGGAGCATTCCTATATAATCAATATAGCACACAACTTTCACAGCGTCCATGACAGATTTTGTTGATTTAATGCACAAAATTGCCGATAAAGAAAGACCCCGGTCGCAATGACCGGAGCCTTCTTTTTAGGAATCTGTATTAATTACCCAAATGGATTATTTAACAGTAGCCTTTTTCAGGTTTGACCATGGGCTGAAGACTTTCTTTCCGTCTTCGGATGTTCTGTTGAATGCATGCATTCCAACTACCCATGTTCCCTTTGGTACTTTCTTGAATGTTGCTGTTACTGTACCTTCTTTGAGGTTCAGTACTTTGTGATCGCCATAGTGGTATGGACGTGTCTCACCGTTTTCTTTCTTGGAATCTGTTCCAAGTACTACGTCGTAACCAGTTGCATTTGCAGCTGCTTTGTATGTTACTTTGATAGTAGATCCGCTTACTTTAACGTTTGTGATAACAGGAGCGTCCGGTGTGATTGCGGATACAACGAATGGATATGCGTTAGACCAATCGCTGAATACTTTCTTACCGTTTGCGTCACGTTTCCAAGCGTGGCAGTATGCATAGTAGGTTCCCTGCTGTACATATTTGAATGTAGTAGAAGTCTGAACCTGATTCTTGTTTACGGAATCGTAATCTTTGTTTGTGATGCAGTCGCGGTCTGTAGAGATTACATAATCGTAACCTGCAGCACCTTCGGAATCACCGGAAAGGATTGCAGTTGCTTTGTTACCAATAACCTTAACGCTACTGATCATTGGAGCATCTGGTTTTTCTTCTTCTGCTTTGCCATCAGCTTTCACTGTCTTGGAACCTGTATAGTTTTTGGATTTGCTATCTGCAGTTACGGTATATGTTCCATCATTGTTATTCTTTGCCGTGTACTCTGTAGCAGGAACTGGAAGATATCCATTAAGGACTGTTACAACACCATCTTTGACGGTTACTGTACAATCTTTAATATCTTTTTTGTCAATTCCCCAACATATTGTATTGCCACCACCATAGTAATAATTGAAATCTCCTTCGGCATAACTTCCTTCATAGCCATTGATACCTGTTATTTCAAAACCATACACTTTTCCATTTGTTACATCAACAAATTTATTTACACCACTTGGATCTACTAGTTTTACTGTATAATCTTTTCCTTCTACCAATGTAGTATTGCCAATCTGAATTGTGATTTCAGGTTTGACAGGAAGACCTCCAGCATATGCTGCATTTTTTACAGTAACATTCTGTTCGTCAAATTTAACGGAATCAATAGTAAATGCAGCTTTAGCTACAACACCTGTGATAACAGTTCCATCAGCAGTTGTAATTGTATCGAGACCTGCAAAGCCAGATCCTGCTTTTGCTACTGCATATACATAAGCTGTTCCATGGTTTCCTGTAACATTGTCAGCATATTTAATCTCAAGATCATCTGCAGTTGCTTTTGTTGTTCCATCTGCAACAATGCCGCTACCTGATTTTTTGGCCTTTGTTAATCCATCAACAACAGCTTTAGCAAATGTCTTTTCATTTCCATCAAATTTGAATGTCTGAGTAGTTGTAAGTTCAATACCTTTTGCATTATAAATGTGCATATTACCCTTAATTGCTTCATTTATAATATTGAATTCAACAGTGATATCAGATCCTGTAAAGTTTTTGTTTCCTGCAACTGGTTTGAGAACTACAGTACCCTTACCAGCTTTTATGTTCTCACCATAAGATACAATTTCGAACTGATTTGTTACATCATTTCCATTTAATGTTGCTTTGAATGTACGTGGTCTGATCTGTTTTCCGGTATACTGTGCATCATCAATGCTTACTTTTACATCACTCGTATTTGCGGCAGTGATTGTAAATGTACCAACAGCTTTTCCTGAATAGAATGGATCTTTTCCTTCTACTGTAACCTTACCTGTACCAACATTTACTGCATCAGTAATTCCAACTTCTGTATATTCATCACCTTTGTACAGAACAAGCGGACCATCTGTTACAACATAAGATGGAACGATTGTGCCACCTGTATATACATAACTAGAAGGATTAACACTTACCATACTGTCTGATAATGCTTTTGCTTTGATAGTAGTCATCTTAGTTGTATCAGCAGTTAAATCAATGTTTTTAGTGTTATAAACATCACTTGTAGTCTGCGCACCAACATAATTGGTATTAGTAATTTTTACAGAATAAGCAATTTTATCATTAATTTCATTTTTACCATCAGTATTTGAAGAAGGTGTTCCATCTTCATTATAGTTCGGAGAACCATCTTTATAAGAATATGTTACTGTATAATCAGATGCGTTAAGTGTTTTGACAACTTTACCTGCTGAATTTTTAGCAACTACAGTGATTGGAAGTTTGTATTCTTTTGCTTCTGTATAGGCTTTATTATAGCTTACTGTTTCTGGAACAGTAATATCAGCTTCTGTTACTGTAAGTGGCTTAATTTCAAAAGATAAAGTAGCTGTTTCACCCTGATATTTACCGCTTAAAATTTTAATATTTACTTTAGCAGTTTTCTTCTTTGTCATCTGAGTGATATCTGTATAAACTGTTGCATCTGTATTATCAGCATAACCTGTAATTTCCCACTCACTTGACTGTAATGCTTCAGATCCAGCAGTACCGTCAACTGTTAAAACACCAAATACATCTTTACCAGGCGCAATCGCATTTCCCGTATAATCTGTGCTATAAGTTTTTGAACAAGAAACACTCTGCAGTACATTTCCTACAGTTGTAATATTAAATGTCTGGCTTCCTTTTAATTTAGTACTGGTTTCATTTGCTGTTATAGTTATAACATAAGTTCCGGTTTTATCTAATGTTGTAACAGCTGCACCAGATGTAGTTTTGGCTGTAATTGTATATTCACCAGTAAGCTTTGTTTTATCGATATCCGCCCCTTCAACTCCTTTGAAATTAAGGACATTTGCCAAATCAGCTACAGAAGTACCAGTTTTAACCTTACCATTAGTTACAGAAATAATAGTTCCTGCTGTAGATAAATCACGTTTTGTAATTTCGATTTTTTCAGTTGTTTTATATTGAGTTTTTGAAATATCAAAGTTTGCAAGCTTTGACGGGTCAATATTTACCCAAACCTGACTTGATCCTACATTTTCAGCTGCCTCAGCATTGACAATAGCATCAGATACATCTGCACCACCAAATTCTGCAGATTCTTTTAAAGCTACTTTATCTGTCGGTACAGAAATCAGATTACCAGTGTACTGATAGGATAATCCTTCTGTTGTAGAAGCAACCAACTTACTGGCATCTGTAGATTTCTTGATATCAACAGTTTTGCTAACGCTTCCAACATATGCAGAGTTTTCGTTTGCTGTAACAGTTACTGTTACTTTATCGCCTGCATTTTTTCCTGTGGTAGATGAATGAACTGTATAATCAGAAGCTGCAACATCATGACCATCAACATCTTTTACGTTAGAAACGGTTGTAATAGACTGTTCTTTGCCGTTATATGTAAGTGTTGCTGGATCATCAAATGTATTTAAAGCTTTTTTTTCAACTTTTACAGAAATTCCTGTGTTAATATCATAGTTTTCTGTTGGATCACCATCCTGACTATACACATACAATGTCAGGGTTTTTCCTACAAGTGTAGCGTCTGTATTTAATGTAATATCGTTAATAATTCCCTCTGAATTTACTGTTACAGATCCTGTTAATCCAGTAGGAACAGTTCCGTCTTCAGAAACCCATCTGTATTCAGGTGTAATAAATGTAGAATTTGTAACGGAGATACTTCCTGATACAGTAACAGTTTTTCCCCATACAACGGATTTTGCGGAAGCTGTTAAATTAGTTTTAATATCTCCATCTGTTACGATAGATGCTGCTGCAACATCATCAGTTGCATCTTCTGCAACCGGAGCTTCTGATGTAACTGCGACATCTGCGTCACTTCCATCACTGAACTCAGTTGCCCAAACCGGCACATTAGAGGTTGCCAGCATTGCAACGACGAGAGACATACTTAAGGTTTTCTTAGCCATGCCTTTCTTCGTATTCTTAATCTTTGTCATGATTATAGTTCCCCTTTCCTTAATATAACTATTTCTTTTTGGGTAAAGATTCCTAGACATAATCTGTCTGTTATGGTTAATAATAGTGCTTTCACCACTTTTTGTCAAGGGTAATGCTCAAGAATTTTACGATTTTTTTAAATTTCACATACTCTAAAAGCATTTATTTTCCTAGATTTTTCGGTGATAAAATCTATAATTTGTTACAAATGTGGTGAGATTTTCCTATTTATCACAAGATGATGTAGTATTCTCTTTTTAAGGTAAAAATCTGCCTTTATCTTTTTTATTTTATCTTCCGAATTGTTTGTGAATCCAGTCCTGTCGCTAAACCTTTGTCTTTTCAGCGGATTCCCTGTTTTTTTCAGCCATTTCCATTTGCTTCATTCTAACCATACGGTCAGTTTCTGCTTGTTTTATGCCTGCTTCATCTATATGGCGGTAGACATATTCATTATCATTATTTATCAAGACTTTGGCGCCGCAATAAGTACAAAATACCTGTTTTCTCCCCTTCTCTATGTCTAAAGATGCACCACAATCCGGGCATTTGACTGAAATGAAATTAACTGCCATCTTGATCAAGTCTCCATTTTCTTACGAATTTATAATATTTGAAACCTGTGCCTGTGATATACCCAGCGTATCAGCGATTTCTTGTTGCTTAAAACCTTTGCGATACATATCTTTCACAATACGAACCCTTTCTGTGCGGTCAATATTCGCATTGAAACGAGATGCCGACTGTACCGAACCACTATCACCATAAATTTGTTTTGTGGCACGGAAAGCCTCATTGTTCTTTTTTCCGCTGATACTCATAATGCCTTTTTTCTTGTTGATTTTATATGATACTTCGGTTATGTCATCATCTTCAATTTGGGATTGAATCGTGTTCAACAAACCGTTAAATCCTGTCTGTAATTCATTCTTAGACATAATAGGCTTCCTTTCTGATATAAATTTTATTAATTATATTACTGATACGAATTATACTCATTTCAGAGTGTTTGTCAAGTGTTTTTTAATAACTTTTAGTATCTGCTTGTAGATTTAAGCGACAAATCAGCATAATAAAACGGCTAAAACCCTTGATTTATTGGGGCTTTAGCCGTTTTTAATGTTTTCTTTCTCAGAAATCATTACTACATTTTCATTTTTAGGTCTGGAGATAATCAAAGTTTCTCCACCAAATACTTTATCACACAATGACTTAAAGTTTTCTCTTAAATCCATAGATTTTACTGCTAACATATTTTCGCCTCACTTTCGTATCAAAAATCGTATGTTTTTTCGTATTTTTATTACATGCTATTATTATGGTCATGTCAATCAATCTTATACATAAATGTATATGCAAAAAACAGCAGAAAACTTTTTATTGTTCTCTGCTGTTTCTCTGCCATTCAGTTCAGAATGATAAACTTTACTGCTATTATCCTGGAGTGAACGTTTTATTTCTTAATTATAACTTGCTCATTATTTCTTTCTGACAATAACCTTATCCAGATGCCAGATATCATCTACATATTCCTGGATAGTTCTGTCGGATGTGAATTTACCGCTGCATGCTGTGTTGAGGAGCGCTTTCTTAGCCCAGCCTTTTTCATCTCTGTATGCTGCTTCTACGCGTTTCTGTGCGTCTGCATAGGAACGGAAGTCTGCGAGGATGAAGTAGCGGTCTGCTCTGTCTGTGTTCTTTGTGTTGAGAAGTGAATCGTACAGGTCGCGGAAGAGTTCTGTATCATTGGAGAAGGTTCCGTTGATGAGCTGCATCAGTACCTGACGGATTTCTTCATCTGTGTTGTAGATCACGTTTGGATCGTATCCGCCGTTGTTTTCGTAGTTGATTACTTCGTCGGAGCTTAAACCGAAGATGAATGCGTTTTCTGCGCCAACTTCTTCTACGATCTCTACGTTAGCACCGTCCATTGTTCCAAGTGTAGGAGCACCGTTGAGCATGAACTTCATGTTACCTGTACCGGATGCTTCTTTACTTGCTGTGGAGATCTGCTCGGAAACGTCTGCTGCTGCAAAGATCCACTCAGCGTTGGATACTCTGTAGTTTTCGATGAATACAACTTTGATCTTGCCGTTGATGGAAGCGTCGTTGTTTACTACATCTGCTACGGAGTTGATGAGTTTGATGATCTTCTTGGCTGTTGCGTAACCTGCGGATGCTTTTGCACCGAAGATGAATGTTCTTGGATAGAATTCCATTTCCGGATGCATCTTGATCTGGTTGTACAGATAGATAACATGCAAGATGTTCAGGAGCTGACGTTTGTACTCGTGAAGTCTCTTAACCTGTACATCGAAGATGGAGTGCGGGTCTACTTCTACGCCATTGTGCTCGAGGATGTATTTAGCCAGACGCTCTTTGTTCTTGAACTTAATGTTCATGAATTCCTGGAGTGCTTTCTCATCATCTGCGTAAACTGCAAGTTTCTTTAACTGTGGAAGGTCTGTGATCCAGTCCGGTCCGATATGCTCTGTGATCCAGTCTGCAAGGAGTGGATTTGCGTGGAGCAGGAAACGTCTCTGAGTGATACCGTTTGTCTTGTTGTTGAATTTCTCAGGCATCATTTCATAGAAGTCTTTTAATTCCTGATTCTTCAGGATCTCTGTATGAAGGCGTGCAACACCGTTTACAGAGTAGCCTGCTGCGATTGCAAGGTGAGCCATCTTAACCTGTCCGTCATAGATGATAGCCATCTTTTTGATCTTCTCATAATTTCCCGGATATTTAGCCTGGATCTCAAGGATGAAACGACGGTTAATCTCTTCGATGATCTGGTATACACGAGGAAGCAGTCTGGAGAAGAGCTCGATCGGCCATTTCTCAAGTGCCTCGGACATGATTGTATGGTTTGTGTAAGCAACAGATTTTCTTGTTACTTCCCATGCTTCATCCCATCCAAGTCCTTCTTCATCCATGAGGATACGCATTAACTCTGCTACTGCTACAGTCGGATGTGTATCGTTCATCTGGAATGTTACTTTTTCATATAATTTATGGATATCGTCATGTTTCTTTTTGTATTTGGCAATTGCTGCCTGGAGGCTTGCAGATACAAAGAAGTACTGCTGTTTCAGTCTCAGCTCTTTACCTGCATAGTGGTTGTCGTTCGGGTAAAGGACTTCTACGATATTGCGGGCAAGGTTCTCCTGCTCTACTGCTTTCTTGTAATCACCCTTGTCAAAGGAATCAAGCTCGAAGTCTACGATCGGCTCTGCATCCCAGATACGAAGTGTGTTTACTACATCATTGTCATATCCTGTGATCGGCATATCATAAGGAATGGCTTTTACTGCCTGGTATCCTTCGTGGATAAATTTGTTTCCGCCCTTTTCAGGATCGTACTCTACTCTTACATATCCGCCAAAGTGTACTTCTTTGGCATATTCCGGACGACGCAGTTCAAATGGATAGCCATTCTTTAACCAGTTATCCGGTACCTCGATCTGATAACCGTTCTGGATTTTCTGTTTGAACATTCCGTAGTGATAACGGATTCCGCAGCCATATGCTGCGTAATTTAAAGTTGCGAGAGAATCAAGGAAGCATGCAGCCAGTCTTCCCAGACCACCGTTTCCAAGTGCCGGATCCGGCTCCTGGTCTTCGATACAGTTAAGGTCAAATCCCAGCTCTTCGAGAGCTTCTTTTACTTCACCGTAAGCGCAAAGGTTGATCAGGTTGTTTCCGAGAGCACGTCCCATCAGGAATTCCATGGACATATAGTATACGATCTTCGGATCCTGTTCGTCATAAGCTTTCTGTGTTGCAAGCCAGTTATCAATGATAACGTCTTTTACAGAGTAGCTTACTGCCTGGAAAATCTGCTCCTGTGTAGCTTCTTCAATTGTTTTTCGATAGAGGAATTTTACGTTGTCTTTTACGCTTTTCTTGAATGCCTCTTTCTTGAACATTTCGTTTGTCATTTCATACCTCCCGTAATGGTTTCACTGTTCACTTTATTCTCAGCAATACACCTTGCGGATATTGCCGGTGAACCTCTTCATTCCGTCAACTCTTCTGTTTTCTCATATCAGAGAAATTGGGGGCAAAGAATCTCTGCCTCCAATTTCCTCTCTGAAATCAGACTGTCAAGGGTAATGATACTCTTTTTTCGACAGTCTGTCATGTGTATAATTGCCGAATTTTATAACATTTTTTTGTTATCGTTACTGTTCACTCTGTTCACAGCAACACGCTTCGCGATGCACAGAATTTATGCTAATCGCATAAATTCGCGCGGTATGTCTCGGGTTTTCTGTGAAATACCTGTAACTTATCAGTACCTTGTCAGTAATTGACCGAATGTTGTCAATTACAGTTTCTTAACACCCATAGTTACTGCTTCTTTGTTGATGTTCCACTCTTTCACATAACCATCGGTCTCGCCAAGTACCATTTCGTCTGCAAGTACTTCTGACTTGATCTCATCTTCGTGTGCTTTCATGACATCCTGGATCTTGTCGTTTCCGTGAGCGTATACTACGATCTTGTCCATAACTTCGAAGCCGGCTTCCTTACGCATGGTCTGGATCTTGCTGATGATCTCACGTACGAATCCCTCTTCGATCAGTTCAGGTGTCAGGTTTGTATCAAGGACTACGGATGTTTCACCGTCAGATTCGGATACATAGCCTTCTGTCTGTGCTGTTTCAATAAGAAGGTCTTCTTCTGTAAGCTCTACATCGTTTCCGTTGATATCCAGTTTCAGGACACCGTTGGTTCTCAGCTCGTTCATTGCTGCTGTTCCATTGATGTCTGTGAGAGCCTGTCTGATTCCTCCAAGGAGTTTACCGTATTTCGGTCCTACTGTACGAAGTTGCGGTTTGAAGCTGTAGGAGATAAAGGATTCTACGTCATCTGCGAATTTCACTTCTTTAACATTCAGTTCATCTGCGATAATGTCAGTGTAGAATTCACTCATTTTCTTCTCAGCTTTTACATACATGGTTCCGATTGGCTGACGATTCTTGATGTTTGCTGTATTTCTGCAGGCACGTCCCAGAACTACGATCTCCAGAAGCTCTTTCATGTCTGCTTCCAGATCTTTGTCGATCCATGCTTCGTTTACAGTTGGGAAGTCGCAGAGATGGATACTCTCCGGAGCATCTTTATCCACGCTTCTTACCAGGTTCTGATAGATGTCTTCTGTCATGAACGGGATCATCGGAGCTGCTGTCTTGGCGATGGTTACCAGTGCATGGTACAGAGTCATGTAAGCATTGATCTTATCCTGCTCCATTCCCTTTGCCCAGAAA
>ENA-ORUX01000542-ORUX01000542.1-human-gut-metagenome-genome-assembly--contig:-NODE-542-length-35320-cov-4.448065_pt1 | contig 35320 bp, 31 predicted proteins | sample MGYA00242087_ERZ509225 | MGnify/ENA primary metagenome ERZ509225 (study PRJEB26280, sample SAMEA2338864) | human gut metagenome | biome: human gut; feature: human-associated habitat; material: faeces... | reverse complement strand
GCTCCAGCTCCTTGGGCACGACGGTGTAGCCGCAGCGGGTGCCGGTAAAGCCGGCAGTTTTGGAAAGAGAACACAGTTCAATTGCACATTTTTTAGCACCTTCAACAGCAAAAATGCTGCGCGGAATTTCAGGGTCGCTGATAAAAGATTCGTATGCGGCATCATAAAGAATAACCGCATCGTTTTTCAGCGCATAGGCCACCCATTTTTCCAGCTGTTCTTTGGTGTAAACAGCGCCGGTCGGGTTATTCGGCGAGCACAGATAAATAATATCAGCTTTTACGCTGTCATCCGGCATCGGCAGAAAATCATTTTCAGGTTTGCCCTGCATGTAAATGATTTTGCGCCCGCACATTACATTGGTATCAAGGTATACCGGGTAAACCGGGTCCGGAATTAAAATTACATTGTCGTTGCTGAAAATATCGGTCATATTGCCGCAGTCGCTTTTAGCACCGTCGCTGACAAAAATTTCGTCACTGGCAACGGATACGCCAAAGCCTGCATAATATCTGGCAATAGCTTCGTGCAGAAAATCATAACCCTGTTCCGGGCCATAGCCGCGGAAGGTTTCCTTAACGCCCATTTCGGCAACTGCCTTCTGCATTGCTTCAATAACGGCAGGAGCCAGCGGCAAGGTTACGTCGCCGATACCCATTTTTATAATTTTCTTTTCCGGGTGGGCTGCCGTAAATTCTGCCACTTTATGGGCAATTTGCGAAAACAGGTAACTTTCTTTTAAATTGCAGTAATTTTGGTTAACAAAAGCCATTCGTATTCCCCCATGAATAATAAATATATAAAATTTTATTTGGAAACAATTTCGTCCAGAATATCAATTACTCCGTCAAATACCAGGGTAGCAGGCCCTTTTAAAATAACGCTGTCATCTTTGCGGTAGGTTACCTTAAGTTCGCCGCCCTTGGCAATAACTTTTAATTCTTCATCACGTTTGCCGGCGTTATTAAGAGTTACGCAGGCTACCGCAACAGCGCAGGCGCCGGTGCCACAGGCCCAGGTTTCGCCGCTGCCGCGTTCCCATACGCGGAATTTTACGGTGTTTTTGTCAATTACCTGTACAAATTCGGTATTAACACCTTCAGGGAAAAGTTTGTGATGTTCAAACAAAGGCCCTAATTTTTCAAGGTCAAGGCTGTCCACATCATCAACAAAAGTTACAAAATGCGGGTTGCCCATAGATACGGCAGTACCGTTATAAACAACATCTTCCGCAATTACAAGTCCCTGGTCAACAAATACAAAGTGGTCGCTAATCATCGGAATATCCGTGCATTTTAAAACAGGTTTGCCCATATCGACGGAAGCCTCTGCAACTTTGCCGTCTTTTAAGGTTACGTCAATAGTTTTAATGCCGGATAAGGTTTCTATCGTGAAAGTGGTTTTATCGGTTAATCCTTTATCATAAACATATTTTGCCACGCAGCGGATGCCGTTGCCGCACATTTTGCCTTCGGAAGCATCGGCGTTAAACATACGCATTCTGAAATCTGCCTTGTCGGAAGGCATAATTAAAATAAGGCCGTCAGAGCCGATACCGAAACGCCTGTGGCTTACATATTCGGAAACAGCACCGGGATTGGGCACTTCTTTTTCCATGCAGTTTACATAAACATAATCATTGCCGCAGCCGTGCATTTTGGAGAATTCCATTTTCATTTTCAATTCCTCCTGTTATAAACGGACTTATCAGTAATTAAAAACGGCGCTCAGAGCTGAACGCCGCTGTCCTCTATCAAGTATACTATGAGCATAAAATACAGTCAACTTAATAAATAGTTTTTTCTGTCTGCTCTGCAAATTTTTTAAAAGTTACAATGGTTTCGTCACGCTGCTGCTGCTCCAAATCCAGCACCTGCACATCTTTGCAGCCGCCTTCAATAAACTTATAAATAAAATCATCGCGGAAACCGATATCAGCAGCATCCTCCGCAGTATTGCCGTAATAAACCTTTTTTATATTAGCCCAGATTGTAGCCGAAAGGCACATCGGGCATGGATAACAGGAAGTATAAAGTTCGCAGCCGGTTAAATCGAAGGTTTTTAAATTACGGCAGGCATCGCGGATAGCCTGCATTTCCGCATGGCAGGTAGGGTCATTATTTTTTAATACTTCGTTATGGCCGGTGCCTACTATAACTCCGTCTTTAACAATAACAGCGCCAAACGGTCCGCCGTCCTTGCTGATAATGTTCTTTTCAGCTTCAGCAACTGCTTTTAACATAAATTCATGCATTTTTGTGTTCTCCCCTGTTTGTGCATTTTCCTGCGCCCAGCAAAAATTAGTCATTCCAAGCATTAATAAAAGTACCGCCAAAATTTTTTCATAACAAGCCTCCGCTCTTTAATTGCTGCGTTCAGCAAATTTAGCCTTCATAATTTTTTTATAGGCTTCAACGCCGGGCTGGTCAAAAGCATCTACATTGGCAAGTTCGCCTTCATAAGCCACGCTGAGCATTAAAAAGTAGAACAGCTCGCCTAAATGATAGGCATTCATTTCCGGCAGAACATAACGCGCATTAAAACGTCTGTCGCTGTTCAAGGCTTCCGCATTGGAATCAAGCGCCATTGCCAAAGCATCGGACATATTCAGCCCATTGTACTTTTTAAACGCAGGTTCTTCAAAGGGCATGCCAAGCACAATATCGCCCGGCATATTTTTTATCTGCAAAAACTGTACAACCTTATTGCGTATGCCATCCTGATGCAGCTGTGTCTGCGCGTGCATATCGGTTGTGCCTACGGCAGGCACCGGAGTGCGTCCGTAATAAACTATTTCGCCGTTTCTGTTGTGCTTTTTGCCGAGCGATTCAGCCAGAAGCTGCACATACCACTGCCCCAGCGACCCCAAACGCTCGCCGTAGCCCATAAACACTTCTATGTGGCAGCCGTACCTTTCAGAAGCAATATATTTTAATGCGGCGTTCATCAAAGCCGGATTGGCGTATACATCATCCGTGCGGCAGGCTTCTTCCATCTCTCCCGCACCTTTAAGCAGTTCTTCCACGTTCATGCCGATAGCGGCAGCCGTAACAAGCCCCGGGTCCGTAAGCACGCTGAAACGCCCGCCAATGCCGTTTTTAATATCAAAGCACCGCCAGCCATGCTTCTGTGCCAGCGCAAACAGCGGCGAACCGGCTTCAGGATTGCGGTCTGTAACGGCGGTAACTTCGGTATCAAACATAACACTTTTATTGCACGCTTCATAAAAATAAATAAACGAAGCCAGAGTTTCGAGCGTTGAACCGGATTTGGAAATCGGCACCAGCATTACCTTAAAGCGTTTTTTCTTAGGCCAGGCATGTACCGACCAGTAACGCAGCTCATTCATAATTTCTTCGCACTGGCCTGCGTCCAAATTATTGCCGGAAAAATAGATGCGCGGATATCCGTTGCGGCGTTTTTCACCCATGGAGTTCCAGCTCGGCCCGGCGCCAATATCAAACAATACCTTATTGCCCAAATACGAGCCGCCAACACCTAAAAATACAACCGCATCAACATTCGTGCGCAAATAATCGCCAAACTCTTTTAATTTCTGCAAAGATACCGGCGTATTGGGATTACCGTTTTTTATTTCCGGCAAACGCGTAAAATATACGGGTTCAGGCGTGCCATCTTTTGAAAGATGGTTATAGGCCGTGCCACTCGAGCGCATTTCATTAACTGCGTCACGGGCTTTTTGCATGGCAGTTTCCATTTCCTGCAAATCTTCTGTTTTAATTCTGCCTTCACCCAACATGTTGGTATAATCAAAAACAAAACCGCTGTTTAAAACAAGCTTATTTGCAAATTCCACGTACTCACCATCCGTAAAGTTATTTTTGTGCTACACGTACTTCAAACATGCGCTGCCACGGCAGATTAAACTTATATTCGTCAACAGTTTTTTCCGTCATAAGCGGCGCTGCGGTATTCTTCATTTCTTTTGCAATCATCTTTTCTGCCGCTACAAGCTGCTCGCTGTTAAGCCCGCTGTTCGGCCAGTGGTTAGGCCAGATTAATTCTGCCGATACTTTCATGCGTACATTGGCCTGATAAGCCCAGTCATCAAGATAACGTATATTAAGCAGATTATCTTTGCCCGCTTCTGTCATACGCGGTGCCAAAAGCCCCTGTGACAGAGCAAAGCCGATAGTATTTCCGGCAGTGTTCCAGCCGCCGTAAGCCGCTACCCTGTAAGCCTTGCCTTCATTAAAAAGTTCTTTTACCAGCGCATTATCCGCGCCGTTGCCGTAGGCAATATCGGCAACCGCAACAGGCTTGTCCTGCTGAATAAAATAATCCAGTTTTTTCATAAAGCGTTCCTGCTGTCTGGTTACAGTACCGTTATTTGAAGGTGCCGAAGCCTCGAGCGTTACTCCGCTTGCAGGCGTGTTTACCAAAAGCACCATATCCGCACGGTGCAGGTATTTTGTCGGCCAGCCGCCAACGGCATGAATATGTTCATTTACGCTAATATCCACGGGGTCATCTTCATACGAAGGAATGGTATTTTTGCCTTTGCCATCGCCATATGCTGCAAAAACCATAGGAATATCATAACTTAAACGGTTTGCCGCTCTGTTCAAAAGCACCATGCCAAGCTGGTCGGCACCGGCAAAAAAGCGGATGCGTTCTTTCGGAAGCTCGCTTACAAGAATGCCCATTTTGCGTGCTTCTTTATGTGCCTGTGAAAACTGTGCCGTATCGTCGCGGCCAATCAGCATGTAATCAAAGTCGCCGCTTTCCACACCATGCAGTAAAAGTTCCGTCATTTCAATATTCAAGGCACGGCGTTTCATATTATCGGCGCGCACCTCTGCCGGAATTTCTTTTCTCAGACGTTTTAAATCTTTGCGTTCACGCCTTGTTATTTCTTTTAAATCTTCCCTGTCTTCAAGCTCGCCAAGCTGAAAAATGCGGCTGCCCCATTCGGCATAATACGGCGGTTCCACAGGTGCCGCACTGGCACGCGGAGAACGCATAATGGTTGTAAAAACATAAACCAGCGGGTCGCCGCCAAGGTCCTTTAAGCTTACAAGGCGTTCGGCACGCTCTTTTAAAACTTCGCGGTCAATATGGTGCGTGCGCGAATCCACAAGCCCGCCGTACAGCATGGCGTCAGATGACACAATAACGGCATTCGCCAGCGGCGCACGTTCTGCCAGCCATTCATACAGCTTATCCGGGTTGCCGCTGTGATGATTGGAAGCAATGTATTCTTCCGGCGGCGTTTCCACGTTCCAGCCTGCTGCCTGCATGCTGTTTACGGAATACTCCAGGCATACCGGGCGGTTATCGAGCGGCACAAATAAAATAGTGCCCCTGCCAGCCGCTCCGGCCGTATTTAAAAGCGTTAAAAATAATATGCAGCATATAAAAGAAAGTAATTTTCTTAACATTGGCAAAATCCTTTCGGGTTATATATAAAAAATCTCCTGCTGTAAAATTCTACAAGCAGGAGAAAAATCCTTTAAGTTTTTACTGTTTGCCTAAATTAAAGCGGCTTAAAAAGTCCTTGGTGCGCTGGTTTTTAGGCGCAGAGAAAATTTCTTCCGGACTGCTTTCTTCTGCGATAACGCCCTGGTCAATGAAAATTACTCTCGAAGATACATCACGAGCAAAAGCCATTTCATGCGTTACAATTACCATCGTCAGGCCTTCGTCGGCAAGTTCTTTCATTACAGCCAAAACTTCGCCAACCATTTCAGGGTCAAGCGCCGAAGTAGGTTCGTCCATTAAAAGCACTTCCGGTTCAAGCGCCAGAGCACGGGCAATGGCAACACGCTGTTTCTGCCCGCCGGAAAGCTGATGCGGTTTGGCATTAATGTAACTTGCCATGCCGACATGTTCCAAATACTTCATTGCCGTACTGTGCGCCGTGTCCTTATCTTTGCCGAGCACTTTAACCTGCCCGACCATGCAGTTTTCAAGCACGGTCATATTATTGAACAAGTTGAACTGCTGAAATACCATACCTACTTTGGTACGGTACAAAGCAAGGTTTTTAAAGCTTTCCAGTACATTTTGCCCGCGGTAGGCAATAACGCCGCCAGTAGGTTGCTCCAAAAAATTAACGCATCTGATAAGCGTGGATTTGCCGCTGCCGGAAGGGCCAATAATACAAACAACGTCACCTTTTTTTACATCAAAACTGATGCCTTTTAAAATTTCACGTTCACCGAACTGTTTTTTTAAATCCTGAACGGACAACAGTAATTCTTTTTCGTCTGCCATTTCTGTTACCGCCCTTTCTTGTTAGTTACCTGAAAATGGCCGCACGGGTCAGCCATGGGGTCATACTCTACCAGCTGATAATCTTTCGGGCCGTCCATTTTGCTTTCCAGCCAGCGTAAAATTCTGGAAGCCGTAAAAGTCATAATAAAATAAATTACGCAGGTAATGAAGAAAATTTCAAAGTATCTGTAATAAACGCCTGCCGCCGATTTAGAAGCAAAATAGAGCTCTGTAACGGAAATAACGTTCAATACGGAAGTATCTTTGATATTGATAATAAGGTTGTTGCCAATCTGCGGCATAATATTGCGCAGAGCCTGCGGCAAAACTACATAGCGCATGGTCTGGAAATGGTCCATGCCAATGGCAACGGCAGCTTCGCGCTGGCCTTCATCAATTGATTCAATGCCGCCGCGCACAGTTTCTGCCATGTACGCACCGGTATTAATGGAAACAACAAGAAAACCGGCAAACATTGCCGACATATCAATATCAAACAGGCTCATCGCACCATAATATACAACCATTGCCTGTACTATCATTGGTGTACCGCGAAAGATTTCTACGTAAGAAGATAAAACGGCTTTCAAGCCTTTAACAAGTGCCTGTTTAAAAGAACTGCCGTTGGGATCTTCGGGAATTGTCTGGCAGATGCCTACTGCAAGACCGATTACACAGCCGATAAACGTACCGACCAGTGCCAAAAGAAGGGTTACGCCTGCGCCCTGCAAAAGAGTGGCGCCGTATTCATTCAGCAGAAAAACTACCCACGAAAAGAAAGAATCGGGCATTGTAGCCATAATTTAACCACCTAACATTAAGTCATTAATACAATCGAAATAAATACGGAAAGAAGGGGACGGATTAAACCGGCCCCTTAAAAAGCATAAGTTAAATATTATTTTGCCAGCGGCTGTTTCTGAATAGCTTCATCCATCATTTTATCGAAATCAGCAGGGGTCATTTTGCCAAGAACTGCATCCATAGCGTCTTTCAGTTCTTTGTTGCCTTTTTTAATGGCAATGCCGATTTCAACATCTTCTTTGGAAGTTTTAAAGCCTTTGTCTTCCGGGAACTGGAGAACGGTCAGTTCGGGGTTTGCAAAAGCAGCAGCTTTGGCAGTCGGGATATCGGTTACGATAAGGTTGCATTTACCGGAGGTTAAAGCAACAATCATGCCCGGTACATTGTCGATAGCAGGCAGTTTGTTAACTTCCGGAACCTGGTCAATCTGGTCATACCAGATGGTGTTCAGCTGGCTGGTAGCAGTTGCGCCGCGCAGTTCTTCAACGCTGGTTGCCTTTGCCTGCGGGGTGTCTTTTCTAACCAGTGCAACTACATTTGCATAATAATACGGTTTGGTAAAGTCTACAGACTGTTTGCGTTCGGAGGTAATGGACATACCTGCGATAGCAGCATCAATTTTGCCGCTTACAACAGCCGGTGCAAGGCCGTCCCATTCAATTTTTTGGATTTCCAGTTCAGCGCCCATGGAGTCGGCAAGTTTTTTGGCCATCATTACGTCATAGCCATAAGCATATTCATTGCTGCCCGCAATTTTTACGGCACCGCCGTCAGCACTGTTCTGAGACCAGTTATAAGGAGCGTAAGCACATTCCATGCCTACTTTTAAAACTTTTTTGTCTGATGCTTTATCGCCGCCGCAGCCTGCAGCAAAAATCATTGAAGCTGCCATTACGCCGGCAACAGCACAAAGAGCTAATTTTCTTAAATTCATATCAAACAGCACCTTCCTCTAAAAACATTATGAGATAATTTTACCTTTAGATTACAAATATGTCAATCAGGTAAAATCAGTTTTACATTTTTATAATATTATTTTACGTAATTATTCATGCTGTTGTCTTTAAGAATAACGTCGTGTGCGCCGCCTTCAACAATGGAAGTTGCAGATACCAGCGTAATTTTTGCTTTGGCCTGCAGTTCGGGGATATTAAGCGCGCCGCAGTTGCACATGGTGGAACGTACTTTGTTAAGGGTAAGGGTTACGTTGTCTTTCAGGCTGCCTGCATACGGAACATAGGAGTCAACGCCTTCTTCGAAGGAAAGTTTCTGTGCGCCGCCCAGGTCGTAGCGCTGCCAGTTGCGGGCACGGTTGCTGCCTTCGCCCCAGTACTCTTTCATGTAGTTGCCGTTGATGTTAACTTTGTTGGTCGGGCTTTCATCAAAACGTGCAAAGTAACGGCCCAGCATCAGGAAATCTGCTCCCATTGCCAGTGCAAGAGTCATGTGGTAATCGTAAACAATGCCGCCGTCGGAGCAGATAGGCACATAGATGCCGGTTTCTTTATAATATTCGTCACGTGCTTTGGCAACTTCAATTACTGCGGTTGCCTGGCCGCGGCCTATACCTTTTTGTTCACGGGTAATGCAAATGGAGCCGCCGCCGATGCCTACTTTAACAAAGTCTGCGCCGCATTCGGCAAGGAAACGGAAGCCTGCTGCGTCAACTACGTTGCCTGCGCCAACTTTTACGCTGTCGCCGTAATGTTCGCGAATCCATGCCAGAGTAATTTTCTGCCATTCGCTGTAACCTTCGGAAGAGTCGATGCAAAGTACGTCAACGCCTGCGTTAACCAGTGCCGGTACGCGTTCTGCATAGTCGCGGGTGTTAATGCCTGCGCCTACGATATGGCGTTTTTTGCTGTCCAGAAGTTCCAGCGGATATTCTTTGTGGGTTGCATAATCTTTACGGAATACCATGTACAAAAGACGGCCTTCGTCATCAATAATCGGCAAGGTATTCAGTTTGTTTTCCCAGATGATGTCGTTGGCTTCCTGCAAAGTGGTTTCTGCCGGAGCGGTAATCATTTCGCTGATAGGAGTCATGAATTCTTTAACTTTGGTATTCAAATCCATGCGGCTTACGCGGTAGTCACGGCTGGTAACAATGCCTTCCAGCTTGCCGTTAACGGTACCGTCGCTGGTAACGGCAACAGTGCTGTGGCCGGTTTTTTCCTTCAGGGCAATAATATCAGCCAGTGTGCTGTCCGGGCGGATGTTGGAATCACTGCTTACAAAACCTGCACGGTGGGTTTTAACTCTTTCAACCATTGCTGCTTCGTCTTCAATGGACTGGGAACCGTAAATAAAGGAAATGCCGCCTTCTTTGGAGAGGGCAACTGCCATTTTATCATCAGATACAGACTGCATGATAGCGGAAACCAGCGGAATGTTCATGGTAATAGCAGGTTCTTCGCCTTTTTTGAATTTAACAAGCGGAGTTCTCAAATCTACATTTGCAGGAACACATTCACTGGAGGAATAACCGGGAACTAAGAGATATTCACTAAAAGTATGTGCGGGTTCATCGTAATAAAATGCCATTTTCATCCATCCTTTGCTTAAAATTTTATTTTTATGTATAAATTATTAACCGGTTAGGTGTATACAAAATGTCCCGGCGCATAAAGCGCAGGGACAAAATTTTATTTTTTCAATGCACGCCAGGCAATATCTTTGCGGTACTGCATATCTTTAAAGCTGATAACGGAAGCTGCTTTATAAGCACGTTCCTGCGCATCGGCAATATCCTTGCCCACTGCCGTAACGCCAAGCACACGCCCGCCTGCCGTTACCACGCTGCCGTCGCTGATTTTCGTTCCGGCATGGAACACAACAGTTTCCGGCATTTCACCTGCTTCGTCAAGGCCGCTGATAGGATAGCCCTGAGCATAATGTTCCGGGTAGCCTCCGGAAGCAAGCACTACGCATACGGCGGCTTTATCGTGCCAGCCTATGCTTACTTTGTCAAGCCCGCCGGTTGCGCAGGCCAGCATAATTTCAGCAAGGTCGCCGTCCAGAAGCGGCAGCACAACCTGCGTTTCCGGGTCGCCGAAACGGCAGTTAAATTCAACAACCTTAACCTCATCGCCGCAAACCATCAGGCCTGCATACAGGCAGCCTTTATAAGTTCTGCCTTCTGCCTTCATGGCTGCAACAACCGGTTTTAAAATCTTTTCAACAGCGCGCAGGCGCAGGATATCGGTCAAAACCGGAGCCGGTGCATAAGTGCCCATGCCGCCGGTGTTGGGGCCTTTATCGCCGTCAAAAGCGCGTTTGTGGTCCTGGGAAGCAATCATCGGCACAATGTGCTCGCCGTCGGTAAATGCCAGAAGCGACGCTTCTTCGCCCTGCATAAATTCTTCTATAACAACGCGTGCACCCGCGCCGCCGAATTTATGCTGCTCGCCCATCATTTCGTCAATGGCTTCGTATGCTTCAACTTCAGTCATGGCAACTACCACGCCTTTGCCTGCAGCAAGCCCGTCCGCCTTAATAACAATCGGCGCGCCTTTTTCCTTAACATAGGCTTTGGCGGTTTCCAAATCTTCGCAAACTTTAAAGAAAGCCGTCGGGATATTGTACTTGGCCATTAAATTTTTGGCAAATGCCTTGCTGCCTTCAAGTTCTGCCGCAGCTTTGGACGGGCCGAACACAGCAAGCCCTCTTGCAGCAAAAACATCGGCAATACCGGCAACCAGAGTTGCCTCAGGACCTACAACAGTTAAATCAATGCCGTGTTCTTCAGCAAAATCTGCAACACTATCAAGGTCATTTAAGTTAAGTTCAACACATTCGCATTTTTTTACAGCGGCAATGCCGGGGTTGCCGGGCGCTGCAAAAATCTTTTCAACCTGCCCGCTCTGCGCAAGTTTCCATGCCAGTGCATGTTCACGTCCGCCGCTGCCAATAAGTAATATCTGCATGATGCTTCTCCTTATTTGCCTTCGGCAAGCTGTTTGGTCAAATATGCGCTGATAGCCGCATCATATTCGGAAGTATGTGTAAATGCTTCTTTGGCCAGAGTTTTGCGGGTTTTCATATCGGCGTCGCCATGCTGCTGCAGCATTGCAATAAGGCTGCTGTAACGTGCCGGGTTGGTAATAATAATAACATCGCGGAAGTTTTTGGCTGCCGCCCTTACCATTGCCGGGCCGCCGATATCAATGTTTTCAATGGCTTCGGCTTCGGTTACGCCGGGTTTGGCAATGGTTTCCCTAAACGGGTAAAGGTTTACAACAACAAGGTCAATCGGTTTAATGCCGTGTTCTTCCATGGCTTTTACATGTTCCGGGTTGCTGCGTACAGCAAGAATGCCGCCATGAATCTTCGGGTTCAGGGTTTTTACCCTTCCGTCCATAATTTCCGGAAAACCGGTTACGTCACTAACATAAGTTACAGGAATGCCTGCATCCTGCAAAGCCTTCATGGTACCGCCGGTAGAAATAATTTCCACGCCGATATCATGCAGAAACTGCGCCAGTTTAACAATGCCGGTTTTGTCGGATACGCTTAAAAGAGCTCTTTTTATTCTCATTTTCATTCACCCCACTACCGGAAGCACTTTTACGTGCCTTCCTTCTATTTGCAGCCTGCCCTCACTCCACAGCCTTACAGCTTCGGGCAATGCTTTGTGTTCCTGTTCCAAAATTCTGTCTGCCAGCGTGTCATGCGTGTCATCGTCAAGCACGGGCACTGCCTTTTGCAGAATAATCGGGCCGCTGTCGGTGCCTTCATCTACAAAATGCACTGTGCAGCCGGCAATTTTAACGCCGTAATTAAGTGCCTGGCCCTGCCCGTCAAGTCCGGGAAAACTCGGCAGAAGCGCCGGGTGGATATTAACGATTTTATGGTGCCAGTGCCCTACAAAATCCGGGCTTAAAATACGCATAAAGCCTGCCAGCACAACAAGTTCCGCACCGGCTGCTTCCAGCACGCCGGTAATTTTATTTTCAAATTCTTCTTTTGAAGCACATTCTTTGCGGTCAATGGCAACAGCCTTAATACCCGCTTTTTCTGCACGTTCCAAAGCAAAGGCGTCCTTTTTGTCGCTGATAACAACTGTAATTTCAACATTAAGCGTACCTGCGGCAATCTCATCCATCAGGGCCTGCAAATTGCTGCCCCTGCCGCTAACAAGTACGCCGATTTTGCGCTTACTCACCGAAAACGCCGCCTTTCAGCACAGCCTTGCCGCTGCCTTCTATAATAGTACCGAGTTCGTAGAAGGTTTCACCGGCATTTTTCAGATGTTCACGTACAGCGTCAGCTTCTTCCGGAGCAACTACCAGCACCATGCCTACGCCCATGTTAAAGGTGCGGTACATTTCATGCCAGTCAACATTGCCCCATTCCTGTAATTTTTTAAATACAACAGGAACTTCCCATGCGCCTGCGTTAACGTCTGCGTCGCAGTTTTCCGGCAAAATACGCGGAATATTGTCATAAAAACCGCCGCCGGTAATATGTACCATGCCGTGCAGGTTGAATTTTTCAATCAGCGGCAGGCATACGCGCGGATAAAGACGGGTCGGTTTCAGAAGTTCTTCGCCCAAAGTAGTGCCGAATTCTTCAACCGGGGTATCCATGGTAAAGCCCATTACGTCAAAGCAGATTTTGCGCACCAGCGTAAAGCCGTTGGAATGTACACCGGCAGAAGGCAGGCCCAAAAGCACGTCGCCCGGTTTAACTTTTTCGCCGGTAATCATTTTGCTTTTTTCTACCACGCCTACGCAGAAGCCTGCAATATCGTATTCATCCTTGCCGTACAAATCGCTCATTTCGGCAGTTTCGCCGCCAATCAGTGCGCAGCCGGATTCTTTGCAGGCATTGGCAACGCCCTTAACAATCTGGGCAACCTTTTTGGCTTCCAGAGTTTCAATGGCGATATAATCGAGGAAAAACAGCGGTTCAGCGCCCTGCACGAGAATATCGTTTACGCACATGGCAACAGCGTCCTGGCCGATGGTATCATGTTTGTCAGCCATAAAAGCCAGTTTCAGTTTGGTGCCTACACCGTCGGTGCCGCTAACTAGAACCGGTTCTTTGTATTTGCCGCTGTTTAAGGCAAACAAACCGCCGAAACCGCCAATATCGCCGATAACTTCGGGACGGTAAGTAGCCTGTACACTTGCTTTCATCAGTTCAACGGCTTCATTGCCGGCATCAATATTTACACCGGCGTCTGCATAAGTAAGTTGTTTCTTGGTTTCTTCGCTCATCATCGTCCTCCTGTATCAGCCTTCGTTTTCAAAAATATATTTAGAACCCTGCCTCAGGGTTTCTTCCGCATTATCCGGGTATTGGGCATTAAAGCAGGCATAGCACATTCCTTCGGGGTCCATGCAGTCCAAAGAACGCTTCAGGCCTTCCAGAGAAATGTAATGCAGCGAATCTGCGCCGATATACTGGCGGATTTCTTCTTCCGTATGGGTAGAAGCAATCAGTTCCTTGCGCACGCTGGTATCAATGCCGTAATAGCACGGGTCGGTTACCGGCGGGGAGCTTATGCACATATGCACCTCACGCGCACCGGCATCTTTTAACAGCTTTACTATTTTGCCGCTGGTTGTGCCGCGCACAATGCTGTCATCAACAACAACAACGGATTTGCCCTTAATAACGCTTTCTACCGGGTTAAGTTTAAGCCTTACGGCGTTAAGGCGCTGTTTTTGGGTAGGCTGAATAAACGTCCTGCCTACATAGCGGTTTTTGGTTAAACCTTCCATAAACGGCACGCCGGATTCCAGGCTGTACCCTACTGCTGCTGCCGTGCCGGAATCCGGAACGGAAATTACAATATCAGCCTTAATATCTTTTGTTTCTTTGGCAAGTTCCCTGCCCATATTGATGCGCGCCTGGTAGACAGACTGTTTGTCGATAACGCTGTCGGTACGCGCAAAATAAACATATTCAAATACGCAGTGCGCACGTTTGGCGGGCATGTTTTCTGCCCAGCGGCTGCTTTTAGGCTCATCGTGGTCGTTTTCAAATACCAGCATTTCGCCCGGTTCAACGTCGCGTACAAACTCTGCGCCTACAAGATCAAATGCACAGGATTCGGAAGCCACAACCCAGCCGCCATCCATTTTACCAATCGCCAGCGGGCGGAAGCCGTACTGGTCACGCACGGCAATAAGTTTGTTGTCGGTCATAACCAAAATGCCGAAAGCGCCTTTAATGGTGTTTGCCGCTTCGGCAACACGTTCTTCAATAGTTTTTTTGCGGCTGCGGGCAATAAGGCTTACAACAACTTCCGTATCAACCGTTGTCTGGAAAACCGTGCCTTCCAGAGCCAGGCGTTTGCGCAGTTCTGCTGCGTTGGTAAGGTTGCCGTTGTGCGCCAGCGCGAGGTTGCCGCCGTCAAAATAAACACGCAGCGGCTGAATGTTGTATTCCATGCTGGAACCAGTGGTGGAATAACGCACATGCCCGATGGCAATATGCCCTTCCAGCCCGTCAACGCCGCCTTTAAAAACATCGGCCACAAGGCCCATGCCTTTTTTGCCTTCCATATGAGTGCCGTCGGTAGCTACAATGCCGCAGCTTTCCTGTCCGCGGTGCTGCAAAGCATACAAGCCCCAGTAAGTATTCAGCGCCACATCGTCATTATGGGAATAAATGCCGAATACGCCGCACTCCTCATGCATTTTATCATCCTGAAAATCAATGCCAGACATTCTCTGCTCCTTTTCTGCCGCCGCAATTACTGTTCGGATGCACGCAGTGCAGCCAGTTTTTCACCTTTGGCCTTTACTTCTGCTTTCATCTTTTCACGGTCTTCGGCCAGCTTTTCAACAAGTTCCGGATATTTGGTTGCCAGAATCTGTACGGCAAACAGCGCTGCGTTTTTGGCACCGTTAATTGCCATGGTTGCAACCGGAATACCGGAAGGCATCTGTACAAAGCTCAGTAACGAATCCATACCGTTCAAGGGAGTGGCATTAATGGGTATGCCAATTACCGGCAGTGTTGTAAATGCTGCAATAACACCGCCAAGATGCGCTGCAGCGCCTGCTGCGGCAATAATTACCTCAACGCCGCGTTCACGCGCGCCTGCCGCAAACTCATGAACCATTTCGGGAGTGCGGTGTGCAGAAGCAACTACAACTTCCACTTCAACGCCAAAACTTTTTAAAGTTTTTTCTGCCGGTTCAAGTACCGGCCAGTCAGAATTGCTGCCCATAATAATTGCAACTTTCATTATCCCACTGCCTTTCAATAAAAAATAAAGCCCGGCATAAAAGTTTCATTGTGCTGTTCAACCAACTACAATTTCTCCGGGCATCGTTACGTAAAGAATATTATTAATTTATTTTACCAATCTGTGCCCTTTGTGTCAATAAATTTACACATTTTTGCTGTTATTTGCTTTTTTCGGTTTCATAGGGCCAGGCACTCAAGCTTCCTTCAAGGCTCTGCACGTTTTTATAGCCCTTGGCGCGCAGCATGGTTTCAGCTTCATAGCCGCGCAGATCAATCTGGCAGCTGCATACAAGCCGTGCGTCCTTATCGGGCAAAATCTTGCAGCATTCACTGCGAACTTCATCCAAAGGCAGGTTTACAATATTGCAGCAGCCTGCTATATGGCAGTTTTTAAATTCGCCGTGCGTACGCACATCAACCAAAGTATAAGCTTCGCTTTTGCGCAGTTCTTTAAATTCCTTCGGGTTAATGCTGCGCAGCCTTCCTTCAATTTTATTCAGCAGCACGTTGGCAGCCGTAGCAATATTGTCAATCGGGCCATTAAACGGCGGCGCATAGCCAATGTCAAACTCACTCAAATCTTCAAGCGCTGCGCCCATGCTGATAGAGGCAACAAGCGTGTCGATACGCTTATCAACACTTTGCCCTACCGCCTGCACGCCGATAACCTTATGAGTATTCCTGTCGGCAAACAGCTTAAGCACCAAACGCCCTGCGCCCGGCATATAAGCAAGCCTGTCATTGCCGGGAACGATTACGGATTCAAAATCAATTCCTGCCGCTGCGGCAGTTTTTTCGTTAAGTCCCGTGCTGCCTGCTTCCACTCCAGGCATACGGCACAGCCCCGTGCCCAAAACGCCGGGGTATTTTACCATATCACCGCAAATATTATCGGCAATAATGCGCCCATGTTTGTTGGCGGTGCTGCCCATCGGCGCAAAAATTTTAGCCCCGCTTACGCGGTGAGTATTTTCCGCACAATCGCCGCCAGCATAAATACAGTGATCGCTCGTCTGCATATATTCGTTAACGGCAATCGCACCGCTCGGGCCAATGGCAAGCCCAGCTTCGCGCGCCAGTTCAACATTCGGGCGTACGCCAACGGCTACAATTACCATCTGCGCCGGAATTGTGCGCTTATCCGTTTTAACGGCGGCAACACGCCCTTCACCTTCAAACGCAACTGTTTTTTCTTCAAGATACAAATTTATACCGGCAGCGGCAACAGGTTTTGCGGCAAGCTCTGCCATTTCCAAATCAAGCATCTGCGGCAGAATACGGTTCTGCATTTCCACAACGCTTACCTTAACGCCTATTTTGTTAAACTCCTCCGCCAGTTCCATGCCGATAAAACCCGCGCCTACTATAACAACATCCGTAACATTATGGGCGGCAATTTCTTCTTTAACTTTTAAAACTTCCCACGGGAACCAGAAGTTATGAATGCCTTCCAAATCAGCTCCCGGCACCGGCAGACGCACCGGCGTTGCACCCGTGCCAAGCACCAGCACATCGTAAGGTATTTCTGTAACTTCGCTGTTTTTCCTGTTCAGCACAGTAACCGTTTTTGCCGCGCGGTTAATCTTCTGCGCCTCGTGCCCGGTTAAAACATCAATGCCCTTAACTTTTTTAAAGTAATCCACATCGCGCGCAATACCCTGCGGCGTATGCGTAAATTCATCAAAATTTTTAACTTCGTCACCAATATAATAAGGAAAACCGCACGCACCGTAACTTACAAGCTCTCCGCGTTCAATAACCGTAATTCCCGCATCTTTATCCCTGCGGCGCAGGCGCGAAGCAGTTTTCATTCCTGCCGCCACACCGCCGATAATTAAAACTTTTTTGCCCATATACTTCCACTCCTTCCGTTTACAAATCCTATACTTATATTATATCATCATATCCTTATAAAAAATGTCCTGTTTTAATGAATACATCACTAAAACAGGACTTTTTGCTGTTATTTATTTTTTATAATTGATTACTCCTGCTCAACTTCGATATTGCCGCCACGCAGCACAACTTTTACTTTTGTGCCGCTGCCGATTTCACCGGCAACAATTTTCTTGCCGAGGATATTTTCAACGGTATGTACAATAAGGCGTTTCAGCGGGCGCGCGCCAAAGGCAGGGTCAAAGCCTGCACCTGCAAGGTATGCCACAGCTTCGTCGCTGGCGGTAAGCGTCATATCAAGCTGTTTTTGCAGCCTGTCGCTGAGCTCTTTAAGGATGAGTTTAACAATATCCTTAATCTGTTCTTCCTGCAAAGCCTTAAATACTACAATATCGTCAACACGGTTCAAAAATTCCGGACGGAAGAAACGCATCAGCATGCTCTGTACTTCTTCGCGCGTTACTTCGCCTTTTTTCTGCATAATTTCAGCAGAACCGAGGTTGCTGGTCATAATAATCAGCGTGTTTTTAAAATCGACAATGCGTCCCTGCCCGTCAGTCAGGCGACCGTCATCAAGCACCTGCAAAAGTACGTTAAATACATCGGCATGGGCTTTTTCAATTTCGTCCAGCAAAATTACGCTGTACGGACGGCGGCGCACTGCTTCTGTAAGCTGGCCGCCTTCATCATAGCCAACATAGCCCGGAGGCGCACCGATTAAGCGCGAAACGGTATGCTTCTCCATGTATTCGCTCATATCAATACGAATCATGTTGCGTTCATCGTCAAACAAAATTTCTGCCAGTGCTTTGGCAAGTTCGGTTTTGCCTACGCCGGTAGGCCCAAGGAAGATGAACGAGCCAATCGGGCGATTGGGGTCTTTAATGCCTGCGCGCGCGCGGATAACAGCTTCGCTTACGGCTTTAACAGCTTCGTCCTGCCCTACTACACGCTGGTGCAGGCGTTCTTCCAGATGAATGAGTTTTTCGCGTTCGCCGCCGTTTAAGCGCGCAACAGGGATACCCGTCCAAGTGCTTACAACTTTGGCAATGTCTTCTTCATCCACTTCTTCTTTTAAAAGCACGCCGTCTTTGTCTTCGGCATCACCTTTGGCAAGGCGCGCCAGTTCTTTTTGCAGTTCAGGCAGGCGGCCGTATTTAAGTTCTGCCAGTTTGTTCAAATCGTAGTTGCGTTCTGCCGTTTCCATATCATGTTTAACGGCGTCAATTTCCTTTTTAACTTCGCGCACACGGCTGATGGCAGCTTTTTGTGCTTCCCAGCGTTTAACAAGCTCATCGTTGGATTTTTTAAGCTCTGCCAGTTCTTCTTCAATTTTGGCAAGACGGTCTTTGCTCTGCTCGTCGTCCTCTTTCTTTAAAGCCTGTGCTTCAATTTCCAGCTGCAAAATGCGGCGTTTGCTTTCGTCAAGTTCGGCAGGCAGGCTGTCGATTTCGGTACGCAGGCGCGCTGCGGCTTCATCCACAAGGTCTATTGCCTTATCCGGCAAAAAGCGGTCATTAATATAACGGTTGCTTAATACAGCCGCTGCAACAAGGGCGGCGTCTTTAATACGCACGCCGTGGTGCACTTCGTAGCGTTCTTTTAAGCCGCGCAGAATGGAGATGGTGTCTTCAACATCCGGCTCTTTAACCATAACGGGCTGGAAGCGGCGTTCCAGAGCGCTGTCTTTTTCGATATATTTGCGGTATTCGTTCAGCGTGGTTGCACCAATGCAGCGCAGCTCGCCGCGGGCAAGCATCGGTTTTAAAATATTGCCTGCATCCATGGCGCCTTCGGCGGCACCGGCACCAACAACGGTGTGCAGCTCATCAATAAACATAATAATCTGCCCGCCGGATTCGGATACCAGTTTCAAAACTTTTTTCAAGCGTTCTTCAAACTCGCCGCGGTATTTGGCACCGGCAACAAGAGCTGCCAGGTCAAGCGCATACAGAGTTTTATTTTTAAGGCTTTCCGGAACATCGCCTGCCACAATGCGGCGGGCAAGCCCTTCTACAATAGCGGTTTTGCCAACGCCCGGCTCACCAATCAAAACAGGGTTGTTCTTTTTGCGGCGCGAAAGAATTTCAACCACACGGCGGATTTCTTCATCTCTGCCGATAACAGGGTCAAGCTTGCCTTCTTTGGCTTTGGCGGTTAAATCCTGCCCGTATTTTTCAAGCGTCTGTTTCTTTTCGTCGCCTTCAGCACTGTTTGTGTAAGCCATATACAGGCCTTCGGCCTTGTTTTTGGTAATGCCGTATTTTTTCAAAAGCGCGGTAACATCGCTGTCGCCGTCACTGGCAAGGGCACCAACCAAATGGCAAATGTTAACTTCGCCCTGCCCTGCGTTCTGCGCTGCAATAGCCAGCACGCGGGCTGCGCCGGTACTCATCATAAGCCCTCTGTCCTGCCCTTTTACGGAAGGTATTTTCTGCACAAGGCGTTTGGCCTCCGCAGTAAATGTGCTGGCATCAGCGCCGGCATTTTTAAGCAGGAACGGGAAAAACCCTTCACTTCCGGCCAGCGCAACTAACAGATGGGCGCAGGTCAGTTCCTGGTTATAATTTATAACAGCCTGCTGCTGAGCAGCTTCCAATATGCTTTTTACTTCTTCACTGTAGCGTTCATTCATAGCGCTAACCTCCTTCAAACTGTATAAACAGTAAAATATTTTACATAAATTTTTATGTTAAATACGCAGGGAAACCGCTTCCGGCGGCGAATATGCAAGTAAATGCTTTTTTCACGGAGGATATTTTATGAATACATCCATGATTGTATACCGTCTTTTTGACGTTGCCGACGAAATTGACCTTGATTTGGTGCAGGCCCTTTGGACCAGCCGCAACAAAATCGCTTCCAGGCTCCGCCTGGACCGTATATCTACCAAGTCTATTACTTTTAAGGACCCGCCGGTTCTTGTTGAGCTTGGCTCCCATGATATGAAGCTGGGCAACGGTACTTATCTTACCGAAGTTAAAGCCCGCATTTTTGATTTAGGCGTTATCAGCCTTATTCTGCGTATTCATTTTGAAGAAGATGTAACATTTGATGAATACATGGATATGTCTATCGTCAGCGAAAACATGCCGGAAGATGAGATCCGCTCTTACCTTGACGCCGTTTTGGAAACCATCCGCCCGGCGTGCAGCAATGAGCGTGTTTCGGACTTTGACGAAGATTTTGTAGTTTATTATTTTCAGGATAAAGTACCCGAAAACTGGGATATTGTGCCGCTGCTTTTGAAAGACCGCACGCCCGTAAGCCCGGAAACCCGCGCTGAAACACTGGCCAACCGTTTTACTTACGCCGATGACGTATGTTACCTTGCGTGGGATTCCGCCGTTGTGTATGACCCCAGCGGCAGCCTTGACGTGCCCGACCTTCTGGAATTTGCCAACGCCCAGTTTCTGGAACTGCGCTACTATGACAATGCGCTTAATGAAGCCATTGACCGCACTTACGACGAGCTGGAAGCCGCCGAAAAGGGCAGCACCGGCAGCCGCCAGACAAGCTACCGCAAAATACGCGGCAGGCTGATGGAACTGATGGCTGATGTAAGCACGCTGACAAGCAATATCAACAATGCTTTGCAGGTTACGGAAGATATTTTCTACGCGCGCATTTACACGCGTTATCTCGACCTTCTGCGTGCTTCGGTTTGGAAGGACAACATTGAAAACAAAATGCTTGTCATTCAGCGCAGCTATAATCTTCTTAACGAAGAAGTATCCATGTACCGTTTTGAATATATCGGCATGAGTGCCGTTACACTTTTGGCAATTATTTTACTTTTAATAATTTACCTTGCTGTGCGTTAACAGCATATTTATCAACAGGGGCATTTTTCTGCTCCTGTTTTATATTATAGCAACAAAAGTCAAAAAGTCAAATATTTTTTGTATGTTTTTATGATAATTTTTTCGTTATTTTAACTTGACAAATTGACGCTGCGGAAGCAAAATATACACATTACTTTATTTTTTGAGAGGGGAAAGAAAATTATGACACCATCATCAATTTTGAAAGGAACTGCTATACTGCTTTTTTTGCAGGGCGTCAGCACGGTTGCGCTTAATTTATGCGGCATTAAATTTCCGCCTGCGCTGCTGGCAATGATTCTGCTGCTGGTACTTTTGCTCAGCGGCATTATAAGGGTGCGTACCATTGAAGATGTCTGCGATATTTTAATAGAAAAAATGGGCATGCTCTTTTTGCCCGCAGGCGTAAGCATTTTGCTGTATCTGGACGTTATCCTTGCAGAAAGCACCGCCATTGTGGCTACCGTTATTATAAGCAGTTTTATGATACTGATTGTAACGGCTGTGTTTTTAAACTTTATGCTGAAAAGTAAAGGCGGTGCCGAAAAATGACTTTTTTACCAGAAGCCTTCATACAATCGCCGCTGTTTGGCATTGCCCTTACCATTGTTGTTTATGTAATATGCGAAATTATTGTAGATAAGTTTGAACTGAGCATTATTCCACCGTTTGTGTTGGCGTGCCCGATGATAATTGCCTTTATTTATTTTCAGGAGCCGTATATTACTTACGAGGACTACGAAACAGGCGCAGGCTTTATCAACTTTCTGCTCGGCCCTGCCACCGTGGCACTGGCCCTGCCGCTGTACAACAACAGGCGCATTATAAAAGAAAACCTGCCGGTAATTATAAGCGGCATTCTTGTTGCCACGATTACAGGCATTGTCAGCATCTTCATTTGCGGTAAAATGTTCGGCGCAAGCAGCCAGGTGCTGCTTTCCATGATTCCCAAATCCGTAACAACGCCTATTGCCATGGATATTTCTTCCGCTATCGGCGGTATTCCGGCGCTTACGGCCGCCTGTGTAATTTTTACAGGCATGCTTGGCGCTACCTTTAACCACAAAATTTTAGAGGCTTTAAAAATTAAAAACAACATTGCCATCGGCCTTTCCATAGGCGCTTCCAGCCACGGGCTCGGCACAAGCGTCTGCGCCGGCAAAAATGCCCTGCAGCTGGCAATCGGCGGCGCTTCCATAGGGCTTACCGGCATAGCAACTTCCATTTTGGCTCCTATTCTGCTGCCGTTTATGGAAAGCTTATTTTAAAATTTAACACTATATACGCAAAAAACGGTATTGCTTTTTACGGCAATACCGTTTTTTTATTTTGCGGGCTTTGTTAAATTTATGCCGCACAGCTTCATGCCGCGCTCATATTTACTGCGGTTTTCCGGTGTTACAGGCACCAGGTTTGCAATCTGCCCGGCATAGGCAAGCAGTTCTTCTTTCGTACCGCTTTTAATTTCCAGTTCCGTTTCGTTAACAGCACATTCATTTCCGGTTATGCCGGAAATAATTTTGCCGCGGTCAACCGCCAGCTCCACCGTTGTAGCCGCGCTTATTTTAAGCAGGCACAGCCTGCGCTCAACATCAACGGTAAACAGTTTTACAAGCGGCTCACCGGCAATAAGTTTTTCCAAATCCGTCTCAAAGCCTTCTTCTTTAAACCCCTGCAAAACAGGCTTGCCGTCAGGCAAATCAACATTATATTCGTTGCGGCTGGAAAATCCGCCGTGAGCTTCTTTTTCCGTTTTAATGGTGGCTTCGTATTTAGTGCCGTTTTTGCGCACACGGTAAGCAATGCCGCTGTGCATAAGTTTAAAAGACGGCGTATCATAATACGAAGTTTCAAGGTGGTGTACGGCTTCGCTGCCGCCGATAATTTTATCCGCTACAAGCGGAGAAGCAAGCAGTTTTTGCAAAGCCTCCGTCCCAATATTAAGTTTTATTTCAATTTCTGCCGGCATTTTTACACTCCTTTTAGGCGATTGAGCCTCTCAGTTCGGTAAAAATAACTTTACCTTCATCAAGACTGTAAACAGTAGGTTCAAGTTCACGCAAATCCTCCGTGCGCCAGCCTTTATGCTGCTTCTCCAAAAGTTTAAGCGCTTCTTCAAGGCTTTCTGCCGCCACAATGGCAATGGCATCAAGGTAAAATTCCGTATTAACGCAGGGTTCCTGTATCATGCTGTGGCTATGGTAGGTTTTGTTATGGCGCCATACATAAAGTTTCATAAACGCACCTTCTTTCCGTGTTCTTTTAAATTAATTATAAACTTTTATCGCCGCCGCGGCAACTTTTAAAGCGCCTGCTTTAAAAATTTGCCCTTAAACAGCAAAAACCGCCGGAATAAACCCGGCGGCACTTTGCCATGAATATTAAAATTAATCTCTTAATTTAGCTTTGTAGGCTTCGCCAACTTTTTCCACAACATTTTTAATAACGGCATCAATTTCTTCATCCGTTAAAGTACGGTCGTCTGCCTGGAAAGTTAAGTTGAACGCCATGGATTTATAACCTGCTTCCACCTGTTTACCGGTGTAAACGTCAAATACTTTTACCTGTTTCAGCAGGCTGCCAGCATTAGCGCGGATAACTGCCTCCAGTTCTTCCATGGCAACCTCCAGCGGTACAACAACCGCAATATCGCGCGAGGTTGCAGGATATTTAGGCAGATGTACAAACTGCGGCACATGAGATGCACTGGCAACAAGCGGTTCAACTTCCAGTTCCAGCACGCATACGCTGCCGTTAAGGCCGTAGTTTCCGGCAACGGTCGGGTGCAGTTCGCCAAACCAGCCAATTACCCTGCCTTCGTATTCAACGGCACAGCTCTTGCCGGGATGCAGGTAAGGCTGAGCTACCGGCACATATTTTACGCCTGCAATCTGCAAATTTCCCAAAAGTCCTTCCACTGCGCCCTTCATATCGTAAAAATCAACTTCGTCTTTGGTTTCAGTCCAGTTAATGCTGCTGCGTCTTCCGGCCAGTACGGCACATAAAACCGGTTTTTCTTCCGGCAGTTCTTTAAGCGGCAGAGCCTTGGGCAAAAATACCTTGCCGATTTCAAAAATCTTAACTGATTCTGCCTGGCGGGCCTGGTTATAAACCGCCGTATTAAGCATCCCCGGCAGCATGCTGGTGCGCATTACCTTAAATTCGTCGCTCAGCGGGTTCATAAGTTCAATGGCGCCGCGGCGGCTGTCTGCTTCGTCAAGAAGGATTTTATCAAAAGAATTGGGGTTAATGAAGCTGTAAGTCATAACTTCGTTCAAACCGGCAGCAACAAGATAATCCTCAATTTCTTCACATACATCGTCAATTACAGCCTGACGGCCCTGTACCAGCGGCAAATCCGGATTATGCGATTCAATCTTGTCATAAGAATGCATTCTGGCAATTTCTTCGCTGATATCGGCGTCACAGCTGATGTCATAACGCCAGGAAGGAGCGGTAACGGTTAATACGCCGCCACTATATTCCACGCCGAACTGTAATTTTTTAAGAATATCAACCATTTCTTCAGCGGCAATTTCCACGCCGATACGGCTGTTAATAGCCTGCGGCGTTACGCGGATAACGGCAGGTTTAACTTCTTCCGGATAATCTTCTACGATGCCGCAAACCGTTTCGCAGGCACCCATCTGTTCCAACAGGTGTACGGCGCGGTTCAAAGCGTTATGGTTCAGCACCGTATCAACGCCGCGCTCAAAACGGCCGGAGGCTTCACTGCGCAGCCCTAATGCTTTGGAAGTACGGCGGATGGAAGGCCCGTTAAAGGTTGCGGCTTCCAGCATTACGTTAACGGTTTCGCCGGTAACTTCGGTTTCCAAACCGCCCATAACGCCGCCAAGGCCAACAGCATGGTCAGGGTCGGCAATAGTAATCATGTCCGGGGTTAAAATGCGTTCCTGCCCGTCCAAAGTTACAAGTTTTTCGCCGTCTGCGGCGCGGCGCACAATCAGTTTATGCCCGCCTACCTTGTCATAATCATAAGCATGCATCGGCTGGCCAAGTTCAAGCATTACATAGTTGGTAACGTCAACAACGTTGCTTATCGGGCGCATACCGCAGGCACGCAGGTGTTTCTGCATCCATTCCGGGCTGGGCCCGATTTTAATGTTTTTCAGTACGCGCACTGCAAAACGGCTGCACAAATCTTTAGCGTCAACTTCAATGGCAGCCATATCAGCAGCACTGCCGCCGGCAGCTTCCTTAACGCTCATATCCGGCATGCGCAGTTCTTTGCCAAGCACGGCTGCAGCTTCGCGCGCCAGGCCGATAATATTGGTGCAGTCGCCGCGGTTGGCGGTAAGGTCAATATCAAGCACTACATCGTCAAGGCCAAGCACTTTTTTAATATCCACGCCAACCGGAGTATCCGGCGGCAGAATGAAAATGCCTTCGCGCTGTTCCGGCAGCAAAAGTTTGGCGTCAATGCCAAGTTCAGCCGCGCTGCACAGCATACCAAAGGAATCAAGGCCGCGCATTTTTGCTTTTTTTAGTGTCATGCCGTTCGGCAGATGAGAGCCGATAACTGCTACCGGCACCATATCATATTGCTGAACGTTCTGCGCACCGGTTAAAATTTGCAGAATTTCCGGCCCGCCGACATCCATCTTGCAAATCCACAAATGGTCAGAGTTAGGGTGGCGCTCGATATGCGTTACCTTGCCGGTAACAACGCCTTCCAGCCCTTCACCGAGATGGTTTACGCTTTCAACTTCCAGCCCTACGCGGGTCAGTTTTTCAGCCAGCTCCTCAGGAGTGACATCAATATCTACATATTGTTTAAGCCAATCAACAGATGCTAACATGGTACCCCTCCTTATTTAAACTGGCGGATGAACCGCAAATCATTTTCAAAGAACAAACGCAAATCGTCAATGCCGTATTTAAGCATGGCAATACGTTCTACACCCATACCAAAAGCATAGCCGCTTGTTTTTTCGGGGTCGTAGCCGCTCATGCGCAGTACGTTGGGGTGTACCATGCCGCTGCCTAAAATTTCCAGCCAGCCGCTGTTTTTGCATACACGGCAGCCCTTGCCGCCGCAGATAACGCAGGAAATATCAACTTCCGCACTCGGTTCGGTAAATGGGAAATAACTTGGGCGCAGGCGGATGCTTACGCTGCTGCCGAACATTTCCTTACAGAAGGTTTCCAGTGTGCCTTTTAAATCGGCAAGGCTGATATCCTTGCCCAGCACCAAACCTTCAACCTGATGGAACATAGGCGAATGGGTTGCGTCATAGTCGTTGCGGTAGACGGTACCAGGCGAAATCATGCGGATTGGGGAATCCGGCACGCTTGCCTGCATTTTGCGCGCCTGCATAGGCGAAGTCTGCGTGCGCAGCAAAATGTCTTCGGTAATATAAAAAGTATCCTGCATATCCCTTGCCGGATGGTCTTTCGGCAAGTTCAATGCTTCAAAATTATAGTAATCGCTTTCAATCTGCGGCCCGTCCAGAACTTCAAAGCCCATGCGCATAAAAATCTTTTTAATTTCGCGCATCGTCAGCGTAATGGGGTGCAGATGCCCGCACTGCGGTTTGCGGCCTGGCAGCGTAATGTCAACCTTTTCGCTGGCAAGGCGCTGTTTTAAGGCTTCAGCTTCCAAAACTTCGGCTTTGGCGGCAATAGCTTCTTCCAAAACCTTTTTTACTTCGTTTACAATCTGGCCGATTTTCGGTCTTTCTTCTGCCGGCAGGCTGCCCATGCCGCGCAGGATGTCAGTCATATGGCCTTTTTTGCCAAGATACTTAACGCGCAAATCTTTCAGCGCGTCCACGCTTGCAGCTGTTTCCAGCTCTTTAAGCGCCTGCTCTTTAAGTGCTTGCAGTTCTTCTCTCATACTTAACCTCCCAAAATTCAGCATTCAGGGGCAGGCGGTAAAAATAAAAAAGCCTCCGCCCCTTCAAAGGGGCGAAAGCTGCATAACTTCCGCGGTACCACCCTGTTTTGTACCTCATAACACCTTAACGCGGCAAACGCCGTTCCTACTTATTTTCAAAACGGATGCTCCAAAGTGAACTTCGGCACAACCTGTATCACGGGGCTTTCAGCCATGGCCCTGCTCTCTGCGTCGCAGTTTATGCCTACTCTCTTTTTCATAGCACAAATTTTATAAATTGACGTGTATTATTATAACACAGCCTTTATTTTGTTGCAAGACGGCGGCGCATGGCTTCAAACATAACTACGCCCCCTGCCACTGCCGCATTAAGCGATTCTGCCCTGCCCTGCATCGGTATAAACACCCTTTTGGCAGCGGCAGCCTTTAAGCTTTCCGAAGCACCGTAAGCCTCGCTGCCCACAACTATGGCCGTGCGCGCGCCAAACTCCGCCTCATACAGGTTTTGTGCGCCGTCAAGGCAGGTAACCATAATTTCGTAATTGTTTTTATGCGCCCAGCGGGTAAACTCAGCTTCCGGCATATCGCACAAAACAGGCATGCGCAAAAGCGAGCCCATGGTGGAACGCACTGTTTTTGGCGCATAAGCGTCGGCGCAGCCCGCCAGCAAAACAACCGCTGCAATACCTGCCGCTTCCGCCGTGCGGATTAACGTGCCGACATTGCCGGGGTCAGCCACACGGTCAAGCACAAGCACAGTACCGTCTGCCACTATAAAACCCTGCGGCTTATTGCAAACAGCCAAAACACCCTGCGGTGCTTCCGTGTCACTCATTTTTTTCATAACCTGTTCCGTTACGCTGTAAAGCTCAATATTTTTTGCGGCGGCATCAGCCAAAAGCTGCGCCAGCCTGGTATTTGCAGCATCCGGCACGGCAAAAACTTTCTGCACAGCAGCATAACGCACCGCTTCTTCAACGGCGCGCAGCCCTTCAACAACAAAACTGCCGCTGCGTTCGCGGTACTTTTTCTGTTTTAAATTGCACACATCCTTAACAACGGCGTTGCCAGGGCTTGTAATCTCTTTCATTAAACAATTTCCTCTAAGGCTTTAATGTTCTGATGCTCGCCGATAACAATCATCTCGTCGCCTTCTTCCAAAACCTGAGTCGGTTTCGGGTTAATATATGTTACGCCTTCGTGCTTGATGGCAACAACGTTAACATTGTAACGTTTGCGCAAATCGGATTCGATAAGGTTTTTGCCAACCAGCGAATGAGGAATATTCGTACTCATAAGGCTGATGTTGTTGCTCATTTCAATGTAGTCAACAATGCTGCTGGAAATAAGGTTATGGGCAACGCGCTTGCCCATATCGCGTTCAGGGTAAATAATTTTATCGGCGCCGATTTTTTCAAGCATTTTGCCGTGTACGGCACTGGTTGCTTTTACGGCAACAAACGGCACGCCCATTTCCTTAAGGTTCAGCGTTGTTAAAAGGTTATCTTCAAGCGGGCCGATGCCTACAATAACAACCTCGTAGTTATTAATGCCAAGGCTGCGCAGAGTATTTTCGTCAGAAGCATCCGCACTTACAACATGCGTCAGCTCGTGCGACAAATCCTGCACAATTTCTTCATCACTGTCAACGCCCAAAACCTGGTAGCCAAGCTCATGCAGCGTAAGTGCCACGCTGGTGCCAAAGCGCCCCAGCCCCAGCACCGCAAATTGTCTTTCTTTATTTTTTTTTGCCATTGTTTACACCCCATTAACCAATATTAATATGCTCCGACGGATAGCGGATTTTGTTGGTACCGGCACTTAAAAAGCTTAAAAGGAAAGTTAAAATTCCGATGCGGCCTATGTACATGGTTAAAATTAACACTAATTTTCCAAGTGGTTCCCATCCCGGCGTAATGCCGATGCCTAACCCTACCGTTCCAAATCCGGACATAACTTCAAATAAGATTTCTATAAAGGAATGTTCGCCATTAGATAAAACCACAAGTATCATAACTGCTATAATAACCCATAAAAGGCATAAAACTGTTATAACAAATGACTTATCGACTATTTTTTCGTCAATACGGCGACCAAACATCACAACATCACGCTTACCGCGCAACATAGTCCAAACAGATGTCATTAAAACAACAAAAGTTGTCATTTTAATGCCACCGCCGGTAGAACCGCTGCCTGCGCCAATGAACATCCAAATAATTAATATAAGCATACTGCTATCATGAAGATATGCCAAATCAACTGTGTTAAATCCAGCTGTACGTGCCGAAACCGTCTGGAATAAAGATGCCAAAAAAGCTTCTTTCTGCGGCAAATTTCCAATAGTATAAGGATTATTAGCTTCAAAAAGCCATATTAGTATTGTACCGATTACATTAAGCCCTAATGTTGTTAAAAGAACTATTTTGGTTTGAAGTGCAAAACGTTTCCACTTAATTCCCCTGCGTAAATCTTCAAGCACTACAAACCCAAGACCACCCAATGTAATCAATAACATAATACATACATTAATAAGAACATCTCCACGGTAATCAATCAAGCTTTTATAATCGCCCATCAGGTCAAAACCGGCGTTGCAAAAAGCAGACACTGAATGCCAATATCCAAAATAAACACCCTTAATACCAAGACCCTTCACAAACATAAAATATAACGCCATAATTGTACCAAAGAACAATTCTATAATAAGCGTATATTTAATAATGTTCAGCGCAATGCGTACAACGCCGGATATTTCCGTCTGGTTCATAGATTCCTGCAAAAACAGACGCTCACGCAGGCTTACCTTGCGCCCGGCAATAACCATAACCAGCGTCGTCATCGTCATAATGCCAAGGCCGCCAATTTGAATAAGCCCTATCAAGACAATCTGTCCGAAAAGTGACAGCTCGTTACCAACATCGATAACCGTCAGCCCCGTTACGCACGATGCCGACGTCGCCGTAAACAGCGCGTCCAAAAACGTCAGCCCATGCCTGTCCTGCGTGGAAATTGGCAGCATAAACAAAAGTGCGCCGCTAAAAATAAGCAGCATAAAGCTCAGCGCCACAAGCTGACTGCCATTAAAAGTTTGCCCCATCCAACGCAAAAACTTATTTTCACGCCCCAAGGTATACTCACCTCATATAAAAGTTTTTTGCTAAAATTTTTATTATTAAAGCCATTACGGCTGTTACCACGTATTATACCAAATTATGAAATTTTTGCAAATTTTTACACAAATAAAAAAGACCAACGCGGTAAAACGTTGGTCCTTTAATGCTTATAAATTACAGAGCAGCTTTAGCGGTTTCAACCAGTTTTGCAAATGCAGCTGCGTCGAAAATTGCCATATCTGCCAAAACCTTACGGTCAAGCTGAATGCCTGCTTTGGTAAGGCCGCAGATAAAGCGGCTGTAGCTCATACCGTTAGCACGGGTTGCAGCATTGATACGGGCAATCCACAAACGGCGGAACTCGCGTTTTTTAGCACGGCGGTCGCGGCGTGCATAGCTCAATGCTTTCATTACAGTTTCGTTAGCTTTTTTGAACTGTAAATGTTTAGCTCCGCGGTAACCTTTAGCCAGTTTTAAAATATGTTTATGACGGCGGTGTGCAGTTACACCAACTTTAATTCTTGCCATTAGTAATATCCTCCCTTAACTCCACTAATTATGCATACGGCAGCATTTTAACTACGCGTTCATGGTCAGTTTTATGCACTAAAGTAGCTTTGCGCAGATTTCTCTTGCGGGCAGGAGCTTTTTTCTCAAGAATATGGCTCTTATAACCTTTGGCACGTTTAAATTCACCGGAAGCGGTTTTTTTGAAACGTTTTGCAGCAGCTCTGCGGGTTTTCATTTTCAACTTCATTTAAAAAATCCTCCTTATTTACTCGGTTTCGGCGCAACTATCATAATCATGTTTTTGCCTTCAAGTTTGGGCTGTCTTTCAACAACTGCCATCTCTTTAAGCTGGGCAGCCATTTTGTTTAAAAGAACTTCACCCAGTTCCGGATGCGAAAGCTCACGTCCGCGGAACATAATGGTAACCTTTACTTTGTCGCCATCTTCTAAGAAACGCACGGCATTTTTAAACTTAACGTTGAAGTCATGTTCTTCAATGCCGGGGCGTAGCTTAACTTCTTTAATGTCAAATGTTTTCTGTTTCTTACGAGACTCTTTTTCGCGTTTCTGCTGCTCGTAACGATACTTGCCGTAATCCATAATCCGGCACACAGGCGGTTTGGCAGTAGGTGCAATTTCCACCAGGTCGAGATGTTTTTCATAAGCAAGCTGCTGGGCTTCGCGGCCGGACATAATTCCAAGCTGTTCGCCATCGCTGCCGATAACGCGCACTTCACGTGCCCGAATTTCTTCATTGATACGCAAGTTTTCCTTAGCTATGACAAGTCACCTCCAAAATATTTCAGTCAAAAAGAAAAGCGGGCAGAACAAATCCACCCGCGTTAGTACATATCCAACCCTGTCGAGCATAGCTGCAAGGTGAGAAGCGAGCGGCTTCTACTTTGTTACCCGAATATAATAACACAACCATGCAGCCTTGTCAACAAATTATTTAATTATTTTCTTGCGCCGAGCTGACCGTCAATAATGAACAGGCCGCCAACATTATCGCCAACCATTTGCAGTTTTTCAACAATTTCGGAAGCGCTGGCTTCTTCTTCAACCTGCTCGTCAATAAACCATTTCAAATGGCTCTGGGCAGCATAATCTTTTTCTGCCAAAGCTACTTCATACATATCGTGAATGCGGGAAGTAACATATTTTTCATGTTCCAGAACTTTTTTGAACAATTCCAGCGGAGTGCCGTAATCGGCAGCCGGAGCTTCAATGGCAAGCAGTTCCGGTTTTTCGCCGCAATCCTGCATAAAGCCCATTAATTTAAAAGCATGCTCACGTTCTTCTTCATACTGTGCTTTAAGCCAGTGTGCCATGCCTTTAAAATTTTTGGCTTCCATATCAAGGCTCATTGCCAGATACATATATGCAGAGTATAATTCAGCCTGAACCTGCTCGTTAAATGCTTTGTAAACTTTTTTCTTCATATTAAAATCCTCCTTTTTTTGGAAACGCTTTCTTGATGATTTAAGTATAACACAGTCTGCGTATTTAATCAATAATAATTATTTATTTTTTTGTAAAATATTTGTTCATCCCGCAAAAATAATAAAAAATTCCGTTTTCTGCCGCCAATAAAAAAAGCACCTTAAAAGCATTTTAAACTTTAAGGTGCCGGTAAAAATTATTTTTCTTTCATCTGTTTAACAATCAGCGATACGGAAGGCTGGCTCATATTAAATAAATTAGCCAAAAATAATTGTGATAAGCCTTCTTCGTGGTACAGGCGGTAAATTTCTTCGTTGCGCCCATCACGGTTTTTAAAAGGGGTTATCTCTACTGTTTTGCCATCAACCTTATAACCGTAATCGCACAAAACTACTATCATATAGTCTCCGTCCGGCTTCTGTGCTTTAATTTCCCAGCAGCGCATGCCGTTTTTACCGCGCGGCATATAGTTAACGTATTCTGCCGTGCAGTTACCGGCCAGAGTTTTAAACTTTTCTTTATTGTAAGAAACATCTTTTCCCATATTTTTCTTTCCGTGTATAAAATAATACTTTTTATTTTATACCGAAAGATTATACTGTGACGGCTCTGCAAAAATGCTGTGTCTTCTCCGATTCCGTCCGGGCACAGCACCGGACTCTCGCACAAAGTACCCTAAATTTAGCCGCCACAGTTTTTGCCTGCCGCCTTACAGTACAATCTTTCTTATTTAATTTACATTAAAAATCAAATCTTACACCGGCATTCCACTGCCAGGGGGTTTCAATATCGCCGCCGTATGTTTTTTCTACATCAAAATACAGGTGCGAAGTTTTGCTGAGGTTGATGTTGGTGCCAATGCCTACTTCAAACCAGCCGCCGCCAAGGTCCTGTTCATAACTTTGACTCTGACCACTTTTACTCATAGTTACGCTGGCATCACCGTCAAAATCATACAGATAACTTGCTTTTACATATACATTGCCTGCACCAATATCTTTACCTGCCGCAAAACCCAAACGCCCTACTACGCTGTCCATTGCGTCCTGCGTTACTCTTACGTCACGGCTCGTGGTATAGTTAGCACTGCTTAAATGACCGTAAGTTAACTGTACCTGCGGCTCTACCCAAAAATCATTGCCTGCTTCAATGCGTTTGCCATATTCGGCGCTGAATGCATAGCCGTTGTTTCTGTAATCGCCGGTGCTTTCAATGCCGCTGCGTCCAAATACATCAAATTCGTTATCCAAACGTGCGTATTTAGCACTTAAATCAACATATTGTCCGTCGTTAGCAACGTAAGTGCCGTATACGGTAAAGCCGGTGGACTGGTTTTCGCCGCTGCCGGTTGCAAAGCTGCTCTTGCCTTCGGTACGGCTGATGGCACCGCCGATATACCAGTTGCTGTCGCCTACTTTTTCATCATAGCCTAACTGGTAAGTGCTGTACTGGTTTTTAATATCCATATCGCCGTACTTGCTTTCGCCGCGTTTCATGCGTGCCCAAATACCGGCTTCGCCGTTACTGCTGCGCAGTTCGCCCATACGCTGGTGCATTTCGTCGTTTTCTGCACGCCATGCCATAAAGGCTACGTTGGCAAGTTCGGTAATGCCTTCGTTTTTAAGATTTTTACCTTGTTTAATACTACTGCTTACAATCTTACCATCTTCATCAGTTACAGCAGTAATTTCACCAAGAATATCGCCTTCTGCGGAAGTAACATTAATTACTTTACTTCCAGTTTCAATTTGCAATACATCAGCCAATTCTTGCATACTGGCATCAATGCTATTAGTATCAAAAGAATTTGTTACATCACTATTACCGTTAACAGTTAATCCACTACTACTATTTTTATTAATGTTAACTATATTATCAGTGCTATTAACATTAAAAGTTCCATTTTGACCAGTTAAATTTTCTATTGTAAATTTTTCGTTTTTCTCCGCTACATTTATTTTAGAATTTTGCATCTCAACATCGCCTAATTCCATAGTTTCATTATTGACATTTACAGTAGCAGATTCTTTTATATTCAATTTGCTGATATGTGCTGGATCATCGTGTTTTTCTATATCGCTGTTAAAATCAAATCGTCCATTTTCGCCTATGTTCATCGTACCATAAACTTGCATACCTATACCTGTATTGTCATATCCATTTTGAACATTTAAAACAGCATTGGTTTCGCCTCTTTCACCTAAATAGAAAGAACCTTGATTTAAATTTAAATTATTTACATAAACTTCATTAGCACTAATTGAAGGATAGGTACCTTCTCCAGTTATACCCATAGTTATTGTACCAGCTGTGATTTTATTAGTCGTAAATGTACTACCGCCATGATTAATAATATCAGCCTTGACTTCACCTATTTTTTTTGCATAAAAACTACTACCTTTTTTTAAATTTATAACATTTGCTTCAATTACTCGTTCGTTACTTTCAACTGCATCTGAAGGATCCATTCTAAAATAACCACTAATATCCATAGTTCCAGCATATATACTTCCTTTAGAAACATATAAATTAGCGCCTTTATTTATTGTAAGAGTATTACCAACATTAACATCACCAGTTTTTACATATACAGGCGTATTAGAAATCGTAAAATTATTTTCAGCATTTACATCTACCTTTCCTGTTTTATTTTGCTCGAAATAAACAGGTCCACCAGAAACTGTTATATTATCATAATTAACAGTTTCATATACTCTTGTTAATCCCGTATACTCTTTATCTTCTGCGAACCCAACATTACCTGCAATTAAGCACACCAACAAAGTACTCAATGTTAATTTTGTTTTACTTTTCATCTTTACAACTTCCTTTCAAAGTTTTTCGCTAATTTATATAAAAACATACAAATCAGCTATCGCTAAAATTATACCACGTTCTTCCCCCCCGGCAAGACCTTACTTTAACTTTGTGTCTTTCTTTTACGTATCTTGCCAACTGGTAACATGGTTTATGTTAATCCGCACTTTTTTATTTTTTACAAATTTTTTCAACAAAGTCTTTACAAACTGCCAAGCCTTCGGTTATAATCTTTCTTACGCCGATTTTTAGGTGCGCACCGCTAAACGGCTTATTATTTTTACAGGGGGTTTATTTTTTGACGAATTATTTAAACAGAAAAATATCTTTATTTACTAACGCGGTGCCTAAAACGCCAAAGCTAAAATCTGCCGTGCCGGAAATGGATATTATTCCCAAAACCGTGCGCCACAAAACTTTTACCACATTGGCAACAGAAACCAAAAATTTAATTACCGCCGCCCAAAATGGTGACAAGCAGGCTTTGGAACAGCTTTGCATATCTTTTGAGCCTTTGTTCCGCAGTGAAATGCGCCGTGATATGTTTTACACTGCCCTTGGCTTTGATGAAGGTTTAAGCCTTGCAAGGTTAAAGTTTATTGAGCTTGTAT
>ENA-ORUX01000488-ORUX01000488.1-human-gut-metagenome-genome-assembly--contig:-NODE-488-length-37403-cov-4.203706_pt1 | contig 37403 bp, 23 predicted proteins | sample MGYA00242087_ERZ509225 | MGnify/ENA primary metagenome ERZ509225 (study PRJEB26280, sample SAMEA2338864) | human gut metagenome | biome: human gut; feature: human-associated habitat; material: faeces... | reverse complement strand
CCCCGTCGACTCCGCCGTCGGCACCTCTCTGGCCGTCGTCTTCGGCCCGGCCCGTTTCGAGGAGTTCCTGCACGGCTTCCACGAGATCGACGAGTACTTCGCCAACACCCCGTTCGAGAAGAACGTCGTGGTGCTGCTCGGTATGCTGAACGTCTGGTACCGCAACTTCTTCAAGGTTGCTTCCCACGCCGTGCTGCCGTACGACCAGTACCTGCACCGCTTCCCGGCTTACCTGCAGCAGCTGACCATGGAATCCAACGGCAAGTCCGTGCGTTGGGACGGCACCCCCGTCACCTCCGAGACCGGCGAGATCTTCTGGGGCGAGCCGGGCACCAACGGCCAGCACGCCTTCTACCAGCTGATCCACCAGGGCACCCAGCTCATCCCGGCCGACTTCATCGCGTTCGTCAACACCCCGAACCCGACCAAGGACGGCGACCAGGACGTGCACGAGCTGTTCCTGGGCAACTACTTCGCCCAGACCAAGGCCCTGGCGTTCGGTAAGACCGCCGACGAAGTGCGCGCCGAAGGCACCCCGGAGGAGATCGTCCCGGCCCGCGTGTTCACCGGCAACCGTCCGACCACCTCCATCTTCGGTGTGGCCCTGACCCCGTTCGCCGTCGGCGAGCTCATCGCCCTGTACGAGCACATCACCTTCGTGGAAGGCACCGTCTGGGGCCTCGACTCCTACGACCAGTGGGGCGTCGAGCTCGGCAAGCAGCTTGCCAAGCAGATCACCCCGGCCATCTCCCAGGACGACGACGCCCTCGCCGCCCAGGACTCCTCCACCCAGAGCCTGATCAAGTTCTACCGCAAGAACCGCGAGTTCTGATTCGCTTTGCTCGGTCAGAATTCGTGATTCGCGCGACCGCGGCTGTGCTGTCTGGTGGGCAGTCTGGCGACTGCCCACGTCGCGAGTTCTGATTCGTTCCTCTGGTGCCCCCTCGGGTGAGAGGAGCTGTCAGTGTAGCTGACTGAGGGAGTCTCTCTCACGACTAGTGCCCGACATCTTCGGATGCCGGGCACTTTGCATATACGGATTGCTGTCAGTCAGATGAGTCGAACATGGTCATATTCCGCTTCGGCATCTGTTTGCAGGCATAAAGGCACTATCTAGCCAACTCACGTGGCTGATTCGCTTATTCGCCCTTATTCGCCTCATCCAGGCTCAGCAGATCGTCATCGGCATCGTAATCGAAGAGTTCGCCGTAACGGCCCCACTCCACGGCGATGGCGAACTGCTGATGCGCCTCGTCGTTGGCGTAACGGGCGCGCAGCAGGTCCAGCATGAGCTCGCCGCGGAGCTTGCCTTCCGCAGACTTCCGCAGTGCATGCTCAATGTTGTGCACCAGCGGCGCGTGTTCCATCGCCAGTGAGGCGAACACCTGCTTGGCGCGCAGAATGTCCGCCTTATGCCAGGAGTCGCCCGCCTCGGTGATTTGCACATGGCCGTCGCGTACCACGATGACGCGCAGCATCGTACCGGCATCCACCAGCGGGAACAGGTCGTCCACCTCGAACGAAAGAGCCGAGGCCAAATCTGCCAAGTCGATGCCGTGAGGATGCTCGGCAACCACATCCAGCAGACCGGCAAGCCCGCCCGGCGTGGCGTTGGGCAGCGGATGCTCCTTGATTTTCTCGATGGTCTTGGCGGGCTGAAGGTCTGATGCGTCCGTGACAGATGCGTCCGTGACAGATGCGTTCGTGAGCGATGCCGATGGCGATAGAGCCTCGGCTTGTTGCGTAGGCTGCGAGGCCTGTCCGGTCAAAATCGCGTACAGTCGGTCCACCATCGCCTCGAATTCGACACTGTGACGGTCGCGCGGGCGCTGCAGATCAACCCGCACATCGGCAATCAGATGCCCCGGGTGCGAGCCCAACACCACCACTCGGTCGGCCATCTCCACGGCTTCCTCGATGTTATGTGTGACCATAAGCACCGACTTGATGCTGCGCTGTTCGCTCGACCACAGCTTGAGCACTTCCTGACGCAGGTTTTCGGCGGTCAGCACGTCCAGGGCGGAGAACGGCTCATCCATGAACAGCGCGTCCGGCCGCAGCACCAAGGCGCGTGCAATGCCCACGCGCTGCCTCATGCCGCCAGACAGTTCCTTCGGATACGCCGATTCGAAGCCGTCCAGGCCGATCATGTCGATGGCGTCCAGAGCCAGTTTGGTGCGTTCCGCACGTGGTACGCCGCGCGCCTTCAGACCGAGTTCCACATTGTCTTGCACGGTGAGCCACGGCATCAGCGCGAAGGTCTGGAACACGAGTGCGATGCCGGGATTCGGGCCGGTCAGGGCCTTGCCGCGATACTTGACCGTGCCGCTGGTCGGCTTGACCAGTCCGGCCAGCGCACGCAGGAATGTGGACTTGCCGGCACCCGAACGGCCCAGAATGGCCACGATCTCGCCCTCGTACAGGTTGAACGAGATGTTGTCGAACACGGTGAGTTCGGTGCCGTTGTCGGCCGTGAAGCGCTGGCCGACGTGCTGGGCTTCGATGATGGTGTTCTGCGGGGTCACCGCCCGCAGCGAACGAATGGTTTCCAGTGCAACAGTCATATTATTCTCCTTAAGTCTTTAGTTCAGTGCGAAACGGCGCTCGGCCATGCGCTGCAGCGGGTTCCAGAACAGGCGGTTGACGGCCACCACGAACACGCTCATCACGGTCACGCCGATGATGGTCCTCACGGTGTTGCCGCTTTCGGTGGCCTCGGCGATATACGCGCCCAAGCCGGAGGCGGTCAGCGTATGCCGTCCATAACTTACGATTTCCGAGACAATCGAGGCATTCCACGCCCCACCGGCCGCCGTAATGCCGCCCGTGACCCACGAGCCGAATACCGCCGGCAAAATCAAATCGCGCCACCGCTGCCAGCGCCCCAGCTGGAAGCTGCGCGTCATCTCACGCAGATCGTCGGGAATCTGGCTGGCCCCGGCGATCACATTGAACAGGATGTACCACTGTGTGCCCAACGCCATCAGCAGAATACTACCCCAGTTGATATCCACACTGCACGCCACGAACCACAGCGTGACGAACGGGAACGTGAAGTTCGAGGGGAAGCTGGCCAGCACCTGCACAATCGGCTGCATAAACCGCGAAACGCGCGGATTCATGCCAATCATCGCGCCAATCGGCACCCAAATCACCGAGCAGGCGAGCGTGAGCAGCGCCACGCGCAGGAACGTCACCATGCCCAACACGAACGCCTGCCCGAGCTCGCCGAATCCCGCATCGCGATGAATCACCAGCATAAGCTGCACCAGTCCGAACGCACACGCTGCCAACACCAGTACTGTGAATACCACGTCAAGCGCGCGGCTGCGTGCGGACTTCACGTCCGCCGCCCAACGTCCACCGGTCCGACCCAACGGGCGGGTCAGCGTGTCGAACAGGTCGTCGACAGGCCTGAACAGCCAGGCCACCATCTCATCGATATGTGACTGACGAATGATGGTCAGCACCACACTGGTCTTGCGCACCGCCGACTCGCTTTGCGTAATGCGGAACTTCTCCGCCCACGCGGTCAGCGGCTTCCACAGCAGTACGTCGATAAGCAGCACCACCAGCACCATCGTCACGATGGCCCAGCAGATGGCCGCGAGATTCTCCTCGGCCGCCGCCTGTGCCACGAAGCTGCCGATGCCGGGCAACGCATAGGTGCGATTGTTCACCGAGATCATCTCGGAGGCGGTCAGGAAGAACCATCCGCCGCCTACGCTCATCATGCAGTTCCACAGCAGCGGAATCATCGCGTTCGGCACGTCCAGTGTCCAGAATCGTTGCCAGCGTGTGAGCTGTAGTGAGCGGGCCGCCTCGTCGAGTTCAGTTGGTTCGCTGGTCAGGGACCGGGTGAACGAGAACGCCATGTTCCAGGCCTGACTGGTGAAGATTGCGAAAATCGACGCGGCCTCCACGCCCAGCATCGAGCCGGGGAACAGCACCATCCAGATGGTGATGGTGGCCGAAAGAAAGCCCAGAATCGGTACCGACTGCAGAATATCCAACAGAGGAATCAGCACGCGGCTCAGGCGGCGGCAGCGCGCGGCCGCCGTGCCGTAGATGAACGTGAACACCAGTGAGAAGAACAGTGCCACGAACATACGGAACACCGAGCGCAGCGCGTAATACGGCAGGTCGGCGAGATTCGTACTGACTTGTGACGGCACTCCTTTCGGGCCGATCGGTTCGCCGATCGCCGGCAGAATCCAAGCGATCAGACCGAACAGCGCCAGAATACCGGCCGCGACCAGTACGTCGGAGGCCAGGCGCACGGCGAATGGTTGGCGGTCGGACGCGGCGGTGGAAGGGTTGCGGGCCGACGCATTTGGACGCGCGCCGACGCGATTGAATGAAAACATGGTCATGAAAAGACCTCCCTATGCATAGGAAAGACGAATTATGCAAGGGTTATCCGGGGAGCCAAGGAACACTACAGGCGAGAGCCCGACTTCCGGATAACGGAATATAAGAAAACATGGTCATCACCACCGCAACTATGACTGTTGCCGGCGGCGGAACTACTGGAATAATCACCGTCCATCGGACTCTCACCTCCTTCAAGCCGTGCGCTGAAACGCCAGATCAATACCATCGTCGGTATCCATGCGACCAGCAGGAGGGGCGGAAAGTATTCGAATCCGCCGATTCGAGCCATCGTTCAAGCTTCAGCATCGCAGGGCGGTGGAATTGCGTTAGTTCATGCCTTGATCCGACAAGAACTGCTGACCTGCGTGCAGTGTCTCCACTGTTAGCGGCAGGAACCCATATCCCCGCGGGAGCCTCGCCTACCGACGCTCCCAAGATAAAGCCCGCCTGCAGGTCTGTCAACTACGTCGCAGTGCCTTGGTGTTGGAATGCCATCCGACAGCCATTCTGTCCGCAATAATCCGTACAATTGACGATTGCTGTGTCGAGAAGTGGGCCGCCGCATAAGCCCACGTCTCCATGGGTCCAGTCCGAACGGCCGCAAGGCCTGACTTTCGGCGGATCGGCAGGCTTCCCAAGGGCAAACCCGAGGGATAACGAGAACAGGCCAACGCACGTGATGCGCAATCGCGTGGATGGCCCCAGATCTGTGGCTGATATGCGGCAGCACTGAAGGAAAACAATGGTTAACGCTGTTGAGGCTTTTGACGCCAAGCACATGAAGCCGGCTGAGGAAATCCCGGCCTTCCGTCCCGGCGACACCGTCGACGTGAACGTGAAGATCCAGGAAGGCAACAACTCCCGTATCCAGACCTTCACCGGCGTGGTGATCGCTCGTAAGGGCGCTGGCGTGCGTGAGACCTTCGTGGTCCGCAAGATCAGCTTCGGCACTGGTGTGGAGCGTCGCTTCCCGGTGCACTCCCCGTCCATCGACTCCATCAAGCTCGTGCGTAAGGGCCGTGTGCGCCGCGCCAAGCTGTACTACCTGCGCGCTCTGCGCGGTAAGGCCGCTCGTATTGCCGAGCGCCGCGACAACTCCGCTAAGTGAGTCGATTCGCGGGTGCAATCGTGAGCCTGATGATGCAGGTGCGCGAATAAACCGTGAAATTCAGCCCGGAACCGTTTCGGTTTCGGGCTGTTTTCGTATTTTCCACGTATGATGGACGGGCGCCGGCACCCCTCATATCCGGCAGCATGAATCGCGAGGAGATGGTATGCAGGACGATCAGGATAACGGCGAATTCCCGATTTCCGACAATCCGGAGAGCAATCAGACCTCGTATGATGACGAGGCCGATGCCCGCGATTCCCGTACGTTCCAAGTCGCCGACCACGGCATCGCCCCGTCCCCGGTTCCCCCGGCACCGGCGCGCCCGGCGTACGCCGCTTCTTCCGCTGGCGCGAATGCCGCGGTAGCATCATCGATGGATGATGACCACTTCACCCTACGCGACTTTTTCCTGTGGTGCGGCGTTCCCGTGCTTATCGTGCTGCTGATTCGCATTTTCGCCGTCGGCTTTTACGAGATTCCTTCGCGCTCGATGATGGACACCACGGTGCCCGGCGATCGCGTGGTGACCAGCAAGCTCACCCCCAAGATCTTCGATCTGCAGCGCGGCGACGTCGTGGTATTCAAAGATCCCAACAACTGGTTGAACGAGGAGCAGAGCAGCGCTCCCGGTGGCGGGTACCTCATCAAGCGACTGATCGGCCTGCCCGGTGACGTGGTCGAATGCAAGGGCGCGGGCCAGCCGGTGACCATCAACGGCGTGGCCATCAATGAGACCTCCTACATTCGCCCCGGCGTGGACCCGAGCGCCTTCCCGTTCTCGGTAACCGTGACCGAGGGCCACGTGTTCGTCATGGGCGACAATCGCGCCAATTCCGCCGACTCCCGCTATCATCAGGATGACGGCGATCGCGGCTTGGTTCCCATCTCCGATGTGGTCGGAGTCGGAATCGCGAAATACTGGCCGCTTGACCGGCTTGGTGCGATTGATGACCACCACGAAGTCTTCAAGGACGTGCCTGACGCTTCCGGCTCGAATTCCTGAGTCTTTTTTTGAACCGTGTGAGTCTTTGAACTGATTGAGTTCCGGGCCGTCTGAATCCTGAACCATATGAATCCTAACCATTGTGAGACGATGGGAGCCGCGCATGATTACCCCGACACTTGACTTGGAACGCAGCCTTGCGGCCCAGGGCTATGACCTTATTACTGGATTCGATGAAGTCGGCCGCGGCGCGCTCGCCGGTCCGGTGATGGTCGGGTGCGCCGCCATCTGGGCCTGTGATTTGGCGCCGCTTGACGGCGATGATTCCGCCGAACTGTCCGGGCGGACCTACCTCGGCGTACCGGACGGCGTGGCCGACTCCAAGATGCTCACCGAACATAGGCGCGAGGCGATTTTCGACGAACTGCGCGACTGGTGCGCGGCCTACGCCGTAGGCCAGGCCAGCAACACCGAGATCGACGAATGGGGCATCACCTATGCGCTCGGCGTGGCCGCCCTGCGCGCGCTCAGCCAAGTCGAACGCGAACTTGGCTTACGGCTTGGAGGGGAATCGACGATAAAAAAGGCTTCGGGGGAGTCTGCGGGGAAGATTGTGGAAGGTCGTCCGGGAGACTCCGTAGGGGAATCCATTGGAAATTGTGGGGAAAGCGTTCGCGCCCTGCCCAAAGTCGCCGGAATTCTCGACGGGCCGAGCGATTACATCACCAAGGCGCTCAACACGTTCGACGCGCCGGACGTGCCGATTCCAGCCGATATAACGACCAAAGTCAAAGGCGACCAGCATTGCGCCACCGTCGCCACCGCGGCGGTCATCGCCAAAGTGACCCGAGACCGGCTGATGGTCGACCTCGCGCAAAGCAACCCACGTTACGCCGCCTACGAATGGGCTCATAACAAGGGCTATGGTTCCGCCGCACACCGTGCCGCCATCGCCGAACACGGGCCGACTCCGCTCCATCGTGTCTCATGGCACCTGACCTGAGCCGCGTGCGACACGATAGTGTGAGCGCTAACGCAAAACTGTTGTGGACGCGCTAAAGTCAGTATTGATTAAGGTACAAGCCTGGCCGTGCACGGATGCCGGCCGCCAGCGGGGAGGTTAGGTAGCATGGTGACCAGCCGCAAGCCAAGCAAACGTCCGTCCATGTTCGAAGTGGCCAAGCTCGCCGGAGTCAGCCACCAAACCGTCTCCCGTGTGATCAATGACTCGCCGGACGTTTCCGACGCCACCCGTGCGCGAGTCCAGGCCGCCATTGACCAACTCGGCTACCGCCCCTCCAACTCCGCGCGCGCACTGGCTTCCCGCCGTTCGCGCACCATAGGGCTGATCGCCGGAGGCCTCAAATTCTTCGGCCCGATTTCCTCCATCTCCTCCATCGAATCCATGGCCCGCGAGCACGGTCTGTTCATGAGCGTGATGATGGTCCACGAGGCCTTGTGCGCGCAGGCCGACTTCGACAACCTGTGCGACACCTTCAACGAGCAGAACGTCGACGCCTTCATCTTCCTGACTCCGACCGACGTGATGTTCGCCGCCGCCTGCCGTGCGCGAGTCACTCAGCCGCGCGTCATCGTCACCGCCACCCACGGCCAAATGACCGTGCGTGAGGGATTGGGCCTTATCTCCACCGAAAACAAGCGTCGCACTGCGCTGGTCGGTATCGACCAGTGGGGTGCAATGGCCAAAGTGGTGGCCTTGCTGGGCGAATACGGGCACAAATCGGCTCTGTATTTTGCCGGTCCCAACGAATGGCGCGACGCCCACACCCGACTGGATGCGTGGCGCAAGCTCGCCGCCTCCCGATCCATCGATTCACAGATCGTGCGCTGCCATACGTGGGATGCCTCTGAGGCGTATGCGCACATGAATCATCTCATTGATGAGTATGGGCGTCGAGGCGCGGCGTTGCCCACCGCGGTCGTCGCCGCGAACGACAATCAGGCCGTTGGCATCATGCGCGCGTTGCATGAGCATGGGCTTCGGATTCCGCAAGACATCAGCGTGGTCGGATTCGACGACATGTCTGGCGTGGATAACATGTACCCACCGCTGACCACCGTGCATCCCGATTTCGAGGGGCTCGGCGTGGCCGCCATGCGAGAGACGCTGCGCTTGCTGGGGGAGGGCGGCGAGCCGACCTTCCTGACCACCCAGCACGGCATGGGGCTGATTCCCGCCGAGGTGCGTGCCCGGCGGTCCTTGGGGCCGGCTCCTCGGCGGTAAATTGGCGCTGTTATCAAACCGTTATGATGCGTGACACGGCATAAGTTGTGTCGAATGCGGGTTGTCGGTACAATGTTTTTTGGAAATTGTGAGCGCTAACACCCTCCCCAAGGAAGGGGATAACAACGCCGGCGCTCCAAGGCAAAGGAAAGATATGGCAGCAACCGACAACGCGGCCGAGCAGGCCGCCCACATCGCCGAGAAGATTCGCGCTGGCAAGACCACGCTGGGCATCGAATTCGGCTCCACCCGCATCAAGGCCGTCCTCATCGACGACAACTTCCAGACCATCGCCTCCGGCGACTACAGCTGGGCCTCCCACTTGGAGGATGGTCTGTGGAGCTACACCACCGAGGAGATCTGGGGCGGTTTGCAGTCCGCTTACGCCTCCATGGCCAACGACGTCGAGACCGCCTATGGCGAGAAGCTCACGCACGTCGGCCACATCGGCTTCTCCGCCATGATGCACGGTTACCTCGCATTCGACGAGGCCGGCGAACTGCTGGTGCCGTTCCGCACCTGGCAGAACACCAACACCTCCGAAGCTCACAAGAAGCTCTCCGAGCTGTTCCAGTACAACATCCCCGAGCGTTGGTCCATCGCTCACCTGTACCAGGCCGTGCTCAACAAGGAAGAGCACGTCTCCAAGGTGGCTTACTTCACCACACTCGCCGGTTACGTGCACTGGAAGCTCACCGGTAAGAAGGTCCTCGGCGTGGGCGATGCCTCCGGCATGTTCCCGATTGACCCGACCACTCACACTTACGAAACCGCATTCATTGAGAAGTTCGACGCTCTGCCTGAGGTCGCAGCCCAGCCGTGGAAGCTGGAGAACCTGCTTCCTGAGCCGCTCGTGGCCGGCACTCCGGCTGGCGAGCTGACCGAGGAAGGTGCCAAGCTGCTCGATCCGTCCGGCGCCCTGAAGCCCGGCATCGTGCTCGCCCCGCCTGAGGGCGACGCCGGTACTGGCATGGTAGCCACCAACTCCGTGCGCGTACGCACTGGTAACGTCTCCGCCGGCACCTCCATCTTCGCCATGGTGGTTCTGGAGCACAAGCTCAAGGCCCTCCACCCTGAGGTTGACTTGGTCACCACCCCGGCCGGCGATCTGGCCGGTATGAGCCACGCCAACAACTTCACCTCCGACCTCAACGCTTGGGTCGGCCTGTTCGGCCAGTTCGCCAAGGCTATCGGCCAGCCGGTTGACGCAGGTATGCTGTACGGCACCCTGTTCCGCGCGGCCATCGCCGACGACGTGGACGCCAACTGCGGCGGCCTGCTGAACTACCCGTTCCGTTCCGGCGAATTCCTGGCCGGTCTGCCTGAAGGTCGCCCGCTGTTCGCCCGCAGCCCCGAAGCCAACATGACCCTCGGCAACTTCATGCGCGCCCAGCTGTTCTCCGCGTTCTCCCCGGTCAAGATCGGCATGGACGTGATGACCAAGCAGGAGCGCGTGCAGGTCGACTCTCTCGTGGGCCACGGCGGCATCTTCGCCACTCCGAAGGTGGCTCAGAAGATTCTCGCTGCTGCCTTCAACACCCCGATCAAGGTCATGTCCACCGCCGCCGAAGGTGGCGCCTGGGGCATGGCCGTGCTCGCCAACTACCTGTGGAACACCAACGAGGATCACAGCAACCTCGCTGACTTCCTTGACGGTTGCGTGTTCAAGGACGCCCAGTCCACCACTGAGAAGCCGGTGGCTTCCGATGTGGTTGGTTTCGAGGACTTCTTCGCCCGCTTCACCAAGGGCCTGCCTATCGAGCACGCCGCCATCGAAACCATCAACCTCGAAGATAAGTAAGCCTTTCTGACCTCCCTCTATTGAGGGAGGTCCTTGAGATTTTGAAAAAACGTCCATCCATCACAGTGGAAAGGAAAACCAATAATGGCAACTTTGGCTGATTACGGCCCCGAGGTTCGCGCCGAGGTCAAGCAGGTTCGTGAGGTCGTCTCCAACCTGCACCAGCAGCTGATCAAGTGGAACCTGGTCGTGTGGACCGCGGGCAACGTTTCCCAGCGTCTGCACACCGCCGACCTGTTCGTCATCAAGCCCTCCGGCCTGCGCTACGAGTACCTGACCCCGTCCTCCATGGTCGTGTGCGACCTTGACGGCAACGTGGTCGACGGCACCGAAGCCCCGTCCTCGGACACCGCTTCCCACGCCTACATCTACCGCAACATGCCCGACGTCTACGGTGTCGTGCACACCCACTCCACCTACGCCACCGCTTGGGCTGCCACTGGTCAGAACATCCCGTGCGGCCTGACGATGATGGGTGACGAGTTCGGCGGCCCGGTGCCGGTCGGCCCGTTCCGTCTGATCGGCTCCGAGGCGATCGGCAAGGGTGTCGTCGAGACCCTCAAGAAGTACCCGAAGTCCCCGGCCGTCCTCATGCAGAACCATGGCCCCTTCACCATCGGCAAGGATGCTGAAGGCGCCGTCAAGGCCGCTGCCATGACCGAGGAAGTCGCTCACACCATGTGGGCCGCCCGTCAGCTCGGTGACATCATCGAGATCGACCAGGCCGACATCGATAAGCTCAACGACCGCTACCAGAACGTCTACGGTCAGCACTGATTTGATGGAGTGTCCGCCGCGTTACGGAAGGCCCGACGTACCTTCGTACGCCTTCGCCTTCCGCGCCTTGCGGACACACACATCAAATCAGCGCTGACTCCGCCAGCACGGTGGTGTCTTGGCTCCCCTCTCTGAGGGGAGCTGTCAGCGATAGCTGACTGAGGGGAGCCTCGGTCGGCGAATGAAACTTAAACAAACCCCCATAAACAAAGAAGTAAAGGAAGTAACCCTATGGTTATGGAAAATCCCTTCGAGGGCAAGGAAATCTGGTTCGGCGTTGGTTCGCAGGACCTGTACGGCGAAGAAGCCCTGCGCCAGGTCGCCATTCACTCCGCTGAAATGGTCGACTACCTGAACAACACCGGCAAGATTCCGGCCAAGATCGTCCTCAAGCCCACCCTGAAGTCCTCCGACGGTGTCAAGGAGTTCATGGTCGAGGCTTCCGCCAACCCGAACGTCATCGGCGTCATCACCTGGTGCCACACCTTCTCCCCGGCCAAGATGTGGATTCGCGGCCTCGAAGTGCTGACCAAGCCGCTGCTGCAGCTGGCCACCCAGCACCACAAGGAAATCCCGTGGGAGACCATCGACATGGACTTCATGAACCTGAACCAGGCCGCCCACGGCGACCGTGAGTTCGGTTACATCGTCTCCCGCCTCGGCATCAAGCGCAAGGTTGTCGTCGGCCACTACACCGATCCCGAGGTCGCCGAGAAGCTCGGCACCTGGGCCCGCGCCTGCGCCGGCTGGGATGCCTCCAACAACATGAAGGTCATGCGCTGGGGCGACAACATGCGTAACGTCGCCGTCACCGAGGGCGACAAGACCGAGGCTGAGCGCGTGTTCGGCGCCTCCATCAACACTTGGGCCGTCAACGAGCTCGTCGCTGCGTACGACGCCGTCAAGGACGACCAGGTCAAGGAGATCATCGAGGACTACAAGGCCAAGTACGACGTCGACCCGGCTCTGCTGGACGCCAAGTACGACTCCCTGTTCATCGCCGCCAAGGAAGAGGCCGCGATGGTCAACATGATGCGCGCCAACGGCTGCACCGCCGGCGTCGACAACTTCGAGGACCTCGGCGCTCTGCCGCAGCTGCCGGGCGTTGGCCCGCAGCGCTTCCCGTCCGAGTACGGCTGGGGCTTCTCCGCTGAAGGCGACTGGAAGACCGCCGTCCTCGTGCGCATCGGTGCCGTCATGGGCTACGGCCTTGAGGGTGGCGCCTCCCTCATGGAGGACTACTCCTACAACTTCACCGAGGGTGACGAGCTCGACATGGGCTCCCACATGCTCGAGGTTTCCCCGTCCATCGGCACCATCGCCAAGCCGAAGCTGGAGATCCACCCGCTGGGCATCGGCGGCAAGGCCGACCCGGTCCGCCTGGTCTTCTCCGGCAAGCCCGCCAAGGACGCCGTCGTGGTCTCCATGTCCGACGTTCGCGAACGCTTCCGCCTGCTCATGGACGTCGTCGACGTCGTTGAGCCGCAGGGCTCCCTCAAGGAGCTTCCGTGCGCCCGCGCCGTCTGGGAGCCGAAGCCGAGCCTGAAGACCGCTGTTGAGTGCTGGATCACCGCCGGTGGTTCTCACCACACCTGCATGACCACCTCCGTTGGTCGTGAGGCTTGGGAAGACTTCGCCCGCATCGCCGGTGTTGAGCTCGCCGTCATCGACGAGAACACCACCGCTCGCCAGTTCGAGAAGGAACTGGAGCTGTCCGAGATGTACCACCGTCTCAACAACCAGCACTGATTGGCGGAGCGTATACCGCCTTTCCTCAGGTTCGACGTACCTTCGTACGCCTTCGCCTTCGGACGGCGGTCTCCGCACGCGCCAATCAGCGCTGGCAAGCCAGCACTGATGACTAAATCAGTCTGCTGACTGCTACCGCTGAAAAGGGGCTGTTCCGGGAAACCGGAGCAGCCCCTTTTGCTGTTATCGGCAACTCCCCACAAACGCATCAAAAATCGCCTGCGAGCGTGGATCTACCTTGTAGAGAAACTCGGGATGCCACTGCACGGCCCACAGGAAGTGGCTTGCCGGCCGGTACAGGGCCTCGATCACGCCGTCGGGCGCGACGGCCATGACCTCGAGTCCAGCAGCAGGCTCACGAACCGCCTGATGGTGATAGCTATTCACCGCAATCTCAGTCTGCCCTGCGAACAATGAAGCCAGGGGAGTGCCGGGCACCAAGGAAACGTTATGTCCGAACGCATCGTACGGCGGATTCATATGGTGTTCGATATCGCTCGGATGCTGGCTTGGCAGATCCTGCCACAACGTGCCGCGCAGCGCTGCGTTGATGAACTGAATGCCACGGCAGATGCCCAGAATCGGCTTGTCCCAAGCCATTACAGCTGGCAGCAGAATCGATTCCATTCGGTCGCGCTCAGGAGAGAGCACCTCGCTACGGCCGGTGGCGGAGGCCGCTGCACCAACCATCGGTCCCACATCCGGCCCGCCCGTAAACAGAAACGCGTCAAACCGTTCGGCGCATTGCGCAAGAATGTCGGTGTCATCGGTCAGCGGCAACATGACGGGCGTACCGCCGGCCCGCATTATCGCCTCCATATATCCGGGCAGCATCCACAGACTATCGCGCCCGTAATCCATCAGCGGAGTCACCGCAATGAGCGGTCGATTCGTAGTCATGCCTGCCTCTTTTCGCCCAGGTGTTGTTTTCGTCGTTCTGCCGCGAATCGCTTGATTCAGTGGCCGATAATGCCGCCACTGTACCGAACCAATGTAACCGGTCGGCCAACATTATTTCGTTAGCCAGCCGCGACGAAATCGCACAATGTGCCAATGATGGGGGCATTCGGTGTGACCTTGTCAATGTTCGGGCCATTGCACTTTCAGCGGGGAAAGCATGCCCCGTCCGCGCATCATGATGAACGAGTAAGGTTGACGGGGAGGAAGAATCACATGAACCAGGCATGCGTACGCAACGACACCATCGACGCGGGCAACCATCATGGCCGACCGCAATACCGGTCGTTCCTGCGATTTCTGACATCGCAGGAACGCAACGTCATTTGGCTGTTGCTGGCCATTGCTTTTCTTCCGGTGGACGGCACCACGCTTGGCCTGTACGCGCCGTTCTGGTCTCCAATCAGTCCGGCGCTGTTCGCCGTGTACTGCCTATGCAATTGGCGGCAACTGCGCATCGCAGCCAACCGGTACCTGCCAATGTTCCTCCTACCGGTGGCCTGCATAATCCTGTCCATCCCGGGATGGCTGAAGTTCGGCATCCACCTCAACGCCGCGTTCATGAGCATCACCGGATTGCTGGGCGTGCTCGCCACTTTGGGTGCGATCGCCCTTGCGTTCGACATCAAACGCATTCCGTGGCGTACGCCATTGCGGATTCTCATCGCATCATACTGGGTTTCCTTCGGAGTGGGCGTCGTGCAATGGCTGTCCATCCGTCTGCACGCCAAACCGTTGACCGACTATTTCTCGCACCTCATGTACCGGCAATACATCAGCGACAACTCGGTGTGGGGCGGCGGCCGTCCGCAGTTCCTGTTCGCCGAGCCCAGCTATATCGGCATGCACCTGTTCGGCATACTGCTTCCGCTCATGTGGCTCATGCGCGGGCGCGACCGCATCTACGCCAAACGGCTGCGTGACCTCATCGTCACGTATGCCGTCGGCGCGGTGCTCATGCAAGCCGGCACCAGAATCGTCATCGATTCCGTCGTGGCGTTGCTGATCGCCCTTGTGGCGCGCACCGATTGGCATGACGGCGCACGCCGCGTCCGGGGCATGCTGCAGATTCTCGGCGCATTTGCACTGGGCCTGCTGGGTGTGCTGGCGGATTCCAGACTCTCCGCCATCGCGGAAAACGGGGCCGAGGGAGACGGCTCGTTCTTCGCGCGGATCTACCAAAGCCTCGATCCGATATGCGGATTGCTCACCCATCCGTGGACGCTGCTCACCGGTTATGGCGCGGGCAACATCATCAATGCGGTGTGGGCCGGCGCGGCCAAAGCCGGACGGCTGCTGGACGGTCTTGGCATGAACGGCGGCGCGGCCACGGGATTCGCGGCCGGCGTGAACGCGGACACGGTGTGGACGATGTGCGCGTATACCAGCGTCATCGCCGAATACGGGCTGATCGGGCTGGCCATGCTGGTCGGAGCCTCGATGGTCTGCATGACGCGCGGGAGGACGGTATGCCGTGGCGGTGCGGATGGCGCATCGTCCGACGAGCTGGCGCACGGTGTTTGTGTCGCCGACGTTGCCGACGTTGCTGATGTTGCCGGGGGTAATAGTGGTGGTGGCGTTGCCGGCGCGGGTTCGGGCGAATCCGGCGTCTGGCACAAGACCGTCATCTGCTGGCTCGTCCTGGTCGCATACCTGTACATCCAATGCGAGAACTATGCGTTCGCCGCTCTGCCGCTTCTTGTGTTCGCCGCCTTGAAGGTGAGGCGCGAGCCTGATTTCTCGCGGGCCGACGCATCGACGCGGCCCGAGATGGACCAAAATCCAGAATAACCGACATTCGCCGCTGTTCCGTTTTTCGCTCAAGGCGTATATCTCCCGTATCTTGAGGTGCATCATGTATCGTCGCGGCTAACTAATCGGCGAAACGCGGCATGTTTCGCATTTTGGGCGAAAAGCCCAAGTCCCACAGGAGGTATTGATGACGTTCGTTGCACGGTCGGTGCGCTATGTGCTCAGAAAACGAGTGCGAACCATAGTGCTCCTTATAATACTGACCATCATAACGGCGAGCATGCTATCCACGATCGCGGTTTCTCGGGCAGCTCAACAGGCCGCCGGACGAATCGAGAAGGAAGCGGTCGGTGGATTCGTGCTGTCCAGCAACATGCAGGGCAGCATGCTCACGCCTCGCGGAGGCGGCATGGTGCGCCCCGCCGACGTGCGCAGGATCGCCCAACTGCCCGGGGTCGATTCGTATATGGTCCGTCAGAACGCCACCGCCGATCTCGTGGGGGCGAATGTGGCGAAGGTCCCCGGCGGCGATGATTACGATGCGACCCAGGAGCAGCAGTTTGGCAACGCCGCCAACGTCATGGGCACGAATGATTCGTCGAAACTCAACGTGTTCACGTCGCGCACGCTCGGCATGGCCGAAGGACGACATCTGAAGGCCTCCGACAAGTACACGTCGATGATCCATGAGGATCTCGCCAAAGCCAACGGGCTCAAAGTCGGAGACACGCTCACGCTCAAGGCCAACGCCTATGACGCCGACAACGAATCACATTCGACGGCGACCGTCAAGACCACCATCGTGGGCATATTCAAGGGCGACAGCGCCAGAAAGGTATCCAGCCGAGCGGAACTCACCGCCAACACCATCTACACCGATCTGGATACCACACGCGACCTGTACCAGTACAAGGACGGCAAGGAAATATACCAGGACGCCACCTTCGTGCTGTCCAAGGGCGTTGACGTGGAGAAGACCATGGATGCCGCGAAGAAACTCCCGGTGGATTGGAACAACTATCAGATCACGCGCAACGACCAGTATTCATCGAGCATGCTGCATGCCGCCCGCGGCGTGCGCTCCATGATGCGCGGCGCCCTGATCGGCGTGACCGTCTCGGCCGTGCTCGTGCTCAGTCTCATGCTGCTGCTGTGGATGAACGACCGCCGTCAAGAGATGGGCATACTGGTGTCCCTTGGCGTCGGCAAGCCCTCCCTGGTCGCCCAATACCTCACCGAGATGGTGCTGATCGGTCTGCCGTCCCTCGCCCTCGGCTGGCTGTGCGCGCAGGGAATGGCCCAATGGCTCGGCGCCACGGCGCTCCATTCCGTGAACGCCTCCGCGGCGAAGGAGCTGAGCAGCATGGGGCAGGTCGGCGGCGATCTTGAATCCAGCATGTCGGTGCGCACCCTGGATTCGCTCACGGTGTCGGTCGACGGGACCGCCATGCTGTACGTGGCGCTCGGATTGTTGGCGGTGATGCTGGTGTGCGTCGCGGTGGCGTGCATGCCGATGCTGCGCAAATCGCCGCGAGACCTGTCGGAGATTCGATGATGAGCATGAATGTGTGGAAGCGTGCCACGTTGGCGATCGTACGCAAGCCGGTACGTAGCGGCATCATCGGTCTGCTGATGCTGATGGTCTTCACGAGCCTGGTGGCGCAGGTCGGAGTCTCGACGGCCCTGCGTACCATGTCCGACGGCATCGGCGCGGGCATGGGCATAGGGTTTACCGTCAGCGCCGGCGAGAATCCCATTAGCGCCGAGGAGGCGAGCCGGTTCTCGCGTATCCCCGGTGTGACGAAGACCGCCTATGCGACGAAGACCTTGGCGCAGGTGGATGGCGCGCGCCCGGTCATGCCCCGGCAGGGCCCCCGATTGGACTCCGATCTGGCCATGCAGGTCAGCGTGCTGGGCACCACCGATTCCTCATTGTCCGAGGAATTCCAGAGCGGCCTGTACCGCCTGGAGCAGGGCCGCCATATCTCGGGCGACGGCGACAATGTGCTGGTCCACCGCGACTTCGCGATGCAGAACGGCCTATCGGTCGGCTCGACATTCCGTCTCCGGCAGGAGGGGCGCAACGCCACGGTGCGTGTGGCCGGGATCTTCTCCGGCAACGTGCAGGCCCAAAGCCCCCTGCCCTCGGACACTTCCGAGAACCTCATCTATTCGGGTAGGCGAGTAGCTTCCGCTCTGACCGGAAACGACCGGATCGACATGATCCGATGCCTGTCGGATAATCCGCAGGACCTGTCCGCGGCTATTGGACGGGCCAAGACCATGGCCGGCGGCAAGTACGACGTCACCGACGATTCGGCCCGGCTCTCCGGCGTCCTGCAATCCGTGCAGACGGTGCGTGATCTGGTGCGCATGGTGCTGCTGTCCGTCTGCCTCGCGGACGTACTGGTGCTGGCGATGGCGCTGGTCTTCTGGATTCGCTCACGCATCCATGAGATAGGCACGCTTCTGGCCCTCGGCATCGGCAAGATGCGGATAGTCGCACAACTCGCCATCGAAACCGGACTCATGGCGGCGGTCGCCGCCCTGTGTTCGCTGGGCACCGGCGCCATGCTGTCGGGATACGTGTCTTCCCGACTGTTGCGCGATTCGGGCGTCGCGCCATTGGAATCGTTGCACGTGGAGGCCTTGCCGCCTGAGCAGACGGTGCTCATCCTGCTGCTCGGATGCGCGGTCATCGCCGTGGCCCTTGCCGTGTCATGCGCCGCCGTGCTGTCCAAATCCCCGAAATCCATTCTTTCCTCTATGCGTTAGGAGTCACCAATCATGTCTAACTGTCTGCAACTGGACCATGTCGATTACGCCTACGGCGCGGCGAAGATCCTTGTTCTCTCGGATGTCAGCGCGGATTTCGAATCCGGGAAGATGTATGCGATCACCGGCCCGTCCGGCGCCGGCAAGAGCACGCTGCTGTCGCTGCTGGCCGGCCTGGACGCCCCCTCCCGGGGAGTGGTCCGCTTCGAAGGGGAGGACATCGCCGCATCGGGCTATGCGAAGCACCGCCGGGAGCACGTGTCCCTGGTGTTCCAGGACCATAACCTGATCGACTACCTCACCCCCGAAGAGAACCTGCGGCTGGTCAGCGCCAAGGCCGATATGAAGATCCTCGAGGAACTGGGTTTGAGCCGTGAGGAATCCAAGCGCAACATCATGCACCTGTCGGGCGGCCAGCGTCAACGGGTGGCGGTCGGCCGCGCGCTGGTCGCCCCGGGCCGCGCGATCCTCGCGGACGAGCCGACGGGCAGCCTCGACCCGGAGATGACCGACGAGGTGATTCATCTGCTGCAGCACGCCGCCCATCAGCTCGGCAAATGCGTGATCGTGGTGACGCATTCCAAGCGCGTCGCCAACTCCGCCGATGTCGTGCTGCGTCTCAGGAGCAAGAAACTGACCCGGGCGTGACCCACCTGGGCCGGGCGGCACCCCGGTGACGACCCGCATGAAATCATCGTCATAATGACGCCTACGATCCCTGGACATGAGAAACCGCACCTCCGATCATCGAATCTGGATTACTCCAGTCCAACAATCGGGGTGCGGTTCAAAAGGCCCTTTTTTTGTGTCGGATTACGAACCGCGCGTCTCACCGCTTGCCGTTGTAGATCTCGTTGTCGATCACATCGGCGAACACGCGATTGACGGCCGGGCGCACCACTTTCAGCGACGGTGTCAGGCACTTGTTCTCCTGCGTGAACTGCGTGTCCAGCACGGCGAACTTGCGTACGGATTCGGCGCGCGAGACCGTCGCATTCGCCTTGTCCACGTACTGCTGAATCTCCTCGCGCACCGCGGCGTTCGTGGCGAGCCGGTCGACCGGCGTCTCCGTGGACAGGCCGTGCGCGGGCAGCCACAATGCCAGCGACTCCGGATCGAGCGTCACCAACGCGCCGATGAACGGGCGCTGGTCGCCCACCACCACGCAGTGCTCCACGATCGGGCACTTGGCGATCTCTTCCTCCAGCGGAATGGGGGAGACGTTCTTGCCGCCGGCAGTAATAATAATGTCCTTGATGCGGCCGGTGATGACGATGTGGCCCTCATCATCGATCTCGGCCAAGTCGCCGGTCCTGAGCCAGCCGTCGGCGGTGAACGCCTCGGCCGTCTTCTCCGGCAGATTGTGGTAGCCGCGGAACACGTTCGGGCCCTTGACCTGCAGTTCGCCTTCGTCGGAAATGCGAATCGAGGAGCCGGGCGCGGGCTGGCCTACGGTGCCGATCACATTGTCGGTCACGCGCGTGGCGGCGAACGGGGCGGCGGTTTCGGTCATGCCATAACCCTGAATCATCGGCAGTCCGATGCCGTTGTAGAAATGCGCCAGATCGAGCGACAGTGGTGCGCCGCCGCAGGCCACGTACTTGATCTTCGGGCCCAGAGCACCGCGCACCGTGCGGTAGACGAGCGTTTCGTACTTGGCGCGCTCGGCGATTTCGGCAAACGTGTGCTGCTCGCCGGCCTGCTCCTTGCGGCTCCAGACGCGCGCGGCCTCGGCGGCCTTGACAAACAGGCGGCCCTTCCAGCCGGCACCGGCCTTGTGCGAGGCGGCGTTGTATACCTTCTCGAACACGCGCGGCACGCCCAGCAGGTAGGTCGGTTCAAACGAACGCAGGTCCGGCAGCAGGGTTTTGGTGTCCGGCAGATAACCGACCACGCCGTCATCGGAGGCGATGGAGGCGTACTGGATGAATCGCGCGAAGCAGTGGGCCAGCGGCAGGAAGAGCAGCAGGCGCGGATGGTCGTCAAGCACCACTTCATGCAACGCCTGCGAGGCGGAGATGGTGATGGACACGAAGTTCTTGTGGGTCAGTTCGGCACCCTTCGGGTTGCCGGTGGAGCCCGAAGTGTAGACGATGGTGGCCAGATCGTCGGCGCGCACGGTGGCCACGCGCTCGTTCAGTTCCTCGTCCGAAACAGCCACGCCCAGACCTTCGAGCGCGCCCAACGCGTTGCCCTCGATCATGAGAATCTGCTTCAAGGCAGGGCAGTGGTCCTTGACCGAGTCGAGCCGGTCAAAGCGCTCGCGGTTGTCGGCAAAGGCCAGCTTGACCGCCGAATCGTTCATGATGCGCTGGGCTTGCGGGGCGGAGTCGGTGTCATAGATCGGCACGCTTACCGCACCCACTGCGGCCAGTGCGAAATCGAGAATGCCCCATTCGAGACGGGTGGAGGAGAAGATGGTCACCGCGTCGCCCTTGGCGATGCCGAGCGCGATCAGGCCCTTGGCGGCCGAGACCACGCGCTCGTGGAATTCGCCGGTGGTGACGTTCTGCCAGCGGCCGGGGCCGATTTTCTTGGCGGCGATTACCGTGTCCGCGCCGGTGCGGGCAAGGCGATCGGTGAGCAGTGAATAGATAGTTTGGTCATCGCGGATCTCGATGGATTCGCCGGGCGTGGTGTATTCGGTAAGCATACGGCCGTTTATTCCTTACAAACATGATGGCAAGTTGACAACCCGAGCCATTCTGACGAGTTAGATTACGCTGGCGTAAGGTTGCGCGCGTTGTGGGCAATGGAGAAGTTGTCTGTCTGGTTTTGTGGATTGTATACAACGCCGTGTCTAACCGGTTTGCTCTACGGTTATGACCGTGTCCATTTCGGGAGCCATCGACTTCCTGCAGGACAAGTACGTGCTGAGCCCGGCCCTGCAGGGTCCGGTCATCAGCTCCATCATGATCGGCGGCGTGATCGGCGCCGGCTTCCTGTCCGATAAGTACGGCCGCCGCCGAAGCACTGGTCGCCGCGCAAAAAGCAGCACTAGGCCGCGTTTGCTGCGTCTATTGGCGAATTGATCATATGGGTCGTCTGCGTGCAGACGACCCTTTTGCGTTCCGTCGGCTTCTGACACCGTAGAAACGTGCTTTCTCGGCTTCGAGGGGCTGATTTTGCCTTATCTGGAAGTCTACTTCCACTTCGAGGGGCTGATGCCCAAGTAGACACGGCCCTAAAACGGCGGAATGACGTTGACGTGTAGCCGTTTATACTTCCGATTACATGGATGAGGAGCCCCTCGAAGCGGAGATAGACTTCCGGCAAATGCGAAATCAGCCCCTTGAAACGGAAGTAGGCCTCCGGCAAACGCAAAAATGAGCCTCCTCGAAACGGATAAATGCACGTATTGGGTGTAGTGGATGCTTCAGCCCCTGATATCGAAGCATATTTTTTTTGGTTGGCGCGTCTAGCATGCGCACTCCGCAATCGATAATTCTGTGGCCTCTCTCACTTTAAAAGTCTGGCGTGTGCGAGGGCGTTCGCTTAAGGTGAATGGGATTGCGCGGAATGTGGAGCGCAGGTACACATGACGAGGGCACACCGCAACAACACGGCAAGGGGAAGCGGACCATGTTCGACAAACGACTGTTCCAATTGGCGCCTGGCTTGAAAAAACTCATAGCTGGCAAAGTGGCCCTGATGTGGGTAGGTCTGCTTGCCAACATTGGTTTTATGCTGTCGCTGGTAATGCTGCTGAACAGCTTACTGACCGCTGTGGCACCGCCGCTGCTCCAATGCGGCGGCACTTCGCAAGGCGCGGCCTGCCCCGTGCCGTTGTCTGATTGGCACGGCGCGGATGTGCTGCCCATGGCTGGCGACGTCATGATTTACGTGCTGCTTGCGCTGGTCTGTATAGCGGTCCGTTACACGGCCACCACGCACGCCACCCGTCTCGGCACCGAAGCCGCCGAACGAGTCAAGCTCGCTTTGCGCTCCAAGCTGTACCGCAAAATGGTGGCACTCGGCCCGTCCTACAAAACCCGCATCAAGACCTCGGATGTGGTGCAATCCGCCGGCGAAGGTGTTGAACAGATTCAAAGCTTCTTTGAACTGTTCCTGCCGCAGCTCTTCTATGCGATTCTTGCGCCAATCACCTTGTTCGTGGCCATTGCGCCGATTAACGTGCCCGCCGCTGCCGTCATGCTGGTCTGCGCGCCGTTCATCATCATCGTGACCGGCATCGTCTCCATGACCGCCGCCCGCGCCTTCAAGAAGTACTGGGTGCGCTACACCGATATGGGCGCCGCGTTCCTCGACAATCTCCAAGGCCTTGAGACCCTGAAAAACTTCGACGCCGACGAGCGCGCCGCCATCGAGATGGACAAGAAAGCCGAAGGCTTCCGCGTCATGACCATGCGCGTGCTGCAGATCCAGCTGCGCTCGCTGACCGCCATGGACATAGTGGCCTACGGCGGTGCTGCGGCCGGCATCGGTGTGGCGTTATGGCAATACGCGCATATTGGCGATGCTTTTGCCAATGGTGCGTCCGGCTGGTCGCCAATCGCACTGGCCTCACATCTGCCTGGTGTGCTTGCCTACGCGGCATACGGCCTGCACTATCTCATCCCGTTCGGGGTGGGCTACCCGCTGTCTCTTACCGGTCTGCTGTTCATTGTGCTGCTGTCCGCCGAATTCTTTATTCCCATGCGTCAGCTTGGCTCGTTCTTCCACGTGGCGATGAACGGCATGACCTCCACCAAGCGCATCTTCGCTCTGCTGGACACCCCGGAGCCCGAGCATGGCACGGCGACCCTGCCGGCCAACGATTCCGATTCCGCTGACGACGGTCTGACGGTCCGCTTCGACCACGTCGGCTATTCCTATGATGATGCCGGGCACGGCGACTCCAAGTCCGCATCCGCAAAGACCGATAAGCAAGGTGAAACCAGCCCCAATTCCGCCGTCGCTCCTGCGCTCACCAACATCACCTTCGCCGCACGGCCCGGTCAGTTCACCGCCATTGTTGGCATCTCCGGTTCCGGCAAGTCCACGGCCGCCTCGCTGCTCGCCGGTACACTGGCCGGTTACCGAGGTTCGCTCACGCTGAACGGTGTCGAGGTATCCGATTTGTCAGGCGAAACACTGGCCGGAGCCGTCACTGTGATTGGTGCCAGCAGTCATCTGTTTGCGGGCGCATTGCGCGAGAATCTTCTGATGGCCTTGCCCGATGACGAGATTCCTGATTCGCCGGATTCCGTGGACTCCCGTCTGTGGTCCGCGCTCGAGCAGGCGCGCATTGCCGACTTCGTGCACGCACAGCCGAACGGACTGGGCATGCCGATTGAGTCCGATGCCGCCAACCTGTCCGGCGGCCAACGCCAGCGCATCGCCATCGCCCGCGCGCTCCTGCATGATTCGCCGGTATTTGTGTTCGATGAGGCGACCAGCAGCGTTGACATGGAATCCGAAGAGCTGATCCTGGATACAATTCGCGAATTGGCGCAATCCCGCGGCAAGACGGTTATTATGATCACCCATCGCATGGCCAACGCCGAACACGCTGATCAAGTGGTGGTGCTCGAACACGGCAAGTCGGTTGAGAGGGGCACCCATACCGAGCTGATGACGGCGGACGGCGTCTACGCCAAGCTGTTTACCACGCAGGCAGATATTGAGAACTTCGGAGAAGGCCATGCTCGGCGTGTGCTGCAGGTTGGTTCCCGCAAGCAGGAGCTGTCCGACGACAGTCGGACTGAGGGTGGCGCAGCGCGCGTAAGCGCAGAGGCGGGTATGACGGTTGACCGCCTGCAGTCAGCTTTGCCGACGGCTTCCGTTGGCGGGAGTGAGCAGGCCTCGGCTGAGACTCCGGCTGGTGTTGCAAATAGCGATTCGTCTTCCAAAATGAGCACATTCCAAGTGATCAGGCGACTGCTTAAGGAAGCCCGACCTCTGGCAGGACTGATGGCAGCGGCCTCCACCGCCGGCACCATCGGCCATCTTTCGGCCACTTTCCTGCCCGTGTTCGGCATTATCGCGGCATTTGCACTTACCGGTAATCCGGTGTGGGGCATGGGTGTTGCGCCCGCCGTCATCATGATGATTATCTGTGCTCTTCTGCGTGGCATCACCCGATACATTGAACAATATCTGAACCACAATGTGGCATTCCATCTGCTCGCACTCTTCCGTTCCAAGGCGTTCGCCGCGTTGCGCAGACTGGCGCCGGCCAAGCTCGCGGGCAAAGGTAAGGGCAACCTTATCGCCATGCTGACCACCGATGTGGAACTGCTTGAGATCTTCTTTGCCCACACCATCAGTCCGGTGGCCATCGCGGTAACCTCCACCATCATCTACACGATTGTGGCCGCCACCCTAAGCCCATGGATGGCGCTGGCGTTGATTGCCGCCCACCTGGTTATCGGCATCCTTGTGCCGCGATTCTTTGCCACCGGCGTACGTAACCTTGGCCCTGCCATCCGTGGCGCTGCCGGAGAACTCGACGATGTGATACTCGATGACATGCGCGGCCTGGACGAAATCATCCGATTTGGTCGCGGCGAGGAACGTGCGCAGGCCATCGAGGACCGTACCCATGCGTTGTGGAAGGATCACGCCAAACTCAGCAAGGTCAACGGCCGTTTCACCGGAATCAGCGGACTCTTGGTGGCTGTGCTCACAGCGGCTTCGGTCGCCGTGGCTATTGCCTGTGCCGGCGCGAACCCGCAGAGCATTCCGGCTCTGATTGCCGCCTTCGTGCTGTTCGCCGGCTCGTTCGGACCGACTTTGGCGCTCGCCGCCTTGCCCGCTAACCTGACTCAGACCTTCGCGTCCGCTAGCCGACTGTTCGGACTGATGGACGAGGTGCCCGCTGTGACCGAGAACGGCACTGTTGTGCCGCAGGAGTATATGGGCATGCGTCTTGATGACGTCACCTTTGCATATGCGGGGGAGCGCGAAGTCCTGTCCGACTTCTCGCTTGACGTGCCGCAGCATGGCGTGCTGGGTATCCAGGGGCCGTCCGGCCGAGGCAAGTCCACCATGCTCAAGCTGCTGCTGCGCTACTGGGATCCGCAGCGCGGTCAGGTGACGTTGTCCGGCACGCCGTTGCCCGAGGTCGATGTGCATGCTCGCCGACGTATTCAGGCCATGATGAGCCAGGAAACCCACCTGTTTGATGGCTCTATCCGAGACAATCTGCTGATTGCTTTGCCTGAGTCCGAGGTTGAAGCTGCAAATGTTGCAGGCAATGGGGAAGTGGGTGCCAAGACCGTTGATTCCCGACAGCAGCGGTTGGCGGCGCAATCGGCAGAGGGCGATGCCGTTCAGGTGGCAGCATCTGACGGTCTCGACGCTCGTTTGCGTCAGGCTCTCGCCAAGGCCTCCGTGCTTGATCTCATTGATTCCCTGCCCGATGGCCTTGATACTCAGGTAGGCGAGTTGGGCGACCGTCTATCCGAAGGTGAACGCCAGCGTATCGGTTTGGCTCGTGTGTTCCTGCGCAATGCTGATCTGGTGCTTTTCGACGAGCCGACCAGCCGTTTGGATGCTTTGAACGAGGCTATTATTCTACGTTCCATTCACGCTATGGCCGTGGGTGAGCAGCATGCAGACAAGGAGCGCGGCGCGGCTGTGGTGCTGGTCTCCCACCGCGAATCCGCCATGCGCATTGCTGATGCGGTACTCAATCTGTAACTGCCTGTAACTACGCGGGAATTACATCGCATTGCGTTACGTTACCGCGTTGCACTGCGGTTCCTCGCGGGTGGCGGCGATGCCATCTCCGGTCGTCATTGCGTTGCTGCGTTTGTGTTGCGATATGTGATGCGGCAACGCAGCAATGCGGCAATGCAATGTGATGTGGCAACGTGACAACGTAGCGATGCAATAACGCGACAACGTGACAACGTAGCGATGCAATAACGCGGCAACATGGCAACATGGCAATGCAGTAACGCAACGCAGCATTCACGCCTTGATCAAAGTGCCGATGATGAGCGCCTTCTGCAGCCCTGGGCGGAACAGGTCGTGAAATTCATGCGACATTTCGGTTTCGAGTTTGACCGATGCATGGATGTCGTCAGTGCGAAGGCGTGCCTGTTCGGTGCCGATGATGTGCTCGAGCACCGCGAATCCCTCTTCGGTTTTGCCGGCTTGAATGAGGAATCGTGGGCTTTCCGGTGCTCGCACCATGGAGAGCAGGAACGCGGCGGCCGGAATCGCACCCAGCCTCAGCATCCAACGCCAACCGGCGTTGACATCCCAGCTTCTGGAACCGTAGGAGGCGATGATGTAGTTGATGACATTGGTCAGGAAGATGCCGCATACCGCGAGGAGCTGATAGGAAAAGGCAAGCAGACCGCGGATATTGACCGGCGCTTAAGGCCAGACCGAACGTATATTTGCCCGATCCGTGAGTACGTATGGTTGTTCCCAAGGGATTGCGCTGCTTGGAAGCAGCTTGAAACAGGCCCGCCATGTGCTTTTTCCTCTCAATACAGCTATGGGGGGTGCCTGTTCATACTAGTCAGATTCTTGTCATATGGCGTTGAATATCTACAAATGTGGGCACTGGTGAGGCGGCTGAGTGGTGGAATCGCGCCGTGGTGTGTGGGTGTTGGGGACTCACGAGCATGCTGCGCGTTATTTGGTGGTGTGCTGAGAGTCGGGACCTACTCACGTTGGGGGAGGGGATGAAGAGCCTCTGAGACAAGTCGCTGTTCGACTGGAGATTTGCTCACGTGGAAAGCATGGAAAAGGCGAAAAAAATCAGGCGTGTCGGGTGATTTGACAAATTGGTACACAGGTGTATCATCTTAGGTATTGGTACACGGGTGTACCAAAGAAAACACCCCAAGGAAAGGTGGCCAGAGGAGACTTCGCAAGCGGCCAAACGAATTGAAATCCAACGCAGCAGTCGATTCGTTTTTGGCAATCGGAAGGCAGTCGTCAACAATCGGAAGGCAGCCAAAGACAGCCGGAAGATAACCGAGAAGTAACCGGACGAAAACCGGAAGCCAGTCGGAAGAAAGCCAACCACCCGCAAGTCAACTCCAATGGTCCAGAAGGAGATAACATGCGCAACACCAAGAAGGTCATCGCGGCAACGGCAGCCGTGGCCACGCTCGTCGGTCTCGCCGCCTGCGGCAGCAGCAACGACAACGGCGCCAACAAGGGTGACGCTGACAAGGCCGAACTCGTGTTCTGGGGCTGGGATTCCGGCAACTCGATGAAGGAAATCCTCGCTGACTTCGAGAAGGCCAACCCCGGCATCACCGTCAAGTTCAACAACACCGGCACCGCCGAGAAGACCTCCACCGCGCTCTCCAACGCCATCGCCGCAGGCAACGGCGCCCCTGACGTCGTGATGCTCGAAGATCCGACCGTCACCCAGTTCGCCGTCACCGATGGCCTCGTGGACCTGAGCGAATTCGGCGCCGACAAACTCGCCGACGACTTCGCCGCCGGCCCGTGGAACAAGCTCCAGTACAACAACAAGCCGTACGCTCTGCCGATTGATTCCGGCCCCGAAATGTTCTTCTACAACAAGGCAGTGTTCGACAAGGCCGGCGTGGACGGCGAGTCCATCAAGACCTGGAACGACTACTACGAGGCCGCCAAGAAGATCCGTGCCACCGGCTCCTACATCACCAATCTGGCCGGTACCTCCAACGACTATCAGCCGTTCACCGCCCAGATCTGGCAGGCCGGTGCCCAGCCGTGGAAGGTCGATGGCGAGAACATCACCATCAACATGACCAAGGACGAGGGCATGCAGCGCTATATCCAATTCGTCCAGAAGCTCATCGACGAAGACCTCGTGGACGCCAAGACCCCGAACTGGTCCGACGATTGGAACCGCGAGCTCAACGATGGCACCCTCGCCTCCCTGACCATCGGCGCTTGGATGCCGATCAACCTCATGACCGGCGCCCCCGATCAGGCCGGCAACTGGCGCGTCGCCCAGCTGCCGCAGTGGGAGGAAGGCAAGGAAGTCTCCGCCGAAGACGGTGGCTCTGCACTTGCCGTCACCTCGCAGTCCAAGAACCAGGCCGCTGCCTACAAGCTCGTTGAGTACATGACTCATGGCGAGGGCGCTCAGACCATGGCCGACACCGGTACCTTCCCGTCCCTGAAGAAGATCCTCCGGTCCGACTCCTTCACCGACCCGACCACCGAGTCCAACAAGAAGACCAACGACTACTTCGGCGGTCAGAACGTCAACGAAGTCCTTTCCGCCGCGGCTCAGCGCCCGACCGAGAAGTTCCAGTACCTGCCGTACAACCCGTACGCCCAGACCGCTTACGGCGACGAAGTCTCCAAGGCCTACTCCGGCGACATCACCCTGGAGAAGGCGCTTGAAAACTATGCCAACAAGCTCGCCGAGCAAGGCAAGCAGCAGGGCTACAACGTCACCGTCAAGTGACGCAACCGATCTATTGCCGGTACATCCGGCACTGACCAACAATCAAAACCTGCGGCTAGGCCACTCTCCTTCCGCCTAGCCGCCCGATCTCCCAAAGCGGGGATGCTCCCCAGTGTCCCCGCTTTCCCGTGCCCTCGCCTGACGTGACCGCTCCAATCGAGCGACCCCCTGGTAGCGGGCGCAGCACAGCAATCCGTATTCCAAGAAAGCAATCGATTATGTCCGATCAAACAATGGCCGCAGCCCCGCAGCCAACGGTGGGAATCCTGCCTGAGGAGGCGGATCTGCACACGGCCGAGGCCCGCGTCAACAAGCACAAGGCCGACTGGCGCGGCTGGAAGTTCATGTGGCCGTTCGCCGTGGTGTTCGTCTTCGTGTTCATCATCCCAATTGTGTACGCCATTTACATCTCCTTCTTCAAGAAGCAGATGGTCGGCGGCACCAAGTTCGTCGGCTTCGAGAACTACGCCCGACTGATTCAGGATCCGCAGTTCTGGAGCTCGGTGGGCCGCGTCACTATCTTCACCGTATTCCAGGTGCCGATCATGCTGTTTCTGGCCGCAGCCATGGCCCTCGCTTTGGATTCGATGAAGCTGCATGGCACCAAGTTCTTCCGCATCTCCACATTCCTGCCCTATGCGGTGCCCGCAGTGGTCTCCACCATGATTTGGGGTTTCGTGTATGGCGCCAAATACGGTCTGGTCGGCTCCCTCAACGACTTCCTCGGCACCAACATCGATGTGCTCAACCCCGACGTGCTGCTTGCATCCATCGCGAACATCAACACGTGGGAATATGCCGGCTACAACATGCTGATTTTTTACAGCTCCCTAAGCACCATTCCACACAGCTTGTATGAGGCCGCCTCCATCGACGGCGCTTCGGAGTGGCAGATTGTTAAGAAGATCAAGCTGCCGGAGCTGAAGGGCTCGCTGGCCATCACGGTGATCTTCTCGATCATCGGCAGCTTCCAGCTGTTCAACGAGCCGAGCATTTTGCAGAACATGGTTCCGGGCAACGCGATCACCACGTACTACACGCCGAACATGTACGCCTACAACCTGAGCTTCACCGGCAATCAGAGCAACTATGCCGCAGCTCTGGCCATCGTGATGGCCATCATCACCATGGCCATTGCGTATGTCGTCCAGCTTAAGAGTATGAAGGAGCAGATGAAGTAATTATGAGCACTGCAACCATGACTTCAACAACAACCATGACCCTGGCCGATCTCAAGGCTCAGGAAAAGGCCGCCAAGAAGGCCGAGAAGGAGCGTCAGAAGCGCATCGACGCCGACGAGAAGGCCGAGCGCAAGCGCGCCGCCAAAACCGGTTTCTCCAACCCGGCGAACCCGACCCGCTCGATGGCCCTGACCATCGTGTGCGCGATTTTCGCGGTCTACTGCCTCTTCCCGTTTGTCTACCTGATGATTAACGCCACCAAGACCCAGTCCGACTTCACTTCGACGTTCGGCCTCGGTTTCGGCAAAACGTTCGCCCTGTTCGACAACATCGCCACGGTGTTCACCTATCAGGACGGTATCTTCGGCCGCTGGTTCGTCAACACGATTCTGTATGTGGTGGTCGGCGCCGGCGGTGCCACCTTGCTGGCCATCATGGGCGGCTATGCGCTGGCCAAGTTCCGCTTCCCCGGCCGTAAGCTGTGCTTCGTGATCATCATCGGCGCCATTTCGGTGCCGGGTATCGCGCTGGCCGTGCCGCAGTTCCTGCTGTTCGCCAAGATGGGCCTCACGAACACCCCGTGGTCGATGATTATCCCGAGTTTGGTATCCACGTTCGGTCTGTATCTGATGTGGATCTTCTCCGATCAGGCCGTGCCGGATGAGCTGCTTGAAGCCGCGCGCGTGGATGGTGCCGGCGAGTTCCGCACCTTCTTCCAGATTTCCCTGCCGCTGTTGGCACCCGGCATCGTGACCACTGCATTGTTCGCCATTGTAGCGACGTGGAACAACTACTTCCTGCCGTTGATCATGTTGAAGGATTCCAACTGGTACCCGTTGACGATCGGTCTGAACCAGTGGAAGGACCAGGCTTCAACCGCAGGCGGTCAAGCTATCCAAAACCTCGTGATTACCGGTTCGCTGATCACGATCATCCCTCTGGTGATTGCGTTCCTGTGCCTGCAGAAGTACTGGCAGTCAGGCCTCGCCGCAGGCGCCGTCAAGGAGTAACCTCTGGCTCCCTCTGACGGGAGCTGGCCGCGGAGCGGACTGAGGGTGGTCATATGGGGATTCGACTGGCGACCACCCCCAGTCAGCTTCGCTGACAGCCCCGCCAGCGGGGGCGGCCTCTCTGGTGTTCACAACCTGCAAGCACAGCACTTCCCGCAAACCGATACAATAAAGGATTCGATTAATATGACTACTCATAGAGCATTTAGGTGGCCGTCCCTGCTGACGGAATCCGGCCGCGGCATCGCGTTCGGCGGCGACTACAACCCGGACCAGTGGCCCGAGGAGACGCTGGACGAGGATATCCGTCTCATGGGTGAGGCCGGCGTGAACGTCGTATCGCTGGCAATTTTCAGCTGGGACAAGATCGAGCCGGTCGAGGGCGCGTTCACGTTCGAGTGGCTCGACCATGTGATCGACAGGCTCGGCAGAGCCGGCATCGCCGTGGACTTGGCCTCCGCCACAGCCGCCGCGCCGCTGTGGCTGTACGAATCCCATCCAGAGGTGCTGCCGGTAGACCGGTATGGTCATACCGTCAACGCGGGCTCACGCCAGTCGTGGCAGCCAACAAGCCCGGTGTTCAAGGAATACGCGCTGCGCCTGTGCCGCAGACTTGCCGAACACTACAAGGACAACCCGTATGTGACCGCCTGGCACATGGGCAACGAATACGGCTGGGAAAACCGCTACGACTACTCCGACAACGCCTTGGCCGCGTTCCGCACGTGGTGCGAGGCCAAGTACGGTACCATCGACGCGTTGAACGAGGCGTGGGGCACGGCCTTCTGGTCGCAGCACGTGAACAGTTTCGACGAGGTGCTGCTGCCACGTCACATGGGCGGCGACGCCATGGTCAACCCGTCGCAGCAGTTGGATTACGAGCGGTTCGGCAACGACATGCTGCTCGACTTCTACAAAGCCGAACGCGACGCCATCGAGCAGATCTGCCCCGACAAGCCGTTCACCACGAACTTCATGGTCTCCACCGACCAGTGCGTCATGAACTACGCCAAATGGGCGGATGAGGTGGACTTCGTGTCCAACGATCACTACTTCCATGAGGGCGAATCCCACCTGGACGAACTCGCCTGCTCGGACGCGCTCATGGACTCCCTCGCGCTGGGCAAGCCGTGGTACGTGATGGAGCACTCCACCTCAGCCGTGCAGTGGAAGCCGCTGAACACACGCAAACGGGCCGGCGAACTCATGCGCGACTCCCTGGCCCACGTGGCCATGGGCGCCGACGCCATCTGCTTTTTCCAATGGCGGCAATCCAAGTCGGGCGCCGAGGCGTTCCACTCCGCCATGCTGCCCCACGCGGGTGCCGATTCCAAGGTCTTCCGCGGCGTATGCGAGCTCGGTAAGGCGCTGAAGACCCTCTCCGACGCCGGGCTGCAGGGCACTGAGCTCGAGCGTGCCGGCACGGCGATCCTGTTCAGCGCGGAATCCGAATGGGCCACACGCTCCGAAACCCTGCCCAGCATGAAACTCAACCACTGGCACGACGTGCGCGACTGGTACCGCGGCTTCCTGGATGCCGGGCTGCGCGCGGACGTGGTGCCGCTCGCCTACGACTGGACCGGCTACAAAACCATCGTGCTGCCCACCGTGCTCAGCCTGTCCGACGAAGACGTTCTCCGTATCGCCGACTTCGCGAAGGCCGGCGGAACCGTCATCGTCGGCTATGCCGCCGGCCTGATCGACGAGCACTTCCACATCGGCCTCGGCGGCTACCCCGGCGCCGGCAACGGGCTCCTACGCGACATGCTCGGCATCCGCTCCGAAGAATTCAACATCCTCGGTGAAGAAGCCGAAGGCGAGCCCAGCGAAATCAGCCTGTCCAATGGTCTGACGACCCGCCTGTGGCAGAACGACGTGACTTCCGTAGCCGCGGACACCACAGTGCTTGCCTCTTACGCAGGTGAGTCCGCCGCCGACTGGGAGCTGGAGCGCACCCCCGCCATCACCAGCCGCCCCTATGGCAACGGTACCGCCATCTACGTGGGCTGCGACCTCAACCGTCACGACATTGCCCAGTTGCTCAAAGCACTTGGCTCCCGATGGCAGGAGTTGTCGGCGCAGCCGACTGAGAGTGGTCAAACTCCAACCTATCCCACCACAGATCCCCGCATCCTGCACACCATCCGCCGATCCGCAGACGGCTCCACCCGCTTCGATTTCTACCTCAACCGCTCAAACCAGCCCGTTGCCGTCAACGGCATTGAGGGAGAACCAATCATCGCCTACCGTTGCGAGGCCGACACCACCGGCTATACGCTGAACCGCAATGCCATTCTTATTGCTAAAGCGTCCTGCTAGACCGCGCTAGAATGGCAATGTTGTCCAGATAGAGGAGTGCGGCATGAGCGGCGAGAAAACAGCCAAGCGTCGAGTGACGCTACGCGATGTCGCTCAGGCCGCCGGTGTATCGCTCAAAACTGCGTCGAACGTGATCAATGGCTCTGGGCGTATGACCGATGAGACCCGTGCCAAGGTCGAGTCGGTCATTAAGGACCTCGACTACCGAGTCAACGTGGCCGCCCGCAACCTCAACCGCGATCACACCGGTTTCATCACCCTTGCCGTGCCTTCGCTGATTCCGCCATATCTGGCCGAGTTGGCCAATCGCACCATTGACGCCGCCCGTCAGCGCGACTACTCCGTATACGTCACCACGTATGCAGAGGGCTCGGCCAAAGGCGCGCGCGATCTGCTGAAGAAGTTCAACTCCACGGTGTCCGATGGCATGATCCTTTCCATGAGCGAGGTGGAAAACATTTCGCCCGATGATCTGAAGGTTGATTTTCCGCTGGTCATCGTTGGCGCGCGTACCACGTGGGGCATTGTGGATCACGTGACCCCAGACGATGTATCCGCAGCCGCCATGGCCGCAGGCTACCTGTATGAGCGCGGTTCCACCAGACTTGCAGTGATCGGTGCCCGTGACGTTTACGACGAAGATGCATTGCTGAATGCCGTAGAAGGCAACGCGCAGCTGCGTCTGCGCGGCATCATCGAAGAGACCCGTAGGCGTGGGCTCTCCTTGGATCCGCAGCTGATTGGCAACACCGATCAGGATTGGACCATCGGAGCCGGTGCCCGTGTGACCCAGCGGCTCATTGATTCCGGCGTGCCATTCGACGGTGTGATTGCCTTGAACGATCAGTTGGCCATCGGCGCATTGACCGCTCTGCGCACCGCTGGTTATGAGGTGCCCGTGCAGGTGCAGGTCATCGGCTTCGATAACAACGAGGAAGCCCCCTACCTGCAGATTCCGCTGACCACCATGGATTCCCGCCTTGACTGGACGGCTCCCACGGCAGTGAATCGCATCCTCGGACGCATCGACGGCAGCATCACCAAGTCCGAACTGCTCACCACCGAATCCCAGGTCATCGCCCGCGCCTCCACACGCTGAACGACATTGCTGTAATGCTGGTGTTGCTGTACTGGGCCGTACGAGGCGTTGATACACCGGTTGACCAACACGGCATAAAGTGCTAAGGTGACGATTGCGTGGTACACAGCTGTACCGCGTGGCGCATAAGGAAAGGAAGCGCCAAGCATCACTGGGCGTTCGTTCTGAGCGTTCACCATTCAAAGGAGAAAAAGCATGCGCCGAAATACCGCGCTTACTCGCATTATGGCATCCGGCGTGGCCGCCATAATGCTCTGCGCAGGAGGCATGTTCACTGCAAATGCCGCCGAAGAAGAACCAGTCAAAGCCGCCGTCTCGGTCAAGGCCATCCAAGGCTTAAGCGATGATTTCATCGGTGGTATGGACGTCTCATCCATGCTCTCGCTGGAAGAAAGCGGCGTCACGTTCAAGAACGCCAATGACGAGGTCGAGGATTTGTTCACGCTGCTCAAGGAATCCGGCGTGAACTATGTGCGTCTGCGCGTGTGGAACGATCCGTTCACCGCAGACGGCCAAGGATATGGCGGCGGCAACGTCAACGCCGATCGCGCACTGACCATGGCCAAGCGAGCCACGGCAGCAGGGCTGAAAGTGCTGGTCGACTTCCATTACTCCGATTTCTGGGCCGACCCCAGCAAGCAGCAGGTGCCCAAGGCGTGGAAATCCTTTGAAGGCGACGTGGACAAAACCGCCGACACCATATACGACTACACCAAGCAGACGCTGACCACGTTCAAACAAGCCGGCGTAGACGTCGGCATGGTGCAGGTCGGCAACGAAACCACTGCGAAAATCGCCGGCATCTCCGGCTGGGACGGCATGTCCAAAGTATTCTCCGCAGGCTCCAAAGCCATACGCGAAGTGCTCCCCGAAGCCAAGGTCGTCATTCATTTCACCAACCCGGAGAAAGCCGGCACCTACGCCACTTATGCCAAACAGTTGAGCAACCACAATGTGGATTACGATGTGTTCGCCAGCTCCTACTACCCGTTCTGGCATGGCACCACCGAAAACCTCACCAGCGTGCTCAAGAACGTGGCCTCCACTTATAAGAAAGATGTGATGGTGGCGGAAACGTCGTGGGCATACACCTTGGATGATGGTGACGACGATTCCAACACAGTGCCCAGTAAAGTAACCGCCAATAACCTCAAGAAATACGACATCAGCCCGCAAGGCCAGGCCGATGAGATTCGCGCGGTCGCCGAGGCCGTGAACAATATTGGCGACAATGATGGCGATGGCAAAAACGACGGCCTGGGTGTGTTCTACTGGGAGCCCGCATGGGTGCCCGTGGGCACCGGCGGCAAGGATAACGCCGAGCTGGTGGATACGTGGAACAAGTACGGTGGCGGCTGGGCCACTGAAGCGGCCGGCGAATACGATCCCAATGACGCCGGCCTGTACTGGGGCGGCTCAGGTGTCGATAACCAAGCTTTGTTCGATTTCGATGGTAAGGCGCTCGCCTCTCTGCCGACGTTCAAGTACATCCACACCGGTGCCGTCACCGATCATGTGTTCACCAAGATAGATCCAGTGGAGATTACCGCGACTGACTCGGATTCCATCGACGCGATCAAAGCGCAATTGCCGAGTGAAGTGGCTGCACACTATCAGGATGGGGTGGACGAGACCGAAACCGTGACCTGGCAATCCGCTGCGCTTGACTGGATTCGTGGCGCAGGCACATACACCATCACCGGCACCACCAACGCTGGCCACGACGTGACCGCCACCATCACCGTCACCGCCACTCCCGCCAAGGATTACGTAACGGACGGCAACTTCGAGAACGCTGAAAACGATAAGAACTGGACCATTACCGGCACCGGTGCGTCCATCACCGAAGACAGTGGCAACGCCGCCGACGGCAAGCGCGCGCTGAAGTTTTGGGCATCCGATGCCTACAGTTTCTCCGCCACGCAGACCATTACCGGACTCGAGCCTGGCGAATACGTACTGACCGCCATGAGCCAAGGCGCGGCAGCGGACAACGCCGCTATTGCCGATGGTGTGACCCTCTCCGCCACAGCGGGTGGCAAGACCACGTCCGATGCGCTGGAACTCAACGGTTGGGTTAAGTTCGATACCGCCACCGTGCCTGTCACTGTGGGTGCTGATGGCACAGCGACCATCACCATCACGGGCAACCTGCCTGCCGACGCATGGGGCAATGTGGACAAGGTCTCACTCGTCAAAAAGACCGAAACTCCGGTGAAGCCATCCACGGAGAACCTGGACAAGGCCGTGGCCGAAGCCGGGAAAATCAATCGCGATGAGTGCACCAACGAGTCGCTCGCCAAACTCGATCAGGCGCTTGCCGCCGCTGACGTGCTGCTTGCCGGCAGCGCCTACACCGAGCAAGACGTGAACGATGTGACTAAGCTTGTTTCCGATGCCATTGCCGGCCTCGCCCCAAAGGAGGTCTCCAGCCTGACCGTCACGCCAAGCAAAACCACCTATCAGGTGGGCGATGCCATCGATGCCGACCATGACCTCAAGGTCGTGGGCAACTATTCCGCAGGCATGGGCAACGTGACGCTTTCCGCCGACCAGTTCACGCTCGATTACGATTTCTCCGCTCCCGCTGATGCGGCGAAGGTTACCGTAACGCTCAAGTCGAATCCGAATGTCACCGAAACCTATACGGTTGCGGTTACCGCTCGGGCCGAAGGTGGTTCCGGCAACGGCTCGGACGGTGCGGGTAATGGCGGGGCTACTATCAATCCCGATACGGGCGAGGGCGATAAGACCAACGGTGCGAATGGCGACAAGATCACTGGTGTGCTGAGCAATACCGGTAGCGCGGTGACTGCCGTGGGTCTTGCGGTTGTCGTTCTCGGCGTGGCCGGCGGGGTCTCGCTTGCTTTGCGTCGTAAGCGCTCCTGATAGAGACTGATGCGGCATTATGATGCGGTTGCCGGCAGCCGGCAAC
>ENA-ORUX01000468-ORUX01000468.1-human-gut-metagenome-genome-assembly--contig:-NODE-468-length-37986-cov-5.562574_pt1 | contig 37986 bp, 54 predicted proteins | sample MGYA00242087_ERZ509225 | MGnify/ENA primary metagenome ERZ509225 (study PRJEB26280, sample SAMEA2338864) | human gut metagenome | biome: human gut; feature: human-associated habitat; material: faeces... | reverse complement strand
GCACCATAGTTGCCGGTGGCTGATGCTGCACTATAGTAGCCGGTGGCTGTCTTACCCTCCTTCCACTTGCATTTCTCAAACGTAAACTTAACGGCTGCGTCTACAAGACTCTTAATACTTAGTTCAGCTCCTATGTGGATTTTTGAGCAAGCAATTTTCGTATCATCCGTATCTACGTCCATATCGCCAGTCCCCTCAACCTCGTGAAACTTATTCATACCAACTGTGGCAGGTGGATAGTAACCGAACACGTCCAACGGATGGAGGCAGAAGTGAAATCCGTTACCGCAAGCCGTTATATCGCCTGTTTCTTCATAGTCCTTACCTTCTTCGTATTGGAAATTCCTACATGTCATATCGGGGTTAAAACCTTTGTAGCCTTTGATTTTGACAAACTCCTTTGGCAGGGTAACGTTATCCGGCAAGTTTGCTCTAAGTACCATGTACGCCATGTAGCTGGCATCAAATCCGGCTATCCCGGTGCCAATGGCAGTGAGAAGAAATTCCTTTTCCGGATGCTCGTTAGCGTAATTCCCGAAGTTTCCTAAAAATACGACCAGCTCTTCTTCAGTTACTTTCTGCATATCCTTGCCCAGCGTAGGGATAGCATAGGACTGACCTTGTATCCCTTTTGCCTTTCCCATAATTGCGCCAAATTTCTCAACTGCCAATCTAGCTGCACCTCCGGCGTGATTGCCGTTCATATTGCTTCCAAAAACGAATATTTGATTCTCTTTCAGTTCCTGAATATTCTCAGGTGTTAATTCTCTTTTCATGATTCCTGTTTGTTTCTGAGTTTGATTAATCCTTTTTTCTCACATTTTACCAAGAGAGGCATATCATCATCACTAATCCTGCATCTTGTCTCCCGATTGACCGACATGTAACACGGAAGATTAAACCTGTCAACTATCGCCTTAATCGCTTCCCTGTTCCTGGTTTGCCAATAGATCGTCACTGCTGATGACCTGTTACCTGTACGCTCCATGCTCTTACGTCATTATACCATTTACCCTGATGTTCTCTTGCTACAACGTTAAACTTCACCGTCACATCATCACCAATCGACAGAGGAGTGCTAATCGGTCCATCAGAGCTGAATATTGAGAACTTCATATTCTTTCCGTATTGGAACATCTCTGTGACGATATACTCATGGCATTCCCAATCCTTACCATCCTTCACACCTGTTCTCTTTCCCAGGTCTGCCGTAATTCTTCCTTTTATTTCGCAATTCATTTTTTATCCTCCTTATTTTTTTTACTGCCTTCTTAAGTCGTCCCGACTACCCTTCGGGCAGTATAGGACAAGTTGCCGTAAATTGTTAAATTTATATCTTTTTATTCGTAATTAATTGATTTCCAATATTTTATATCCGCACCTTATGGTGCTTTTTGTAAATCATGTAAAATATTGATTATCAATTAGTTATCTTCTTTTCTTAATTGGTGTAATCGACCCTGATTGGAATCCCGCAAGCAATTTTTCCTTGAATTCTGCTTCAAGCGGACCTATTTCTTCGATGTACTTATCCTTTTCGTTGTGCCAATTGTTGGCAAACACGCGGATGGTTTCCCATTGCTTCTTCGTCAACTTTCCTGTCTGGAACAACGCCTTATATCTTTCCTTATATCGAGTGACGCCAATCCTCTGAATTTCCCTGGCTTTATCCAGTTGGGACAGCTTTACGCCCTTTGCCGGCTGCAATTCCCTGACGAACTGCATCTCCGACCAATCCTTGTAAAAGATCCGTCCGATTTTGTTCAGGGACGCATTATCAAGGAGTTCCGCCAACGGTATTGACTGGTGCTTATACACGGTCTCGATACGTAAGATATTGGCACCCACATTCCGTCCCTTTTCCCCGGCTTCAAAACTCTTGTCGTAGATTTTGAGAACCTTGCGGTAATACTTGCTCTTCTCCGTAGTTTTTTGCCGGAATTCCGGGTAATTGGCATCGTTCCACAACACCCGACCGGCGGCTTCCTCCACCTGTCTGATGTATGCATCTGCCGGCATGGACATCTTCATTGTCACCCCTATCTCATAGTATGTCACTATTACATTCTCCATCTTCGCGCATAGCCTTAAGAGCAACTCATTGATCGTCCGTCCGGCATGGCTGAAGGTCATCGGGCGGCTGTTGTCCAGCTTGCCCGATTTCCCCCTGCTGTATAACTTGTGGATAGAGCACTTACACTTTAATGTATCACCCCGAATCTCGATGAAACAACCATCGAAATTCGCATAAGCCGTAGACTTGTAATAGATCTCATCGCCTTCGGTACACTGTTCCAGGTAGTTTTTAAGGACAATGGTATCTATATCGGCTGTGTCTATCTTTGCTTTGAAAATCATTTTGTCAAACATGCCAAGCTCAAGTTTCTTTCTTTCAATATCTTCTTATATCTTGACCGATAATCGGCAATCAATATCCGGAATTCAGCTTCGGAATACTTCATATAATCATTCTTCATCGATTCGAGCAACAATACCTTCTGTTCGCCATACTTTTTAATCAGCCCTCTTCGGTATCCCTGTATATTGCCTTCGTCAAACCGGTTACAGCTTCTGCATTGAGCGTTGCAATTCATCTCATTGTACCTTGTACTCATGTGCTGACGATTGATGTAATGACCACAGTCAGCTTGACTTATCGGCTTAATCAACCCGCATGATATGCAACGGAATACGGTTGTCCCCGGTATCATATCGCGAAGCCTGATATATCGGGAAAATTCGGTATCTGCGGTCCTCTTGAGAGATGCATTATTTGTTTTTTTGAGCATTTCTAAATCTATGTTTGATTATTTTTACAAATTGAGAGAGATTACGGAATCTGATTGCGTGGCTATACCACTCTTCACTACTTGCCTTATAAGGATACTTTTCAGCTTCCGGCACCCATTCCTTGTCCGCCAGCAGCGCAATGACAGCCAGGTATTCCTTACCGGCATTCCAAAATATTGCAAGGTCTCCGATTTCAGGAGGGGACTCGGTTTCCCCGGTCAAATCCAATACAAACTCCTTGTTATTGCCTTCAAACAAGATAACTATCTTGTCATTCTCCTGCTCCACGGATACTCGTGTGCATCCGGTAGGAATGGGTATTTCTCTTAATTTCATAATTATTTGCTTTAATGGCTCCCGGATAGGCAATCAAGCCACACCGGGATAAAATGAGTAACCTATATGGCATTCAGTTTGAATGCGTGGGCGGTACGAGACTTGAACTCGCGACCTATAGCTTTGCCGAAGAAAAAAACTTAACTACCAAATATCATGAAAAGAGATTAAAAACACACAACTCTTCGATAACTGCCATCGCTCTACCCCTGAGCTAACCGCCCTTGTGCCGCTTCGCCCTCACAGGTTAGACGGCTAAACCTAAACTAAAACTTATCGTAATTCATCCTTGGATGTACCATCGGAATGGATAATTATATTTTTAAACCGGGTAACCTCTATCTTCAGTATCTTCCAATCGCCTATAGTTCCTTTCATTCGCTCTGTGATGAGCTCTTTAGCCTGAGACACGTTATCGGCAGGCACTATGTGGTTATATCTGCAAATCTTCACCTTGCCTTTCGGGGTGATATCCGATATGCCGATAACGACCTTCCACCACTGTTCCTTGTCAAAACCGGATACTTCTTCAATGACTTCCCGTTTCAAGGTCATGACCTTAGCTTCTCCATACAGCGGGAAGCAATGCTTAACCAATACATTCTCGGCTTCCGTGAAGCCCATGGCGTCAACCAGGTAAGTATCACTTACCTTTTTCCTCTTACCATTAGGCAAGATTGAAATACCTCTTACCACGCCTGTAAACCATTCTTTCATAACGTTACTGTTTAATATTCAAAACTATTCCCTATGCTATCCCAATGGGCACGGTTCCTGATGTACTCATCCACCAATTGACCATCAGAGGGATTGCCTAACTCTTTCTTCAATGCCTGATATACATCGTCAGGCATGTTGTAGATAACCTGTTCGTCATGGTCACACTTGCCGGCAACGCCCAGCAGAATCACGGCTGCTATTATCCACAGTATCTGTTTCGTTATCTTGTTCATCATCTTGATTTAATCGTATATGCTTTTTTAATTTTTCGTCCATTTTGCCCCTTTCTACTCCGACCAAAAACTCTTCCAGCTTCCTAATCGGGTCCTGGCATGAAACAAACATATCAGGACTCATCTCATCTTCATAGGTTTTTAGCCCATTCACAAGAACCGATCTTCTTACTGACTTTAAACGCGAACAGCCTTCTTTAACAGCCTCGCTTTCATAGCATATACTTATCGATATATTCGTCACCTTCTTCATAGTCGTAATCTATCAGCATTACCTCTAGCTTTCATTACTTTTCTCCTCAGTAAGTCCAACTTCCTTGCGTGATTAATACGAGCGCAATTCAATTTGGCTACCTTTTCGTAAAAATTCCCAATATCATTCGACAACTCTTCTTCCAGGGAAGAAACCAACTTGCGGGCTTCCTGCTCTTCCGCCATGGCTAACGCCAACTTTCCTACTGCCATACCTCATTAAGATTTATTGGAAAATAATTTTAACGCCATCTCCACATCTACTACAATCGTTCTGCCTGATTGGGAAACAGCCCTCTTTATTGGCCCGTTCTTTAATTTTCGGGCGGTGGAATCTGACACGTGGAATAACTCCTTAATTCCTTTCAAACCATATACTAATCGCTTCTCTGATTTAGATTGCGTGGAAACCACAGGTGTAATCTTTGGAACCATGCTTTCAAAGAGTTCTTTCAGCTCCCCTACGGTTAGATCTATCAACCTGGTATCATCGCTTATCCGTCTCTCAATTGGTATCATAATTTACCCTCCTTGATCCAGTTATAGATAGAATCCACGCGATAGATAAAGTCTGAATCGGTAACACCGGCTGACAACATCTTAACGATCTCCTTCCTCAACTCAATATCATTACTACTTCTTTGAGAATTTTCTTCTGATGCAATTTTTACCGCTTCATATTCTTTCGGTTTACTTACACAAATCTCTTTGAAATTTGCGATATAAAAACTATCTATCATAAACCGTACAAGGCCTATCTCGCTACTCTCAAATATATCCACAAATTCATGAGGGATTCTATCAGATATTATGGCATTAAGCCCATTATCCAATTTTACCTCATACGTTCCATCAGGACGCTGTTTCAATGTCAATACATATCTCTTTTCCATTTTCTTAAAAAGAAAAGCCCTCGCTGTTCTCAGCATAATTGGTGTTTGGCTGATACTTAGCAAGAGCTTTATTTATGTCCTAATTTACGGTAAACACCACTAAACCGTATCGTCTATTTTTTAATCTGATTTTTAGGATATTAAAAATGTCTGCACTATATTTGCAGCGGATTTGGATTGGATAGTACGGCAAACAGTCGTACAGCCATTTTTATACCCTTTTGCAACCGCTTGTTGATTGGTTACGGATGCAAAGTTAAATGAATATGTATACATAACAAACGTTTTTGAATAAAAGTTTCGTTGTATTTGTTTATTTAGATTAATTTTAAATAGCATTATGGAAGAAGAATTAAGGTCTCGATTTAAAGAGGTATTGAATTTTTATAATTCTAATATCAACCAATTGGCTAACGGAGAAAGCTCTACACAAGTCCGATTGTCTCGTCAAATTAATAAGGGTGCATCTATTACTTATGATACAATAGTCATCCTTCTTGAAGCCTTCCCGAAAGTGTCTGCCGAATGGTTACTACGAGGTAAAGGAGAGATGATTGTAGCCTCATCGCAAGAGTCGACTGAAAAAGTTAATACTGAAGGTCTCTTTGGCGATGTATTGTTAGAATTTATTAGGGTTGTAAATAAAAGACTGAGCAGCATAGACAATAATACGGCCTCAGCTGTAGACAAGTTACAAGGCCTTACAGAGATTCTTTCCGAGTTAAGAAAGACTGCTTAATTTATGGAATAATTAAACAATGCATATGTATTATACGTTTATTATGATACTTAAATACTAATATCTAAATAATGAACGTATCAATAGACGACTTAAAAAAACTAATGGCTGAGCTTAAAGAAGAATCATACAGCCAAGATGAACACATTAAGAAAAAATATACACATCTCACTCTTATTATATGTAATGGTCGTAAGACTTCTAAGAAATATTTCAATTTAAAAAAATATTATCAAGATCATCAATTATGAAAAATGTTTTAATTGCATTATTACTGTTATTGATTTCTACTGCTTCTTATTCGCAAACAATAGCTTTTGACAAAGCCGAACAAGATGGTTCTCGCAAGGTTGGTTCTACAGAATTGTTTGTTCGTAATGGATTTACAGACAAATCACCATTTTATTATAGAATAATTACAATCTCTCGCCAAAAAACAGTTCAATACTTTCTTGATATACATATCAATGGCGATGTACCTTACAGTTTAAAAGAAGGCTCACTGCTTCTTATCAAGACTTCCACAAACAAAATCCTTGAAAGTAAAAATATAATTCCAGAATACAAGACATTCGACATTCCTCACAATAACATATATGGACGTTATCCCTTTAACGAATCTGAAATTACTGAAATTATAAAAGGAATTGTAAAAATTAGAGTTGAAGCCCCTTTAAAGACAATAGACATAGAATATTCGTCAAAAAAAACAAAACAAATATCCAAAGGGTTAACAGAAAGATATAATGATATAAAAAAATCCCTTTTTATAAAAAAAGATATTAGAAGTAATTTTTGAAACCAAAAATACACATTATCATGGAAAGTTTTTTAACCATTGTATTAATATTCGCAGCATTATTACAAATAATGATGATTGTAAAGTTTTTCCAAATAGCCGAAGACGTAAGAGAAATTAAAGGTTATTTGAAAGGAAAACTAACAGACTTGCCCTATTCACAAGAGGCTAAATTCCAGCAAGCAAAAGAAGAAGAGAAGTCCGAACGTCCTGAATTTACTTGGAAGTCCTTAATTGCACTAATATTCTTATTATCTATAATTGCGTTTTTGCTATATCTATACTATTAACTAATTATCAATCATGAACATCAAACGAACAACTACCTTTCTCCTGGACAAGGAGAAAGGCAAGCCCGATTCCAAACTCCGATATAGGATTAAGTGGAACGGTAACACAGTAGCCTTTAATATCGGCTATCGAGTAGACAACAACAAGTGGGTAGCTGAAGCCCAGCGATGCAAGGTAAACACTACCCATGGGAAGAAAAAGGTACCGGCATCGACCATCAATGCCGAGATAAACCGATTCGAGGAGCTGATTAATGACGCCTTCTTCTTTTTCGAGCAAACCGAGCATATACCCTCCACAGATGAGTTTCGGAATGAGGTCAATAAAAGGAACGGGAGAATCGTAGAAAAAGAAGAAAAAACTATCTTCGATTACTATATGCAATTCATTACGGAGCAGGGTAAAGAAAACAGCTGGTCCGAGAATACATATAAGAGGCACAAAACCACAATGAACCACTTAAAGAAGTTTGCCCCCAATCTTACCTTTGCAGACCTCACACACGAAGGATTATCCCAGCTCGTTGACTACTTGATGAACGTAGAGATAGATGATGAAGTCGGAATGAAGAACCGTACCGCGAAGAAGTATATCAATCTGACCAAATGGTTCCTCAGATGGGCAGCAGACAAAGGGATTAATAAAGAACTTGCATTTATGACATTCAAAGAAAAACTGAAAACGATTCCGTCAAAGGTGATATACCTCGAATGGGACGAATTAATTAGAGTGTACAACTCATCATTCCCGGATGAGCCTCATCTTGAAGTCGCAAAAGACGTATTCTGTTTCCAGTGCTTTACCTCCCTGCGATATTCTGATGTGAAGAACCTTAAGAAAGCTGACGTTTTCGACGGGTATATTACCACCACAACGATTAAGACAGATGAACCGCTAAAGATAGAGCTTAATAAGTACTCTAAAACCATATTGGACAAATACAAGGACATAAAGGGTATCTATGCGCTTCCTGTTCCTGTCAACCAACGGATGAATAAATACATAAAAGAAGTATGTGCAGTTTGCGAAGTCAATGAACCGGTGTGTATAACCTATTACAAGGGTTCGGAAAGAATAGATGAGATACACCCCAAACACGAATTAATCGGCACACATTGCGGAAGGAAAACCTTTATATGCAATGCGCTCATGCTAGGCATCGCGCCTAATATTGTGATGAAATGGACAGGCCACAGAGATTACAAGTCCATGAAACCCTATATTGACATAGCAGACAAAGTAAAACAGGAAGCTATGACTCTCTTTAATCGTTAGTCCCTATTTTAGTCCCCATATCGGTTAAATAGTTGATATTCAATATCAATTGTACACCCGATGAGAACTAATTAATAGCTCCCGTTTTGCGTTTTATCGCATAATACGCTGTTTTAAAGTACCGTGAAGCGGATTTATATTTATCACAGCGTTTTTATTCAATCTTATCCCTTACTAAACAGTCCCTATTTTAGTCCCCGATTTCATCAAACCGGGGACTTTCCCCAATCTATTTATCCTCTATAAAATCAACCCTGCAACCCAGCGCATGCCCAATCTTTGCAAGGATATCCCTACACCTACTTCCTGGCGTCATACATTGCAGCCATATACACCCATATCTTGCCTTGCGGAGCGTCTTCGTCGGCAAAGTAAAACCTATGGGCACCCTTGAGGATCTGAGCATCATCACAGACCATACACATATCGGCGTAAAATGAGTTAAACGCGACATACTTATCCCACTTGGTTGTACCCGAAGGGAAAGACATTCCCCTTGCAGCTTCCTCTATCTGATCGGCAGTCCAATGGGCACCGGTTCTCTTCTCACCGGACGGTCCTGTATAACGTATACCCTCTACGTCCATTTCGGCAAAATTCCTATCGTAGTGGTTGCCGTACAGTATGGAGTGCTGCTTGCGCATAAAACGCCAGTATTCGTCCGGATGCTCATCCCTGAGGATACACAGCATATCACTCAATGTGTCCACGCTCTGCCACATTGCCTTGTCGGAGGCTACACCGTTAGCCTTGGCATCCCTAATCATATCCTTATATTCCATGTTGTTAATATTATAGATTATCAATCTGTTTTGTTTTCTCGGAGCACTTGTGCCTTTTTGTTAGGCAAAGAAGTCTTTTGATATATCAAATTATCACAGCAAACGTTTGTTTTTGCTTTCAATATGTCATTCCATCATCAGCTTCTTAAACTCTATCAAGTCGGCATCTGTTATCCTGATAGCCCCTGTATTGCCAAACAGGATATTCGATACCGGATTATCGGGAAGAGCAATGCGGATATTTCCCTTACCTATAGTTCCACGGATAAAGCCTTTCCCGAACGGCATCTCATCCATCTCGCGAAACATTACTATGAGGTCATTAAACAGCATATCCGCATCAATATTGCCGTTTTCGTCACACAAAAACAAAGAGGCATTGTCAATCATTGTATTCAAGCTGTCTCTTTCCTTGGCGATATAGTTTTTTGCACCCCTCTTCAGGTACACCGAAGCGACCTTCAGCTTCGGGTTAGCCTCAACAAGCGTGTCAATCCTGTCATCAACCCACAACAATAGCGAATCAGCCATCTTGTCCTTAACTTCTGTTATACTTTTCTTTGCTTCCATCATTTTTTTGATTTAGATTGAGGTTTCCCATTCTTCCAGTCGATAAACTCCTGCCATGTCATATCACTATGTTCCGTCACGTACTCCCGGAACAAGGCATCACGCCTGGCGGTCTCTTCCTTGGCTGTTTTCGATGTCCGCCTTACAAATGATAGCTGCTGCTCCAATATAGCCTTACCTTCGGCAGATGCCTCTATCCTGCCCTTGACCAGCAGAAGCAGTTCGGCATTAACCATCTCCTGTATAGCCATGCTGTTATCGTAATATTCCTTGTTGTTGCTCAGGATGCCGCGCTCCTGATCGTTGAGAGATGATACAATACGGTCTATCTCATCCCAAACAGGAGTTGCGGTATGCTGTACGGGCTGCGTCTTGGGGAACTGCTGCAAAGCCTGTAGCTTCTGCTGGTACATCTCATTTTCCTGCGCCAACTGTTCCAGGTTACGCCCGGATGTAAGTAGAGGGTCATTTTCAAACATATTCATTATTTTTTTGTCAGTGGTTAATAAAGAAAGTGGTATGCCCCCGAAGGGACTTACCACTAACGTTTCTTACGTCTTACGCGTTTGGTGCGGTTGACTGCGGGCGGCAGTTGCATCCGTAAGGGTTCGCCCCTTCCAGCACGCTGACTGTCGGGGTTGAAGGCAAACCCACCACACCATAGATTGCACGGCATGTCTTGCGGTCCGTATAGCACATACTTTCCTTCAGGACACTATCCATGCCCATTTGAATAATCTTGTTCTGGTACAGGTTGGCAACTTCCATTCCGTATACCTTCTTGTCCAGCTCACAGAACTTGGCGGAGTAACGTTCATTGAGTGTGTCGTAAAGGTCACGCTGTCCCTTGTACAGTCCGAATGCGGCTGTGTTCAGCTTGTCATTCATGTTATCGTACAGATCACGGGAAACCTTGTAATTTCCGAAGTCACCGTCTACCTGTGACTTGTAGAGCTGCCATTTCTCGTTAATGTCTATCTCGCGATGTGCGTACATCTGCTCCTGAGTGTTGACTTTAAGCCCCCAAATGGTATTGGTCAAACTCAAAGCTTCCTCACATCCCTTCTCCCACGCCTGGAATGCCGTAGGAGCCACGCCCGAACGTCCGGCAATGGCATCGCTGACCGTATTGATGTTTACATTTTCCGGCATACCGCCACCGCCAAAAATGCGACCTCCGCGACCCCATAATGCGGCTGCACCCAGAGCCGTACCGATAATACCGGTAGTCAATGCTGCGTTACCCACGCCCTTAGAAGCATATTCCTTACGATCTTCGCCATGGACATACTCCTTTTCTTTAATTACTTGTTTTACTTCTGCTTCCATATAACTTGTATTTTGTATTGCAGCCCTTCGTTGGGCTACATGCAAAGAAAGCCATAAATCAGCGGCAAATGAAATACTTGCTTGCGATATACTTGCTGATTACTTGCCAATTGCTTGCCACAATCCACTTGCTTAATTTTGCCCTGTTGGAGCGGATATAAGATACACCCTGCCTGGTCCTGTGTATGACCCTGCCAATTTCCTCATCGGTCATCATCCTGGATAACGCCATTACAAGGAGATATCGGGCATCGGCACACTCTTCGCGGTTGCTGTGCAATATGTCAGCCTCATCAATACCTGTAACATTACATACCATAATTATGATATCCTGATATAATTCCTCTATTCTCATCGATACTTTTTTTAAAGATTGGAAAACAAAACACCCAAAACCTTGTTACAACTTAAGAAAGCCGTAAACAATGCCTTGGGTGTTCATCTCCTGTCGACTGTCAATCATTAAGGAGGACGGCTTTCTTTTCATTCTAAGCCGTAAAAGAACTGCTTTTGTTTCTACTACGCTTCTACTCGTAGTATTGCGAGAATAATTCCCGATATGATGTCTTATTTCATTTCACCCTCCCTTCTGATAAAGATTAATAATTCCGTCACGGCCAATACCGGTAATCTTCCTATGATAAATTATACGTCCGCTGTCCAGCTCTTCCTGCTTGATTTCAAACCACGCCAAATTCGCATAACCGGCACAAGGGACCCATGTTCCGTTTACCTTATACTGTACTTTCTCGCTCTCAAGCCATCTGTTCAACTCAGCAGCCGAACGCATACCTATTTCTTTTGCGACTTCCGTAGCCGTATAGGTTTTGTTTGTATGGGTCAGGATGGCTATATGCTGCTCTGCATCCCTTCTCTTGGATTGCTCATCCTTGAGTTGCATCGCCAAACGTATAATGGTATCCGGATTGCTCAATACCTCTTCTATCTTATCAGGTGTAAGATAACCGCCATGTTTGCGGATAGAAGGAAGGACTTCGCCACATACCCAATCCTGGAAAGGTTCGGCTTGTGGCTTGTCTGAGCGCATAATCGTTTTATAGAGGTTCTTTTCGCTCATATATATAAGCTGCTGTACACCTCCATTTGTAGGGGTGTCAATCAAACTTACACCCTTTGCATCTAACCTCTGTTTGGTCATACCTGTATGTAAATCAAGTATCCTACAAATATCCGCAAGGCAGAATAACGGTTCTTCACTGGTCCCGGCTACTCTCACTTCGCCAAAAACCTCATTCTTGAAAATCTGAATATCGTCCATATTATACATTTTACCAAATTCTATAACTTAATCCAACCACGACAGCCGGTGATAGCCCATCCTTGCCAAATCCATAGCCGGCAGTGATTGACATACCCCATCTACGAGGTTTTATTTTCATCACATGATGGATATCATTAGTAACCGTGACAGTTTTAGGATATACCTTCAGACTGTCCAAGTTCGGGTTGTAACCACTGACATAAGCCGTATAGTTACTGTCCCGGTATATCTTCTGCTCGACAGGGAGCACCGTATCACCTACATGGATAGTATCGCCCGTGTGCCAGCAAATCAAGGGAGTAGGAAGGTAGTAGGGGACCGTATCCCTTCTTATCACAAGGCTTGAACTGAATACCGTATCCGTTCTTGCCTCTATAACTGCTTCGGGGGATGGCTTTGCGAACCATCCTAAACCGAAAGCGAGTACAATCAGTAATATGTAAGGAAGCCATTTCATTTCAATTTGGTTTTAGCTTGCAACATTAACATACAACCCTACCAAGCTGCTTAAGTCATGGGTCAATGACTGACCGCTGTCCCTTGTGCAGATATACAATACATCATTCTGAGTATAGTACTTGTTCTTGAATATCTCCATAGGAGGTGTATAGGGTATAGGGTCATCCTTGGTGCCTGATGCGGTCTCTACAACCACTTCGTAGAGTGCTGCCGTAGCCATGCCGGGATATTGGCTCTCCAAAACCATAGGGATATCTTGCCGGACCTTATACAGGTGTTCCTTGTAATTAACCTTCATCCCCTTGGATAAGGATTCGTCTATATATTCCGCCCAATCGGGGTACAGCGATTTAACCTTTAAAGATTCGCTGTCTGTCAGGCTCAATGTCTGTATCTGTTTTTTAGCGGATTCCACCATGTTTTGTGCGGATGCAGCCAATATGTAATCAGCACTATAAGGTTGCGGTTCGTGATTCCATTCTTCCGATTCCATGATTTGTACAAATTCGGGGTCATCCATTCTGTAGGTGGGGAATGAGTCCCTTGGGAAGAGGTTAACGAATTCTTCATGCAGCACTACTTTCGTGCCATCTGCGTTGCTTCGCATTGTCGGCAGAGCCAACAATCCATGTTGGGTCAGCCATTCTATCGTAACGATTGTATATCTCATTGTCCAATTATATTAGTTAATACGTAATCAATTAATTCTTGCTCTGTGAATCCGTCTGCCTCTGTTGGTATGGAGTCAAAGGCTATGGAGTTGTAAAAAGCGATTTTGGAGAAACAATCCCTAGTGTTTACGTCTTCCCAAAAGAAAGAAGGAGCTTTACTTGTCTCAGGCTTAACGTTAGCGTTTACAGTCGTAATTGTATGTTTCACCCCAAACAATTCATTATACTTAATAGACTTGTTTAATACTCCGTTAATATAAGTTACACCACTTGGATTTCCTGCATAAGCAATATTATTATTACCCATTGTAAAGATATAGAATGGATCGATATTTATCGGGTCCTTCCTTTGTGAGTAGTACATTTTAGAAATGTTAAAGTCCCCTATCGGATTAACCGTCATAAACAGCATCTTCACTCCACTACTCAGACCCTCTACCAATCCGTAATCATCTACACCATCTGTCACTAATGCACCGGGATATTCGGGTATCTGAGTAATGGTGATGTCTGTAGAGTAGGGTTGATCGGAGATAACAGATATATAATTATATCCAACTTTACCTTGATTAGTATCTAATTCTATATAATTATCTCCATTATGTAACTCAACTCTATTGTCGCATGCAGTATATTGGGCAACATAAACTTTATTATCGTCTAATATCCCTTCAACATGCCATTTGCAATAGATTATTCTTTCAACCACGTTTTTAGCTCTATAATACCCGAATTTGACCCAATCTTGTGCCGGTTTCCCTTTAATTTGTCTGCCATTTATATGGTCGAATCTAATATCAATTGCACCATTTACGTTAACAAACGCCTCATTCTTATACCCATCTACACCACTCATTTCAGCAAACAAGAAGTTATTTAACTTCATCCTTCTTCCTTTACCCGACAAGTCCTGCAAGTAAGCAGACTCCTTCAATGTTTCGTTGGTCGCACCTTGCTTCTTTACGTCATAGTAGAAAACAACATGCTCCCTTATCCATTGAGGGATAGGGGAAGGCTTGGAACCACCGCCACCCGAACGGATTTCGCCAATGTGATTCAGTGCGATTGTATTCAACCGCACCGAATTTAAAGATATTGTGTTAACCCTCATGTCACTCCAAAATTAATGCCTTGACAGGCTTAACATTGCACTGAATCTTGATATGCTGCTCACCAATAATACCTTCGATGTTCTTCTGCCAAACCGACCCGACATTGTAATCGACTTCAAACGCCACCCAACTCTCACCGTCCAAACTCTGATACAATACCACCTTGGACGGATGTGTATCGAATACCAATTGCAAGCCAAATGTAGACGCAGCAGGCTGAAACTTATACTCCTGATTTGAACCGGATGCTGCAAAATTGCCGGTTATATCCTTTAATGCCATAATTGTAGATTTAATTGTTAAACGATTTCAATTGTAATACTTTCGCCTCTTCTCTGTGCATCCTCTATCAGCACATTGAGCTTATCGGAGGTATATCGGGATTCGGTCAATCGCCCGACTTCCGTATTCCTTCCGACAAGTATGCAGCCGGCAGAGTCATCGGCAGTATTCCCCGGATGTATCAAGATTCCTTCAAAGGCAGGGACGTTAAGCAATCGTGGCAGGTTTCTGCCAAACTTGGGAGACCAGTTATATACCACTTTATATTCTCCGTAAGGGATGGCGGTTTTGCCATATACCTTCTTTTCATTGCTCAAATCGCGGACGGTGTCTTCCAATGTGTTACAGAAAAACTTTCCGTCTACGAACAGTCTGCCCACCGTATAAGCGGGTTTCTTCCATAATCTTTCTACTCTTAATTTCATTTCTTTTCCTCCTTAATTACTTCTTTAATATCTTCTTTGTCGACTTTTAATGTCTTGCCGAAAATCAGCCTGAACGCTTCGACAATATTCAGCTCGATTCCCTTCGGCTTAAGTATGTTGCTGATAATCGAGCACATTTCCAAAAAACACACCATCAGGCAGGAATACATATCAATGTCGTAACGGCTGCCCGATGCCTTGTTTATCATAACCACCATAAAAACAAAGCTAAAGTATGTAACCATCTTGCCCATGGTTCGCCTTACCGCCCGACTGAACCGGACCTGTTCGCCCATTATGATACTCTTTCTCAGCCCGCAGGCTAAATCACATATAATCACGGCAGCAGACACTATCAGCCACGGAATCATGTGTTCTATGCTCTCCTGAACGAATGCGGTAGCTATTCCTGCCAATCCTCCGGCTACGCTCTTATCGATGCCATCTCTAACTATTGCACTAATCATTTGTCGGATTAATTTTTAATGTTATATTTGCAAAACCTTGTTAACCGGAACGCGAAAGCTAATCTTGATTCCCTGCCCGCCTGAGAAGGTATGCAGGGAGTTTTTTTACACTATAAACATTCTGCCAATCTCCGCCAATACGGTGATGCCATTAACCTTGATTTCACCATCTTCATTCCTGCCGATTGCAAACTCCTTATCCGTAGGGATAACTTCCGCAATGGAAACCAAATCATCCTCTGTGAGTGCCCTTTCGCTGACTGTATAGTCATTGTCTGCCGAAGCGCATTCTCTTGCCTCTTCAAACTCGCGCATCAATGTTTTTTTCATATCAACATAAGAGAGGTATTCCTCACTCTGCTTAATCGACTCAAGTTCCTGTTTTTCTTCGCTGCTTATGTTTTCTTTCTTCTCCAACTCATTCACCCGTGGAAAGGCTTGAGCGTCATAGCCTTCGGGTTTCAGCTTGGCATAGATACCGCGCATATCCTCGTTAAAGCTCTCCATTACCCTTTCGTAGGCTACGAGATTCAAGATTATCTTCACTTTCGTTTTATTGGCAAGTGGCGCACCCTCATCCGATTTCAGAGGCACGAGTTGCAAAAAACTCATTTTTCTGATGATTTCATTGATTTTCATTTTGCACCTCCTTCCTTGGGAATGGAAGACAATATGCTTCTAAGCATACTCTCTATATCTTCGATGGGAGCTTTCATGCCTACTGTCATGGTAAACCCTGTGGGCATGATAGAGGCTGTGCCGACATAAGAATCTCCATCCAATACGATATATTGGATATCATTTGTTGTGTTGTTTGAGACCTCGCCATTTTCATAAAGCCTTGTAATACTTTCTTTTTTTCGTATCAGTTCCATATCTGTATAATTTAATGATTAGTATATTATGGGTTAGGGTTCAAAGCCAAAGGATAAGCCTTCTTCGTGTACTTTCCGTTGGATAGTGTAACATATACATAGTACTCTTGCAAGAAATTCATCAAATCAAATTGACCCGATATCACAACCGGATTGTCCAGAGTCAAATCCTTGTCTCCTAAAGATTTTTGCTGCTCACCTGCCTGGAACGGGTCGGTCACGTCACTCGTTATGAATCGCAGACTAATCCAATTGTTGCGAAGTGTCATATTGCCATTGGTAGCCTTTAACTTGAGTTCCCACTTGACAGCCGTATTCAGACCTGTCATTGGATGCGTCACATACTCTGCATTCAGATTGATTACCAAACCACCCGCTTCTTCTTCCGATACATACTTAACCCTGCCGGGAGAGCAGTTCATAACGGGCAGGAACAAGTTAACCGAATCCAAGTCATAGATGCTATCAATCTTATTCATGCAGAGAAACGGATATACATCATAATATTGACCTAGTGTCAGACCCCTGGCAGGCATTTCCAATGACACACCCGGCTTCACATTCGCCAGTTTCCTTACGATTCTGTTGGACGAGTCAACCAACATCGCCCCAAACCACCATGTTTCAAGGTTAGTTCCGAAATCTATATCAGACAACGTTATAGAGCCGGGTCCTGACTTGTCCACATCGGTAATGTTGATTCCAACCGAACATGATATGGTTCCGGATTGGGATACTTTGGAATCGCACTGAAATGCGAATATGGGTGCCCATGCATTATGCTTGTACAACAGAAAATCCGCCAACCTGTACGGACTCCCACTTCCTCCCCAAGGTCTCTCATAGGTATATCCGTTCATCTTGTCTTCCGTATACAGCTTGGGGATTTCCTCATAAGACGCTACAGGGGGTGGCTTAATGCCGCAATTCTTCATCGAGCCTTTCCACCACGCCCCTTCACCGTCAGATGGCATGCTCCTGTCAGGAGCAGCAGAAGCAATATGGACAGGCTTACATCTTGACCACATATTAATCTCATGGCTCGTGCACAACCCGCTCACATTCGTTGCAGACGTCCCAAGAACGGAAGCAACGTCACTCCTCAGATTAACAGGAGACGTAATTACGTTATTCGAATTAGCCATATCAATAGAGCAGTAACAGGGTTATATAAGTCGAGATAAAGGCACACATCTCCATCCAAAACACAGGCTTCTTGAACTTAAGGCATGCCAATACGATTACACCGCCAAGGAAGGTTATAAGAGGGACGTACCAAAAACTCATCAACACTTGCCATACAAGAGAGGCAAGCGCGCAGATTCCCGCGCTTACATAATGGATATTGCGGTTATAATCCTCCTTGAACAAGGGAGCCGAGCCGACAAATGCCAATGATACACTTGCGATGAACGCCAGGAATTGGTATTCTTCCTTGCTGGCTTCGATAAACGATGCAACCAGCAGGGAAGATTCGGCAAGGCAGAAGAGCGTGAACAGCCAACCCCTCTTTCCAAGCCGATAGTATGTGTCACTGATACTTGCAGGGATGCCATACATCCCGACTGTATATCCGATATAGGATACAAACAGAACAATCGAAACAATCAATAATGTAACCATAGTTTTTAATTTATAAATTTACGTTTCAAATCATCAATCTCTTTGTGCAGCTCAATTATCTGAGCCTGCAATACTGCCGTATATTGGGCATAGTTCACGGACAGGTAGTGTTCTTCCGTGCTGCCTTTAGACACCAGCTCAGGATACAATTCTATCATGTCCTGTGCGATAAACCCTATGCCTTCCTTTCCATCCTTGATATAGCTGACAGGGGTAATGAACCCTCTGTTCCGTAGCGGTTTTATGTTTGATTTTAAACGGATGTCAGAATAAGCGGTAATCTCACCGCTTGCAAGTATATTACCGTTTGCAGTAAATGAACCTGTTGCCATTGAATACCAAGCACCATCCTGACTACCACCATCCTTTAACTGTAATTCTCCAGGTCTAAGAAGGAACTGTGCCCAAGCTACATTGGGAATATGGAACAGCACTTTTGGAAAGGTCCCGACACTATTACCACCATTAATTTGCATAGTGTAACTACAGTTAATAGTGCCAATCGAATATAAGTCACCACTAATATCGTTAGTCCCATCAAATCTTTGACCCCAAAGACTTCTAGCCGTCTGTAATTGGGTAGCACTACCAGCGTTACCACTGATACTAGCACTACTAGTAATAAATCCTGCGCCATTAGTTAACTGATTAGTGTTATTGGGTATAGCTACACTGACTGCTGCGCTGCCATTAAAAGATTTGGATTGATAACCTGTAAAGGTTAATGTATTCTTCAGAGCGGTAGGGTACGCAGGAAGAGAGATCACCCCATCGGATACATTATAAGGAGTCGTGCCCAGCTTTACCTGCTTGGCATATACACTGCCCAAGTCCGGTATGTGGGAAAAATGGATTCTCTTGGACGTGTCAGACTTGGCAAGCTCATCCCACATGGCATCTATATCCAAACCGCCACCGCCTTTTTTATTCGTCCACTTGTTTTTGATTGAGTCGTAGGTCAATACCTGTCCTTCCGATAGAGGAGTAACCAGGTCTACATCGTCCAGCATACCCAATGAGGTTGCACCACTTCCACCACCGGTTGTCGAACCAAACGCAGCAAGGTCTCCCGTAGCGTAGAAATTAACCATAGACCCATCATCCTTCTCTACATATACGGCATTATTGGCTGCGTCATATTTCAGCATGGCATTACCGATTTGGACATGCCCGGTTACGGCAAGATTTCCCGATATCGTCCCACCTGTTAAAGGCAGGTACTTCCCTGCAATGACATCATCTTTCAGATCCGACAGTTTGGTCGGATAGGCAGGAAGGGAGATAACACCCTTATCCGGACCATAAGAAACCTCTCCTAACTTTATCAGGCTTATATATTTATCTCCTAAATCCGGTATGTGGGAAATGTCTATTTTTTTAGATATGTCCGATTTTCCCAGCTCTTCCCACATGGCTCTCGTGTCAATGCCTCCGGCACCCTTCTTGTTGGTCCATCTTCCTTTTTGCGCGTCATAAGTCAACACGTCCCCGTCCGGAATCGGCATCACCAAATCAACGTCTTCCAGCATGTGCAGCGTAGTGGCACCACCTCCACCGCCGGAAGAGCCCCCTTTCCCAAACACGGATATCTCGCCCACCGAAAAGAAATTAGTTTTTGCGCCAATGCTTGTCAATTTTTCAGGATCATCAGGATCATCATAGTGCAACTCGAATGCAGAGTTCCATACTGACTTATCCAGCTTTCCCGATATGTCAACAGGAGCCGAGAAACCCCCTCCAGCAGAAGGCGCAGAAGCTCCACTCCCGCCACGCGGTATTACTCTTGATATGATCTTAATCTCAGCCATTTTCTACCATCGATAATTGAATATTATTCCGCTCATAGTCCCATACACCGCTTAGCAGCATGAATCTCTTACTAACCGCTGATTTGTCATACAACCGGGTAAACGGATGAATAGAACCATCGTTTTTTATCACCTGCGTTAACTTGATTTGGGTTGCCTTATAACGGTTAATCACCCTTCGGATGAAGGCTTCTTCGGGTCTGACAAGTTTGTCCTCGATGACGGAATACAGGTTATCCGTCAAGAAGTCATTTCCCAACAGTGCCTTGCTATAGGAAGCCCCGTCCGCATTATAAGAGCTTATGCCGAACTCAACTTCGTCAAGTTCGGACATGAACTTATCGTTGACCACGTTTTCATACAAGCGGTCTCCGTCTTCGCCTTCATCAATGATCCCGTCTTTCTTCTTGTAGTCAAACCGGAAGTCCTTCAAAATGGCACCGTATGCGATAAAACCGACTTCCTGAGCGACCCTCTGCCTGCGACAGTACATCGTGAATTCCAATTCCCCGATAATCGGTACGTCCGATGGAAGAGTGATGATGTGCCCGGACAGTCCGCTATATGGCATATCGGGCGTTTTCGTGCTCTTCACATTCGCCCAGTTCTTGATATTGTCCGTTTCGAAAACGATTTCAAACCGGACGAATGAAGATTGCCATCCACTGCCGTTCCAATACTTATCCCCGATCTTAAGGGAGCATGCGTAAGGGATATTGGCAGATATATTCATGTCACCGTCATAGATATAGTTCATGCGGCTGTCGGAAGGGAAACGCATGCTTCCCGATATACCGATGGCACCGTCCTTCCAGACCGCATTAGGACCCCTCATCGTAAAGGCAGGCAGGGTTTCCTTCTGATATTCGTCAAAAACCATCACGCCATCTACCGTAGCAGACCGCATCTGGATACTGTCAGCCCAATTATAATCCCCCGGCGGGTCTCCGCCACCGGTGAACAACGCTTCCTTCATCAGGACAGCCCCGAATATGTTATCGTTAATATTAGTACTCAGTATGGTTTCATGGCGGTTCTGATCGTAGTAATACATCTTCCATTCCTTCGGTTTCAGAAACCTCTTGATGTCATACTTATCCTTATCGCTATAACTCGAACCGCCCGCCCATTCCAGGTAATCGTAATCCTCATTAACCACCAAGTCTTCAAACACATTGTTGACAGCTTTGACCGTAACCTTATTATAACCGGGCAAAACGTCAATGGTGTTGTCGCTGCCGGCGAAGCCGATATCCTGCAATGTGGCATCATTCACCGACACCATTGTATAAGATGTCAATGCCTCATTATACTTCCGATACTGACCGGTATAGTCCGCATCGATAATATACAGGCTGCCTTCGTAATCATACAGCGTCCACGAAAAGAACTGCATGAGGTAGGTCAATACTTCATCCAGCATCAATTCATCTGAGGTGAAGTTCTCTTCCGCGAATCTGAGTTTATCCAATACGTTCTCGCCCGAAGAGTAAGCAGCGGAGGAAGACGCATATACATAAGGGATATATACGGACTCATAGCCGCCATGGGCGGAAGATATAAGGTATCTTAGCAACTCCATTGCGGTGATGAATCCCGACTCTGTCTGCTGCTCATACTTAATGTTTTCAAGTGTGGCTATGGCACTGACGCAGTCAACGCTTATGTTGTCAATGGTTGGCAGATAGGGTTGTGTAAACTGTTCCGGAGTGATATATCCTGTCCATGCCAACACGCCATTCTTATATAACTTTACCGGAGCATACTGACTATTTACGCTAAACAGATCCAGTAACAAATTCTTATCAAGAATATTAATCGTAGCGGTTGACGTGCGGACAGGTTGGTAAATAAAACCTTCATCATCCCCCGTCACGACAAAAGCAGATGGTGCGCCACGCAACTCTGATACAGTGCCGGAATATCCATCTATATATATTCTTACCTCATAAGAATTGTTGCGAAAATCTTTAAAAGGTATTGTGTATCTCTGTCCCATATTACCATTTTATGTTCTCTGATTTCATGTAATTCCGAATAGCTATATACATAGCCTTCCCTCGCACCTTGATCTCTCCATCTACCTTTACATTTCCACCCGAATTACCGCTGTTAATCATTTGGAACAATCTCCCTTGCTGAGATTGATTCAATATCATCTCTCCACTGTTAACACGAGCAATCATCTTGTCTCCAAAGAAGGATGAGCCTCCAATAATACCACCATCCGCGAATTTGGGAAGCGAACTAAAAATCCCGGCAATTGTACTAACTACCGTAGCTATTGCTGCCAAATTAGCCGGAAAAGGTAATGCAGCTGCATTTGCCACACCGTTGGCCACAGCCAACGAATTCAAAGAAATAATCATCTGCGCTATAGATGAAAAGGTTTCGGTAATAAAACCAACTGTCTGATTGCCTGATGCCTGAGCTATAGAGTTAACACCTTCCATCGCATATCCTATTCCCTGGATGGTTTTAGTATATTCTTCCGCTTTTTTTATCTGAGCATCCTTTAAAGGGTCCTGTATTTCGTCTACAATATCTATCTTGTCCAAATCAACCTCGATGGGAACGATTTTTATCTTCTCTCCTGACTCTATCTTCTTCCGTAAGGCATTGTGCAAGCCTTTGGCCTCTTCATTCGCCCAGTTCTCTGCGTTGAATGAAGCCATTCGAAAATCCGTAGATTCACTCTTTGCCCTTATAGGTTTTTTATCCCCTGTTTCACCGGTATATACCTTATATCCCTCCAAGCTAGCCACCGCAACAAACCCTTTTATCGCTTTGTTTGCGTTGTTAAATTCGTTAGCGGTCTCATTGTACTCCCTGCTAATCGAATTTAAGGCTGATGATGTTTTTTGGTACTCCGAAGCCATGGCAGCAATATTACTCAACTCTTCATCCTTGTATTTATTGAGCATTGCGTTAACTATGATAGTCTCTTTATATATATTGTCCAATTCAGCCAATTCCTTATCAATCCCCTCAATTCTAGCCTCATCCGATGCGCCTTTTCTTGCTTTTGTAAGATATTCCTTCCTTGCTTGATAGGCGTTATATGAATTCGAATACCGTTCTTTTAATTCGCCTCTCTTGGCGGGGTCGGTAACATCAATTTTTAAAGCCATTTCTACATCTTCAAAACCAACCTTTATCTTACCAGTGCCTATCTCAGACTCTACTGATTTTGTTATAGCACTCATCAAATCGCTCCTTAGCGTTTCATTGATTTGTTTTTGCTGCTCTAAGGCTTTCCGCCAATCCCCGAAAGCCTTAACCCTTTCTTCCAAAGGAGCAAACTTATTTTTCGCAACATACTGTGCTTCTTGTATTTGAGCTTCATTTTTAGAACTAAAATAGCCATAACTTATCTTAGTGTTCCCTAACTGATCCATTGCCGCATATGCCTCTTTTGCCTTCTGAATTATTTCATCCAACCCACTTAAGAAGCTGCTAAATTCCCCATTCCCTATGGAATAGAAGAACTGATCTACAGATTCTTTAGCTGCTTGCATAGTACTTGCAGTCATATCGCCTAAAACCTGGCTTGATTGCAACGTTTTATTGAAAGCTTCCCCGACTGTCATTGCTGCCCCCAAACCTCCGGCAAATTTAGCAACAGTCTCTCCGGCACCTGCCATAAAATCGCTAAAACGGCTTATCTCATTCTTTGATTTTTTCAAATTACCGTCAAATCCTTGTGTATTCAACAACAGTCTAACAATAGCGTCACTCATATTCAAATTTTTTAGCTCTTTGGCGAAGCTCATTAACTTCGTCCATATTTATTTCTATAGGTTCCCGATCTTCATCCCATGGGAAAGGCAACAAGGCATCAGGTGTAAGGTGATCTCTCGAATTTACCTGTACAACAGCGTACATCAACATTCGCGTTCGCTCCCACGCTTCTTGTTCTTTCCGGTTCATGCCTCTGATAAAAGCCGCACATTCGCTTAATGTCATACAGTCAAAAAAATATTCGGGCGAAAGCCCTCCCTTACCGACTACCTCTTCATATAGTTTTATGACACTTATCCCTTTTCGGTTTTCTTCGCTTTTTTTTTATCCGAATCATGCCCAGCCATTTTTCTTACCCTTTCATTTTCCGCTTCCAAAACAGAAACAAACTCTTGAAAAATAGAAGGATTATCGTCACATGCCTCAATCACCTCATTAAAACTCAAAGAGAAATCCTTGTTATTGGCAAGTAGCATAGAAAACAACAATATATAGTTATTTATAATCTTAGCACCAGAATACGGCTCTCCCTTCAGCTCTTCGTAGATAAATAAAGCGCGTAGAGTATATCTTAAGTTATACTCTACACCTTTGATAGTCACTGTTCTCATCATTCAACTTCCTTTTCGTTAACCTTTTCCTGAACTGATGGGACCACGGGCGATTTTAAAGCATAACCTCCTGCTCCGGTTTTCTTATCAAGTTTTCCCTGCCCTCTAAGACTAACCGTCATGGAAGAATTACTTCCCTTGGCATCCGTACGCTCCAACGTAGTAATCAATGCCTTGCCCGAATAGTATATTTGGCTCTGCTTGGTGGCAGGAGAACTCCATCCTTGTTCCGGAACCCCATCATTGCTCAGATTGGCGGGGATACCCAATACAACATCCACAGGTTCGCCGGCAATAAACTTATCATACATCGTATCAAAACTCTCTACTTCGGGATCTGCACTAACCAATGCTTCTGTCGATGCCTCCCATGACATTTTTGTAACAACACTCTCATCCCACATACCATCATCCTTGCTAGCCGCATCGGACGTTTCGGCTGATAAGGTTAGTTTATGGCTGGTGCTCAACGCTGTAGCCTTACCACCCATGAAGATCATAAAATCCTTACCATTCAATACTTTTGCTTTTGCCATATTACTATCAATTTATCGTTAAAAATCAATCGTTTTAAAATTCAAAGTCAGTCTTACCACGTATGCCGGTAAGTCTGCATCATAGTTTTTACTCCATGATTCCAAATTACACTCTGTCACTTCGAAGTCATCGTACCTTGCTAACTTGCCTTCCAGTACATAACGTGTCTTATTTGCCACAGTAACCGCCTCATTGTAGTTTTTCGCTACTATGGCAATATTGCAGCTCGCATTGTCTTCACATGTACCATCTTTCGTTGTCTCCGGTCCTGAACCGTAGTCCTCAAACATGATAAACGGATAATTGGAGCCTTCCGGGATAACTATCGGGTAGATCCGATCACCTACACTTTTTACAATTTCCGGATCTGCACTTAACTGTTTAACTATATGTTTACTTATCAATATGCTCATTTTCCTTCGCTTACTTCTGTTATTAACCGCACCACCCTGTCGGAAATCCTTTCAGACGCACGCCTCATCGATTCTTCAGCCACACCAAAAAAGTTCCTAGCCGCTATCGCTCCCCTATAGGCAGTACGATTGTTTTTGCTCCTGGACTTTTTAAAGGCATGTCTGCCTTCTGTTCCATCATTTATAAATCTCAGGATAAAAGCCCTGTCACGCCCACGATAAGAATTTATCCGGGCAGTATCCTTGCTGACCGACCGATTTCTCTTAATGCCTGACCTGCCACCTCGTGGCGGATTGTATTCCTTAACCGACTTCGCACTTCCCTTGCGGTTAAACAGGCTGACATTAGCACCTGTGGCGTTTTTGTAAACCATAGTTTTTACGCCTATCTTGGCGTTTCTTGGATCGGACTTCATGGCTCCTTTCGCTGCGGCAATCACGTCCTTTCGGGCTGGGGCAATTTCCTGCCTTATAATCTTACGGACATCCTTCTTTTTCACTACATTATCAAAAAGCATACGGTCAAGCATCCTCATTACCTCATCCCCATCAAATTGTAAGGCAACACCGGATTTTCTTGCACCATTTGCATTGTATAAGAGTCGTTTATTTAAACCCATAACCAAAGACTAATACCGGCTTGGATAAGCCGGTATTAATTATTACTAAGCCGGTATTAATTATTACTAAGCCGGTGTATTTTTATACAGCGCGAATGCTTCCTTGCGCAAGGTAGTGAGGCTCCAATCCGTATTAATCGTAAGCACCACAACATCCTTCTTCGATTTAGTATACGGATCTACGATTAATCTTACTTCTCCATGCTGATTCGCTGCCAAATAGCCGAAGCATCCAGCCGCAACATACTCCTCATTGGCTTTCTCTTTGCTCGACCCATAATTAATGTATTGTGTACAATATACCGGGTACCCACCGATCGTGTTGTTTTCAACGACCATCCTGCCACTTCCTGCGTCAATTGGAGTTGCTTCCAATGCAGCTTTCATTGCTTCACTCATGACAAAGCAAAAACCTACCATTTCCACTCCTGTTGTTGCTACCGCTCCCTTCATCGCGATTAGCTCCTTGTAAGTCGGCACAGCACCGGCGAACGCACCTGTAGCCTTCGCGCCTGCGAAGGGACCGTGAAGATCGCTTGTAAAATTCTGATGGGAGAAAGTTACACGATTTAGTGTCCTTCGCACTCCTGCCTGTAATTGACCTTGCACTAACGATACTAAATCTGTGTAATTATCAGTAATCGCCTGATTAGATATTTCCGTCGATATACCTAAGCGTACCCGCTTAGCCGCGATCTTGCTAAAATCTATAGTTTGGTCTGTTAAATCTTCTGTTTCCCCTTGGATTTCTGCTTCGATAGACCCCATTACAGGCCATTGGATATTCCCGCTTACCCCTGTCTGCACCGGAATACCGACCTTGTCAAAAATAAGCCCCATCTCCAAGGGAGGAAGGATATCCTTAATGGTTAATGGAATCATGCCACCGGCTTCAATAGAAGCTGTATTCAACCCTGTAAATTCACGCTCTAAAACGAAATCACCGGGTTTCCCTGCGCTCTTCACCGCTTGAAGGCACTCTCTAAGCAGTTGCTCCTTGCTTTTTTCTTCTCTTTTTTCTGACTTCTGCATGTTTGTCAGATCGAAATTCATCTGGATCTCGCGAGAATGTTTGTTAAAATCATTCTTTAGAGATTGATACTCAATGTTTTCATCGGGTGACAAGTCACGTTTTTCAGCCTTAGCCTTATCGATCAACTCATTCATGCGGATATTGACGGCCTCTCTCTTCTCCAATAGAGAATTTCTTTCCGCCAAAAGTTCCTGTACTGTTTTCTTTCCTGATTTCATAATTATAAAATATTACATGTGTTTAAAATAACTTCTCTCTCTATCCGGTCTATTTCCTCAACCTTCCTGCCAATAGTGGATACAGGCGTTCTTTCCCTTAACTTTATCCCGGTTGATTCTATCTCACGAGCGGTCACACTGGTTTGCGTATATGCCGGATCACTTGCTATAGTCATTTCAAAAACCACATCCAAGCGGTTAACATGACGCAATAAGATACCATCCTTATCCTTGGTGTACCTCACAGAGCTTGATTCATCCGACCAGTAAGTAAATGAGGAGCCGGCAAGATCGCCACGCTTTACCAACTCCAATGCCGTATTACCATCCGGGGTATCAGGAGCTGCAAATTCATACTTTACACCTGTCTCATCAACGCTTAATTTCAGAGAACCTTCGCCCATGTTCGATCGAGCCAACAGCCTCTCCCGATTGTGCCATAAGGTCATCTTGATATCCATACCCTTTAGATCCTCTTCCGTAATAGCACCGGGTTCTATAATTTCCCTATAATCCTCCCAGTAATCGACCAATAACCGGCTCTCTACCCCAAAAACTATCGCATACCCTTCTATTATCCTTTCATTAGGAGCCTCATCGGAGGCTTCTCTAATATGAGGTTGGAATCTGCCTCCAACCATGCATCTTATTTCCCTTTTTTGCTTGTTTTCCATCTTAATGCCTTTTTTAAATCATCCTATTAGTTCCTCTATAGGAGACCGCCCTATAGGAGACCGCCACATCAGCCCTTTTTATAATACTTTTGATACCCTGTTTCAGGTTACTCGATTTACTCATTTTCGTCCAAAACCGAAGCAACAATAGTAATGCTGCCATCTCTCCTGGAGCGATTAAGGCTATCTATCGCATAAGTCTTATCATCCCACCTTAAGCGGCATCTATCATGGATTATACTATTATTCCTCATTGTTACGGATACAGTTCGCGAAAGCCATGATTCGCCCATAGTTAATACATTCGCGCCCCTTTGAAAATGGACAGCAGCCCAAACGGTAGCCTTCTTTGTGAATTCAACCACCTGTTCTCCCATATCGCCTCTTGTAACGATAGGCACCATTATATCTACTCTTTCTGTCAAACTTCCTGCGGTCAACATATTCTATTCTCTATCTGAAAGTTTTACAAATGGCTTTACCAACACGGACACGGAAAAAGGAACGGGGTTTTGAGACACAGCTGCAACAGGTTCTCGGTTCCGGTGAAAATGTGCCGCCAACATCAATATCGCTAATTTTAATCTGACGGGGAAACCACGCCCCTCCCATACCGAAAGCTCTTCATAAGATCTTCGCGTCATGTCAATGACAACATCTTCCGCTGCAATACCATATGTTGTAATGATATCATCCTCATCCCCGAAATCCTCATGCATCTGCAATTTGAGTTCTTCCAATGTCACTACTCTTAACTCATCATTCATCATCATCTTCTTCCTCCTTTTTTTTCACATCGCTCGTCTGTATCGTATTACTACCCTCCTTGCTTAACTTAGCACTGCCTAAAACAGCAAGATTTGTGCTTAAATAAACTTCGTCACCCTTCTCTACAGGCTCCTTGTCATTCTCTCTTCTTATATCATTAACGGTTGCTTGGCCCGTCCCCAGTCGTGACAGGTTGGCCTTGCCTCTGCTGTCGACATCCAAGGCATAGAGGCTGGAAAGGTTAAACGAAAATTTATAATCCATATATGTATTTACACTCAGCATTTTAGCGGTAAATTCTCTCTCTATTTCTGTGATTATGGGCTGCAATGCCTCTGTATAAAAACCCACATTCGACATTTCAACGCTCTTGTAGTTGGCATTAGTATCATCCATCAGTTTGCTTGGAGGTACATTAAAGGCTCTTGCTATATCACGGAGATTCAGCTTCACCATTTCCAAAAATTGCATATCGGAAGATGACATACTGATTGGAGTCAGGGTGCCATCACCCCTTACAACCAAAATGTCTTCACCCTTGTTGATGTCCTCCTGTAGATCCTGGCCTTGTTTATCAAGCTCTTTATCCTGATATTCACCGAATCCCTTCACGCTGGTATTGTTTTGCAGGATTGCCTTTAGCCGCCCTCCTGTGGCAAACCTCTTCAGGGTTTCATTATTGGCAGTTGTGGCTATACTTAATGTATCCTTGATATAGGATACCGTAGACCTACCCATATAACCTCCATCCATGCACATGTTCTTAAAATGGAGGATTTCCGATGCCGGGAATGTCCCGCTTATACCGTTAACCAAGTCACTTACCGTGTAGGTATTGGAGTAGACATCATACACAACAGAACCGGGGGAACATAAAAAAAGAGACTCCACCTCTCCGGTAACAGCCCTCTTAGGATATATATACGCATTACCCTTAAGCAGCATCATTGCAACGAGATATTTCATCATTGTAAATGAATTCATTCTGTCGTTCGGGCGAACACTCAATAGATAATTTACCCTTGCACCATACCCATTGTCGTAGATTTTAAAATAATTTTTAGCCCTATCACGCCTCTTATATTGCAGCGTAAGGGTAGCTACGGCACCGGATATAAGATTCACAGCCCTATATACGGCTGCAATACGCATTGCCGATTCATCTGTGTTGGCATAAATTATATTACTCTTAAAATTGCCGGTCGATACCGTAGTATTCTTCCCGGATGCCGTTTTTGCTTCTCGTTTGAAAAATCTGAAAAAGTTATCCATCGGTTTATCGAGCCTGTTTTAATATTATGACCACGGCTCATATACCCACGAATTAGCTGTAATAGGTTACTTTATTGCTCATAGTTATTAAACAGCCAAAACGTCATTAAAGTAGCAATAGCCCCATCAATCTTCAAATTTTCCTTTCTTTTCAAAGGTTTTTTATTACCCATCCTGTCTTCATCGAGATAGCAATTTCCAAAACAGTAGGATAATATAGGATTATTCGCCAAAGCGACTTTTGGCGGATTGGATTTTGCCGCCATCTCAAACGTTTCTACGGGCGAGGTAAATGCCCCATACGTCTGAGGGACTGCACGCAAAATCCTACTCGGATCTGTACCGGTAGACGATATCGCAGCCGATAATGCATTCACTACCTCCTGGCTCTTGTATGCGTCATATCCTATCTGGCAGATACATAGCGACCTGTTACGCTTTAACACGTCTTCCACTATCATGGAATCACTTATAACAGCTCCCGGGCAAATCTTCAGATAGCCGGCATCCCTCCAATATTTGTACAACTCTTTGTTCGGATGGGTTTCCAAGGTTTCTTCCGGAATATAGCAATCAAGCCACACGAAGAATTTACGCAATTTCCTGCTATATATATTATAAGCGACAACGGAGAAGTCATCACTTACAGAAAGGTCCATAGCGACCATAGTTTCCGGCCGGCCATCTATTGAGTCAAGATCCAAATTAACGGAAAGGGAACGTGCTAAATTTTGGGAAATCCAAGTTTTTATACCTCCTGACACGAATATATTCAAAAGCTTCGTCTTAAACTCTATCATCGCCTCTGCATCACGTTGGGCCTTAGCCCATCTTTGGGTATAATAACTTTCCTGGACTGTAATACCGATATGAGGATTGCACTTCTTCCACACAGCGGGGCACCCCATGCTTTCTTCATCCATCTCCCACGCATCGGGCTGGAAGATGCTGGCAAATTGAGAATCATCATTATACTCACCCAACAATACCTTCTTCGCATTCTCCAGCTCCAATGCAAATGGACCATCCTCCACGCGGCTTGCGGTTGTAATTATGATCGTCAGAGGTTCACGTCTTGCACCCATAGATGATGTAAGGACCTGTAGCAATTCAGCACCATCCGAATGATCCTTCACATACTTCGCCTGAGCATATTCATCGAATATTACCAATGAGGCATTCAATCCGTCCTTGGTATCACCACCACCCGTCAAGCACTCCACAAACGATTCTCTTTCAAATTTATTCGGTTTCCAATTCAAAGTCTCCCGTGTCGCTTTAAAGTATTTCTTTTTCGGGTCCAACTGCCTGATTATCTTCGATATTTCCCCGAAGCAGATCTTCGCCTGCTTGTAAGAGTTTGCAGCGGTATAAGCCTGCGCATTCACATCGCCAAACAACATCTCATTAACAGCCAATGATGCCGTGCTTGTAGTTTTCGAGAACTTTCTTGGCACAAAAAGTATCGCTTCGCGAACCAACCGCCGCAGTTCGTATTTTCTCTGGTCAAGCACGCGCTGATATTTACCTTCCAAATCATCCGGCTTCCCTGTTGCATCCCCCACATCTTCCCAATGGTAAAATCCTAATATCGAAGCAAATTGAAAGTACTGTATCGGAGTCAACTTATAACATCTTCGCCCATCCATCCCGGAGAATTTCAGCGACTCATACAATTTCACGAACCGCTTGACTTTAGAAGGACGGAAAACGTAATTATCCATCAACCGAAAGAACTTTAACAAGGCTAATATCTCATATAAATTATGATTTTCAGGGGAATTACACACTTGGGAAACATAAGTATGCAACCTCAGATCTATAGAATCAAGTTGATAACTCTCAATGTCTATACTGAGCAGCTTATCAACGAACCCTTGTTTAAAATCCTTCGCAGTTACGTTCTCATTCATCATTAATCATCTTCCTTATTAAGATGCTCCATTAGTCTTGACAACGGATCATCTTCCTTTATCTTGCCGGCTTCACCGCCCGGTTGAATCTCTTGATTCATCATCAACGATCTTAGATCTTTCCTAACCCTATCGGCATATCTCGCCATCAAAATGAACACCGGGTTTTCCTTCACCCGGTCACAATTTTCCCTACTTTTTTCAATAACAGTTAAAGTAGTTTCTTCCTTAAGAGCCTCATCGCGAATCCTACGAAAAACCAAAAGATCAGAAGCAAGTAGTTCTATCTGATAGCTCATTTCTTTTGAGTATTTATCCCGCTCCTGGAGAATGCCCCTTATATACCTTTTTAAACTATCGATTTCGTTATTCGCTTTTTTTTTAGCCATATAGTTAAATATTTTAAGACTACCTACTTTTGCTGATTCCGACCCGTCTTTTTGCAATCCCTATTTTACCCCCACAGAAAAAACGCAGAATCCTAAAAATCTCTCTGGGTAGGAGTAGAGGATTTGAGAAAAGTAGGGGCTTTAAAAAAAACTCCCCCCCCCCTCGGTCATTCAAAATATTTTTTTGCAAATCGTTCTGCGTCCTTCCTTGAGCGTTCTTTAATATATTCTTTCGAATGCGAATGCATCATGGCATGAATGTTTGTATGACACTCATGACACAGCGATTTCAAATTATTATAATCAAACATCAATCGTCTCATGTCCTCCACATTGCTTCCGCTCTCGACAGGGACAACATGATGAACCTCAGACACAGGAGTTATAATCCCCTTTGAAAAGCACTCTTCGCAAAATGGGCTATTCCCAATCTTCTTCTTCCTCAAGATGAGCCAATCTCTTGACTGGATCATCTTATTATAATTATAATCCTTGCTCATCATCAACACTTTTACTTCTTGTTTTTTTAGGGACCACACCATATTCAATCCTTGGCGATATGTGATTCAGCTCATTGCTAATCTCACTTTGTAATTTGTCTTCACCCGTTATCCCGCATTGCTCTATCAAGTCTGATATGATATCCTCATATCTACACTCTCCTATAGTACGGCCAATACCGTCTAATCGGGATGCTATAGAGGGGAAAAGGAGTCTTACCACTGTTTCCAATGATGCACTATTCCTTGAGTTGGTATGTATATCATCCCCGTTTATCTTAATATTCCTTGCCACATATCCTCTTTTACCGATTTCGCTAAATATATATATCGAGCCTACCATCCTTAATGACTTCCTGCCTCTTGGCTTCGTTGATATAACTCTGTTCTTTTTGTTTTCGAAATCTTCAAATACTTTTGACAATTCGTTCACGTATGATATATCTATATCTTCCGACACACCGTAATCAGGATTGACGTATGACAAAAACGCAGTGAGTAGATATTGCATCACCTCATATCTACTTTTAAACTTATACTTTTTGACAATATCATCCAAACATGCAGCCGCTTCAGGAGACACCTTAGATTGGATACTTATATGTTTTAATTTCGATTTATCTTTCATAATCAATTTCCTTTATATTTTTATTCATTAATTACAACACTCCTGATATCTCTTTTGCCAAAGTATTTATAAGTCAACGTTCCTCCATAAAACTTTATGGTGTCTCCCTTAACAGTAATCATCATTCCGCCTTTTAACCTATGTTCTATATCACCTTCACAAGACAACATCATGATTGTCATAAGTATAATTAATATAAACCTCATTATTTAATCTCCTTTCTCCTTAATCCGTTCCAGTACATCCCTGTTGGCTTCGAGTATCTCATCAAAAGAAGGGATAGGCATCCAAGAATCATCTTCATTAACTATCATATCGGTTCTTTCATCATCGCTTACCCTCCACCAATTTGATTGCATAGAATAATACATTTTACCTATATAAAATTCGCGTTCATGGCATATAATAACTTCAATATTATGTTTTGGCAGTCGTTCCTTAACGCTTATCCAAGGCGATTGCTTCAACTGCCATTCTGCACCGGATTTGAAAATATCTACTACTCTTGGTCTGAATATATCTTTTGCCAAATGAATTTTGTGTCTTTCGTAATATTCTTCTGCTGCTTCTTCTAACTTCTGTTTCATATCTAATTCGATTTGAATTATTTGAATAAATTTTTCATAGACTTATTAACGGCATCCAATTTATCGTCCATTGATGGATGAACGTATAGATTCATCGTCGTAGACACATCTGAATGACCAAGAATGCGACTAGTTGTCTTCATGTCAGCTCTGGTCGCAATCATGCGAGTAGCAAATGAATGACGGAGACCGTGGAACTTGATACACCTATCTAAACCAACTTCGTTTAAAACAAGATGCCTATAATAATTTCGATAAGTTCTCGGCTCACAAAACTTCTCGTCTCCTGTTATAACGTAAAAACCATCATTATAGCAGGCCTTGAATTTTTTCAAAATGCCAAGTAAATCACGCCCTATAGGTATGTCACGCCGACTTTCTATAGTTTTAGGAGTCGATTCTATGACCTTACTTTTTTTTGTATCAATATCCAAGATTCGTTCAATTGTATGAGTTACATGGACACATTTGTTCCCAATGTCTATATTTTCCCAACGAAGACCACAGATCTCACCAATTCTCATGCCTGTACACAAGCCAATTAGAATGCCCAAACGCTTAGGTTTCGGATAATCCACTATGTACGAGATTATTTTTTTTTGTTCAAATTCTGTATATACTTCAAGATCTTTAGTTGCTTCCATATTGACAGTAGGAAACTGAACACGATACTTAATGTATTTTACACCAAATCTCTCCATTGCATAATACAATAGCATCTTAAAAGATATGAATATGTCTTTAGCAGATTTCACGGACAACCCTTCTTCAATCAAAGACAGCATAAATCTCTGCATTTCGTCATTAGTAACATATTCCGGCTCTTTATCTCCATATATCGGAAGTATTCTTTTAGTGAACTGATAGACATAAGTGGAGCATGTACTTTCCTTTACCAACTTGCGCTTAACAGGAAGCCATTTATTGTATATCTCTTGAATCGTCATTATATATTGCTTGTTTTATGATAAGTTTATGTTCAGGATCCTTTATAATATCACTAAACCCTAAAGTATCATCCTTACGGTTTAGAAGAATATACTTCATTTTTATGGATCTTTCCAAAACGTCTCCATGATAAACATACCCCATAATCCCGCGAATTGATAAATTAAGGAGCAAAATAGGTATTGATCGCGCAGACAACTCCCAACATGTCACCATATTCTGCGATGGAAAGTGCTCCCAAGGAATCTTATTGCGGCACCGCTGCCACCAGTCAGCGATTATCATAGAACCATTCCCGGCTGTAGGCTCATGTATCGAACCAGCTTGGTTGGTTAATTTAGAACAAAGGATTCCAAGGGAGTTTGGCGTGAAATCCTGTTTCTTCTGCTTCCGCTCTGACAGTTCATTTTCATACAAATCCTGAAACCAATCATAAGACATATCGTAATCATTCATACGGATCAATTCGTTATAGATTTCATTGCGTGCTTCTACAGGACCATCAAGAATACGCATTACTGCATCAGGAAGATCTCTTAAGTCTTCTATATGAAATAATTTAAATAATTCTTCTTTTGTCATATCAATAATCAATTTCTGTTAACCATGCATTATCGTTCTCAAAGTACACTTTATAACCCCTCACCGTTTTATGACCTTTCTTTTTTAAGCAAACATCACTTATGTGAGATGGAGTAATACATAATTTTGCGCCAGCTTCATTGACAGAAGCATATACACCTATCAACTTCCTGTCTTTAATAACGACAACAGACTTCTTATTCATGCCTGCACCAGTTTTATGATGCGCCCCACGACCTTTTACCAAACCTTGTAAACTTCTACGCTTCGTCCACTTTGAGTGATAGACCATTCTTTTCCCTTTATTGTGCGGAGTACAACCTTTTAAAAACTGACCATTAACAAGATTCCTCTCAGGTCGTTCAGGTGGTATATATAATTCACTCATATCTTATCTGATTTACACTAATTCAATTATAACCTTTTTAAAATTAACATATAAAGGCATTTCTGACATGCCCCCATTGTAATCCAACTGTCTTAAAGAGGGAACAACCTCTCCGTTATCATCAATCTCATAATATGCAATATAGGCTAACTTCTTCGCTTCGGGGACCAATATCCTTTCATTGCTCAATAGAGAAAACCTTTCATGAGCCGGGACCGTTATACAGACCTTGCTTCCAACATTGAATCCTTGGTTGGATTCAATGTATTCCTTTTCCAACTTCTTCTTTTCACCGTTCAATTCTTTTAGCGTTAAATCGATGGCATCTCTTTTGCTCAGAAATTCTTCCTTATTCATGTTTTGTCATTCTAATTGATTCTAACATACTTACCTGCTATATCACAGTCTCTTAATATTTCCGCGTTGTTTTCGCCAAAAGCAATAAGGATACTACCACAACCGGGCGAATCTCCACGAGTCCCGTCCGGGCGAAAGAAACGAATCCTATTGCGCAAAAACTTCATCGCCGTTGCTTTTTCAAAAATTATGTCTTGAAACATTTTTGAGTCGCAACGATTGAAAAGTAAAGCGATACCGTTTCCATGCTCTGCCATCCTGCTAATAAATTTTTCAATTAGAGGTCGGGAATAAGGTGGGTTTAGCCATACACGGCCTTTCCATTCCTGTTTTAACCCATCGACGTTTTTGTTATACATCACCTTAGCTGTTTGCCATAGTGGGTTGACCGGGGCACACGGATCTAAATCAAATTCACCCAACGCATCTATAATCTCCTTCGGTGTATACCATTCATCGGTAGCGCATGCTGACCGCTCAAATTGTGTATTCATACCTGATCTGTTTTACTCTAATTGTTTATCGAATATCTTAATACATTCAAATAAATAGTGCGCAATTATAGGTTGTACTGCATTGCCTATACACTCCGTTCTGTCCACCCTATCGGGAAGTTCATTAGACTTTCCAGCAAATCGGGGTGAGGGTATTGACTGTCTTGTTCTCCATCCCGGATATACTCGTGTATATTGCCCCGATAGGTATGGCTTCCGAAATATCGATTCTTGGATGCTCCTCTTGCCGTTGACTTCACAGGAGTAGGCAATACAATATAATCGCTCCCGACCCTGTTGTATACCAAAGTCGGTGCCTGATAAACATTGCCATTCTGCATCATACCCGATTTCGGAAAGGTCGCATAAAACCCGTTCAAATCCCCGAATAAGGAGCATTGGGCTGTTTTCAATGATGATGTATTTAGATCTAACTTCCCGTATAACTCGGTACATTTCAGTCCATAAGCCACTTCTTTCACCGACAATTCCGACACCTTTTCCAGCAACGCTGATGTCTTGGCAAGGGAATCCACCGCTGATGATGTCAACAAATGTTGGATTTGAATACGTTCTAATATCTCTGTTGATTTCATGGTTTTCTCCAAAATTTTTTTTGATTATACTTGCTTGATAGTCTTCATATTCGCAGCTCCAAAGTGTTTTTATTCCGGCAAACGCTGCACCCAAGCCGAAACCTTCTATCCCACTAAACAGAGAGCCATGAGTCAATTTACTTTGCTTCATCTCTATATCGTTTTGAGGGTTATTCACTATCGTATTCTGACATGATTTCCAAAATATCGCTTTGTATATTTTCATCAGTTAACATGTGCTCAACTAATTCTTTTTGCTGCGAGGGTGTGGCTATAATACACTTCACTATTTTATTGCTATCGGTAGCCATTATTATAATTCCACCTTCGCGAGTCTTAGGTAGGCGTACTGCTATTTCTTTAGCAAATGCCTCTACGTCTTGAATAAATTGACATTCCATATTAGTTCCTTTCTTTCTCGGTTTTAATTAATTACTTCCACTAAGCCTCCTTAAGCTCTCCATTGACTAGCATATACCATGTGTCAGCCTTAACCTTTTCCCCGTCAACTTCAAATGCCTTGACCTCCTTAATCGGGTAGGTATTACCGTTCCATTCTCCACGTTCTGCGAGGACTATCCAGCAACCTATAGCTCCCTTAGCCTTACACCTGTATCCGGCAGCAAGAGCAATGCTATCCTTGCCGGTGGCTGATGCTGCACCATAGTAGCCGGTGGCTGATGCTGCACCTTGGTCGCCGGTGG
>ENA-ORUX01000466-ORUX01000466.1-human-gut-metagenome-genome-assembly--contig:-NODE-466-length-38084-cov-9.315470_pt1 | contig 38084 bp, 30 predicted proteins | sample MGYA00242087_ERZ509225 | MGnify/ENA primary metagenome ERZ509225 (study PRJEB26280, sample SAMEA2338864) | human gut metagenome | biome: human gut; feature: human-associated habitat; material: faeces... | reverse complement strand
TGCAAAAAGCACTAATCACCACCGACAATGGAAAAAGATTAGTGCTTCAGCATTAGTTTTATTTCAGAGTAACCACTGCTTTTCCAGTAGTCGTTCTCTATATGTATTATACAGATAAACCAAATGTATTTCCACAAGAAAAGCTAGAAATCCCATACAACATTTTATTTATGTTAAAAGCATCTATTTTCACTTTATTTAAAGTGAATATTGAGATTTTTGTGTGATACAACTGTCGAAAAAAAAGAATAATTCAAACGAACTATCCTTTCTTTGGTTGAATCCAATACATACTTTCTGCGACACGAACCTTCAAACCATCCATTATCATTTCTTTCTGCTGAAAGTTAGCCAAAACATTCAAGCGATTCCAGAAAGTTCTTTCGCAAGTGGATTTTCCATCAATAAAACATTCCATTTTGCGTCTCCCTCGACGTCTATCATAGAATATTATGAATCCGCTTACAAGTCTTGACTTTATTTATTTTTATGATTCGTTATTTTACTGAAATAACTGTGTATCCCGCATTTGTCACGGCATCACTCAACATCTGATCTGTGACATTCTCCGTGCAGTTTAATGTAGCTGTTTTTTCATCTAAACTAACCACTACATCACTTACACCTTCTACTTTACTTAAGGCATCCTTTACATGTGCCACACAATGCATGCACATCATACCATCTACTGTTACTACTTTTTTCATTTTCTTTTCCTCCTTATATTCAACGGGAATATAACCCGCATCTTCAACCGCTTGTCTTAAAGCCACCTTATTTACTTGTTGCACATAGTCAATATCGGCCTTACCTAAATTATAATCCACACGAACTTCTTTTACATTTGGAACCTTCTTTAAAGCATCCTCTACTAACCATGCACAATGTCCACAAGACATACCATTAATATGCATTGTGTACGTTTTGACTTCTTCACTTTGAACTTTAGGTTTAAAATAACGAAGTCGCAATGCGTTTGTGACAACACAAACACTACTCAAAGACATACATGCAGAACCAATCATTGGTGATAATCGAAGTCCAAATGCCGGATACAATAGGCCTGCCGCAACTGGAATTCCTAGAATGTTATAGAAGAAAGCCCAGAATAAATTCATCTTGATATTCTTGATGACATCATTTGATAAATCGATTGCCGTCACTACATCCAATAAAGAGCTTTTCATCAAAATCACATCCGCACTATCCAAGGCAATATCGGTTCCAGCACCAATCGCAACCCCAATATCAGCACGCATTAATGCAGGCGCATCATTGATTCCATCACCCACCATCATAACCTTCTTACCTTGTTCTTGAAGCTTACGAATTACACTCTCCTTATCTTGTGGCAACACATCACTAATCACTTCATCCACACTTAAAGATTTACCAATCGCATTCGCTGTTTTTTGATTGTCTCCAGTCAACATAACCACACGCATATTCTTCTTTTTAAATTGTTCTAATGCAACCTGACTCGTACTACGAATGGTATCCGCCACACTAATTAAACCGATCACATTTTGATCTTTCACAAAAATCAATGGAGTTTGACCTAAACTTGCATAAGCATCTAAGTCTGATAAAACATTTTGATTTATTTGAATATTTTTCTCTTCTAATAACCTTTTATTTCCTGCCAAATACACATGTCCATTTAGCTTAGCCTGAATACCACGACCCGAAATGTTTGTGAATTGTTCAGGTTGTTGAAGCTTTATATTTTTATCTTTCGCGTACTCCACAATGGCCTGTCCCAAAGGATGTAAAGAACCACTCTCTAAGCTTGCCGCCATTGAAATAAAGTCATTCATACTAATATTTGTATATACCTTAACACCTTGAACACTTGGCTTTCCTGAAGTAATCGTACCCGTCTTATCCAATACAATCGTATCAATCGAATGTAGCTGTTCTAATATGGCAGCCGACTTAATTAAAATCCCATTTTCCGCTGCCTTACCCGTACCTACCATAATCGCAACTGGCGTAGCTAAACCTAAGGCACAAGGACAAGAAATTACAAGTACACTAATCGAATTGGATAACGCAAATTGAATCGTTTGACCACTGATCAACCATGCGACAAATGTAATCAATGCGATTAAAATCACAACTGGAACAAACACTCCACTCACTTTATCTGCCAAACGAGCAATAGGGGCCTTTGAATTACCTGCATCATCGACTAGCTGAATGATCTTAGCCAAAGTTGTATCTTCACCTACTTTTTCAGCCTCAAACTGAAAAGTACCATTCTCATTCATAGTAGCTGAAATAACTGAATCCCCTACATTCTTTTCTACCGGAAGACTCTCACCCGTAATCGCCGACTGATCCACATAACCTGTACCCGAAATGACTTTACCATCTACTGGAATTCTTTGTCCCGGACGAATCACAACTACATCATGAATTCGAATACTTTCACTCGATACAACAATTTCTTTACCATCCCTTAAAATTGTCGCATTTTTTGGTGCTAAGTCCACCAACTTGTCTAAGGCATCACTCGTTTTTGCCTTGGATCTAGACTCCAAATACTTTCCAACACTAACCAAAGTCACAATTGTTGCGGCCGACTCAAAGTATAAAGAGTGCATTGCCATATGGGCCATTTCCATATTCTGCACACCAAAATAATAGGCCATCTGATAAATACCGACCAAGCCATACACAAAGCTTGCACCTGAACCCATCGCAACTAAAGAATCCATGTTTGCCGACTTTTTAATTAAAGCCTTAAAACCAGTAATAAAGAAATGTCTTTGAATAAACAATATAAATAGACATAGAATCAGCTGTGTTAAGGCTGAAACCATCATCCATTCCATACCCTCTAAAATAGGAAGGCCCACCATAGGACCCATCGCAATTAGAAGTAAAGGAACCAATAAAACTAAACTCAAAGTCAATCTTTGTTTAGCACTTCTTTGATCCGATTCCACTCGATTCTGACGATTCTGCCATTCTTTGCGAACCTCTGTCTTTTGACCATGCACACTAGCTCCATAGCCAATCTGTTTTACAGCTTCACAAATCGTTTGTTCATTCACCTTATCTTGATCAAATTCAACCTTCATTGAATTCGATAATAAAGAGACATCACAATGACTCACACCATCTAACTTACTCACAACACGAGTTACATTAGCCTGACAAGCCGCACATGTCATGCCTGTCACATCAAACTTTTCTTCCATTAAAACCACCTACTTTAACTTCTTTACTAAATCCATAACCTCACTCATGATTTCTGTATTTCCATTTTGCACATCCTCAACAACACACGTATTTAAGTGTTCCTGCAAAACAATGTATCCAAATGCCTGCAAAGCACTCTCTACAGCCGCTACCTGCACTAAGATGTCGCCACAATAACGATTCTCCTTCAACATATTCTCAATTCCATTCAATTGTCCTACCATACGATGAAGACGATTCGTCAATTGTTTGATTTCTTTCTCATCTCTAGGCTTATGCTTTTTATGACAACACTCACTCATTGATCTCACCTCGACATAATGATATACCCCCTATAGGTATATTTCAAGTGATATGATTTGTGGCATAATAAAAGAAAGGAAAAAACTCTATGAAATATAATTATTACGTGTACCTGCCAAGAATTGGAACCATTCTTGTCATGTTTTTAACGTGCAGTGCACTCTTCTCAAAAGAAATCTTTTTTAATATCATATACCTTGTTTTTGTCGTGCTCTTTAGCCAAATTCTATTTATATATGAAAAAAGACTATTAAAAAACAATGAACCACAATACGAAAAAATCAGTTTTCGCGATTCATTGTTGATGTATCCCATTCTATTAAAAATTGAACTATTCCTATTTGCGATTGTCAGCCTATTTAGTATATTGATCCTTCTATGCATCAATAAAACCATTATGGCACTAATCACATTTGGAGTTATCACAATTATTATTTCACTCTATTTCAATATGCGAAGGCACTAGTAAACGTCATTAAAGAGTAAGACAGTTCTGATTTTATCGTCTTACTCTCCTTTTTATTTTTTGAATAATTATAAACATTTTTTATCTATACTTCTCTAAGTTGCTTTAAATATATCATTGCTCATTTTACTTGGTTTATCTCCAACTGGACTCATGCCGTGCCCGCACACATTAAAAGCGAACCCTACCATTATTATGATAGTGATTCGCTCGTTTGATCTGCTTTTTCTGTTTGCCGCAACATGCGATATCCAACCCCCACATGCGTCTGAATATATTTAGGATTTGAAGTGTCTGGCTCAATCTTTTTACGCAATGTAGCCATAAACACACGAAGACTTGGAGTCTCTGTACCCTGAACGCTTCCCCACACTTCTTGCATAATATAATTATGTGTTAAAACCTTATCGGTATTTTTAGCTAAAACACACAACAATTTATATTCAATCGGTGTTAAATGGATTTCATGCCCATTCTCATATACACAACCCTGCGCATAGTTGATTGTCAAATCTCCATTTTCATATACACTCTCATTTACACTTATGGTCTGACTATTATTTAATCTTCGAATTGTTACACGAAGTCTAGCTAACAATTCATCCACTGAAAATGGTTTTGTCAAATAATCATCGGCCCCTAAATCTAAAGCTTTCACTTTATCTTGATCTTCACTTCTTGCCGAAACCACAATAATTGGAATATTTGACCAAGAACGAACCTTCTTTATAACTTCCAAACCATCCATATCTGGCAGTCCTAAATCTAGAAGCATAATGTCAGGATTATAAGAAAGTACATTCATGATTCCTTGCTTCGCTGTTTTTGCCAGACGAAACTGATAATTTTCCATCTCTAGAGTTGTCGTAATCAAATTCCCAACCGCAATATCATCTTCAATTACTAAAATTTGAACTTTATTCATACAACTTTACCTCCACTGCATCCAATACAAACTTAAAACAAGCTCCATGAGGCGTTACATTCTCAACCCAAATCGTACCACCATGCGATTGAATAATAGATTTACACAAAGATAGACCTAGACCCATGCCACGTCTTGTATCTCCACCTCGATTGTTTTCCGTATAGAACATCTCAAACAATTGATCTGGATGTAAAACACCATTTCCATCATCTTGAACTTCAATTAAAATTTTATCCTCAACCCGCCTAGCATTCAAAGAAATATTTGAATTTTCAGGCGTATATTTGATCGCATTATTTATTAAATTCACTAAAACCTGAATAATCAAGCGTGCATCCATATTAGCCATCAATAAATCATCCTCTAAATGCATAGAAATATTATGTTTACGTTTATTACGACCCAAATGATGAATGGCTTCTCTAAAAATATCCTCAATCATTTCTGGTTGTAAATTCAACTGCATCGTACCATTTTCAATTCTCGTTATAAACAATAAGTTTTCCACCAAATCATACAACCACATCGCATCATTATAAATATCTTGATACAATTCCTTCTTCTTTTCTTGTGAAAACGCATTTTCGTTTTCCAACAATAAACCGGCATTGCCTGAAATACTAGTCAGTGGCGTTCTTAAATCATGCGAAATCATACGTAATAAATCGGCTCGCAACGCCTCTTGTTTGGCTTGCTGCTCAATTTTTAGATTTTCTAAACGAATCATTTCCTTCTCTAAAGCCATACCACACTCGTCCAATATCGCAAGCCACAAATTTTTTTCAAAAGAATCTATCTTATCTTTTAATACAATTCCAACCACGCCTAACACTTCGTGCGTTCCATTAATAGGTAAATATAAACACATCGAATCCGAATGATAACTCGTTGTCTTTCCAGCCTCATGCCTATTTTTATAAACCCAAGCCACAATATCCGTTTCTACAGGACACTGTCCTAATAGAATAGGCTCATCATTATGTGGATACAACACTAAATCCGTATCCAATAATTTATGCAGTTGTTTTAACATCGAAGCATAGATCGCATTCATATCATTCGCCTTTTGAAGCATCTGGCTCATCTCCAATAAGACTTGCGTACGATACACTTGTTTGGCATTTTCGAAAGATTGTTTCTTTAATCTTGTCATTAATGAACTAGATGACATGGCCACCACAAACATAACAATATATGTCGTAATATAGCTTGGATCACTCAACAAAGAAAAGTAGGGGTATGTAAAGAAAAAGTTAAAGCATAACACTGAAAATAAAGACGCCAACAAACTATAGATATATCCACTTGTCCAAATGGATACAAATACAATGCCCAAGATATAGATCATAATAGGCGTTGTAATCAAAAATTGAAAGTGCATAAATCCCTTGCCAATAAGCGTACAAAGAAAAAGAATCCCCATCATTTTTAATGTATCTTTCAATGAAAAACTCAAAAGATTAAAATTAAAATGAAACATGCGACGATAATCCTGCGGATAATTCACAGAATATATATCAATATCTTTCAACTTAAACAATGCTTGTTTCGCCAAATTTTTTTCTAAAACAACACAATCCACCTGAGAAACACCCACATATTCCACAAGCTGAGGCAATACATCCTGTCCATAAAGAATCGTTACTTTTGCCCCTTTACTCTCCGCATACTTAATATTTTCACGTAAACAACTCTTTGATGCCGCACTTGCCCCCTCATATTTTGGAGTTTGCACAAAAATAGCACTCAATACTGCATGATTGCTTTTCGCAATTTGAGCTCCCTTATCAATAACTCTAGAATTATATTTAGAAGCCGATAAACATATTAATACATTCGCCATAAAGCTAGTATAACACAAGCCCACAAAGAATCGTTCATCTTAACATTGTCTTAATATAGTGTTAGAATATTTTTATAAAATCTTAATGCAGACTAGTGTAGAATGTGTTGAGATATTAGGATAGGTGGTTTTATGTTTAAAAAACGTATGAAACGCATTACCCCAGGACAAATGATCATCCTCAGTTTTGCGACTATGATATTTATCGGTGCCTGCCTGCTTATGCTTCCATTTTCCACAAACGATGGTAAGGGCGCACCATTTTTAGATGCATTATTCACTTCAACCAGTGCCTCCTGCGTAACCGGACTGATTATGCATGACACAGCACAATATTGGTCCCCATTTGGACAACTCATTATCTTGATTCTGATTCAAATTGGAGGTATGGGCGTCATTACGATGGCCATTCTACTCTTTGTTCTTGGAGGCAAGAAAATTGGTTTTAAACAAAGATATTTTATGCAACAATCTATTTCTGCCCCAAAACTAGGGGGTATTATCCGAAACACAAAATGGATTCTAAAAGCTGCATTATGCGTCGAAGCACTAGGTGCCATCTTATTAGGCATACGCTTCTTACCGCGTTTTGGACTTGTCAAAGGCCTATGGTATTCCATATTCCATTCCATCTCTGCCTTTTGTAACGCAGGCTTTGATTTAATGGGCACAAACCAAGCTTACTCATCTTTAACAGGATATGCCGGTGATATTTTAGTATCCAACGTCATTGCAGCACTAATCGTACTTGGTGGCTTAGGCTTCTTTGTTTGGAAAGATGTTGTTGAATACAAACATCATTTACATAAATATTCACTACAATCCAAAGTTGTATTATTTACTACTGCAACATTGTTGATCATCAGTACACTCTATTTCTTTATCAATGACTTTAGCCATTGGAATATGCGTCTAGCCGATCAAATCAACGTTTCCATTTTCCAAGCCGTATCCCCAAGAACAGCTGGATTTAATACGATTGATTTAAACAAAATGAATCAAAGCAGCATTTTCTTTATGACACTACTTATGTTGATTGGAGGAAGCCCACAAGGTACAGCCGGAGGTTTTAAAACGACAACACTCGCTGTATTGATTCTAAGTATTCGTGCTGTATTCAATCATAAACAAAACCCACAATGTTTTGGAAGAAGAATTTCCATGGACACATTAAACAATGCTACAGCCTTATTTATGTTATTTATGGTATTATTCTTTACAGGAGCACTCCTTATTTCGGCCTTCGATCAACTACCCATTCTTGACGCCCTATTTGAAGCGGCCTCTGCCATTGGAACCGTTGGACTTACATTAGGAATCACACCCACACTATCAAGTGCATCACATTGTATTTTAATTTTCTTGATGTTCTTTGGAAGAGTTGGAGGCTTAACTTTACTTTTAGCCATTTCAAAACATCAAGTTGTCGCAAACGCAAATTTACCACAAGAAAATATCACAATTGGATAACAGGAGGAACATATGAAATCAGTATTAATTATTGGTATGGGACGTTTTGGACGTCACATGGCACAAAAACTATATGATTTAGGGCATGACGTTTTAGCCATTGATAAAAATGAAGAAAAAATCAACAAAGTATTATCTTATGTCACGAATGCACAAATTGGAGATTCTACCGACGAAAGTTTTATTGACTCACTAGGCGTATCGAACTTTGATCTTTGCGTTGTAGCCATTGGAGATGACTTTCAAAGTTCACTCGAAACAACAGCCCTATTAAAAGATTATGGATCAAAACTTGTTGTCGCAAGAGCCGTACGCGATGTACACGCTAAATTCTTATTGCGCAATGGAGCCGATGAAGTTGTATATCCTGAAAAACAAATTGGTAACTGGGCCGCCGTACGTTTTTCAAGCGAAAACATCTTTGACTACGTACAACTTACTCCAGAATATTCCATTTATGAAATTGCCGTACCAACCGCTTGGATTGGAAAAACCATGTTAGAACTCGATATTCGTAGAAAATACCATATCAACATTCTAGCTACCAAAATCAATGGAATTCTAGACCCACTTCCAAGTGCTGAACATACTTTCCAGGAATCCGAAAACATTCTTATTCTTGCGCAAAATTCAGACGTACAAAAATTCCTTCGTTTTTAATGAAATCTTAACATGACGCCTCATTCTTTTACACCTTTTAAACATTTAAAATTCTACAATAAAGGTGTAAGAAAGAGGCGATTATTTATGTTAGGAATTTTATCAATAGGATCCGTAATCTACATTTCTTTCTTAGTCCCACGACTCTTAAATCACATCTTAAATATCACTCACCATTAATGTATGCCACGAGCATACCGATTATCCCCATTTTTAAGTTATAAATATACTTAAGAAAGGGGATTTTATTATTATGAAAACATGGAAACTAGTCAGTGGAATCATTTCCATTGTATTAAGTGTATTTGTCGTATTCCAAAGTATGATAGCAGGCCTTGCAAACGCACTAGAAGAAAGTGGACAAGTAAGTGGAAGTGCAGGACTTGTTGTTAGTATATGCATGCTTTGTGGAGGAATTGTATCGATTGTATCTAGAAAGAATAATTCAAAAGGAACCAACATTGCACTTCTAATTCTATTTAGTTTAGCTACATTAACAGGCTTTGTACTTGCAGAAAATTATTCAGACCTATATATTTGGTCAGCATGGTGCTTGATCAATGCAGTACTTGCCTTCATCTCATTAAGAAAAGGTGCCATTAAAATCTGACACCTTTTAAAAACGCTTTACTTATCAAATAAATAGATGCTTTTACACATTTTTCCGCACTTTTTAGTATTGCTTTTGCACATTTTTCCGAGGTTATTAGTACCTTTTTTACACATTTTTTCTGAAGCATAAAAAAAGACAGCAATTAAGCTGCCTATCTTACCATATCACGAGTGATGTCTTTTAAGCTTTTAGCCCCACACATCTCCATAGTATCTTGAAGTTCACTGCCAAGTTTATCCACTAAGACTTGAATACCTTCTTCTTTTGCTCCATAGATCGCATTCACAAATGGACGAGCTACAATGACAGCATCCGCACCTAATGCCAAAGCCTTAAAGATATCGACACCATTACGAAGTCCACCATCCACAAAGATTTTCATACTGCCATCTACAGCTTTTACAATCTCTTCGAGTACTTCAGCAGTTGCAGGCGTCTGATCTTGAACTCGACCACCATGATTCGAAACCACAATTGCACTAGCTCCCGCTTTTTTTGCCTTTAAAGCCCCCTTCACACTCATAACACCCTTCACAATAAATGGTACAGGTGTATTTGAAATGATTGCCTTTAATTGTTCTGTATTCATTCTTCCTGCAGGAGGCTGACACCCCTTTAAGAAAGGAAGTCCAGCTGCATCTACATCCATAGCTACCGCAAAGGCATTACTGTTTAAAGCTAAATTTAGCTTTTCCAAATAAGTCTCTAAGCTCCAAGGTTTAACGGTTGGAATACCATACCCATTATTCTCTTTAATAATTCGTGTCGCATTTTCCATTATACTAGGATCTTTTCCATCTCCTGTAAACGCACAAATGCCAGCTTCTATACAACCTTTTACTAAGATATCATTATATCCATTATCATCATATGCATCTGAATAGTGCATGGCTACAGCTCCTACAGGACCTGCAAAAATCGGATATTTAAATGTATGACCAAATAGTTCTAATTCTGTACTTACTGGCTCATTATCAGTAATTGTATCCATATTCACACGAATGTTTTTCCAAGCATCATAGTTACGCATCGCAACATCCCCAATCCCTTTAGCACCAGGACCTGGAATCGTATTTCGACATGCCTTTCCATCACATACAGGACAAGACTTACATAATTTTGTCCCCATCACTTCACGACTTTTTTCCATCAATTCCATATAATTCATAATCATTCCTCCATTACATTCGCTATAACTAAACCTAATATTCCGGCTACCAGTTTCACAACCACAAACCAAGTCACACTTGCAGGATTGACTGAGGCAATAAAACCGAGTTGTCCGCCAAACACAAAAGCCCCACTCAATGAAAAGGCAGCATTTAAAATCTTGCCCTTCTTATTCATCTTACTAAATAAAGGAAGCATCGCAATACTTGTTCCAAAAGATAAGATAATTCCCATGACCGAATACTTATTAATATTTAATATTTGACCTACTCTTTCAATCTGACTCGAAAACTTTCTTAATACAATTTCACAAAATACTAAAGAACCACACACAATAATACTCATTTGAAATACAATGCGTAGTGCTTCATTGATTAATGTCACATTTGTGAAGTTCATATTGAAAAAGAAGGTTAGACAAACTAGAAAAAAGAAAATATACCCAAGCATTTGTACTAATTTAGAAAATACGGTTAATACCACAATTAATGTTTTAAATGAAATAAAAAATAAACCAATCAAAATAGCACAAATAAGAATTACGGGTAAAAACACAATCAAAAAATGATCAATATGCAATAAAAAGCCACAACCAATAAGAATAGGTAATAAACCTAAAATACCATACACAACTCCTTTTAAATAGTGATTCAAATCATCTTTATCCAGTTCATTTAAAAAGATTGGCAATTGAAAACTAATCAAGCACCCCAAAGTAGATGTTAATAATACACCACAGAAAATCAAGATATTATCTGCATGTGTCATAGACTCTATAATGGAATAGCCTCCAAGATCTGGCGCCAACAAACTCGAAATAATCATTTCTTTATTTTCAAATAAAGTGGCATGACCATTTAAAAACGCAATCGCAATACAATAAAAGCCTCCTACGCTCATCATAAAATCGCCCATCGTTATAATGCCTCGATCAAAAGAAGTGGCTAGTCCAAGTCGATTCTTAAACATCTTGTCAAATAAGCCTAAAGCGGCAAAGCATAATAAAATAAAAATAATCGGATTCATGCATTCATTCTATTATAATAATGAAAAAAAGTCGAAGAAAATTTCTTCGACTAATGTGCGTTACTTGCTGCAACTTTTACTCTAGACCACAAATCCGCAATGATCTTACGTGTAATTTCATCATATTGGAATACTTCATCTTTATCGTAACCAGCACGAGGTGTATATGCGTTAATACCATCATAATCTCCGCCTTTACCACCAAGTTCTTCCATAACTTCTTTATTTGGTGAAGTATATCCAACATAACTCGAATTATCCATAGCTGCATCATAACTAGTAATATAACGAATAAACTCATTCGCAAGCTTAGGATTCTTCGCATTCTTAGGAATAACCATCGCATCTGACCATAAGTTTGTTCCACTCTTTGGCATATAGAATCCCATATTTTCATTTTCTGACATGACATAAGCCGCATCTCCAGAATAAATTAGTCCTAAAGCCTTTCTTGCCTGTGCCATATTATCAATAATTTCATCTGTTACAATTTCTGGATCCATTGTCTGAACACATTGAATCAACCAGTTATATGCATCATTCAGTTCATCTTGACTTGTCGTATTCATTGAATATCCCAATGCTTTTAATGCCATCATGAATGAATCTCTTTCAGAATCATATAAATAGATATCTCCCTTAAATTTCTGATCTAAGAAAATATCCCATCCATCTTTTTCCAAATCTTCTTCAGATACTTTTGTCTTATCGTATACGATACCAACAGTACCCCAGAAATAAGGAATTGAATATTCATTCTTTGGATCATACGGAAGACCTTTTATCGCATCCGCCAATTCACCTAAACATTCTTTGCGAGTTTCTGGCTCTAATTTTTGAAGCATTTTTTCCTGCATCATTCTTTGAATCATATAATCACTTGGAACCAATACATCATACGCATCGCCATTGGCAACCTTAATATACATCTGCTCGTTTGAATCAAAGTTATCCATGATAACCTTAGCTCCCGTTAACTCTTCAAAACCTGAAATGATATTTTCACCTGTATATTCACCCCAGTTATATACATGTAAAGTTTGTCCTGCATAAGGCTGACTACCAGCTGATTTATTCAAGCCAAATAAAGAGGCCACTAAACCAACTACCACAACACCCGCAACAGCCCATTTCCAAGGTTTATTCTGTCTTGAAGGACTTGTCTTTTTACGAATCATTGGCAAGACATTCACAATTGTTAGAGTGATTGTGATCAACAATACAACCAATGTACTAATCGCATTTACACTTGGATTAATACGCTTAGACATTGTATACACCATAATACTCAAGTTCTTTACACCTTGACCCGTTACGAAATAGGAAATAACAAAATCATCAAATGACATTGTGAACGCAATCAAAGCACCCGAAACAATACCCGGCATAATTTGTGGCACAATAACTTTCACCAAAGCTTGCCAAGGCGTAGCCCCTAGATCCATTGCAGCATCGGCCAAGTTTGGATCTAATGATTTGATCTTAGGCATAATACTCAAAATAACATATGGAATACAGAAAGCAATATGTGCTAATAATAATGTCACAAATCCCTTTTCAATTTGGAAAGTAATAAATAGAAGCATCAATCCAATGGCAGTAACAATTTCAGGGTTCATGATTGGAAAATCATTGACCTGACTGACAAAAGCACGCAATACTTTCTTTGACTTTGATAAACCAATCGCCGTAATCGTACCAATGATTGTAGAAATAATTGTTGCCAATAAGGCAATAATAATTGTGACATACAAAGATTCCATCATACCGTGGTTTTTAAGCATAGCCTCATACCAACGTAACGAGAACCCTGTAAAATGTGTTAATGATTTTGAACTATTAAAGGAAAAAATAATCATGAATAATATTGGCGCATAAAAGAACACCAATAATAAAGCCATGCCTACTTTACCTAATACTCTCTTATCTTTCGACATGCCTATTTTTCCTCCTTAATACGCTCTTCCAATTTTCTTACAAGCATCATTAGAAGCATCATGATCATAGCCATGATCATTGAGATAGCTGAACCAAAGTTCCATTCTCCTACAGTAATGAATTGGTTTTCAATGACATTACCAATCAAGAAGAATTGTCCTCCACCCAATAATTTAGGAATGAAGAATGAACTTACAGCTGGCAAGAACACTAATGTGATACCTGAAACTACGCCCGGTAATGAAAGTGGGAAAATAACCTTCCAAAACGTTTGGAATTTATTGGCCCCCAAATCCTGAGCCGCCTCTAATAAAGATTTATCCATCTTCGTTAAAGCCGTGTTGATCTGCAGAATCATAAATGGCAAGAAGTTATACACCATACCAATCAATACAGCAGCTTCTGTATATAAAAGTTCTGTATGAATTCCAAACAAGCCTAAAAAACTACTAATAATTCCATCACTTGATAAAATACCAATCCATGCGTATGTTCTTACAAGCATGTTGATCCATGTAGGAAGTGTAATCGCAAGAACTAAGATTTGTTGAACTTTAGGACTATTCTTAGAAATAAAGTATGCGATTGGATATCCGATCAACAAACAAATAATGGTTGTCTTAATGGCAATCCATAAAGAACGCCATAAAATCAACAAGAAATCTTTGTCTGTAAAGAAACGAACATAGTTATCTAATGTAAGCTTAAAGTGCACAATACTGTTGCCTTGCTGAATGATTGAATAAAACGCAATCAGCAACATCGGAAGCAACAACATGATGCAAGCCCACACAATATAAGGGATTGCTAATTGTTGAAATTTTTTCATTTTCTAGAATCCCATTTTCTCCATAACATGGATATCTTCCGCAAAGAAAGTAAGTCCGACCTCTTTTCCTTCCTCTACATAATCCGTTGTATGAATCTTGAATTCACGACCCGTCGTCCAGAAAGTTACCTTATAGACACCTTCCTTAATTGTTTCAGGATCAAAATCATAATCTACATCTAGATCTACTGTTTCATTTTCGTCATCCAACTTCCAGCCCTGTGCATTTGCCCAAGTCTTCAAGTCTGTATCAATAGCCATGGATTCCTTGATTTCATCCACTGTTTTAAAGAAGTTAAATGCAGAAACGGCTTCATTGGCCTTCTTGTTTTCAACAACCCTTTGATCCACAACCCAAATCTTACGCGTAATTGAAGTTTTATTGTTTGTTGAGAAAGTAACAGTATATTCTCCTACTTCCTGTTTTAAATCTGTATCAATATCGTGAATTGAAATAAACTCATCTGTTTCAGGATTCCAAGCCTGTGCATCGGCACGCGCAATGATTTCTTTATCATCAATATCCTTCATATCTTCTAAGTCTAGATAGAAGTCGTTGGCAGAAATCTTTTCTTTTCCATCTTCACTTGTGATCGCATAGTTCTTGTTTACGTGCATATTTACCGTGACATGCGTACCAGGAACCGTTTCCACCATGATTTCATAGTGAACACCCTTAAATAATACGCTCTCAACTTCACCAGTCATCTTGCCATCTTTCACATCCACAATATCAATATCTTCTGGGCGAATTACGACATCCACTGGTTCATTTTCTTTATATCCAACATCGACACAATCAAATGTAATATCATCAAAACGTACTTTCTTATCGCAAACCATACGTGCTGGAATAATATTACTTTCCCCAATGAACTTCGCAACATATTGATTGACTGGTTCATTATAAATATCTTCTGGACTACCAACCTGCTGAATCTCGCCATCCTTCATAATAACAATCTTATCTGACATTGTTAGTGCTTCTTCCTGATCATGCGTAACGAAGATAAATGTGATTCCTACTTCTTGTTGAATCTTCTTTAATTCATACTGCATTTCTTTACGAAGCTTTAAATCCAACGCACTCAAAGGTTCATCCAACAATAATACGCTTGGCTCATTAACTAAGGCACGCGCAATCGCAACACGCTGCTGCTGACCACCAGATAGTAAAGTAACATCTTTATTTTCAAATCCTTCAAGACCAATCAACTTCAACATTTTCATGACCTTTTGATCAATAACGTCCTTACTCATCTTTTTAATTTTCAATCCAAACGCAATATTGTCATACACATTCATATGAGGGAATAGTGCATATTTTTGGAAAACCGTATTCAACTCACGCTTATAGGCTGGCACTTCACAAATATCTTCTCCATTTAAGATGACTTGTCCTTCGCTAGGCTCTAAAAAGCCCCCTAAAATACGTAATAAAGTTGTTTTTCCACAACCACTAGGCCCTAATAGTGTGACAAACTCATTTTCATATATATCTAAATCAATACCCTTTAACACAACTTGACCATCAAATTCTTTTACGATGTGGCGAAATTGAATTAATTTATTCTTTTCCTGTTCCATGTATGTTCTCTCCTTGTCAATTAAAATACAGGCGGTGTAGATACCCATAATACTTTGGCATCCACACTCGATACGTTTTCTAAATAATGCCCTTCCTTACCTGTAATATAGAAGGTTTCTTTTGATTTAACTTTTAACCTTTTATTACCAACAACTAAAACAACACTGCCCTTTAAAATATAGCCAAATTCCTCTCCCTCATGAGCCTTGACTTCCTGTGACTTTGCGCCCGGTTTTAAAGTCAATAAAAGAGGTTCCATCTGATTCTTTTGAGCATTAGGAATAATATATTCCGTAACCAAATCATCTTGTTCATTCACAAAAAAATCCTGCGTATGGAAAACAATCTGCTCTTCCTTGCTTGATTGAAAGAAATCTGCCAAATTGGTACCTAAAGCTTCCAATATATTCTCCAATGCAGAAATGTTTGGACTTGTTAAGTCGCGCTCTAACTGTGATAAAAAGCCTTTTGTTAATTCACTACGATTCGCAAGTTCTTCCAAAGTCAACCCATTCTGGGTTCGAAGCTCTTTTAGTTTTTTGCCTATTTTCATTCAATCACCCCTGCTTGTTTTTTATACTAAACTTTTTGTTTCATTAAAAGAACAAATCTATTATATAGGAAACCCTCAATTATGCAAGAAAAAAGAGCATTTTTTTCATGCTCTAAAGTTAAATTAATTTTACTGTTTCATATTTCTCAAACGATACAATACACAATTTGTCATAACCGCCAAATATAAAGCCTCACTCATACCTTGTGTCTGTAAAGTCAACGGATTATTATCACGAATCATAAAGTCCATGCTGATGTTTGTTCTTTGCGATATTTTTAAAATCTTATCCACATTGATCTGTCCCTCATCCCAATACTTAGCAGTATTTCTCGTTACTTCCATATATTTGCCAAATTGAGTTTGCGAAAGCGAAAAAACAACTTCCCGTATAAAACGCATACGATCACCCATATCATTTTTTAAATTGTATTCAAAATTCTTAAATTTCGAACTTCTTTTAATATCTGTAAATAGTTCGGGATGAATCAATTTCATAATATCTTGAACCTGATTCCATGTTAAGCCTTCTAAATTAATGGGCTGATTATACATTTGATCAAAGAAAATCGAATCAATGGACTGATGATTATAATCTGCAAGAATAAGCACAATACGCGTTTGCGTACGATCCTCGGAATGAATTTGCCTTCTAAAATTACGCAAAGACATATGGGCTGCTTTGGCAACTTCTTCCTCTGAAATATTATTATCTTCAATAAATTGCACAATTTGTTTCATAAAAAAAACACCTCCACGTTAAACATAGAGATGTTTTTTGTGTTTGTACTCGACCGAAAATTGAAAATCGGTCGATGAAAACGATTTTTTAAGCTTTTGTCGTATTTTCGTTTTGAATATTCTTAATAATATCCGTTAAATCCGCTTCATTGATAGCACCATCATAGAAATCATTCAACGTTTCAATCAGACCCTTATCATCTGGTAAAACCGTTTCAAACACTTCTTTCATGTGTGCAGCCTCCTGACTTGAACCTGCATACTTAACAGTCGCATGAATCATAGATGTATAGATAACATTCACCAACATTAAGTGATACTTATTATTATAACCATCATTACGATTATCAATAACTGTGTGTGGACTAATTAGAGCTGTACCTTGATACTTGGCTAAAGTAGGAAACTCTAAGTAAAGTCCCTTTACCGTCTTATATGTCATTAGTTTCAGTGCATATACACACGCAAATTGTTCTAAATCACCTAACATACGTAAACGATCATCACTGTCACAAACCTTTTTAAAATTGATATCTAGTAATCTTGCCAAAACATCACTCACACATTCAAGATTGGTCTTACAAACCACTTCCTGACGACCATCTAAATCCGTTGTGATTATGAATAAATCGCCTTCGCGATCATAAAATATATTATCTGGATGTCTTAAATTCACCATACAATTACCTTTTAACGAATAAAATTCGTACCCTTTCTAATTTCTTTTTCCGGCAAACCATACGCCTCTTTACCTAAGGCAATACTTTTCATCAAGAACGTCATATTACGAGCTAAAACGCGCATTGTTTGTTTACCCTCTTCATCCTGATTGGCTTCTTGTGCATTATTTCCATGAATTGAATTCCAATATTGACTCGATACAACAGGCATACCACTGATTGTAAAATACTTATTTAATTCATCAAAAGTAGCACTCGCTCCGCCACGACGACAAGAAACAACACTAGCCCCCACCTTCATTGTCTTATCAAAACGAGAAATATAGAACAAACGATCCAATACTGCAATCAATGTCGCATTCGCGCTGGCATAATATACAGGACTTGAAACGACCAATCCATCCGCTTCTTCAAATTTGGGTAACAATTCATTGACAATATCATCATATACACACTTGCCAAGTTTCGTACAAGCACCACAAGCTGAGCAACCACGAACAGCTAAGTTTCCAACTTGTACAATTTCGGTTTCAACCCCATTTTCTTTAAATACAGCTTCCATTTCACGCAAAGCCAAATCATTCACTCCACTCGCATGTGGACTACCATTCAACATTAAGACTTTCATATTTTTCCTCCGAAAAAACCTATCTCTATTTTATCATTTGCGTCAACATGATAAAATGATATCTATGAAACGAATAGTAACTGGAATATTAGCACATGTCGATGCAGGTAAAACTACTTGTATCGAAAGTATGCTTTATACATCAAAAACAATCCGAAAATTAGGACGTGTCGACCATCAAGATGCCTATTTGGATTATGATAATCAAGAAAGAGAAAGAGGCATTACCATTTATTCAAAAGAAGCTCACTTTCATTGGAAAGATAGTGAAATCTATTTGATTGACACACCAGGCCATGTCGATTTTTCAAGCGAAATGGAAAGAAGTCTTCAAGTATTAGATTTAGCCATTCTTTTAATCAACGGACAAGACGGTATTCAATCTCACACTTCTACCATTTGGAAATGCTTAAAACACTATAAGATTCCTACGTTGATCTTTATTAATAAAATGGATATTAGCTATAAGACACAAGAAGAGCTTATGAATGATCTAAAAACACATTTTTCATCCAACTGTATCAATTTTAAATCAGAAGATGCTGAAGATGAACTGTCCATGTTGAATGAAGATATCATGAATCACTATCTAGAAACCGAAGAAATCGATTCATCACTTCTTCAACAAGCCATTTTTAAAAGAGAATGCTTCCCCGTATTCTTTGGTTCTGCCTTAAAAATCCAAGGCATCGAAGATTTAATGGATGCGATCATCGATTTATCTTTTATCCAAGATTACCCTGAAGATTTTGGTGCTCGTGTATACAAGATTTCAAGTGATGACCAAGGCAATCGTTTAACCCACGTAAAAATTACGGGTGGTGCTTTAAATGCCAAAGATAAAGTTGGTACAGATGAAAAGGTAGATCAAATTCGTTTGTATAACGGAAAACAATTTGAAATGGTACAAACCGCTTATCCAGGAATGATTTGTGCACTAAAAGGATTGAACAAGTATGAAGTAGGTCAAGGGCTAGGCTTTGAATCTGACACGACAAAACCACTCTTAAATGCCTATATGAATTACCAACTCCTACTTCCCGAAGGTGTAGATGCACTTACTATGATGCGCTACTGCAGTGTACTTGCTCAAGAAGATCCGCAGCTACAAATTGAATATGATGAGCAGACGAAACAAATTTTCTTAAGACTGATGGGATCAATTCAAATGGAAATTCTTCAAAAAGAAATTGAGAAAAGATCTAAAGTTAAAGTTGGTTTTACAACGGGTAAAGTCTTGTTTAAAGAAACCATTCAAAATACAGTCATTGGAGTCGGTCACTTTGAACCTTTAAGGCACTATGCCGAAGTACACTTAAAACTTGAACCATTACCTAGAGGTAAAGGACTTGTGTTTGAATCAAACTGTTCCAATGACGATTTAGCTTTAAACTGGCAAAATCTGATTTTAACGCATTTAAAAGAGAAACAACACAAAGGCGTATTAACTGGATCGCCAATTACCGATATAAAAATCACTTTAGTGGCCGGTAAAGCCCATTTAAAACATACAGAAGGTGGAGATTTTCGACAAGCAACCTATCGTGCTATAAGACAAGGCCTAAAAGAAGCAGAATCTGTATTATTAGAACCTTATTATAGTTTTGAATTAGTCGTTGAAAATCAATATGTTTCAAAAGCCTTGTTTGATTTAGAAAACAAGCATTGCTCATTTAAAATTGAAGAAGACATGAACAATCTTGTTCACATAAAAGGAACAGGACCCGTTCGTGAGTTGATGGACTATCAAAAAGATGTCATCGCATACACAAAAGGAAAAGGCCAATTTATTTGTGAATTAGAAGACTATCATGCGTGTTTTGATCAAGAAAAGATCATTGAAGAAACAAATTATGATAGTGAAGCCGATTTAAACAATCCAACCGGATCTGTATTCTGCGAACATGGAGCAGGTTATTTTGTGCCTTGGGATGAAGTCAAGGAGCATATGCACATCCAAATTAAAGAAGCCAACTCAACTTCCTATACTTCTTATGTAAAACATACTGTTCGTGAAGAAGAATTAAAGAAAGTATTTAATTCACTTGGTGGAAACAACGAGAAAGCTGAAAAGCCAATCAAGAAAAAAGCGAAGGTTGATATGAATTTAAATCAGATTCATGTCGAAAATAAAAAGCCAGAATGTTTAATGATTGACGGCTACAATATGATTTATGACTGGCAAGATTTAAAAGATATTGCCAAAGTAAACATTGAATCTGCACGTGATGAATTGATCAATCGAATCTCGAATTATCAAGGATATAAGCGTATCAAAGTCATCTTAGTATTTGATGGATATCGCGTAAAAAACAATACAGGTTCACATTTTAATCAAGGAAATCTAGACATTATTTATACTAGATACAATCAAACAGCAGACAGCTATATTGAAAAGGCTGTACACGACTTAAAAAAGAAATATGAATTATCAGTTGCGACAAGTGATGGCTTGATTCAAAATGCGATTTTAGCCAATGGCGCAAAAAGAATTTCAGCTCGTGAACTTGAGATTGCCGTAAAAAACGTAAACAAACGAGCTCTTTCGTACCTAAAGAAATAGTTTATGATATAATCCTGTCTTTGACAGCTAGAAAAGAAATAAAGTGGTCCAAAGCCCTAGTATAAAGGCATTGAGCCACTTTTTTGCGTTGTTGCGGATTATAGTATTTTTTTCTTATCTTTTGTTTGATGTATGATGTTTCTCATTTTCTGCTTTTTTGTTATTTGGTAATCTGTTCTGAATCCAAACAATTTATGAAGATCATCTGTAATATCTGTTCTTGTATAGGATGGGATGTATCCATATCCTTCTAATAATGTAAGATTCATCTTTTTCATGGTGTCCACAATTTTGTCTGCTGTATATTTATATTCTAGTTTGTTTTCTAGAATTCGGAAGAATAATAAGGCCATGAAACAAATAAGAAAATGAGCTTTGATCCTATCATCGTCTCTTAAATAAACGGGTCTGGCATCGAAATCTGATTTTAGAATTCTAAAACATTCTTCAATCTGCCATCTTCTTTTGTTGATGGCTATTATATCTTGAACATCATCATCAAGATTTGTAACAACGGCATAAAATCCATCATACATTGCTTCTTTTTCAATAACTTCTTGGTCGATTTGCCAGATTTCATCTTCAGCTAATTCACCATTGTCCGTGAAGGACTGTTTTTTAAGAAATCTAGCGGGATCGTTAGGATTTTTACGATTCTTTTTTGGCTTGCCGCTATCTGTAATCATTTTTTGAGCTCTTTGTATTTGATTCTGACGTATAGATGCTTGATATTTTCTGTATTTAGGCGAATAAGTCACAATTAAAGTTTCAGAAAGCTCGTTACTGTCATATGGAATTTCTTTGTAGTAGATAGAATTAAAAACTTCTGGATCTTCTTCGTCTAGGTCATTCAAATCAATGAATTTGTTGGAACCAATCTTCCTGTATTGTGATGTAGATAAAGCTGTTTCTCGAACATCTTTTTTTAGCTTTTTAAGAGATTGTGTAATCACGTAAGCTCTTCCGCCTGTTGTGTTCAAAAGACGGTTTTTCTTAGAACCAAGTCCACTATCAGAACAATAAACGAATTGAGAACATTGAAAATCATTGATGACTTTATGTTCATGGTCTTTTAATGTCAGCTGTTCATTTTGGTTCCCAGGAAACAGATCAAATGATAAAGGGAATCCGTCGGCATCCATAAATAATCCCATACCTACTATTGGATTTGGTTTGTTTTCTTTGTTTTTACCGTACTTGGCATCTCCACGTTCCTGTTCGATTTCGAAATAATAATTTGTACAGTCATAATAAAGAACGCGTGTATTTCTTTTATGGATGTAGTTTGAATTTCTGTAAAGCTCTGCCTGAATATAGTCACTCTCTTCAGCTAGAACAGTTAATGCTCTGTAGATATCGTGTAAATGATAAGTAGGTTGTTCAAGAAGCGAATGACAATACTTAAATGAACTTAACTTACTCGTTGGGTTTAAAAAACGAGCATATATCAGATCGGAAAGAATTGCGTTCAAATCGTATTCGTAATCATGTCTGTTTTTGATGTTTCTGCAGATATTATCCAAATGTAGAGAATAATAAATGCTTTGTAGAAAAAGATAACCACAATTGAAAGTGTTCTGCTGATCCTTCTTGATTGGAATATTTGGATTAAGAGCGATAGAAACTGATTCATTTTCCTTTTTATATTTTTCAGTTTCTATACGAGCCTGTTCCTTTGCCCAGGCCATAACACCATCTCTGTCTGTATTCAGTTCTTTAGAAAGTTCAGAAAGTTTACCGAGCTTCTTGTAGATTCTCGAAGTGCTTTTTCCTTTTTCGTTGATGAAAGCATAATTGATATAAAAAGATTCATCTGATTTAGATTTAGTAGTTGTAACACGCATAAATATCACCTAATACAATTATATCACAGAATACGAGATAATACGATATACAAAAACAAATAATTTGACAAAAAAAGTAAAAGAAAAGCGCTAGTTTAAGCGCTATGTTTAAGATCAATTGTGAAAAGGGGTGTCAAACTCCCGATTCAAAATGCGATTTTAGCCAATGGCGCAAAAAGAATTTCAGCTCGTGAACTTGAGATTGCCGTAAAAAACGTAAACAAACGAGCTCTTTCGTACCTAAAGAAATAGTTTATGATATAATAGCGAAAAAGATGGAGGAATTTGATTTATGACAAGAAAGATTGCCATTATTGGAGCCGGTCCTGCTGGCTATACATTAGCTCAAGAATTAGTTAAAACAGAAAATGAATACCAGATTGATATTTTTGATAAGGAAGCTGAAATTGGTGGAGCCATTTACACAGGTATTCCTGAATATCGTATGCCCAAAACATTCTTAGAAAAAGCCTATAACGGATTGATTGAAGCCGGTGTTAAATTTCATTTTAATACTTTTGTGGATCAAACTATGTTTAAGGAATTACAAGCAAACTATGATTATGTAGTTGTAGCGATTGGTGCCCAAATTGAAAATACTTTTGGTTTTGAAACAGGTAATGGCGTCGTTGCCGGCTTAACATTACTTTACGATTTAAATATCAATCACAAACAAGAAGACTTCAAAAAATATAAAAAGGCCATTGTTTGGGGTGGTGGAAATGTTGCGATGGATTGTGCAAGATCATTAGTTCGTATCATTGATGATGTCACAATCGTATATCGTAGATCTTTACAGGAAATGCCTGCAAGTCCTGCAGAAATCAAAGCCTGTGAAAAAGAAGGTGTTAAGATTGCCTTCTTAAACAACATCAAAGACATTTTAAAGGATGAAAACGGAAATGTTTGTGGTGTTCAAGTTGCGAAAATGGAACTTGGAGAAATGGATGAATCTGGAAGAGCAAGCTGCCACGAAGTAAAAGATTCATTATTCACAATGGAATGTGATTTAGTTGCGATGGCTATTGGTCAAAAAGTAGACTTCACTCCATTAAATGACGATTTAAAAACAACGGATACACACGCCTCTACATTAAAGAATGTATACATTATTGGAGATGCCTTTACTGGGCCAAAAACAATTGGTAGTGCTGTAATGGAAGGTAAAAAGATTGCCAAAGAAATCGAGGCAAAATACAACGAAGGAACGAAATAATAAAAATCGTTCCTTTTTTTGTGTTTTAATGTTTTTTTCACATTGACCACTTAAAATAGTAATTGGAACATACAAGCAGCAAGCATATGTATACTTCTGGGAATGGATTTATCATTGCATTTTAATGACAATCCCAGAGTGCGTATAAGAACCTCTGGTATCATTAGGAGGTGGTAGTCATGAACAATTACGAATTGTTAGTCCTAATTGTATCTGCATTAGGCATTTACACAACACTAATTGGCTTTGTGATTCAGCTTTTGGTTGAATTAATCAAACAGAAATGAATAAACAAAATAAAAACTACCTACGCCAACTCTAGCAAAGTTTGTAGGTAGTTTTTACTACAACTATTCCCAGAAACATATTTGTATGTTCCTTTTTGCATGTCTATTATATCACAAACGCTTTTCAAATCCACCATCAATTTCTTGATCCTCGCTAATTGTCACAAAAGCCTTTGGATCAATTTCATTGACTATTTTTTTGAAGTTACGAATCTCATACTTATTGACAGCACAAAATAAAATATACTGTTCTGTATCTGTATAAGCACCCTTACCCATCCAGTACGTTACACCGCGACCTGTTCTTTCCATAATTACATTCTTCATATTTTCTTTCTTTGTAAAAATCAATACAGTCATATTGATATTCTGATAGTGGATACGATCACTAATAAAGTAAAGAATGGCCACAAAGATAATGGAATATAGCGATGTCTGTAAATCAAAAATAAAGGCACAAATTGTAAATAAGATTGAATTAATAATAATCGAAAGCTTACCAACTGAAAAGCCTGGTTTTGTCTTCGACAAACATACACCGGCAATATCCATACCACCGCAACATCCACTGCTCTGTAAGGCAAGTCCTACTCCAATACCACACATTAAGGCTCCAAAGATACAATTTGAAAGCATGTCTGGCATAATCACAAAAGATTGTTTTGGCAAAATAGATAGAGTAATGGTTTGCACCACTAAACTAATGACCGTCTTGATACAAAACTCTTTGTTCATGATTTTAAATCCCATGATGAACAAAGGAATATTGATCATAAAGTTAATGATTCCCACCAAGTTCATATGTCCAAGACTTGGAATCATCTTCAAAATAAAATACTCAATAATCTGTGCAATCCCAATGGCACCACCAAAGTTGATTCCATTCGGTGTCACAAATAAATAAATTCCTAACGAAAGTAAAATACTTCCTATAATTAACTCAATATACTTTTCAACATTTTCTCTCATTTTTACCCCAACCTAATCTACATACATAGCTAAGTATAATGGAAGAGTTATTTTTTTACCATTAATTCCACAATTTCCATTCACGAATTTATATCCATAAGGAATATTTTCATTTTTCAACAATTGATCCATTGATTGTGAACGATTATTTTCTGCCTTTACATCGACTGGAATTACTTTTGTGTTTTGTTCAATCAAGAATTCTATTTCTAAATTCTTATTTTGGTAATAATGAAGCGAATGACGACTTTTCATTAAAATATCCGCTATTAGATTTTCGTATATACCACCCTTTACTGGCCCTGTTAAAGTATCATCTAATATAGCCTGTTTCATTTCAAAACCATACATTGCGACTAGCAAGCCTAAATCTGTTAGATACATCTTATAAATTATCATAAAACTTTATTCTTAACATAGATGCCTTCTTATCTAATTATCTCATTTTTGCATATTTTTCGAGGATATTTTTTACTTTTATGCATATTTTTCGAGGTTATTTTAAACAAAAATGCATATTTTTCGAAGATATTTTCGATCAACATGCATATTTTTTCTATTTATCTGTAATTTGGTAGTACAAATGACGAATCGCCATAATAGGATGATAAAACAACATTCTAGGTCCAGAAAAACGCATCACCTTACGTATCTTTTCTCTTTTATCCAACTTGTAACAATGTACCTTACATTGCGAACAAAATGTCTTTGTTTCCATAAAAGGACACTTTTCAATGCGCATCTTTGCATATTCATACAAAGCCAAACACTCTGAACACAACTCTTTATCTTTATGATTCTTTCTGCAATACAAATGTATCATCTCATACACTGTATGCATTTCTTTTTCACGCTTATCCATTAGCTGACCCTTTCAGATTCCATATGAATCACACGATCACAATGTGATAAAGTTGATTCTCGATGTGAAACAAAAACAATGGTCTTATCTTTTCTTTCTTCATAAATTGATTTTAAGATAGCCCCCTCATTTAAGCTATCCAAATTACTCGTTGGCTCATCCAATAAAACAAGTTTCGCATCATGCAAAAACATACGTGCAAGACCAATTCTTTGTCTTTCTCCACCGGATAACGAACTACCCAGTTCTTCCACCATCGTTTTATAGCCATTTGGCAACGACTGGATGTACTCATGAATATTTGCCTTCTTACAAGCCACTTCAATTTCTTCCATAGTCGCATTTTGTTTAGCCACTCTTAAATTGTTTTCAATTGTATCATGGAAAAGAATCGTTTCCTGCGTTACATACCCTTCATTCTTTCTTAAATTGGAAGTGTTTAAAGAGCGAATATTTAACCCATCCACTAAGATACTTCCCTTTGACACATTCCAGAAGCGCATCAACAATTTCAACAACGTACTCTTTCCACTGCCACTCTTACCTTGAATACCAATCACTTCATTTTCACGGATATTTAAATTCATATCCTTTAAGATTTGTTCCTCTTCATACGCAAAATCTACAGAAGATACATCTACCATTTTAAAGTCTGTCTCTTCTTTATTCTCTACTTCTTCAACCATAGGTGACTCATCCAAAAGTGATATGACTCTTTGTCCAGCTCCAATTGTCTGTGATAAAGTTGAACCTAAATTTGCCAATGCGATAACAGGTCCAAAAGAAGATATTTGAAGAACACCCGATACAATCATTGAATCAATCGAACTATTCATATATATGAATCAAACATAAACCTAAAGATAATAAAACAACACAAAAGTTTGTCAAAGAAATCGTCTTAGCTTGAAAATACTTCAATTCCTTCTCACAATTTGCCAGGGAAGAAGTCTGTTTATTCAAACCTGATAAGCGACGATCTGTATCCATATACTGCATACTTTCCTTTAAGCCACGCATACTCTCTAATACATAACTATTTAGATTAGCAGCTTCTTTACGATACTCTACACCAATCTGTCTTGATTGTTTAGAAATAAAGACAGGTAAAACCACACCCACCACAACATAAGCAAATAGTGAATAAAGTCCATAAATCCATCCAAACTGCACTTGAATACCCACACATATTAGACTTGTGACAAACGCAATACAAATTGGAGAAATCGTATGTGCATAGAACACTTCCAACAATTCAATATCCGAAGTAATTAAAGAAATTAAGCTACCCTTATCTTTCACTTCTAGTTTTGCAGGACACAATTTTCTTAATGCCCCAAACACCTGATCACGAATACGAGCTAACAATTTAAAGGCAATATAGTGATTACATGCTTGCTCTGCATAGCGCAAGATTCCTCTTAAAAGTGCACACACAAATAATAAAATCACAATCGTATGAAAACTAAATAGTGGATCATTTACTAGGGCCATACTTGAAAGAACAGGAATAAAGATGGCACATAAAAATCCAGCTACTCCCATCAGGATGGCACAAATCATAAATCCAGTTAATGGAAATACAAGTTTTATTAAACGTGAAAATATTTGAATTGTACTCATATTAGCCACCATATCTTTCTAATTCTTTTTGCGTATTAAATAAGTCACGATACACACCATTCTGTTGAAGCAACCCCTCATGTGTTCCACTCTCTACAATATCTCCATCTTTCAAACAATAAATCGCATCTGCATGAATTAGATTTGCCAGACGATGCGAAATACAAAGCACAAGTTTTTCTTTTGACAACTCATATAATACTTCCATGATTTTATTTTCGCTCTCTACATCAATATTACTTGTTGCCTCATCCATAATATAGATGGGTGAATCCTTCAGTAAAGCTCTGGCCAAAACCAAACGCTGTCTTTGTCCTCCAGATAAGTTTTTACCACCCTCTAAAATGTGCATATTAAGTCCACCTTGTTCATGCACAAAATCAAGAATACCCACCTTTTCTAATACGCTATTCATTTCTTTTTCAGAAGCATCTTTAGCCACCGACAAATTGTCTTTAAGCGTTCCACTAAACAAATAGCTCTCTAAAGAAACCAAAGTCATATATGGATAGATATTAATATCCTTGATCTCATAATTTGATAGCTTTAGTTCACCCCTATAATTCGAATACTGTCCCATCAATAAAGAGGCAATTGTACTCTTACCACTACCACTCTCACCTACAAAACCAATCATTCCATTATGAGCTTTAAAATTTATTCCATGTAAAACTTCCTGATCCGTATAGCCAAAATGAAGATTCGATGCAGAAATAAAACAATTCTCTATCTCTACATTTTGTTTCTCCTCTATTTCCTTTTCTAATATCGCAAACAACTTATCACTTGCCGCCATACCATTCATCGCAATATGAAAATAGGATCCTAATTGTCGCATGGGAATAAAGAATTCAGCTGAAATCAAAATGATAAATAAAGTCTGAAACATAGTTATTGCACCACTATGATATCCATTTAACGCAAATACAATTCCCAATGCGCTTCCTCCATAGGCAACCAAATCCATAACTGTAATGGAATTTAACTGCATCGTTAATACACGCATTGTGATCTTACGAAAGTTTTCACTTTCTACATTCATCTTCTCATGATAATGGCCATCTGCCTCATATATTTTTAACGTCGTTAACCCCTGAAGATTTTCTAGAAAATTATCCCCTAATTTTGTGTATTGTCCCCAATAACGATTCAATAGTCTTTTCGCAAACTTTTGTACAAACACAATCGACATTGGAATCAAAGGCACACAAATCAGTAAGACAAAAGCAGCCTTTATGTCCATAAACGAAATAATAATAAATAATGTGAATGGCGCAATTAAAGAATAAAAGAATTGCGGAATATAGCTCGCAAAATACGTTTCTAATTGTTCGATACCCTCACTGGATAATTGTACAATTTTAGCCGTACTCCACTTATTTGTATACCCAATTCCAATTTTAGATAGCTTCTTATATAAACGAGAACGAAGTGTTTCCTTTACAATGTGACTTGATTGATACGACATTTCAATGGCTTTTTGATTCACGACATACCGAATCATTAAACATACAAGAATGATTCCAATGAATGATAAACTTCTATTTTTTGTGACAATCAAACATAAACAAGCCGTAGAACATGCGTTACAAATTAATCCAATCCATTGATACAATACATTTTTTTTAATATAAGGAATACTTTCCTTCACTGAAAATAATAATTTTTTATTAATCATAATCCACCTCAGTTAGTTGAAACAAATCGAGTTTACATTAACTAACTTAAGATGTCAAACAAAAAAACAACTAGATTACTCTAGTCGTTAATTTCTGATACTGTAATTGTTTTGATGACAGGCTGCTTACTTTGTGCAATTGTTCCATTATCATCCATTGGATCTGCATCTTCACAAATCTTGTCCACAACCTTCATTCCCTTTGTGACATGTCCAAAGGCAGCATATTGCCCATCTAATGAATCATTGTCTTCTTGCATAATAAAGAATTGTGAACTCGCCGAATCATAATCTGAGCTTCTTGCCATAGAAATAACACCACGCTTGTGTTTAATATTGTTCTTTACACCATTCTCTTTGAATTCTCCCTTGATTGTTTTGTCGGATCCTCCCGTACCATTTCCGTTTGGATCACCACCCTGAATCATGAATCCTTCAATAATTCGATGGAATGTCAATCCATCATAAAAGCCGGATTTGGCAAGATCTACAAAGTTTTGCACTGTAATAGGCGCTGTTTTTCCATCTAGCTTAACCGTAATTGTTCCATAATCCTTCACTTCAATCTTTGCGATATAATCCTTTGTCTCTTTCTGACACCCAAACAAAGATATACATAGAACAAACGAACATAAAATCGTTATTAACTTTTTCATTGTTTCCACCTCCATCTTATTTTAACAATACACAAGAAAAGGAGCAAGTACATGCCCCTTAGCGATTCGATTTTTCAATCCATTCTTTTGTCTTCATTACCTTATCTGGAAATGTCTTAAAATCTTTTAACTTCCAAGTCCAATTTTTGTTTGATACTGTTCCTGGTGTATTGATTCTAGCCTCTTCTTTATATCCACAAATATCCCAAATAGGAAGAATTACTGTATCTGCATTACTATCTAACGCAAACTGACACAACATTTCATTAAAGGCACGGCTTGAATAGCCTTGGTTTTTAAAGAAACGGCGCAAACTAATACGCTTATTTGAATCATACGTATGATAATCCTCATTGCATGTCGCATTATCATGTGTTCCTGTATATAATACAGAGTTTTTCTTTGCCTTTTTCTTTAATTGTTTAGCTTCCATTCTAAACAATAAAACATCCATTCCTGGAATTCCATAATCTTCCTCAAGTTCAATAACCTCAGGACGAATCAAACCTAAATCTTCTGCCACTAAGACAATATCTGGGCATGCCTTTAAAATCGCATCCATCAATTTATGAGCCGGACCCAAAATCCATTTTCCCTCAATGGCAGTAGGACAAGATTCTGGAATCTTCCAATATGTATCAAACGCTCTGAAATGATCGATTCTCACCATGTCGTAACAACGATTCATCCAACTCATACGATTACACCAGAAAAGATATCCATTTTTTTCCTGCGCATCAAAATCATAAATTGGCATTCCCCAACGTTGTCCAGTTTCACTAAAATAATCTGGTGGACAACCCGCAATATATTCTGGTTTTCCTTCTTCATCCAATAAGAAAGCTTTACGGTTGCACCATACATCCGCACTATCTAAATCTACATAGAATGGCATATCTCCCATGATTTTAAGATTTCTTGCGTGCGCATACATTTGAATTTCATCCAATTGTTTATAAAAAACAAACTGTAAAAATTCAATATAAAAAATCTCATCTTTATAATCATCCAAATCAATATCACGATTTTCTGGCCAATTCTTATATTCATCTTCCCACTCAAACCATGGAGCCCCATTATAAAAACTCTTAAATAAAGAGTAGGCAGACCAATCCTCTAGCCAAAATGCATCACGCTTAAATGCTTCAAAATCTTCTTTAAATGAATCAAATTCCTTTTTAAAAACTTTAAAGGCCTTTTGAAAATAAGATTCCTTGAATTCACGAATCTTGTCATATTCAACAAAGTCTTTAAACTTATTACAATTCACAATTGAGCTTTGCGTCAACAACCCCATTTCACACAAACGATCCAAGTTAATATAGATAGGATCCCCCGCAAAACTAGAATATGTCTGATATGGAGAATGGGTGGGGCCTGTCATCTGCAAAGGTAAAATTTGCCATATAGCATACCCTGCATCCGCAATAATATCTATCATTCGAATTGTTTTTTGCCCTAAATCACCAATCCCTTGATTTGCAGGGATAGAGAAAACAGGACATAAGATTCCTGCACTTCTATTCATTTTATCACCGTTTTGTAATCCCTTTCATTACTTCTATTTTAACACACTTTTATAAAAAAGAACTATATATTTCAAAAAATTATATAGTTCCTATTCCATAGAGAATAAATCCCTCAATTCTTCCTTGGATAAAGTCGAAATGCCACCATTTGAATTTTCGACAAATATATCACTCATCTCTTTTTTGCGCTTCTGCATCTCATAGATTTTCGCTTCTATTGTGTTCTTCATCAACAACTGATACACTAACACATTCTTTGTCTGACCAATACGATACGCACGATCTGTTGCTTGATTTTGCGCACTCACATTCCACCAAGGATCATAATGAATCACAGCTTGTGCCTTAGTCAGATTTAGCCCAGTTCCACCAGCCTTTAATGAAATTAAGAATACATCCGAATCATCACTCTGAAAAGCATCTACTTCTTCTTTACGCTTCTTCTTATCAACTGCACCCGTAATCATATGGTATTTGATGCCTCGCTGATTAAACTCTTCGATAAAGGAATCAAAAATACTTGTGAAACTTGAAAACAACAAGACTTTCTTACCATTCTCTTTTAATGTCTCAATCAATTCAAGACACATTGTAAACTTTGTACTCTCACCCTTATAGTTTTCATATAACATTCTTGGTTCGCAACAAATCTGACGAAGACGCGTCATCATCGCGATGATCAAAATCGAATCCACTTGTTCCAATTCTAATTGTTGCTGAAGCTGCTCATTGACTTGGGCAAGATTTGCAAGATACAATTGCTTCTCCTCCGGACTAAAGTTTAACCATATATCTTTCTCAACCTTATCCGGTAAATCCTTCAACACTTGTTTTTTCGTTCTACGCAAAATAAATGGCGACACCAACTTTTGAAGTTTGGACTGCCTGTCATCATCCCCCATCTGAATGGGTTTCTCAAAATTCTTTGTGAAATAATTCAAACTATATAGATAGCCTGGCAACAAGAAATCAAAGATACTCCACAATTCACTTAAACTATTCTCAATTGGCGTTCCTGTTAATGCCAAACGATGTTTACTTTTTAAAGCCTTTACACTTTGCGCATTCTTTGTCTTAGGATTCTTAATAAACTGTGCCTCATCTAGAACAATATATTCAAATTCCATAGGCATATACAATTCAACGTCCCTACGCAAATAATCATATGTCGTAATATAGAGTTCGTGATTTTCCTGAATAATCTCTTTACGCACTTCTTGCGTTCCCGTAACACAAACAGCGTCCACACCAATCTTAAACTTTTCAATTTCTGACATCCAGTTATACATTAGACTACTTGGACATACAATCAAACTCGGTTTATCCTTTGAAACAAACTGTTCATAAAATACCAATACTTGAATAGTTTTTCCAAGTCCCATATCATCGGCAAGAATTCCATTTAAATTCATGTTTTTCAAATCATACAACCATTGAATGCCCTGCTGCTGATACGTGCGCAATAAAGATTTATATTCATCCTTCAATTGAATCGTTTGTTCTTTCACTTTCATTAATCGATCTGTATATTCTGTAACTGAATCATCATTACGAACATCCAATTCTGAATCCACATCTATTAAATGGAAAGCCTGATATGCTGGTTTTTCAATTGTTTCTTTCTTGAAATCCTTAGTCGTTAAATTCATTGTAGAAGCCAATTCATTCAACTGTTCTAAACCTGTATCTTCCAAATCAATCATTTCACCATTCTTTAACTGATAAAACTTTTTCTTCTTTCGATACGCATTTAAAATATGCGACAATTCATCTGCGTTCACATCACTATCTAGTTCCATCTTCAATAAATCATTTTGAACATAGACCTTTACACTTAAATTCATACTGCGACGATTCTTTAAACGTTTCAATTCCTCAGACACATACACATCCGCTTGTTTTTGAATCAAAGGAATTCCATGATCCAAAAAATTATATAACGCATCGCTTCGACCTTTAAATACAGCCTTATTATCTTCAATCTTTACCGCATAATGCGAAATAATTGCTTCTATACTGGCAATTTGGTTGGAATCTGTATTTGTGAAGAAACTCTTTTTTTGATTATTTTCTAGATAGTTTCCCCATACAATCATATTCGCATTTTCAAGATCTGAATACACACGAATATTCTCAATTACAGTCGCATATTTTTCTACATCTACATTCGTTTCTAATTGAATATAATCCATATATGGCTGCAAGCATTGTAAGTAAAAAGCTCTAAAATCACTTTTTTTAATCAACCAACCATCTTCTTGCGAAATATTATACGCAAGTGAAGCTAAAAAGCCATCCGCATCCAATGTATATCGCGTAATATTTTTATAATCCACTACATACAAATGTTTATTACCAATTAGAAAATTATCATCCAAATCTACATTGAATTCGAAACAATCATCATATTCAACCAATTTTATAACTAATTTTATATCTTTTTCATCCGTTTTAAATTCGGTATAGTCATTAGGCAAAGATACATTTAAATTAAAGAAATCATCCAGACATTCCGAATAGATTTCCCCGTCTTTTTGCCAATCTTTTGAAAAAGTATATTTCATCAAAAATGAATAAATCTTTTGACTTGGCTCATCCAAATCTTCTGGATTTAAATAAATCTGTGTGTTTTTCCCAAAAGATTCCAATTTCTTTTCAAAAAAGCCTCGCATTAAAGCTTGAATATTCTTTACTGTATATGCACGATTCACTTGAATCTTTAATTTAAATGCTGCCTGATCATAATAATACGAATTTGTAGGATGCAACGTCAAACGAATTCGATTCTCGTTTTCCTTAAAGAAATTGTTAACTTTATCTTCTTGTTTTTCTTTTAGAAAATCAAATGCCGCCTGATTCAAACTATGAATTCTACGACGCTTTCTTTCCAATTCTTCCTGACGATTTTTTTCTTCAATATATTGTTGATACTCCACACAAAACGGAAAAGTCTGGGGATTGATCGCATTAATGGCACGCACTACACTTACTAAATGCACACACCCTTTATGTGTCTCTTGTGTACAAGTACAATTTGTAGTTAATATCGTACCATATTCATTCACTCTAAAGTTAATAATTTCCTCATTCCAACGCGTTTGAATAATAGCCTTTACTTCATAATATAAAATCCGATCATGCACTCTTTCAATTGAGATACGCTCAATCTTACCTGCATAATAAGGATCATTTGCCTCATAATATATCCATGAATTTTTAATAAAACGATTTAAAGACTCTTCAAAAATATGCATACATAACCCACCTAACTTTCTCCTTATTATACCACAAATTTGACTTTCTATTTTTGAGTTGTTAATGTATCAGAAAGAAAGAGGAATAATATGAACACAAAAATTTTTACATCCTTACCACAAGATGCCAAAGACATTCGTATTGAAGTATTCATGAAAGAACAAGGCTTTGAAAACGAATTTGATGAAATCGACACTATTAGTCATCATATCGTTGCCTTTAACGAAGAAAAGCCAATCGGAACATGCCGATTCTTCAAAGAAAACAATCATTACACTATTGGAAGGGTAGCCGTATTAAAGGAATATCGAAATCAACATATAGGTAACCTATTAATTAGAACAGCGGAAAAAGAAATCAAAAATTAAATGGAGACTTAATCGTAGTACACGCACAAGTTCGTATCTGCCCATTCTATGAAAAACAAGGCTATATTCAGTTTGGTCAAATCGATGATGATGAAGGAGTACCACATGTGTGGATGAAAAAAAAGATACAGTATTAAGCTACTGTATCCAAAATATCCTTCATCTTTTTTGCGAGTCCCTTTGTCTTTTCAACCGATAAAGAACAAATCGCAACACGAATACCCAAATTTACTTTGACGGTAAAAATGTTGTTTTCCATTAATGCCTCATGGAATTTGTCACGTGTTTCATTATCCATAGATAAAGTTACGAAGAATCCTTCTTTGTAAGGATAATGTTTTAATCCCACTTCCTTCGCTTCTTTGACAAAGATATCTCCACGTTCTTTTAATAAATTTACATATTGCAATCTTTCTTTATCATACGCATCTTTATGATTGTCTAATACATCTACAAATGTAGCCATAGCTCCATTGTTGATATTTGACCAAGTCGCACGCGCATCCTTTTCAAACACAATTTTTACTTGTCGAACTGCTTCTTTTTCTTGTCCTAACACAATGGCGGCTCCACAACGAAGGCCATAACTTGTCATTGATTTTGATAAACTAAATGCGACAATTACGACAAAATTTTTCTCAATTTGATCAAACTGTGCAAAATATTCTTTCGCCTTTTCTTGTCTAGAAGAAAAATCAATATACGCAATATCATTCAACAATACTACGGCATGTGTTTTTGAACATTCATTCAAGAAAGAAATGACTTCTTTCCATTCGTCTTTACTCAAAGAATACCCTGTAGGATTGTGACAAGGATCATTGATCACAATGACTAAACGATTTTGTTTTTCCATCACATTTTTACATGCCGATTTAAAAGAGTTTAAATTAAAGTGATCTTCTTCAAATAAACTATATTTTTCCACATTCAAATTGTGCATCTGCGCCATTAGTGCATAAGATCCCCATGCAATTTCTGGCAAGACAACTGTTTGTCCCTCATCTAGACACTCTTGTAAAGTCATACCAACGGCACCGGTTCCTCCAGGTGTTGCGATAACTTCATGTTCTAAGTGTGAATTTCCATTCAATACCCAGTCATATACTTTTTGTCTAAAGTCTGGATTGCCTGTAAAACTAGCTGCATAGGCTGCCAATACTTTATTATCCAAGTTTTTTAATGAACTAAATACACTGTCTAAGGCAACCAAAGTTCCCTCTTCATCATATAAAGAACCAATTGTCGCGTCTACAACATTTTCACTTCCCACCTTAGCCTTAGCCTCTTTTGCCTTGGCAACAATTGAGAATACAGTATCTACGATTGGTGTTTGATTGACACTTTCCTTCACAAAATTCATACTTATTTTTCCTCCTTTAAAGTATATGCTCCCAATACTTTTACACTTTCACACACAGACTGTACCTCTCGAATACAATCATTTGCCTTTGACATATCCCCTTCAATTTCGACAAAGAAGAAATACTCAAAAGGTTTATTTTTCATCGGTCTAGACTGAATACTTTCCATATTCAATCCATTCTTGGCAATACAATCAATGATCTTTGCCAAAGCGCCACTCTCATGTTTAACCGATAGAACCATACTAAAGCGATTGCCCTGCATTTGTGGCTTTAATCCAATTACTAAGAATCGCGTTGTGTTAGTCGCATTTTCTTGAATGTTTGTAGCCAACACCTTTAAGCCATACAACTCTGCATTTTCCTTAGCACCAATAGCTGCTTTATGCACATCCTGTTGTGCTGAAATATATTGGGCTGCCATCGCCGTATTTGGATAGGCCACCGTTTGTACATTTAATTCCTTTAAAAATTCTTTAGACTGTGAAAGTGCTTGATCCTTTGAATAGACCCACTCCACATCTTTTAATGTACTGCCCGGAATTCCAAGTAAACATTGTTCAATCTTTTGATCATAAATTGACTGAATATACACTGGATATTCCATTAATAAATCTAAGACTTCTCCAACCAATCCAGAATTCGTATTCTCAAAAGGAATCACACCATATTGTACGTCTGAATGGACAACCATTTGAAAGACTTCCTCAAAACTAGAAACGCCCACTTTTGGATTGGAAGGAAACAACTTCTCGCTCACCATATGCCCAAAGGCACCTTCAACTCCACAATATCCAACTTTATCATGCGACTGCAACGTTCTTTGATAGGCCTTCGATTCTTTCATAATGAACTTTATAAAAGACTCATAATATTCTTTATAATCTGGATTCTGAATAAACTGCAGATTCTTTTCAATTACAACCTGCTCTCTACCTGAATCTAGAATTGGTAAATCATTTTCTATTTTATACGCAATCACATCCTTAACAGCATCCAATCGTGCTTCATACAGCTTAGCCATTTCACGATCGATCGCATCAATTTGTGTACGTGCTTTTTCTAACTTATTCATTAGTTCACCTCGTGAATATCATACCATAGTTTTCATGCATTTTCTGAAAATGAATGTATCATTTTTTAGTCATTCATCTATTACTAATTTTAAAATGAATCGAGTAGGAGAAAGTAATAAAACTTTCGTCCTCTCACACCACCGGGCAAGCC